>Ga0307379_10000998_pt1 | contig 45603 bp, 37 predicted proteins | sample UN2MG_FD_202237 | JGI IMG/M metagenome (GOLD analysis project Ga0307379, IMG submission 202237) | Soil microbial communities from Risofladan, Vaasa, Finland - UN-2 | ecosystem: Environmental > Terrestrial > Soil > Coastal area > Acid sulfate soil | place: Finland: Risofladan, Vaasa | collected...
CAGGAGCCACAGCTGTCGGCGAAATTGTTTTCTGTTACGGGATTTTCGCAGAGGAGCATTTTTGCCCATTGTTTGGCGGCCATAAATTTGCCGATGCCCTCATCGCCTGCGAAGATATGTGCGTGCGTGGATTTTCCGGCGGCGAAGGAGCGCTGCAAAAAACCAATGGCTTTATCCTGGCAGTAAATATCTTTGAGTGACATCTATTTAAAAGCTCGCTTGTGAAATTGTATCCAGTACTTTTTTATGCGTTGTTTCGATATCGCCGGAAGAGTCGACAACGGCGAAGTTTTTGCGGCCTTTAGCCAATTCGAGAAAACCCTGCCTTACCTTTTGATGATAGCGGTGGCCTTTTTGTTCCATCCGGTCAAGGTCGCGGTTCAATCTGGTCGAGGCGGTCTTCAGGTCGAGGTCGAGAATGACTGTCAGGTCGGGCCAGGGCTTTTCGAGACAGTCTTGAGCAATTTTTATTACATTGTCGATTCCCATGTCGCCGGCATAACCCTGATAGGCACAGGTGCTGGAAAGCCATCTGTCGAGTATTACACATTTGCCTGCCTTCAGTGCCGGTGCTATTTTCTCCTGCCACAACTGCACCCTTGCAGCCATATATAACAGCAGTTCCGTGCGTGTGCTCATGGTCTGGTGTTCGGGATTTAGCAGGACTTGGCGGATTTTTTCGCCGATGGCGGTATCGCCGGGGTCGCGGAAAGTCTCTATTGTGACGCCCTGCTGTTGCAACGATTGAGCCAATAGTTTGCACTGCGTAGTTTTTCCGCAGCCGTCAGGGCCGTCAAGAACTATAAATTTTCCTGAAAGGTCCTTCATCAAAAGTGTTTCCTTTTTCAGTTTATGCCAGTTTAAAATTTTCCGGGCCGACAAGTTGTTTCATTTTTCTGCAGAACTCAACATCCGGGTTTACAGAGAGTTCTCTGTCGGCGGCGGCGTGTACCAGACCTTTGTCGGTTTGCACCGCGACGTAAACGGGACTCCTGCCGCGGTAATGCCGGCAGAGGCTTTTTATTTCTGCGACTTTTTCTTTTGTTACATTTTCCGCTGTTAAGTTAATATTAACCTTAGCGGCCAATTTATCTCTAACCTGGTCGAGGGTTATCAGTTCTATGGCTATGATATTTGGTCTTTCCCTTCTGAAATCGATTTTGCCCTTTACGAATATCACGGTGTCCTCAATCATTAAATGGCCGAATTTAGTCAGGACATCGGGGAACAGTACTACTTCTGCCTGTCCCTGGAGGTCTTCGAGGATAAAGACAGCCATTTTAGAGCCGGCATTTCGACCCCTCTGGGTCATGTGGTATCTTTTTTTGGTTATCATTCCACCGATGATGATTTGTTTGTCCTGGCCGAAATCGCTTAGCTGCGAGGTGTTGACCGTGGAATACAGATTTATGGTTTCTGCGTGATGGCTTAGAGGATTGCTGGTGACGTAGAAGCCAAGGACCTCTTTTTCGAGGGCGAGCATTTTGGGTTCGGGCCAGGGGTCGACTTTCGGCAGCTGGTCGATGTCTTTTGAATAATCGATATCGGCTGTCTGGCCGAAGAAATTCATCTGCCCGTTTTGCCTGTCGGCCTGTAATCTCTGGCCCGTTTGCATTGCTTTTTCGAGCCCTGCCATCATCTGTGCGCGGTTGCCGCCAAGCCTGTCGAAGGCACCGGCCTTTATCAGGGCGTCAACGACCTGTTTATTTGCAGCCCTTAAATCGGTGTTTTCGCAGAAGTGGAACAAGCTCTGGAAGCGGTCGACTTTTGCGCGGGCGGCAATTATTTGCTCGACTGCCTTTTCGCCAACGCCTTTTACTGCGGCAAGGCCGAAACGGATGACGCCTTTTTTATCCTGACCGCTGCCTTTATAAAGTGGAGTGAAATCGACTCGGCTTTCGTTGATGTCAGGAGCCATGACTTCGATGGCCATCTCGGCACATTCTGCGATGTAGCTGACAATTTTGTCGGTGTTTCCCATTTCGAGTGTCAGCAGTGCCGCCATATATTCGACGGGCCAGCGTGCCTTCATGTATGCGGTTTGATACGCGATGAGAGCATAGCGTGTTGAATGGCTCTTGTTGAACCCGTAGCCGGCAAAACGTTCGATAAGCTCGAAAATCTGTTGAGCCTGGTGTTTGGAGAGGCCCTTGTCGACACAGCCCTGTATGAATCTTTCTTTTTCCTTGGCGATTGTACGGGCCTTCTTTTTGCTTATGGCCTTGATGAGCGTGTAAGCCTCGCGCAAAGGGATGTCGCCGAGGCGGTTGCATATACGCATCACCTGCTCCTGATAGACCATGATGCCGTAAGTTTCGTCGAGTATTTCCTTCATAAGCGGGTGTGGCAAATTCCATTTTGCGCCGTGCTTTCTGTCCACGTAGTCGCCGATTAGCACCATGGGGCCCGGCCGATAAAGCGCGTTTGCGGCGATGAGGTCTTCGATTCTGTCGGGCTTCATTTTCATCAGCAGGTCCTGCATTCCGCCGGACTCGAACTGGAAGACGCCTTTTGTTTTGCCGCTTGAGAAAATCTCAAAAACCTTCGGGTCGTCAAGGTCGATTTTTTCCAGGTTGATTTCTTTGCCGTGGATTTCAGCGACCAGCTGACGCGCCCGCTCGAGCACACTGAGTGTTTTTAGTCCGAGGAAGTCCATCTTTAACAAGCCGACTTTTTCAACGATGGGGCCTTCGTATTGCGTTGTGATGTCGTCTGCGCCCGGGGCTTTGTAAAGTGGCAGGAAGTCTGTCAGTGGTTTGTCCGCGATAACGATACCTGCGGCGTGGATGGAGGCGTGACGGGCGAGACCTTCGAGTTTTTTGCATAGGTCAATGACTTCTCTGGTTTGTTCGCTTTGCTCATAAGCTTTTTTCAATTCCGGCTCGGTTTTTATCGCTTTTTCGAGTGTTATATCGAGCGAGGCGGGGACGAGCTTTGCGAGTCGGTCGGCTTCGGCCAGCGGTATGTCCTTTACCCTGCAGATGTCACGGATGACGGCGCGGGCTTTCATTGTTCCGAAAGTTATTATCTGTGCGACATGGCCGTATTTTTGGCGGACGTATTCAATGATTTTGGGTCGGTTTGCCTGGCAGATGTCGATATCGATGTCGGGCATTTCGTCACGCTCGGGGTCCATGAATCGCTCGAAGAGCAGGTCGTACCTGATAGGGTCGACGTCGCAGAGACCGAGGCAGTATCCGACGAGTGTGCCGACACCGCTGCCCCTTGCTCCGACGGCGATATTATTCTCATGGGCATATTTGCAGAAGTCCCAGACGATGAGGAAATAACTGGCAAAGCCCTTGGATTCAATTACGTCAAGTTCCCTGTCGAGGCGTTCCTTTATTTGGTCCGTAATTTTACCGTATATTTTTTCGGCCTGCTCGTAGCATAGTTTCGTGAGAAATTCTTCCGGCGTTGAATCGTCGGCGGGCTTGAAGACCGGCGCATGGCGGGTCTTTAAATCCAGTTCGACGTTGCATCGCTCGGCGATTGCAATAGTATTGTCGCAGGCTTCGGCGGTGCCGGCAAAAAGGCAACACATCTGCTCGGGACTTTTTAAGAAAATATCCTTCGGATATATCATTCTGCTGGGGTCGTCGGCGCGTTTGCCGGTGCTGATACAGCATAAGCAGTTGTGTGCTTCGTAGTCATCTTCGGCGAGGAAATGAATATCATTGGTTGCCACCAGAGGCAGTGACAATTTCTGCGCCAGGTCAATCAATGCCTGACGTGTATGGGGGTCGTCGTCTTCGTGGTTTTGGATTTCAATGAAAAATCTTTCGGGTCCGAATATTTTTGCGTAGCCTTGTGCTGCGGAGGCTGCGCCGCTCTGGTCGCCCTTGGCAAGCAGCGAGGCAATCTCACCCTTTAGACAGGCAGAGGTGCAAATCAATCCTTCGTTTAACTCGGCCAGCAATTCCTTGTCGATTCTGGGGCGATAGTAGAATCCTTCCAGATAGCCTGCGCTTGAGAGTTTGAGCAGGTTTTTGTAGCCGGTGTTGTTTTCGGCCAGAAGTACCAGGTGAAAAGCGGCGTCTGTTATGCTGCTTTTTGTTTTGTCGAACCTGCTGCGGGGGGCGATGTATGCCTCGATGCCGAGTATCGGTTTGATGTGAGCTTTTAAGGCTTTTGTGTAGAACTCGACAGCGCCGAACATGTTGCCGTGGTCGGTGACCGCGACGGCATCGAACTGCAGCTGCTTACAGCAAGTGAGCAGGTTGTCAAAATCAATTGCGCCGTCGAGCAGTGAATACTGACTATGCAGGTGAAGGTGCGTAAATCCTTTGTCAGACATAAGTTAAACCATCCTAAAACAGGGATTGCATGCTATATAATAGAGATTGCCAATAGTGATGTCAAGTGCGTAAAAAAAGGTTGTTTGTTGGTTGTTTGGCGAGTATAATTTTTTGTATAAAATTTGGGTATGCCAGGGGAGCTGTAGGTCGGGTGGTTTGGCCGAAGGCTGAGAAATCGTGTAGTTGGCGATGACCCTATGAACCTGAACAGGTTAAGACCTGCGAAGGGAGGCAAGTAAAAGTTTAGAAACGCACTCCTTCGCAGCAGTGCGTTTTTTATATGGGCTTAGAGTTTATGGTAGTTGCGAGACTTAAATTTTTAATCGTATTTTAATGGGACAGGAAGGAGAAAAATGAAAGAGACAGATATTTCCCGGGTGATTATAGAACAGTATAACAGCGAATTGCTTAAGCACCTCGAAAACGATGTTGTGATAGTTGGTGCCGGGCCTGCGGGCCTGGCGGCGGCGTATTATCTTGCCAAATCCGGGGCTAAAACTATTGTTGTCGAAAAGAGGCTTTCGATAGGTGGTGGAATCTGGGCGGGTGCGGCCGGCTATAGCGTAATTGCCGTCGAGGACAGTGACATTCTGGATGAGATTGGTATCCGCTCGGTGAAGAAAGGAGATTTGTATGTGTCCGATGCGGTGGAATTTGCTACTGGTTTGTGCTATAAGGCCACACAGGCCGGGGCGAGAGTTTTTAACCTGACCGAAGCAGAGGACATCATTCTCAAGGCCGACACAGTCGAAGGCGTAGTAGTCAACAGTACAACTATGCGGCTGGCCAATCTACCGGTTGACCCGTTCTGTATTTCATCTAAACACCTTATTGATACGACGGGCCATCCCGCGGAATTGGTTAACATGTTGAAGGCCAGAAAGCCGGAGCTTTACCCCGAGCAGTTGAAAGAAGGCTTTATGGATGTCGAGCGGGCCGAAGAAGGTGTGGTAGAGAAAACAGGAGAGATTTTCCCCGGGCTTTATGTCGCGGGTATGTCCGTGTGTTCTACCTTTGGGCTTCCAAGAATGGGGCCTATTTTCGGGGGAATGCTCAAATCCGGCAGGAAGATTGCTGAGATGATAAATGGAAAACTTTAACCTTCCAACACGACAACAGTGCTTTAATATCCTGCGGGAATATCATGTTCCCTCTCATATTTTAGACCACAGTTTAACTGTGGCCGGGTTAGCTGTTTTTTTGGCGCAAAGGTTAAATGAAAAAGAGATCAGGGTGGAGGTAGATTTATTGGAGAAGTCCTGTTTGCTGCATGATGTTGCGAGGGTTTGTGATTTTGAGGAATTGGATTACAGCAAATTCGGGCAAACTGTTACAAAACAGGACAAATCCAAGTGGCAGAAGTTAAGAAAAAGATATGAAGGTATTTCTCATGAAGAGGCTGCATATGATATTTTGAAGGCGAAGTATCCGATGATTGCGTTGGTTATAAAAAAACACAGGTATATGGGCATGCTTGATGAAAAGAGCAGGCCCGATACGTGGGAGCAGAAACTGCTTTTTTATTCAGACATGCGGGTCATGCATGATGAGATTGTGCCGTTGAAGCGAAGGCTTGAAGACGGGCATAGAAGAAATGTTCATTTTCACGGTACGGTAGAGCAGAGCAGGATTAACACGGCCAAAGTTGACCCGTTAATTTATCGGCTGGAGAAGGAAATTTTTGAAATATTAGATTTAGAGCCCGCTGATATTACAGGGGAATTTATAGATTCTTACATGCAGAGGGGCCGGACAAGAAATTAGGCTGTTGTATCGGAACTTTTGTTTTGTGAGAGGCTGGAGGTGAGTTCCTTATAAGGACCTCGTTGAGTGGCCCTTATGCCGGAAAAGACCGTCACTGCCAGCATAATAGCGAAGGTTATCGTGGTGAACCAATATCCCCATGCAGCAGTCTGGACGTGGGCCATTTTTATCACGACCGTTCCAATGGCAAAGGACTGCAGGAACATTTTTATCTTTCCCGAAGCCGTTGCGGCGAAGTTAATTCCCTTAGCTTCGGCGACATGGCGGAGTATGGTGACATAGGCTTCTCTTAATATGATAATGCCTGCGACGGCCCATTGGATTATGCTCATTGTTGTATCGGGCAGGCCAAAGAGTTTTGGCTGTCCAATTATGGCAAAGCAGATGAAAGAACCGCAGACCAGGGCCTTATCGGCAAGCGGATCCATCATTCTTCCGAACTTACTGGCGACACCGAGTTTTCTTGCAATGGTGCCATCGACCATATCGGTCAGGCCGGCGATGACAAATAAAATGAAGGCGATATCGAGAAAATCAGGAAACGGCAGTTCGCCTTGGGCATATCGGGGCGGTGAGAGGAGAATCATAATAAGAAAAACGACTGTCAGGACAAATCGGCCCAAAGTCAGGATGTTCGGGACAAGTTTGAGCATGTAATAAAGTTAACAATATTAGTTTACGGATTCAACACTAAATTTGACGGACCATTAAATCATAATTTTTTGTACCGACGACCCTTGTATCTATGAAATTGCCCGGTTTTGCCGAGCAATTGCTTATTATACAGATGCTGTCGATATCGGGTGCCTGTCCGTAAAAGCGTCCTTTGCCGTTGCCTTTGTTATCAACCGAATCAACCAGGCATATCAATTTACTTTCGATTCTATTTTGATTTTTGGCAAAGGCGATTTTCTGCTGGGCCAGCATGAGTTTTTCCATCCGATGTTGTTTAATAGCGTCGGGTACCTGGTTTGGCATTTCAGCGGCGGACGTGCCGGATTCCGGATAATATTTGAAACAGCCGAGGGCGTCGAATTGGGCCCACTTGACAAAATCCGTAAGTTCCTCAAATTGCCGGTCGGTCTCACCGGGAAAACCGACTATGAGAGTTGTTCGCAAGACGACATCGGGCAGGTTTTTGCGCAGCGATTCGATGGTTTTACGGATTTGCTCGCTGGTATCAGGCCTGCGCATCTGCTTTAAGATTAGGTCGTTTATGTGCTGGATTGGGATGTCCAGATAGTGAACGACTTTTTTGCTTTCAGCGATGGTTTCGATTAGCTTTTTGTTAATTCCTGCAGGGTACAGGTACATTAATCGAATCCACTTTAGCTGAGGGATCTTCTCAAGTTCGGTCAGGATAGAGACCAGGCCGTTTTTGATTTTCAAATCCCGGCCATAACCGGTGGTGTCCTGCGCGATGATGTTTAATTCGGCAACACCAGACGTTGCGAGTTCTGCGGCTTCAGCAAAGACAAGTTCCGGCGGTTTGCTGCGGAAACGGCCCCTGATTGCGGGAATTGTGCAGAAAGAGCAGCGGTGGTCACAGCCTTCGCTGATTCGCAGATACGCCCAGTGGCCGGGCGTGATAAGTAATCTGGCCCGGTCATCGGAAACCGGCAGACGTTTATCTTTGTTTTCAGGGCCACTGTTGTTTTGTTTTGTGCATTCGTGGTTCAGATAAGCCCGGTTTTTTGGGGAGGAGATTGTCTTTTTGATTATTTGCGCGATTTGGTCTCTCTGGCCGAGTCCGACAATGGCGTCGATTCCATTGGCCTGCTCGAACAATTCGTCGCGCATTCTCTGAGGCAGGCAGCCCGCGACTATAACTTTCTTTACAAAGCCTTTTCTTTTGCGGTCTAATGTGTGGTTTATTACTTCGAGTGCTTCGGCTTTTGCCGGTGCGATAAAGCCGCAGGTATTGATTACGACGATGTCAGCGTTGTCGGGTTCCGGGTCAATGATAAAACCGGCCTGGGCGATTTCGGCCAGCATTTTTTCGCTGTCGACGATGTTTTTTGGGCAGCCGAGCGCCACGAATCCGACGTTTAGAGGCTTTTGACTCTTTTTACTCATAACCCGGCCAAAATATCAAAAAATCACTGCCGGGTCTAATGTTTTAACCTGGTGGGACCGGAAATCCCTCATTTTGCAAAATATACTTGCGGATTAAAGGGTGCTGAAGTACACTATTTTCGGAGTACAGGGTAATTATGATGGTAATCGAAGAATTATGATTAGCAGCCAGACGATTCAAAACGGCCGAAGGTTTTTCGGGTTTGTCGCTGCGATGGTTCTGCTTTGTGTTTGTGGCTGCGGGGACTTCTTTGCTCAAAAGCCTACAGAGATTCAAACCAAGGACATTTTCCGTGAGTTGAGTCGGGTCAACGTGGTCTCAGATGTTGACAGGCCTTTGCCGGCCTTATACACTGCCGGCCCAAAAATCGTGTCCGAAAAAGACGGGGCCAAGTTGTTTTATTTTACCAGACACAATTCTCCCGCCTTGCTGGCAGGGCTAATCAAAGAACAACTGGATTATCTGGTTAGTCAAAACCCGGCCACCAATCAGCTTGTGGTAAAGTGCCCCAATAAAGAAGAGGCGGATGTTGTTCTAAGGTTTCTAAATGAGGTTGATGTGGCACCGATTCAGGTCAAGATAGACTGTGTTATTTCCGAGATATTTGCCGACCTGACAATGGACTATGAAACGACATTGGAAATAGAGGACTTGTTCGGCGAGCGTATTACGTTGGGTTCCTTTATGCCGGGCGCTTCGATGCGCGCGCCCGGGCGCAAAGGTATAGGGTTGGAAATAGGAATAAGCCAGGACGAATTCCGGGCAGTGATAGACGTTCTTGAGTCGCGCGGATACGCCAAGATACTGATGCATCCTACAGTGGAGGTGGTTAACGGCACGACGGCGCGGATTGAGACAAAAGAACGTGTGCCTATCCAGGAGAAGATTCTTTCCGAAGGTGCCTTAGTCGAGACAGTGATTTATCAGGATGTTATTGACTATCTCGATGTGACGCCACGGGTTTATTCGGATGGGACTATCGGGTTAAAGACCGCCGCCGGCATATCCAGCAGGACCATACCCGAGGGTGTTACTCAGGCCCCCATAATCACCACCCGGGAGATTAAGAATGAAGAGAACCGCATCAGAAAAGGCCATAGCCTTATAATCGGCGGGATAGTAAAGACCGAACGCGTCTCTGTTATTCGTGGCGTGCCGTTCCTTAGAGACCTGCCTGTTCTTGGAATAATATTTTCGAGCAAGGACTTTGAGGACCGGGCTAAGGAGATACTTTTCATTCTTACGCCGAGCATATCGATAAACGGCAGCGACCACGCAGAAATGATTGAGCGGATAAGGGCCAAGCATGCCAGGCCGGAATATAAGGCAGGCATCGAAGAAGTTTTTACTGACCCATTTGGTACCGGAGTGTATAATGAGCGAATCAAGACGTCTGAAGTGTCGAAGCAACTTGAACAAATAGAAGCGGAACTCGACAGAATCGAGACATCCGAAGATGCGGACCAGATAAAGGAAATACTTATAGGAATAAAAAAGACGCTGCGTGAGATGCCCGAGGAGAAAAAGGTCGACGACTAACACGCAGAGCAAATGCGATATTCGGCAAAAGTTTTGCCGTTGTTTTTCATTTGATGGTTAGCCGTGTCGTATCCGAACTGAATTGCTAAGATTGCGTTTTTAGTGAAAGGAAGTCGCATGGATGATTTTGAAAGCAGCAATTTTCCTTCGCCCGGAAGAAACACCGACCCTATTCCTTTTGATGACGGGGCTGATCTCAGTGAGCCCAGTGTTTCGCATTCGCCGCTGGATTTAGGCGGTGGCGGCGTCATAGAGCAAATACCGAAAGAGGAAACCCCAAAAATCGAGATGCCAAGTTCGCCGCCTGCACCTGGGCCGAAACCGACCGTGAGTGTTCCGGCAGAGGCACCGACGTCGGGGGACCGAATAGCCGGCGTCAAAACCTTCTTCACAAAGCTTCATGCCGGTGCGATAGACTTTCTCGATGGACAAATTACCAAGTGGCTGAAAGAAAATCCCGGCATCGTGATAAAACGAACGAATACTGTTACAGGCGAAGTCCAGGGCAAAAAGACCGAACCCAACATTATCATTACAATTTGGTATTAAGCCTTCAGGGCGTTGAACTGAAGCAACAATTGAAAAGGTCCCGAGGATTCGACACGCGGATATATTAATAGCGGCGGGAACAAACAATTTTCATGGAGTCTAAGCGTAAGGACCTGCTGGGGCTGCTACGGCATTTCATTGATTGCGGCAGTTAGGTCTTTTTTGCTTGTCAGGCCGACCCATTTCTTCTGAACTTGGCCATCTTTGAATAAGATAATCGTGGGAATCGCACTTATGTTGAATTCCATTGCGCTGTCGCGAGCATCGTCGGTGTTGAGCTTACAGATTTTCGCTTTTTCTGAGTATTCGTCCGCAATTTCTTCGAGGATTGGCACCATCATTTTACATGGGCCGCACCAGGGTGCCCAGAAATCAACCAGAACCGGAATATCGGAGTTATGAACAGCCTCGTCAAAGGAAGCGTCGGTTAACTCAATCACATTACCAGCCATCGCTTTATCCTTTCCAGGGCCCCTATTTGCGAAAGATTGCCTAACGAGTCCCTCTAAAAGTTTTTAATAACAGGCTGTAACCATTCTATTGGGCAGGGGTGTTTTTGTCAAACACTAATTTTCTTCAGGAGAAACCGAGTTCTGAATGAAGTTTGCGTTTTCTTCTTTTGGCGTATGGGACTGGGCGTTTGTTTTTGACGGCAATTCGACAATAGGGATATTTTCCTGCTTAGACTGAATTGGCTCCGGAGATTTGCTTTTGGCAGGGGCTTGCTCGATTGGAAGGGGAGGTTCGCCCTGCTTTTGCTGGGTTTGTATCGGCTGCTGGTCATTGGCTTCGGCGGTGCTTAAAATAGCTTTTTGCACGGCCTGTTCAGCCGGTTCGTCGGTCAGGGCTTTTAGATGAATTGTCTCTGAGGCCCGCGGTTGTTCAATTGAAACCAGTTTGTCGCGGACCAGCTCCAATAGCGCCATAAATAGCCCAACCATTGCCACGCGGTTTTTCCTCGATTCGAAAAGCTGTTCGAACTTCATCGGGCCTTCGGTTTGCAGTCGATGCAGAATTTCTATCTGGTACAGGTCGATGGGGGTATCATCGGTTATATGGCTTATATCGAAGGTTGCCCCGCCGGTGGCTTCCATAATCGAGTCAAAAGCATCCAGCAGGTCCCACACGCTTACCTGGTCGATGTCGACCGCAGGTTCCTCGCCGGGTGTTAGGTACTCGACGATTGTAGCCGGCCGGGCGTGACGCTCTTGTTGCTCGTCCGCGGCGGCACCAAGCAGGTTGGCTGCGTCCTTGAATTTTTTGTATTCCAGGAGCTGGCGAATCAGTTCCGTGCGGGGGTCGGTCAGGTCTTCGGCCTCAATTTGGTCGGGGTCCGCCTTTGGCAAAAGCATCGCGGATTTTATCTGCATTAAGGTCGAAGCCATCACGAGGAAATCGCCGGCCAAATCAATGTTGAGACTTCTGAGCATCTCGATATAACGAAGATACTGGTCCGTGATTTTAGCAAGCGGTATATCGTAAATATCCACCTCCTCCTTGCGTACCAGGTAGAGCAGCAAATCCAGAGGCCCTGCAAATATATCAAGATTTACACGATAATCACCCAATTAGCACTCCTCCGTGTCATTTAGCTGTGTAGAAGACCCGCCGTCCATATTAGATTCCAGAATTTGTTTTGCCTGCGCGGCATTGGTTTGCGAAGTTTGCAGAGTGGTCTGAGCGATTGCCGGTACGCCATACAGGTTTGTGGCATTCTCGCCGGTTAAAACTGATTCAATCCCAAAATCGGCGAGCAGTTGCTTTGCCAAACTCCCTTGCGCTGAATCTGCGAATTTTGCGATTGTAACAAGTTTATTTTCCATAGCACTTTCCCAACCCGACGGCATTTCTTGCTCTGGCCAGCGTCTTGGCGGCCACGGCTTTGGCCTGTTCGGCGCCGTCGGCGAGGACCTGTTTGACGTGGTCGGTATTTTTTTCGAGTTCCGCCCTCTTCTGTCTGAAGGGCTTAAAGTAATCTATCATTAGTTCTGCGAGTCGTTTTTTAGCTTCGCCATAGCCCATGCCGCCATTGCGGTATTTATTTTCCCACTCGGCCAGTTCTGCTTCCGAGGCGACGAGCTTAAGAAGCGCAAAGACATTGCATTTTTCGGGCTCTTTCGGCTCTTCGACGGGTGTGGAGTCGGTAACAATGCGCATAATCTTTTTTTGGACGCTCTTTTCCGGCTCGAATATCTCGATTGTGTTTCCGTAGCTTTTGCTCATTTTCCTGCCGTCAACGCCCGGCACGACGGCCACCGATTCGATGATGTGCTCTTCGGGTACGACGAAGGTTTCACCGTAAGCGTTGTTGAATCGAATTGCGATATCGCGGGTGACCTCGATATGCTGTTTCTGGTCTGCTCCGACGGGAACGATATTGCTGTCGAAGCTCAGGATGTCGGCGGCCTGCAGGACCGGATATGCGAACAGGCCGTGGTTCGGACTTAGGCCCTGGGCCACTTTGTCCTTGTAGCTTGTGCATCTTTGCAGCAGTCCCATCGGTGTTATGCATGAGAGCAACCACGTAAGTTCGGTGACTTCCGGTACGTCGGATTGGCGCCAGAAGACGGTTCTTTTGGTATCGAGACCGAGCGCGAGATAATCCATCGTTACATTCAGAGTGTGTTGGGCAACTTCGGCGGGGTCCGGGTTGCTGGTCAGGGCGTGGTAGTCGGCGATAAAATAGAAAGCGTCGTTTTCAGCCTGTAATTGCAGGTGCTGGCGCATCGCGCCGAAGTAGTTTCCGATGTGCAGCCTGCCTGTTGGCTGTATGCCTGAAAGAACTCGCAAAATCAGTCTCCTGACAATTAGAGAAAACGTTGGAAATTGTTCGGTTCGCTTTTAAGACGCGAATTTTATGTAAAAATAACCGTATTTGGGTGGAATGTCAAGGTTTTTGAACGCGGAATTTTGGGCCGGCCCAAAGCATGTCCGCCAGTGCATAGCCTTCCCAAGAATGATGGACAAAGTCTATACCTAAGGAACGTCTAACAAAACGAATTGCCTGCCCTCTCCTGTCATTCCCGCGAAAACGGGAATCCAGAACTCTAAATTCCTCTTTTTTCCCTTGATTGTCACCAATCACCCCTGTATAATGGTCCCTAACGGAGTTTAAAGCTGACGGAGGTCAGCGGATGGGTCGTATTTCCATTCTTGAACAGATTTAGAGGTGTGTTTTTCCGGAAAGGGAGAAAATTATGTTATTTAAGAGTTTATTCGGGGAATCTCGTTTTATGAAAAGGCTCTTTTTTCTGTCATTATTATCGCTGGTTTTTGTGCTACCGGCGGATTTATTACACGCTGGCTGGACGGAGCTGGATAAGCTGCTCGCCTCGGACGGCGATGAGAGCAACTACTTTGGCTATTGTGTTTCAGTCAGCGGCGATTACGCCATTGTAGGGGCTCTTTACGATGACGACAACGGGATGGATTCCGGGTCGGCGTACATATTCAAGCGAGACGGTACGGCCTGGAGCCAGGAGGCCAAACTGACGGCCTCGGACGGCGCTGCGAGCGACTGGTTTGGCACTTCTGTTTCTATCAGCGGCGATTACGCCATTGTCGGTGCTTCCGGCGATGATGACAGCGGGGTCGGTTCCGGGTCGGCTTACATATTCAAGCGAGACGGTACGGTCTGGAGCGAGCAGGACAAGTTGCTCGCTTCGGACGGCGCTGCCGATGACGCATTTGGCGTCTCTGTTTCTATCAGCGGCGATTACGCCGTTGTCGGGGCCTCTGGTGATGATGACAATGGAAACCTTTCCGGCTCGGCGTACATATTCAGGCGGGATGGAACGATCTGGGGTGAAGAGGCTAAATTGACCGCCTTGGACGGCGCTATCTACGACTTCTTTGGCTCTTCTGTTTCTGTCAGCGGTGATTACGCCATTGTCGGAGCTTATTGTGATGACGACAACGGAATTGAGTCCGGGTCGGCGTACATATTTAAGCGTGATGGTGCGGTTTGGAGCGAGCAGGCCAAGTTGACTGCCTCTGATGGCGCTGAGGACAACTACTTTGGTTTTTCTGTTTCTATCAACGGCGATTATACTATTGTCGGGGCCTACGCCGATGACGACAATGGAGACCTTTCCGGCTCGGCGTATATATTCAAGCGAGACGGGGCGGTCTGGAGCGAGGAGGCCAAATTGACCGCCTCGGACGGCGCTGCCGGCAATTGGTTTGGCTGTTCTGTTTCTGTCAGCGGCAATTACGCTATTGTCGGGGCCTGGGGCGATGGAGACAACGGATTAAATTCCGGCTCGGCATACATATTCAAGCGAGAAGGGGCAGTCTGGGGCGAAGAGGCAAAATTGACTGCCTCAGACGGCGCTGCCGGCGATTACTTTGGCGCTTTTGTTTCTATCAGCGGCGATTACGCCATTGTCGGGGCCTCTGGTGATGACGACAATGGAAGTGGTTCCGGGTCGGCGTATGTGTTTGCCATGTGTCCGGATTCGGATTTGACGGGCGACTGCTTTGCTGATTTCAGAGACTTTTCTGTTATGGGTGATGCTTGGTTCAGTGACCCTAATATGGGTAACTGGGACCCTGCCTGCGATATATCCGACCCGAACGATAATCTGATAGACGCCCTGGACCTTGAGGTGTTTGTCAACAACTGGCTGGAAGGCGTTGAATAGTTTTATTGTAAATCAAATTTCAAATAAAGGGCTGTGAGCTACTCCCTCAAACTCCTCTTTCCAAGCTCACAGCCCTTTTTACTTGATTTTTATCTCCGTGACCTTCATTCCCCTTCGATCAATAAAATGCGCAGGGGGGCAAAAACAAAAATCTCATTTTTCACAATTTTTTTTATCCCTTACTGCCAAACAACTTACAAATTCTGACCCCCCTGAAATCCCACGAATTTTCAATCATTCGCGCAAGTCCGCCCTATTAGGGAAACATCTTTTTTAAAAACCCATGAAAAAAACTAAAGGCCGATTACTATATGACTAACCATCTCCTTTTTAGCGCGGAGCTTTTCTCGGATACAAGGCTTAGCCAACAGCCAACCGGAGGCGTGCTCTTGCACATTGAGGATTGGCTGGCAGGCGTACAACGCAGTAGCCGAAAAAAGAAACCGCTAAAAACACCGATCAATCAAAAACCACTAAATATGCAAAACAAACCCAATTTATGCGTTTTTTAGGCCAAAAACAGCTATTATGAGAAAAAACAAACCCAATCAAACCCAATCAAACCCAAAACAAAGCCAATTCCAGCCTCTCAGCCCCCTATCAAAGCCAAAACAAACCCAATCAAACCCAATCCACCGACACGCTTTTTTGCACCCTGGAAAATCGCCAAAAGTGGTGGATTTGCAGTTGACTATAGGAGCGATTTTGGTTATAATACGACCACATTTTGGGAGTTCGCATTTTTAAATAGCGGTATTATGAAGCTTGGAGGAACTTACAAAGCGGAATAAGGAAATATGAATCTTTCAATGTCACATCGTTTTTTACAGTCATTTTTGTATCATGTTAATATAAACACTTTTTTGAAAGGGAAGGAAAATGAAAAAACAAATGATTTTTGTGCTGGCGGTCATATTGAGCCTGTCATTCGCTAATTTCGCATCAGCGATAGACGACCCGGTTGCACACTGGAAATTTGACGAAACCAGCGGGCTGATAGCAGAAGATTCGGCAGGCGATAATGACGGGACACTCGTCAACGGCCCGGTCTGGACAACGGGCATAATTGATGGGGCGCTGGAATTCGACAATGTGGACGATTATGTAAATGTCGGTGACCCTGTCGATGAAAGCTTGGACTTTGGTGCCGATGACAGTTTCTCCATCGCAGCCTGGATTAAATGCGATGATGTGGGCGGATATTCAGGAATAGTTGGAAAAAGAAGAAGTACCGGTCTTTATGGTTACTTCTATGAAGGCTATGACTTCAGGGTAAGTCAGGACAGGTTACTTTTTCAAATAGAGGATACGGGCAGCAATAGGGTGAACATGTATGGAAATACACCCGTTACGGACAACACATGGCACCATGTCGTGGCTGTCCGAGATGCAACTGCGAACAAGCTGTATCTTTACGTCGATGGAAATCCCGATGCAGAACCGGTAACTGACTCAACTTCCGGCAGTTTGTCAACAAGCCAGGATTTATGGATAGGACTAATGACGACCACAGTCAGTAATGACCCGCTTGAGAACCCACATTACTTTAGTGGCCTGATCGACGATGTACGCATTTACGACCGGGCGTTGTCGGCTGCAGAGGTGGAGGAGCTTTATCTGGGCGAGGAGCCCGAACTTGTCGGTCTTGAGATAACCGGGCCTGATGAGGTGGCCGAGGAATCGGCTATAAGCTATAAGGCCACCGCTTACTATGATAGCGGTTGGATGAGGGACGTTACGGATGATGCGGTCTGGTTGGTAGAGCCGAATAGTATAGCGAATATTGAAGCTGGGCTGTTGGTGACGGAGAAAATATTTGAGCCGGAAGAACTGCAAATTTACGCCCAGTACACCGAAGATGGCAATACCTTCGAGGCCAACAAGCCGGTATCTGTCTTCGCAATCTGCCCATCCGGCAGCGCACTGGAATTCGACGGCGTAGATGATTATGTAAATCTTTCGGAAAATGCAGTTACAACAACAGAATTTACCGTTGCAGCGTGGGCCAACCACTATGGCCAAGCCGGGGGGGACGACAAGGATAATAAGATATTTGTTCAAAGAGATGATAGCACCGGAACTAATCATTCTGGAGTTGGCCTGACCAGTATGACCTCTTCTGGCGTGGCGCGCGCTTCAATGAGAAGCAGCCTCGGCTCAACCCAGGTATTGGAAACTCCAAGAAAACCTTATGGTGAATGGTATCATTACGCAATGACTGTGGATTCTGATGATTTTATATTTTACGTAGATGGCGTTGAAGTCGATAGGGCTTTAGTGAACCAGAGTGGGAATTACTGGACATCTATTGACCATGTTTACATTGGCAGGCTTATGTATGAGGGAGGACTTAAAGGCTCATTCAACGGTGCAATAGATGAAGTGATTATCTACGACCGGGCTTTGTCGGCTCAGGAGATTCAGATAAGTATGCATGTTCCGCTTGAAGGTGATGAGCCGAATCTTGTTGCGTACTGGGACTTTGACGAGGGCGAAGGGCAGGTTGCGCATGATACGTCGGGCAATGCCAATAATGGGCAGTTGGGCTCAGGTCCCGATATTGACAACAGTGACCCGAACTGGGTCGATTCCGATGCGCCGGTGGGAATCTGTACGCTGGAGCAGCTTGTCGAGCGTAATGTTAATGAAGCTTTAGAGATTAAGCTCAACATTCTTGATGAGATTTTAGAGGCTCTGGCGAGGGAAGATGCTTCAGTAAATATTCTCGACGGGCTGTTCGGCGAACTGGATTACGGTTACCTTGACAAGCGTGATATTAGAAAGGCCGGGCGGGAGATACATTCCGCGATACAGAGCGAAGAGCAAGCCATTCACTCAGTTGAAAAAAGTGTCGGCGACCTTGAGGATTCATTGGAGATATTAAACAGCGAAGACGGCCCGCCTGACAGCAACTCGCCCAACGACAATAGAAATACCAATCGGCTTTTAACACCCCTTAAGAAATAAAGGCACAAGTTAGTTTAGGCTGAGCATTTGTAAGATTTGACAAAGGGGCTGTGGGTATTGAGCCTGCAGCCCCTTTTAGTTATTGGTTTGCAATCAGCGTACTGATGTCGCAGGAGGTTGGTGTAATATCAGAGATGTTTTCAAAGCTGCGAAATCGCAGGGTGTTTTTAATCTCTTCCGAGAGACTTCATATACCTTTTTGTTTTTCGCAGTCCCATTCTGGAGGCTTTCTTTTTTACTGCGTCTGTTTTTCGTCTTAGCTGCTTCGCTATTTTGGCAGTTGGGTTGTGCGGGAAGAGCTTTTTGAGCAGTGCGATTTCTTCGGGTTTCCAGAGCGGCCTTCTTTTTTTTCTTTTCTTTACGGTTTTTTTTCTCTTAGCCATTTTATTCTCCCTTACGCTAAAATTCATTTGCTAATATACCGCTGCTGTGCCAGAAGTTGTACTACCTATACATTTAACGGACATTGTTTTGCGGTGTCAAGTATTTTTAGTGTTTTGGGGACAAAAAAGTCACGGGGAGGGTGTCAGGAACGGAGGGTAGAGGGACAATTATTCGGTTTTTCCGGGTACTTTACATTGGGCGGTATTTATGTATACTTGATTTTGTTATGGCGAAGACCGAATCAAATTCTGTTGGCATTGTCGAGACTCGTATCGAGCGGGTAGTTGAGGGGTCTGCGCCTTTGAAGCTGGCCTGCGGCAAGAGTTTAGGGCCGATTGACGTGGCATACGAGACGTATGGGGAGCTTAACGAGGCGGGTGATAACGCGGTCCTTATATGCCATGCCCTTAGCGGGGATGCCCACGTGGCGGGCTATAACAGCGAGGCTGACAAGAAGCCCGGCTGGTGGGACATTATGGTCGGGCCGGGCAAGGGGATTGATACGGACAGATATTTTGTGATTTGCTCGAATATTCTTGGCGGTTGCAGCGGAACGACGGGGCCTTGTTCAGTGAATCCCCTGACGGGCAAGACTTACGGGCTGGAGTTTCCGATTATCACGATAGCGGACATGGTTCGTGTTCAGAAGCTTTTGCTGGAGAAGCTTGGTATAAAGAGGCTTTTGTGTGTGATAGGCGGCTCGATGGGCGGGATGCAGGTTTTGCAGTGGGCGGTTGAATATACCGAGTTTGTAGATTCGGCGATAGCGATTGCGACGACGACTCGTCTTGGAGCGCAGTCGATAGCCTTTGACGCGGTCGGCCGAAACGCAATACTGGCGGACCCCGATTTTTCGGACGGCAAATACAGCGGCGAGAAGGGGCCGGGCCGGGGTCTGAGTATTGCCCGGATGATAGGTCATATAACGTACCTTTCGGAGCGTGGGATGCATGAGAAGTTCGGCCGTGAGCTTAAAGATTCTGAGCAGTACCGGTATGATTTTGACTCGGAGTTTGCGGTCGAGATGTACCTTGACCATCAGGGACAAAGTTTCGTGGAGCGATTCGATGCCAACAGTTATCTTTATATAACCAAGGCGATGGATTATTTCGACCTTGAGAGGGAGTATGGTACGCTGGCCAAGGCGTTTGCGAAGACCAAGAGTCGTTTTCTTGTCATGAGTTTTGCAAGTGACTGGCTCTTTACTCCGGCGCAGTCGGAGGCGATAGTGGACGCTTTGTTTGCCAACAGAAAGGATGTCAGTTTCTGTAATATAGCCTCACGATACGGGCACGATGCGTTTTTGCTTGAGCCTGAGCTGTTGGGTGCGTTTATATCCGGTTTTCTGGGTGCTACTCACTGTGCGGATGTTCGGGTACGGCGGCTTGAGATTGGGGCTGGAGGAAGACATTCGCTTGAAGGTCTTGAGCACGCCCATCGTGCGCGTGTTGACTATGAGTTAATAGAATCATTGATAGGGCCTGGGAGCAGAGTTCTTGATATTGGCTGCGGTGACGGCGAGCTGCTGGCGAGGCTCGAGGGAGATAAAAACATCGAGGGCAAGGGCATCGAGCTGGAGCAGGATTTGGTTTTGAGATGTGTCAGTCGCGGGACATCCATCGTTCAGCACGATATAGAGCGAGGTTTGAAGAATTGCGAGGACAAGAGCTTCGACTATGTGATACTTTCCCAGACGGTTCAGACGGTCAAGAATCCTGAGAAGGTTTTTTCGGAACTGCTTCGGGTCGGCAGGAAGGTGATAGTGAGTTTTCCCAATTTTGCACACTGGCGATGCAGGGCGCAGCTTTTGTTTGGGGGCAAGGCCCCGGTGACGAAGCAGCTTCCTTACGAATGGCACGACACGCCTAACATTCACTTTCTTTCGTTGAAGGATTTCGACGATTTCTGCAGGAAACTTGGGGTGCGGGTTGAGAAGCGGATACCGCTGATTAAGGCGCGTCTAAGTCCCGTGAGGTTTGCACCTAATCTTTTTGCCGAGCAGGTTATTTATTTAACCAGCAAGGGATAGCGGTTATTTATGCTGTATTCTTTTTCTGCTTTGTAAGTTATGTCTGCTGCTGGTAGCAACGGGTTGTACTATTTTAATAGTGTCGCTTCCCTCGAAGTTCATTCCATTGTTGAATTCGCCGGTTAATGTCAGCGTAGCGGAGGTCTGGTCGGGGTCCAGTATATCCCGGACTTTGTAGTAGCTGAATTTAGCGGTCATTTTTTGTTGTTCGTTGTCGATATTTATCCGGGCGGGCTCGACTTTGGCGTTTAGTTTAAGTGTTTCGGTATTAATATCGTTGATGTTGTAGATATCTTCGAGTTTGACGGTGCAGGTAATCCATGACCTGTTGGATTTAAGATTCAGCGCTTTAGGCATTACGTTGATGTTTACGGTCATTCCCAGCATGTATTCATCGGCGCCGATATCGATACCAGCGCCTGATATTCTCGGGTCTCCGTCGATGTCGGTTTCAGCGGGTTGTGGCACAAAGGCGGGGTCACCTGCGTTGATGCAGAGAGAGCCTTCAAGCAAGTGATAGTCGGTTGTGCCGACGAAACAAGGGTCGGTGTTTATGTTTCCCAGTTGCCAATCGACGGTGCCGCCGCTTTCGTTTATTACGCTTCTGAGCGGGTCTTGAATGTCGCAGTAGGAAATGCGGATCAGGGTAGTGGTGGTTCCACCGTTGCCGACGAGAATTTCCGGCGCGTAGGGAGCGGCATCCTGCCAGAGGATTGTATTGTCCAGTGTCAGGTTGCTTGCTTCATAACAGTGGATAGCGCCGGCGGAGAGTGTGGCGATGTTTTGGCTGATAGTGCAGCCTGCAACAACGGGACTTCCAATATTGTGGCTGTAAATTGCGCCGCCATGAGGCGCCTGGTTTTCAACGATGATGCAGTTTGATATTTTCGGGCTGGCGCTGTTGCAGTATATGGCACCGCCACCGACTAAGGCCGAGTTGCCCTTTATGTTGCAGTTGGTAATTTTTGGTTTAGTGTTAGTGTGTTCACAGGCGATTGCTCCGCCGAAGACAGCAGAGTTTTCGGTGAATGTGCAGTTTGTGATTATAGGGCTGGAGTTGTTGTAGCAGTAGACTGCGCCGCCTGAGAAACCGTAGCCATTTTTGATAGTCAGTGTGGTGATTTTTGAGTTTTCATCCTCGCCCAGAAAGAAGAGGAAACCTCGTGCAATATTCATGCAGTCTATGACGGTAGCGTTCTCTCCTGAGACGTTTGTACCGGAGACAGTGATTGCTTTTCCGTTGAATCTTAAGTTGCGGTTTCCAGTTCCGGAGTATGTTCCCGGTGCGATGATGACGGCATCATAGTCCTGGCAGGCGTCGATTGCGGCCTGGATGTTTGGATAATCTTCAGGCACGTAGTTAACGGCTGCGGGGGCAGAGGCCGTCATCAGGGCGACAATCAAACAGATTGTTACTTTTATGTGTTTCATTTTATCCTGACCACTTTTTAAAAAAGGAATTTTTTTACGGCCAACCATTACAGGATGATTTCGTCATAGGAGCCTGGAATGTAATACAGTATTATCTCAGGTCCGAAGCCAGCCGGCATTTCGGAGGTGCCGGAACGGTTGAAGTAAAGGTCGCTGTTGCCGCTTAGTGTCATAGGTGTATCAGAATAGTTAATTATGGAGCCGTCGATTATGCCCCCGGCATCTCCGAAAAAAGTGATACCGTTTGCCGCTATAGCGCCGTTTAGTATATCGAAGGTTCCACCAAAAGAGCCCCCGAAGCCCGGTGCTATAAGAAAGGTTCCGGTTTCGTCTTTGAGGTCGGTGAACTGTGGTTCGTCGGGCAGTTCCTCGATGGGATGGCTGCTTACAGTACCTAAGAATATTATCTGGTTGGATTGTGTATGGTCATCCAGTTCGCCGTCGCCCACGATAATACCGGTTATGTCAGCATGTCCGGTGAAAGTAACTATGTTAGGCGCTTCGATGTAGACGATACCTCTGATTACGGCATCGTTGCTGATAGTGGGGTTGGTTCCGGCAGGTATTCTTACGTTTTCCAGTACTGTGCTGTTGGGGTCGAAGACATCCTGAACGTACGGTTCGAAGTATTCCGGGTTGGGCACAGGAAACTCTGTCGGCGGGACACCGATGAAGACGTGGTTGTCGATGGCATCCTGCCCCGTTTCTCCGCCAATTCCGGCTTGTCCCCCAAGGAGCGTAACTATGGCGTCCGGATTTGTGATGTTGACATCACCGGCTATTTGCGAATTACCATTGATTGAAAGCGCATAATCATCGTTTTCGCTTTCGATGTAAACGCTTGCATCGACTTCGACATTCACTCCTTCAAGTTCAATATTACCGGAGAGAGTCAGCGGTCCTTTTGTTGCTACACCGAAGTCGAAAACGGTGTGTGCTCTTGTGCCGAAGTTGTAATTTACCCTCAGGGTCCGGTCGATGTCGCCGTCATAGCCGACGATGTCCATTTGCAGGATATCGACATTGGCGGTTTTTTGAATACGCGCCCAGAAGGTCTGGTTGTTTGACGAATCGAGCATGACAGGATTTTGCGGGCTTCCGATGTAGACGGGCGCATTCGGGTCTTCCTGCGAGAAGGTGATGTTCGAGACAGCCGCCAAGTCGGTCTGCAGGAAGGCGGCGAGTTCCGCGAACCTTTCGTCGGGCGGAGTTGTGCCTGGCATGTAAACACGATTGACCCAGAAGCGAATAATGTCGAGTCCGGATTCTGCGCTTGCACGGGCACAGTTGGCTTTGTGCTGGTTTTCGGCTATCTGGAGATTTGCTCCTGAAATTGAGAAGATGGAGATCGACCATGCCGAAAGCAAAGCCATAACTATCATAGCCAAAAGTAATGCGGTACCTTTGAGGTGTTTGCGGTAAAACATTTCTACCCCCCATGTTTTACAGGATAATTAATGCCAACACTTTCTTTCTGTGGGCGTTATCCTACTTAAACTATAAAAAATACGATTCAGAAATACAAAGATATATTATCTTCGGTTTTTTTGGCGGGTTTTGGGCCTATAATAATCGGCTGGTTCGGGGTTGGAGTTGTGGTTTTTGAACAAGGGCGGACGCTAATATTTTTTTGCCTGAGCTTTTTTGTTTGGGCTTTTTAGTTTTTCAGGCACTTCCAAGCCGTGTTCTGTCATAAGTTCGGTGTCTGACATTATTTTTTTTGCGTTACCATTGGCAATGATGCAGCCCCTGTCGACAAGTACTGCACTGTCGGCTAATTGTGCTGCGAAATTCATATTGCAGGTAGCAATTATAAGAGTCTGGGGCAGAGCGGCGAGCAGGTTTATAAGGTTGTTACGATTTTTTGGGTCGAGGCTGCCGTCGGGTTCATCGAGCGTAATTATCTTCGGGTCCATTGATAGGATTGTTGCTATAGCGGCGGCGCGTTTTTGTCCGGCGGAGAGATGATGGGGGGCCTTGTCCTGCATTTGTTCCAAGCCAACGGTCCGAAGCGCATTTTCGACTGTCTTTTTCACATTTTCGGTATTAAGCCCCATATTGAGCGGACCAAAGGCGACGTCATCAAACAGGGTTGGCATAAACAACTGGTCGTCGGGGTTCTCCATGCAAGAGCCGAGCAGGGAGCGAATCTTCTTTAGATTTTTTTTATTGATTTGCAGGCCGTCAATGAGCACTTTTCCCGAGCCTTTTACAAACCCGGCCATTGCGAGCAGCAGTGTTGATTTTCCTGCGCCGTTGGGGCCTATTATAGCGAGCCTTTGGCCGTGTTCGACCGTTAGATTTATATTTTCGAGTGCGATTGTGCCATCGGGATATTGGTATGAGAAATTTTGTATTTCGATTGCTTTTTGCATAATTACCTCTACATGCGTGGTCTTATAAGAAGATGCATTGCCAGGAGGAATGAGGCAGCAGCGAGGCTGAAAATCAAGTCACTTCGTCGCAGCTTTAGTTTGTTGATGGTGCGCCAGGTTGTGTCAAAGCCTCGTGCCTGCATGGCCATGTTTATATTATCAGCGGCATCGAGGCTTCGAATGAGCAATGAGCCGAGCATGGCTGCTGCTGTTTTAAGCTCTGTTTTGAAGCCGAGATTTCGTAGTTTTCTTCCTGCTCTTGCTCGGATTATATGATGGGCCCTGTCGATGAGCACAAATATGTATCGGTACAGGAACCCGAGTTGGGCGGTTAAGAGTTTCGGCAGGCCCATTTTTTGCAGGCCGGCGAGTAAATCATTGAATCGCGTTGTGGAAACCAGAGCTATAAGAGCCAGCACTGTAACAACAAACTTGCCGCAAATGGCAAAACATCGCATCCAGCCGAGTGAGGTTTGCCAATGTAACGGACCAAAGGCGATGCTGACAGGGGTTTTATCGTACAGTGGACAACTCAAGGCAAGGACCAAAACGAAGGGGCTGACCAGCAGCGTGTGTTTTAAGGCGAATTTGAGCGGTATTTTAGCCAGTACGAGAATCGCGAAAGGGCCGATAGCATAACAAACCAGGATGCTAAAGGAAGTTCGTGGCAGAGAAATCACAACGATTGTAAAAACGAGCACGGCTATAAATTTTACTCTGCTGTCGAGCCGATGTATCGGCGAATCGTGATAAGCGAATTTATCTATATGGGCATGATGCATTGTAAATCAGGCCTGTTTAAACTGTTTTTTTCTCAAGATGCGGGCTATCAGCCAGATGAAGGCCATAGTAAGTCCGGCACCTACTACGCCTGCAAAACTCGTCCAGCCGGCGGCTGATTCGGCTGCTTGCTCACTTATATGGCCGATTGCCGAGGTCCTCGTGGAATAATCCGGCATCAGGGAGTATTTTGATTGAAAATCATCAACCGTGGTAATTTTGGGGTCATTGTTGTGGACAATCGGTTCGAACTTCGGCTGGTCGGGCCTTTCGGCGTAACTCCATTCCAGGCCGTCGGGCATTCCGGAAGCGAGCAGCGAAAAGCCCGCGCCGATAACTATGGTGAAGGCTATTAGGGTAATCAGCACGACCTTTTTGCTTAACCTGACTCTGCCCGGAAGAGAACCAAGAACGATGTCAGGTCTTACCTGCTGGATGTATCCCAAAACCGCTACTGTAGTAAGGCCTTCAAAAAGGCCGACCAGGACATGGACGCCGAGCATCGTTATAAGGAAGGTGAAAAACGGTACTACAAGCACACCTGAGAGAGCAGCTTGTATCGGGACAAGAAATGCGCCGGCTTCGACGGCAATCAGGCAGGCCATTACGGCGCCGATATATACCCGCAGGCTGCTGAACTTGCCGTTCGTGACGGTCTTGTATATGAAGTAACCGAGATAGCATGGTACAATCGCCATATTAATCAGATTGCATCCGATCGCCAAAAGTCCCCCATCCTGAAAAATAAGACACTGAATAATCACGACCGATGACATAACTATCACAGCGGCGTGCGGCCCCAGGATGATTGCCAGAAGTACCGCTCCGACCATATGTCCGCTTGTTCCGGGCATGGCGGGGAGCCTGAAATTGACCATTTGTGCCGCAAAGACGAATGCTCCCAGAATTCCCATCAGTGCAAGTTTGTCTGAGGCGATAATCTGTCTTGCCTTTTTGCAGATAATGCCGAGAGCCGCAGCGGCTATCGCAAAGGTTCCGGCAGCTACGGGTACCGACAATAATTCATTAGCCATGTGCATAATAAGGTTCTCCTGTTATTTTTCCTTTATAAATTTTATGTTTGACAAATAACAATACCTGTAATTAAAAAGTCATTAAAGCCCTTGCGCCTATTACCACGGCGTCCCCTGCACTTTTGTTGCCGCCTGGGTTTGCGATGTACTGAATGGATGGGCTGATGTTCAGCCATGGTGTTACAGCGGCGCTGTAATAAAGTTCCGTTGCGGTTTCATAGTCTTCGGTGTAGGTGGTTGAAGCCTGGTCGCTGAAAACCCCTTGTGCAAAGCCTAATCCCATTACATCGTCATCGCGGCCGTCGAACAGTCCCTGATATTGAAGGCCGATGCTCCAGAAATTGGTGATGTCATTTGTTTTGCTGTGTGCGTATCCGTATCTGAAGAAAGTACCAAGTCCCTGACTGTCCTGCGGGTCGTTGTTTTCTTTTGTGAGCAACTGGCCGCAGCTAATATAAAGTCCGGTGTCATCGCGATAATTTTTTGAGCTGTCGGAATTTGCCTTTGGTTGGGGGTCGTACCATGCACCGAGGCGATATGCACCCTGCATGGGGCCGTTTTTTGAATCCAGTTCGGTGATTATCCCTGTTTCGGCGATATAGAAGAAATAATCCTGTTTATGCAAGGCGGTGCTGAAGCCGGTTTCCCTGAAGTCATTCTGGGCATCCACTACTCCGGCTGAGGCGTACCACCATTCGACGGGGTTATAAAAAATCGAGATACCCAGGGCGTAATCGGGAAAGGGTATTGTCGGGTTGTTTACAAAGGCGGCGTTTAGAAACTGTGTATTTTCGTCGTTTGCGTAAGCGCTGGCATCGAAGGCGACTGGACAGCCGTGGCATTCGAATCCACCCGTCAGGTCTATTTTTCCGATTCGCAGAAGGACAGTTCCGTCGAACATGGACTGTTCGTACCAGAGTTCAGTGACATCGATAGAGCGTCTCGGGGCGTCGTCGCCGTTGACACCGAAGGCACTGCCGACCGACGTAGTGTCTATGCCTTGTGATTTTGACCAGGAACCTTCTGCGTGTAGAAAGAGCCGGCCTCCTTCGAGTCCGAGCAGTTTTTGCATGTTAGCCGAAAGCTCAAGGTCGTAGCTTCCTGCGAAACGGCCCGCCCTTCTATGCGTGCTGGAGCCGCCCTGGAGATTTTGCTGGTATATGTTGGTCAGGCTGAATCCCACTTCTATGCCGTTGTCGGCGAGTTCGTCATTTAGGCCGAAAAAACCGTTTGTGAGGGTTTCCCGCTGCCATATGCTTGTATTGTCCGGGTCTTCGAAAGCCAGGGAAGTTGCGGTTAATGTCAAAAGGGTTACAAAGCTCCACAAGATTGTTTTTAGTTTCATATTCACCCTTTTTTTGAGGCTAAAACATCGATTGGCGCATAAGAATACAAAAATCGTATTACTAAGTCAAACTAAAATTTGGCACTTTGAAAAAATTTCTCAAACGGATACAATGCATTTTTGCCGATCGAAGGCGGTTATTTTCTGAGTTGTTATCAGGAGAACGGAAATGGAGCAGATAGAGCGTATAGGTGTGTCACTTGAGAAGGGTTTGCTTTCGGATTTTGACGGGCTTATTTCGGGGAGGGGTTATCAGAACCGTTCGGAGGCAATACGTGATTTGATAAGGCGGGAGCTGAGCAGGGAGCGGCTGGACAACCCGAAGGCAAAAGCTGTGGCGACGGTGTGCCTTGTTTACGACCATCATTCGACCAAGTTGATGGAAAAGCTCACGGGCCTGCAGCATTCGAACCTCTTGCAGACGATTTGCACGATGCATGTTCACCTGGACAGGCATGACTGCATGGAGGTGATTGTGCTTAAGGGGCAGGTGGGTGAAATCAAGAGGACCGCGGAGAAGATAATCAGCCAGAAAGGCGTCAAGCTCGGTGAAATCAATTTTGTTCCTGCCGGGGCGTCGTGATATAAAACTTGACAATTGGCGGTTTTACTGGTTTTATAGAGTGCTTTTTTCGGGCGATTAGCTCAGTTGGCTAGAGCGCACGGATCACACCCGTGAGGTCGTAGGTTCGAGTCCTATATCGCCCAGTAAAGAACCGCTGTCTATGCGAGGGGGAAGTTTTATTTATCTACACTGGCTTTGAGCTTTTCGTTCCAGCCTCGGTTGTCCAGAGGATAGACATTGTTTTCGACGGCCCATTCGTGCCACATTTTCTTCAGTTTTGTTGCGATATCGGGGTGCTGCTTTGTAAGGTCGTTAAGCTCGGTGCGGTCTTTCTCGAGGTCGTATAACTCCCATGGGCCGGTATAGGGTTCTTTGTTTGTTCCTTTTGAGACGAGTTTCCATTTTCCCATACGAACAGCGCGGTTTGCCTCGTGTTCAAAATACATCGCTTCTCTGGGTACGTCACGGCCTGAGAAGGTCGGGACAAGACTCTTGCCCTGATAGGGATGGATATCTTTGCCGTTATATTTATCAGGATATTGTGCGCCGGCCAGTTCCGCGCATGTAGGCATGATATCGATAACGTGTCCGACAGTATTGCAGAAGGAATTCTGCGGGACATCAAGTCCTTTCGGCCAGCGAATGATTAACGGTGATGCGATGCCACCTTCATGGACATAGCTCTTGTAACGCCTGAAAGGTGTGTCGCTGACATTTGCCCATGCCGTTCGGTAACTCTCGTTGGTTTCGGCCGTGCCGATTATGTCAATATTGCCTTTGCCGGCGTGCTCGGCACAGCCCCCGTTGTCGGAGAGAAAGAGCACAACGGTATTATCCAGAGCCGCTTTTTGTTTGAGGGTTTTGAGTATTTTAGCCACGCCCTGGTCCATGCAATCTATCTGCGCTGCGTATGTGGCCATTCGCATGTCCCACAGGGCCTTGTCTTCGTGCGGCACATCTTTCCATGCAGGCACGGACTCATCACGGGGCGAGAGTTTCCATTTGTCTTTAATCAGTCCCATTTTGAGCTGGCGCCGGTAGCGGTCGGCGCGGATTTTGTCCCAGCCGACGAGATACTTACCTTTGTATTTTGCAATGTCTTCGGGCTTTGCATGTAACGGCCTGTGGGGGGCATAGAAGGCCACGTACATGAAGAACGGTTTTTCAGCGTTCTCAGAATAGTGTTCATTCAGAAACTCAACGGCATAGTCAGCGGTTGCATCGGTGTAGTAGTAGTTCTCTTTAGGCGGTTCAATCCTTGTGTTATCAAGGACAAGTGAGGTGGGAGTGTAGTAACTTCCGCCGCCGGAAAGGCCGCCGTAAAATCTGTCGAAGCCTCTCTGCAATGGCCAGTTGTGCTTTGGTCCTTCGGGGCCGAAATTTTTGTCTGAGGTAACGTGCCACTTGCCGCTTACGTAACAACGGTAGCCGGCGGGTTTGAGGACTTGTGCAATCGTGATGCAGTTTTCGTTGATGTCTCCGGTATAGCCGGGATGACCGAGGTTCGAGGCTGTCATCCAGCCCATTCCGGTCTTGTGTGAATAAAGGCCGGTCAAAAGTGAGGCTCGCGTCGGGCAGCATCGGCCCGTATTATAAAAATGGGTGTACCTCAGTCCTTCCGCGGCGAGTTTATCAACATTGGGTGTATCGATTTCTCCGCCGTAACAACCCAGGTCGGAAAAGCCCATATCATCGACCATTATAAGCAATATGTTCGGCCTTGACCCGTTAAGACCGCCCGCTGCGTTATTGTTGCCGAGACATCTTCCGGCGGTAAGGCCCATTATGCCTGCACCTGCGATTTTAAGAAACTCACGCCTTGTTAGTGATTTCATACCGACCCTTTCGATAGCTGTAACGATTGCCCGGGAATTTTACTGTATAATATATAAGAACCAACTTGTTTTGCAAGCTTTAGCGGTTTTGTGCAGGATGCATCAGGTTTGAGCGGCCAGTAGCGCAAATGAGGGTTGTTTTTTTTACCAACAGGCGGCTTCGATGGGATAATCACATTCGAGCCAGTCATCGGCAAGTGCTACCAAATTGGTGAAATCGTAATCCAGCAGCTGTCAAAAAAATGCTTGGGAAAATCGGCGGGAGGTGTTATAACCTGAGAGACAAAAAGTCCTGACAATAAGAAAGCGCAGAAGGAGATGAAACAGATGATCAAAAAGACACTTACTTTCATTTTTGCGGTTTCTATGCTGGTCCTGGTTTGCGGCACGGCGGAAGCACAACTGTTGACGAAATGGGCTGGCAAAGTAACGGCGGGCAATGTGTGGCGTCAGTATCCGCGGCCCCAGATGGTGCGCAAAGACTGGATAAACCTTGACGGGCAGTGGGAATACGCGATTCGCCCAAAGGGATTGGGGCGTCCGGGGTTGTTTGAAGGTTCCATACTTGTGCCCTTCTGTGTTGAGTCCTATCTTTCGGGCGTAAACAAAGAAGTAGGCGAGGAGAACCAGCTTTGGTACAGGAGGGAATTTGATCTGCCAAAGAAATGGGCCGGCAGGCGCATCTTGCTGCACTTCGGCGCAGTTGACTGGCAGACGACGGTTTGGGTCAATGGCAAAGAGATTGGCAGTCACCGGGGCGGGTACGATGCCTTTACTTTTGATATTACAGATGCGCTGAGTGAAGAAGGTTCGCAGGAGATACTTGTTTCTGTTTGGGACCCGATAGACGCGGGATATCAACCTCGCGGCAAGCAGGTGAAAGAGCCGAGAGGTATCTGGTACACGTCGGTGACGGGTATCTGGCAGACCGTGTGGCTTGAGCCGGTGAACCGGGCTTATATAAAACAGCTTAAGATTATTCCTGATATTGATGCTGAAGAGGTCCATGTCAGGGCGATATGTTCGGCAGCGATGGCAGATTATACAGTCCAGGCGGAGGTGAAAGAGGGATGGTTGTCCAGGGGCAAATCCGCTGCTTCGCCGACAGAGGAAATGATTATTACGATAAAGAAGCCCAGGCTCTGGTGGCCGCACAAACCATTTTTGTATGACCTGAAGATTGTGCTAAAGGACGCTGACGGCAACAAGCTTGATGAGGTCAAAAGCTATTTCGGTATGCGCAAGATTTCTCTGGGCAAAGACGATCGCGGTATTACGCGGATGATGCTGAATAACAAGTTTGTATTTCAGTTTGGTTTTCTTGACCAGGGCTGGTGGCCTGACGGGCTTTATACCGCGCCGAGTGATAAGGCGCTGCGATATGACATTGAGGTTACGAAGAAACTCGGGTTTAACCTGGCACGAAAGCACGTCAAAATTGAGCCTGACAGATGGTACTACTGGTGCGATAAGCTGGGGCTGCTGGTTTGGCAGGACATGCCGAGCGGCGACCGTTATATCGACCCTGATGACCCGGATATTGAGCGAAGCGAGGAGTCGGCTAATCAATTTAAACTTGAACTTATGCGGATGGTAAATAATTTCGGCAATCACCCGTGCATAGTAGCATGGGTTCCTTACAATGAAGGCTGGGGGCAGTATGATACGGCGGGTATAACCGAAATGATTAAGACCCAGGACCAGAGCCGTCTTGTTAACAGTGCCAGCGGCTGGGCCGACCGCGGCGTTGGTGACATATACGACATACACTCCTACCCGGGGCCGGCAACGCCGCAGCCGGAAGAAAATAGAGCGATAGTGCTCGGTGAATTCGGCGGGCTGGGTTTGCCAATTAAAGGTCATACATGGCAGGAGGAGGACAACTGGGGCTACCGAAATCTCAAGACGAAAGAGGAACTTACGGCCGCTTACAGCAATCTAATCAAGGAGCTTTATCCGATGGTTGCCACGGGTCTTTCAGCGGCGGTTTATACTCAGACGACCGATGTGGAGATTGAAGTTAACGGGATGATGACATACGACCGGGCGGTGGTGAAGATGGACTTTAAAGACGTTTCAAGAATCAACACCGGCTATGTGCCGCCGATTATAAAATCCGAAAGTGAAATTTTTCTCGACTCGACGACAGTTGAGATATTTAACGCCACTCGACCGGGCGAAATCAGGTATATAACGGGAGGGGGCGACCCTCATGAAAAGTCCAAAATCTACAGGGGACCTTTTGAAGTTGAAAAAACCGCGACAGTAAAGGCTCGAACATTTTGGCCTGACGGGACCCGAAGCGATGTGGCTGAACATTCGGTCGAGAAGGTCAAGCTGAGAAGGCCGGAAAAGGTCAGCGGATTAAAACCGGGCTTAAAGTATGCGTATTTTGAGGACGCAGAGGAGGGGTGGGACAAGCTGCCTGATTTTAATGGACTTGAACCGGTGACTTCCGGCATTGCGACCGTGTGTGATTTAAGTTATGCAAAGCGCGACGAGTATTTTGGTTTGGTGTTTGAGGGCTTTATCAGTGTGCCTCGCGATGGCATCTACACCTTTTATACAAACTCTGACGACGGCAGTAAGCTGTATGTCGGCTCGACGGAAGTGGTGAGTAATGATTTCAGTCATCCGATGAGCGAAAAATCCGGCCAGATTGCTCTTTCGGCCGGCGTCCATCCATTTAAGGTGATTTTCTATCAGGGTATGGGGGGCAAGGGACTTGAGGTTACATGTCAGGGCCCCGGTATCGAGATACGACAAATACCATCACAGGCCCTGTTCCATACGGAATAAGATTGAAAAAACCAAATGCAAAGGAGAAAGAAAATGGAGAGAGTAATGAAAAGCAGTTTTATTTTATTGATGCTGTTGGGAGTTTCGTTTGTTAATGCGGCTGATGATGTATTGCCGTCGGGCCCTCCCGGTGCGGGTAAATTCGGCGCATATTATGCTAATCTCAAATACAACCCTCAGTGGGACAAACCGTGGCGGGTGGGTGACCATCCCGATGTCGTGGTGCGGTTTGAGAATGGAGGCCACAGGTTCGTTTTCTGGCGCGGCACCAGCTATATCCCCTGCTGGGTGACCGACACTGGCGTGTGGTACACCAATGAATTTGTGGAGCGCCGCGGTCATCACAGCCCGAACACCGAGGGATGTGTCGAGCCGATGTCGGACAAACAGTGCCGCTTCTCTCATGTTAGGATTATTGAAAGTCACGATGCCAGGGTTGTTGTTCACTGGCGTTATGCGCCGGTGGATGTGCGCTACAATCATCCGTTTATAGACCCGCTGACCGGCTGGAGCGACTGGGTTGATGAGTATTACACGATATACCCCGATGCCGTCGGCGTGCGGAAGATAACGGTCCAGACTACGCGTCCGGATTTGTGGACCGAGTTCCAGGAAGCTATCGTCGTAAATCAGCCGGGGACGATGCCGGATGATAATATTGAACTGGGGGCTGTTTCGCTTGCCAACATGGGAGGCGAAAGCAAAACATACTACTGGAACAAAGAAAGAGGCGGGCCTGAATTTGAAGCCGGGCCCGAGCATGCGAATATTTTTAAGGTAAACCTCAAGGCGTCGTTTAGTCCGTTTGCCCTGGTCGCACCTCCCAAAGAAGACGGCATATTGATAACGCCTTACCTGGGCCACGGGAAGGATTCAGCCTTTAACTGGTGGGACCACTGGCCGGTTTCGCAGGTCGCTTCGGACGGCAGGCGGGCGACTTCTGCAGAAAAACCTTCGCACTCTTCGCTTTGTCACATCGGGCTGCCAGGCATGGCCACGGTGGAGTGGAAGCCTTATGCCGAGGGAGAAAATTCGCGCACGAAGATTATGATGCACGGTATGACCGACAAACCGGTGGGCGAGCTGGTGCCTCTGGCCAAATCGTGGCTGGATCCGGCAAAGCTTGAACTTACCAGCGGTTCTTATAAAAGCGAGGGTTATGACCCGACGCAGATGGCGTATGTTCTGGTTTGCAATCAAGCAGGTAAAGCTTCAAGGGTGAGCTTTAAACTTATGGCTGATATTGATTCTCCGGTTATTAATCCGGCTGTGCTGATTAAGGGCTGGGGAGAGAGTGACGCACGGCTGAAAGTCAACGACAAAGGCGTAAGGCCGAATGAGGGTTTTCGTATTGGTAAAAGTCGGACTGTTGATGGAACGGACCTGGTCATCTGGATTAAGGCCGAATCGACCGAGCTGGTCGAAGTGACCATTTTGCCAACGCAGGGGTAATTTACAAGAGACTGAAACAAATGCGGCGTGGAATGCCCTGTGCTTGCAAAGACATCCCGGGCAGATTATTATAGAGCCTGTAATTTAAACCGGCATTAAACAACCTCAATGCAAAAAAAGCAGAGGTTCGTGTGAAGAGCCCTGAAGTAAAAGTTGTGCCGCTTACCAGAATCCAGAGGCTAATCGGCAAAAGAATGTTGGCATCGAAGGCCGCCAAGCCCTGTTTTTATATTGGGGCAAGGGCAGACGTGACCGAGCTGATGGGCCAGCGGCATAAGCTCAAGAAATCGCTGGGGGTCAAAATAACAACGAATGCGTTTTATATTCGTGCGCTTTCTTTAGCTGCGAAAGAATATCCGCTTATGGTCGGCAGACTGGAGGGCAGGAGTATTAAGATTGCCGGTCATATTAATGTTGGTTTCGCGGTCAGCGCCCCTCACGGTCTTGTGGTTCCGGTTTTGAAGGCAGCGGAGGAAAAGACGCTGGCAAAAATTGCGGTACTGGAGAAGGAACTGACCGATAAGGCACGCAGCAACAAGTTGACGCTCGAGGAGATGGAGCAGGAGACGATAGCACTGAGCAATCTTGGGGCCTACGATATCGATTCATTTATTGGGATTGTTCCCTTGCCGGCCAGCACAATCCTGGCGGTCGGCAACGTAATACATACGGCAGTGCCCTGCAACGGCAAGCCGGTGGAGCGAAAGATGGTGAGCCTGACTTTGGCGGTTGACCGGAGGGTCGTAGACGAAGTTTATGCCGCGAAATTTCTGAACTTTATTAAAGAGAAGTTGCAGAACCCTCAGCAGCTCGTTTGATGAGAGAAAAAGGAGAAAAAAATGAATTTTAAGAAAATGGTTTTCAGTAAAAGAACATTTATTTATCTGGCGGTGTTTATTTTGTGTGGCTGTACGAAAATGTCTATTGCAGACCTTCCTGATGCCGGTGAGCCGAAGGTCAACGAACTGGTTATCTATGCGGACCGGGGCGTGGAGACAATTAACAAAAACATCTACGGGCACTTTTCCGAACATCTGGGCAGGTGTATCTATGATGGTTTCTGGGTTGGCCAGGACAGCCCAATCCCGAACACCCGCGGCATTCGCAACGACATGGTTGAGGCCCTGAAGAAGATTAACATACCGGTGCTTCGCTGGCCGGGCGGCTGCTTCGCCGATGAATATCACTGGAAAGATGGTATCGGCCCGCGTGAAGGCAGGCCCGCAATGATTAACACGCACTGGGGAGGTGTGACTGAAGACAACCACTTCGGCACACACGAGTTTTTAGACTTGTGCGCACAGTTAGGGTGTGAGCCTTATATCAGCGCCAACGTCGGAAGCGGCACGGTGCAGGAACTGCAGCAATGGGTCGAATATACGACTTTCGGCGGCGAAAGTCCGATGGCCGACCTTCGTCGGGCCAATGGACGAGATGAACCCTGGAAGGTCAAGTACTGGGGTGTCGGCAACGAGAACTGGGGGTGTGGCGGCAATATGACACCTGAATTTTATTCCGACCTTTACAAGCGATATCAGACTTATATCCGCAATTTTTCAGGCAACAGGACATACAAGATTGCCTGCGGAGCAAACAAGGCAAACTACAACTGGACAGAGGTGCTGATGCGCGAGGCGGGATGGTGCATGTCGGGTCTGAGCGTACATTGTTATATTTTGAAAGGCGACCGGTGGCCTCCGAGGGGTCTGGCGACCGAATTTGATGAAGCGGATTGGTTTGGTTTTTTGGAGGGAGCACTTTTTATGGATGAGCTTCTGACGAAGCACTGTGCAATCATGGATAAATACGACCCCGAGAAAGAGGTGGGATTGATGGTGGACGAATGGGGGACATGGCACGAGGCCGAGCCCGGAACCAATCCGGGATTTTTGTATCAACAGAACACGCTGCGTGATGCCCTTGTAGCGGGTATTTGTCTTAACATCTTAAATCAGCACTGCGAGCGGGTGAAGATGGCCAATATTGCACAGACCATCAATGTGCTGCAGGCGATGATTCTAAGCGAAGGTGAAAAGATGGTTCTTACGCCGACTTATCATATTTTTGAAATGTATAAGGTCCACCATGACGCGACTTTGCTGCCCTGCAGTATAAAGTGCAATAATTACAAATTCGCGGATGATAAGATTCCGGCCCTGAATGTTTCAGCTTCGAGAGACCGGGACGGCAAGATTCATGTATCGCTTTGCAACCTTGACCCTCGCAACTGGCAGGAGGTCATTTGTAAGGTTCAGGGTTTTAAGGCTAAAAGTGTTTCCGGCCGTATTCTTACCGCTGATGTTATGAATGCGCACAATACTTTTGACAACCCCGAAGTTGTAAAGCCGGTTGATTTCGACGAGGTCAGCCTCCATGGCGATACCCTGACTGTTACGCTGCCGGCCAAGTCCGTGGTGGTTCTGGAAATTGAATAATCCTTTTTGCGGCGGGCAAGGTGAGTTTTTATAATTGTTCTGGTTCGGGGGGATTTTGAGCAGTAGTTGTTTGTTCGAACTGAGGGGTTGGCGTCGGCCGATTCGATTGGGGGATTTGTTTTATTTCGATTTGGGGCTGTTGAACCCGGGGTTCTTCGATTGTTGTTACAGGTGGCGGTGAGTCGGTCTCGGAATCAGTTGCTGCTGTAACCATATTTGATTCTGACGTCATGACCGGTTCTGCGATACCGTGTATCAATTCGGCTGCCTTTTTATAATCTTCGGCTCCGTGGCAGTTCTGCTCGTATTCGAAGATTGTTTTGCCGTAACTGGGAGCTTCGGCGAGTTTGATGTTCCTTCTGATATGCACGGGCAGAATTTGTGCATCGGCCCAGGCGCAGTCGCTTCCCCTGGCGTTGTTCAGGAACTGGTCGATGTCGGCCCTGACCTCGCCGGTAAGCGAGGCCCTGCTGTCAAACATGCAAAGTAAAACCCACTTAACTTTCAGGTTCGGATTGATTCTTTTGTTTACCAGCTCGACCGTCTGCAGCAGTTTTCCCAGTCCCTGCAGCGCCAAAAAATGCGGTTGGAGCGGAATCAGGACCTCATCAGTCGCGGCCAGTGCGTTTAAGGTCAGAAGACCCAATGAGGGGGCGCAGTCGATGAGAAGATAATCGAATTTATCTTCGACCTTTTCGACGGCTTCTCTTAGAATGGTTTCTCTGCCTACCACACTTACCAGTTCGCTTTCAGCCCCGACCAGATTGATGTTCGCCGGCAGCAGCCAGAGGTTCGGCCTTACCAGGAGAACTTCGTCTTCGAATTTCGATGATTGTGTCAGGACTTTATAGGTTCCGGCTTCTATGGTTTCGGGTTCGAGGCCGAGATGTATCGTCAAATGTGCCTGCGGGTCCATATCGATAACGACTACTCTCAGGCCGAGGACCGCAAGGGCTGCAGCGGTATTGGCCACGGTCGTGGTTTTGCCCACCCCACCTTTCTGGTTTAATACCGCGATTTTTCTCATTGCCCTGCCTCGTTATTTAAATCCTGATGTTGATTACAAGGTTCACCAGCGATTTTTTTCACGATTGCGTCGAGCACACCGTTAACAAAAGACGAGGACTGATCCGTGCTGAATTTTTTCGCAAGCTCGATAGCCTCGTTTATCACAACTTTTGTCGGAACATCCGGACAGAATTTCAGCTGATAAACCGCCAGCCTCAGGATACTCTTGTCGACCGGCGAAAGTCGGGACATCCGCCACTTTATTGTCGATGCACTTATCAGCTCATCACATGCGGCCAGATTTTCCCAGGTTCCTTTGCTCCAATCGGAAGCAAGTTTGCGAATCGAGTCATTGGTCTCATTTTCTTTGAAGAAATTATCCAGATATTGGAGCAAGTCCTGGCCCTGCACATCAAGTTGGTATAGCACCTGCATTGCAAGCTCTCTGGCCCTTGTTCTTTTATCCACCTGCCGGCCTCAGTATTATATTGTCAATTTTTCCTCTACCTGCCCCGGTTAAAGGGATTAAGGTTCGCAAGCTTAAATCTGTCTCAAAACATCGGCGGTTTCCATAGCTGTTTGTGCGGCGTTGGCGCCGGCATTGCCCATCTTTGTTCCCGCCCTTTCGACCGCCTGCTCGAGCGTCTCACAGGTCAGTACGCCGAAGACTGCCGGGACCGGAGAATCGTAATTAATCTGGCCGATGCCGCGTACTACCTGCTGACAGACGTAATCGTAATGAGGTGTCTGGCCGCGTATTACCGCACCGAGGCAGATAATCGCGACGTATTTACCGCTGGCTGCGAGTTTCTTTGCCGCTGCAGTAATTTCGCATGCCCCGGGTACCCAGACCACCGTTATCTGTTTGTCTTCGGCACCGTGCCGCTGGAGACAATCAATGGCGCCGGAAAGCAGCTTGGTGGTTATGAATTCGTTGAACCTGCTGACAACAATAGCATAGTTTCCCTTGCCAGCGGTCAGTTGACCTTTTATTTCCTTAATCATGGTTTTTTCTCCCAAAACCTCTTAAATCATGCCAAACACAAACCTATTGTGCTTCTTTGCGCGACTTCACCAATTGGTCTTACATTATAAGACTATCTGTGGCTGCTTTCCAGAAAAACAGTGCCTCCAGTTCTGCTCGAGAGCGGTACAGGCCGCTTGTTATTAAGCTAACTTCCGTAATTATAAATGGTTACGACTCAAATTACCATCAAAATTTTTGCAGTTTTTAAAAATGCCGCCAGCAGGCAAAAATTGACTAAGCCGCAGGTGATTACTGGGCGATAAGGCCGTTGTGTGTAGTTTTGTTTATTGGACCGTACAGGGATAGTGTGCGATTATGCCTTTTGAAGAGATGGAATTTAGCCCTTTCGATAAAGCCGAGCACAAGGCCCACAGGGCTTTTGAGCTTTACGAGGAGGGCAAAATATCGCAGGCACTTCTGGAACTGGAAGATGCCCTCGACATAGATCCCGCCAGTAGTTCATTGCATTTCAACAAGGCACTTAGCCTCGATACTATCAACCGCTTTGATGATGCAATAGCCGAGTACGAGATTGCTCTGCAGTTAAATCCCGAAGACCTGGATATTCTCAATTCTCTGGCGGTCGATTACACAAGGGCGGGCCACTATGATTTGGCCATCGATACATTCGAGCGTATCGAGTCTCTTGAGTCCGGTTTTGAACCGAGCTACTGCAATCGCATAATTACCTATACCGAAATGGACAAGCACGATTTGGCCGAGCAGATGTTTTATCTCGCCCAGCAGATAGAGCCGGACTGCGCGTTGTGTTTTTATAACATAGGCAACAGTCTTTTTGTTCGTGGTCAGCACACAAAGGCGGTACGATGCTGGCTCAAAACCGCCGAACTCGAACCGGGCCATCCGCAAATTAACTACCGTATTGCTCAGGCATACTGGCTGGCCGGTGACACCATCCGGGCACACGAGCATTTTCTGGCGGAAATTCGCAGGAATCCCGGCGACGTCGATGTGATTTTTGATTTTGGTCTGTTTTTGCTTGAGGTTGGCGACATTGACTCGGCAAAGGAGAAGTTTAACAGGATACTCGAATTTGACCCGGGCTTTGCGCCGGCCTTGTTTTACCTTGCAGAGATTGTTTTTAACAAAGGCCATTACGAGCGTGCGGCCGAATTGCTCAACAAAGCTTTGCAAAAAGACAATACACTCATCGGCCCGCGGTACCGTCTGGCCCAGTACGCCCTGATGAAGGGGCAAACGCGAAAGGCGAGAAATTATCTGGTTTCGGAAATGGAGTTAGGGCCGCAGAATGCAGATGCACTTGTTTCCATGGGCTCGATGTTCCTTCAGATTTTCGAGCAGGGCCGCGAGGGACTTTTTGCAGGATTCATCGCACAGGAAAAATCCGGCTGGGTCTTTAACGACATGCAAAATGCGGGCCTGTATCCCGAACTGGATTATGCCACCCATTGTTTACTAAAAGCTCTTGACATTGACAGCAGCAACGCCGATGCATACTACTATCTTGGCCTGGCCGATGCAATAAAGGGGCAATTACAGAACGCGGCGAAGTTTTTAGCTCATTCGCTGGATATAAGGCCCGATGATATTTGCACATTGTGTGATTCGGCGGCAGTTTACGTGGCAATGGGTCGACTGGATGACGCCGCCCAGCGCATTGAAAAAGCCAGTGCTTTAGCACCTGATGATGTGCGGCTAAAGAAAGTTTCTCGCAGAATCCGCCTTGCCCGGAGGGCCGAAAAGCTGCAGAATTTTTTAGCCCGCTTTAGGCCTCGTCCCGCCCACACAAAGTAAAACGATAATTCTTCTGCCTCTCAACATCAGCTATTTATACCCAATTTAAACCCCATGGCGGTTGGATTAGTGCCGTTTTTCCAGGTTTGGCGGATCCGGTGGCTTGGAAACAGTTTGCAAAATTCTTACAAATCCATTAATCTATTCACTTTAGGCCGAGTGGCGGAATGGCAGACGCTGGGGACTTAAAATCCCCTGCCCTAAAGGGCGTGTGGGTTCGACTCCCACCTCGGCCACGTATTTTTAAGTTATTCGCTATTAATCTGGAGGCGGATAGTTATGGATAAAAACTTTAAACTTATTGATGTTAAAAAGCCAAATTTGTACCGGGACATCTTCCCGTACAGCCGGTTCCCGGCAGTAGTTTTCGACAACAAAACCGTCAAGTATGACGTTCCGGAAAAGATATGGCTAACCGATACGACTTTCCGTGACGGTCAGCAGGCTCGGCCTCCGTATACCCCGGAGCAGATTCTCAGGATTTTCGATTTGCTTCACGAGATTGACGGTGACACCGGCCTGATTCGCCAGTGTGAGTTTTTTCTGTATTCCGACCGCGACAGGAAAGCGGTCGAGCTTTGCAAGGAAAGAGGATACAAGTTCCCGGAGATTACCGGCTGGATAAGGGCCGTTGAAGCTGATTTCAAGCTCGTTTCGCAAATGGAGCTTAGCGAAACCGGGATTTTGACCTCGGCAAGCGATTATCATATATTCCTCAAGCTGCGGAAAACCCGCGCCCAGGCAATGGATTTGTATCTTGCTATGGTTCGGACGGCGATTGATAACGGCGTTATACCAAGGTGCCATTTCGAGGACATAACCCGCGCTGATTATAAGGGTTTTGTTTTGCCGTTTGCCGCCGAGTTGATGAAACTCACCGAAAAGTCCAAAAGAGCTGTTAAAATTCGTCTTTGTGATACGCTCGGTTTTGGTCTGCCCTGGCCCGGCGCAGCCTTGCCGCGAGGAATTCCGAAACTCGTTCACGGACTTCGTCAAATTGGTGTCCCCGGTGAATGGCTCGAATGGCACGGCCATAACGACCTGCACAAAGTGCAGGTCAATGGGGCGACGGCCTGGCTTTACGGTTGTTGCGCGGTCAACAGTGCCATATTCGGAGTTGGTGAGCGAACGGGTAATCCCCCGCTCGAGGCAATGGTTGTTGAACACGCTCAATTGAAGGGAATGGTCGAAGGGGTAAACTACGCAGCGATAACCGAACTGGCTGAATACGCCTCAAAGGAACTCGGTTTTAATATTCCACATAATTATCCGCTGGTCGGAAAGGATTTCAATGTAACCAGAGCGGGCATCCACGCCGACGGTCTGTTGAAGAACGAGGAAATATATAACGCCTTCGATACCAAGGAACTGCTTAACCGCCCTGTCAGTGTAGCCATTACCGACAAGACCGGAGCGGCAGGCATAAAACACTGGATAGAGACCAAATATGTAATCCAGATTCCCAAACATGACCCGCGCGTGACAAAAGTAAAAAGCCGGGTTGATGCAGAATATGCGGAAAACAGGGTCTCGACGATTTCTGAAGACGAAATGTCCCAGTGGGTCGAAGAAGCTTTCGGTGACTCCCCCCCGCCGTTGAGATAAACTCCCAGGGCGGGCTTCCTCTAACAGGGCTCCGAATATTGCAGCTTGAATTATGGCTGATAAAAAAATAAAAGCTGTTTTATTTGACCTCGGCGAAACTCTGCTGAACTTCGGTAAAGTCAACACGATAATGCTCTTTCGGCAGGGCGCCAGGCTCAGTTACGATTTTCTAAAAAGCTGTCGTCAGCCGGTCGGAAGCTTCGAATTTTACTGTTGGCGGAACCTTATCTCACTTTATACGCACCGCCTGATTTCCAGAGTTACAGGCAGGGACTTCAACGCCCTGCTGCTTTTGAGGGGTATTGGAACAAAAAAAGGTATCAAGCTTGCTAAAGAACAATGGAGGCACTTTGCATGGCTTTGGTACGAGCCTTTGGGCCAATTAGGCAAAGCCGAAGCGGGCATAGAAGATACCCTGGCCGCTCTTAAGCAAATGGGCCTTAAGCTCGGTATAGTTTCCAACACCTTTGTACACAAAGCTTCGCTCGAAAAGCACCTGGAGCAGGTCGGTATTTTGGATTTTTTCGCGGTAAGGCTTTATTCGTATGAATTCGATTTCAGGAAACCGGACGCCCGGATGTTCAAAATCGCAGCCGAAAAGGTCGGTGAAATGGTCGAAAATATCTTGTTCGTCGGCGACCGGATTAATAAAGACATCGCCCCTGCGATGGCCGCTGGTATGCAGGCCGTTCTCAAGACCGCCTATACCAATGTGGGCAGAAAAGCGCCTCGCGGCGTCCGCAAGATAAGCCGGCTTTCCGAACTGCCGTCGCTGATAAAGAAAATCAACACCCAAACTTCACACTGACCCGCAGCGTTGAAACAATACTCAGAAAACTTCTTATAGATAAATTCACCTGCAATAATCTATCACCTTCTTACCCCTCACCCTCGCCACGCTGATGTTACGAAAAAGATGGCAAACCAAAGGCCTGTGAGTTATTTAAAACTCCCTCCACTCCTCCAGCTCCCAGCCCTTTTTTAGCCCAAAAACCCCCGCTCAAGGTTAGCATTTGTTAGCATCTCAGCCCCCCAAAATCCCCGCTGAATCTTGCTTATCGATTAAAATCCATAAAACTTTAACCAAATAAAAGAAACCTCGTCCTTTCAGCGGCTAAGGGTATTACCCGCCTAAAATCAGGATAAACCTGACTTGCCATAATTTACTTCTCGCCCTACCCTCTAAGAAAATTGTTAATATTGCTTAATCTGCTGCACCACTTACAAGTGCGATTATGAGGAGTTGGAATGATGAAGCCTGCGATTATATTTGCATTCCTGGTCTTGACACCAACAATAATCTTTGCTCAGGACCCCCTCTATTTCGCCGACCCTGACCTCGAGGCCGCTGTGCAAGCCGAGTTGGGACTCACCGACCCGAACACTGCCGATATGCTCGAACTGACCGACTTAAATGGCGACTCGATAATTAATTTTGAGGATTTCGCAATGTTTTCAGCTTTTTGGATGAATCAAAGCTGCGATGATCCAAACTGGTGCATGGGTAGCGATTTTGACGCAAGCGGAGCCGTGGACAATAATGACCTGTTAATTTTCTGTAATTATTGGCTTGCTGAAATAGCTGACCCTTGTTTGGTCGCCCGCTGGCCGCTGGATGATAATGCTCCAAACACTTTCGTTACGGACATAAGCGGGAATAACCATAATGGCACTGCCTCAGCCAACACATCTGTCCTCTCTGCTCCGGGGCAGGTAAACACTTGCTTTGATTTTAACGGTACTGATGCTGTGGTGATAGGTGATGACGATGCTTTAAGTTTTGTAACTGATGATAACGATGTTCCGTTTAGTATAACTGCCTGGGTTTATGCAACTACTATAGAAACGGATGTAAATGATGTTAACGAAATACCACAGGTAATTATATCTAAATGGGACTTTGACACGCAGGAGAAAGAGTGGCTGCTTGTAATAAGGCCGGATGGAACATTAAGTCTCCAGTTAGTAGATGACGACAATAGTGGCGTCATAAAAGCCAAGACTTCCGCACCACTCTCAGACGGTTGGCATTTTGTTGCCGCCACTTATAATGCGACAAAGGTTGGTGATGGAATCTCTTTATATGTAGATGGTGTCAATGTAGACCGGATTCCTTCAAATGGTTCTTATATTCGTATGAGAAATACTACCGCGGATGTTTATATTGGTGCAAGAATTTATGGTGGAATTACCGACTACTTCGCCGACAAGATCGATGACATCCGGTTTTTTTCTAAATGCCTCTCTGCTGAAGAAATATCAGATCTATATTCTTATTGACCTTCCAGCCAGTTACCTACAAACACCGCAAGGTCCAGCCCGTCTATCACATTATCGTTCGGCTCGGATATATCACAGGCTGGGTCCCAGTTACCCATATTCGGGTCACTGAACCACGCATCCCCCAACACCGCAAAATCAAACATATTCACCCCATCCGGACACATAAAATCACCAGCCGGTATGGACCACACTAACTTCGGATAATTCGTCCCCTCACATATATCCCATATATCGTTCGGCCCGTTAATCACCTCACCCACAAAATCCCATCCCGCATCGGTAAACGTACTGGCGGTCTGCATCAACACTGTCGGCAAACCCTCAACATTCGGCTCATCAGCATTGCCTATACCATTTACATCCGGATTAACGTCACTGTCCCAAAAACTCGCTGTATAATCGCCGTAAAAATTATAATGGTATCCCACAAGTCCGCCAACATCATCATCTCCTACCACTCTGCCTGCCGAATAGCAGTTGGATATTATACTGCCCTCACGATTAGCTCCCAATAGCCCGCCGATAGCACCACTCCCCGTCACATTACCTTTTGAGTAACAACTGGATATTATACTGTTATCCTCGCTATATCCTGCCAGACCGCCTACACTATTATCTCCTGTCACTTCACACGTCGAATAGCACTGGAAAATATTTCCACCCTTGCTAAACCCTACCAGTCCACCAACAATATATTCCCCCGTAACACTGCCTCCCTCAACATAACAATTCATAATAGTTCCACTGAGGCTTCCAACCAATCCACCAACTGTGTAGTAAGTCCCATGAACACTGACATCTCTCAAACCAAGGTTCTTTACACATCCCGCACTACCAACAGCACCGAAGAGCCCCTTTGGAACAAACGTTGTATTCGAATCATATGTAAAGTTAGAAATCGTGTGACCATCCCCGTCAAAAATGCCTGTATATGGTATGCCGTGTTCATCATAATCCAAAACCCCAATTATATTAAATGAATCTCCCGTGAACTCGCTAAGGTCAATATCCGCCATTAGCTTGAAATGCTTGTCCCAGTTACACTCTACCAGGCCAATTGTATTAAGCTGTTTTGCCGTATAAATAAGATATGGCTCAGACTCTGTCCCATTACCACCACCATAAAGAACATCTTTTAATAAACCTCCCGGCTTGTTCTCCCACCAAAGCCTCGGATAATCGTTACCGTCGTCAATCGTCCAGGCCTCAGATTCATCACATAACCACGCCGTAAATGTCACCGCATCCTGCATCTGCTCTGTAGTCTTCCCTTCGCCTCCGTCACTATCTATCTGCCCGCTGCTGTTTACGTCCCAGTAGGAATCTGTTACATCATCAGGATTTCCATTTCCTACCAGCCCACCAACATTCGATGTCCCAGAAACACTTCCTGCTGAGTAGCTGTTTGCTATAATACCACCATTGCCTCCAACTAACCCACCAACCCCACCATATCCTGTAACGCTACCTGTTGCATAACTGTTGGATATATCAACACGTTCATTTTCCCCTATCAGGCCACCAACAGAGTATGTTCCTGTAACGTTGCTTGTTGAGTAGCAATCCGATATAGATATATATACTGCTGGATAAAAGCTTCCGA
>Ga0307379_10000999_pt1 | contig 45590 bp, 38 predicted proteins | sample UN2MG_FD_202237 | JGI IMG/M metagenome (GOLD analysis project Ga0307379, IMG submission 202237) | Soil microbial communities from Risofladan, Vaasa, Finland - UN-2 | ecosystem: Environmental > Terrestrial > Soil > Coastal area > Acid sulfate soil | place: Finland: Risofladan, Vaasa | collected...
CAAGGGAAACCGGCAGTTATCCTGTTTATCCTGTCAATCCTGTCAAAACTTTTTTCCTTTTTCTATTGTTTCAATGTCCATTCTACCATGCTCCCCTTAGTAACAGGATTTACAGGATTGCCGAAAGACGCCGATTGTTTGATCTTCTTCATCCTGTAAATCCTGTTAATCCCGTCTTAAGACATTTTCATAATTTCAGGGTGTCGCATCGCAACATGAAGAACTGCGTGCTCCGCGCCGGGGTGTGAACTCGATCTTAACATATTTCCCGCGCTTGCCGGATCAGTCCCGCTTCCAGGTCCCGCTCCGGCCGCCGCTCTTCTGATCCACCCGGATGTCGCTGATCACCATGCCGCGGTCAATGGCCTTGGCCATGTCGTAAATGCACAGCGCCGCGCCCGCCACCGCGCACAGCGCCTCCATCTCCACCCCCGTCCGCCCCCGGACCGAGGCCTGGGCCCGGATCTCCACCATGTCCTGCTTGACCTCGAACTCCACCGCCACGTGGTCGAGCCCGAGCGGGTGCGCGAGCGGAACCAGCTCCGCCGTCTTCTTGGCCGCCAAGATGCCCGCGATCCGCGCCGCCGCCAGAACGTCGCCCTTCTTCACCAGCCCCGCCTTTATCGCCGCCGCCGTCTCCGCCTTCATCAGCACCCGGCCCGAGGCCACGGCCCGCCGCCGCGTCACCTTCTTCCCCCCCACGTCCACCATCCGCGCCGCGCCCTGCTTGTCAATATGCGTCAGCTTCGCCATGCCCTGTCCTCCCACAGCCACCAGAGTTCGACCTGTGTCCCCGCCGCGAGACTCGACGAGTCACCCGGGATGTCCAGCAGAACGTCCGACTCCACCATCGAGCTCAGGACCCCGCTTTTCTGGTTAAAGTACGGCCGCACCCTAAGCTCCGGGCCGCTCCCTACTACCGCCGCCCGGATGAACTTGCGCCGGCCTGGCTTGAGCTTGAGATCAACATCCAGCACCGCCCGGCCGCGGGGCATGCCGATGGCCGACCGGCCCGCCATCTTCTCCAGCGCCGGCCGCACGAACAGCTCGAAGCAGACCATGCACGATACCGGGTTGCCGGGCAGCCCGAAAAAGAGCTGCTTGCCTTTTATCCCCGCGAACGTCGGCTTGCCCGGCTTGATATTGGCTTTGTAAAAAATCTGCCGGGCCGTGAGCGAGCGCAGGAGGCCGGTCACGAAGTCATAATCGCCCATGGACACGCCGCCGGTCAGCGCCACGACGTCCGCGCCGCGGGCCGCGCGAATTTTTTTCTTGAGCTCGCCCGCCCGGTCGCGCGCAATGCCCAGGAATTTCGCGTCGCAGTGAAGGAGCGCGGCCAGGCCGGTGAGCGAGTAGCCGTTGGCGTCGTAAATTTGCCCTTTCCCGAGCTTTTTGCCCGGGACCTGGACCTCGTCGCCGGTCGAGATCACCGCGACCCGGGGCCGCGCCGAGACCTTGACCCGCGCCCGGCCCAGCGCCGCCATCATGCCCATGTCCGCCGGCCCGATCCTCGATCCCGAGCGCAGCACCAGGGCGCCCTTCTTCACGTCCTCCCCCGCTTGGCCCGCGTTTTCGCCCGGCTTCACCTCGCGGAAAATCCTCACCGCCCCGGCCGCGTCGTCGCGCTCCGTCTGCTCCACCATCACCACCGCGTCCGCCCCGGCCGGCCGCGGCGCTCCGGTCATGATCCGCGCCGCGTGACCCGCCGTGATCTTCCGGCGCGGGCTCTTGCCCGCCGGCAGGTCCTCAATCACCCGGAGCGTCACCGGCGCATCCTCCGCGGCCCCTCGCGTGTCCCTGGCCCGCACCGCGTACCCGTCCATGGCCGACTTGTCAAACGGCGGAATATTGAAGCCCGCCCTCACGTCCTCCCGAAGCACCCGGCCCAGGCTTTGCTCCACCGCCACGCTCTCCACGGCAAGCTTCCGCGTCACGCTCCCCAGCACCCGCGAGAGCGCATCCTCATACCTCATCAATTTTTCCTGGCCCCGTATTTCTTTCTTCATCTCGTACTCCATTACTAATGTGGCGTATCCGGATTAGAGATGATTATTTTCCGAATAACGCGCGCAATGCATCATCTCTATTTCGCCCTTTCAGGGCTGAAAAGGTAATGGTGAACCGCGATATCCCAGGGTAGGCCGAGGACGGCCAACCCTGGGCTATCTTATTTTCGCCCTTTCAGGGCGGAAGACATTTTCATATAAAAGTTGTAGGCAACTTCGATATCTTATCGGATTGATGCACCCCATGAAAATTCCTTGGCGGCCTTGGCGTCTTGGCGTTCCTCTTATGCTCTCTCACTTCCTGGCCGTCACCAGGCTGGTCGGCCCGGGCAATGCGACCACCTTGGCATCCTTGAACCCGGCCTGTGTCAGCCACTCGACGTACTCCTTGCCGCTGTACGCGCTCCCGCCCCGCGTGTTCACCAGCATGTTGAGCGCGAACAGCGCCCCGGTCCGCGGCGCGGTCTTGTCGTCGCCCAGGATGAAGTCCTGGATCACGAACTGCCCGCCGTCTTTGAGGGCGGACCGGATCCTGTTGAAGAGCGCCAGGTTCTCCTCCGGGCTGAACATATGGCAGATGGCCGAGATAAAAATGAGCCCGTAATCCGTGCCGTAAGGGTCTTTCTGCATGTCGCCGGCGATGGTCTTGATCCTGGCTTCGAGCCCGGCCTCGGCGATGTATTTTTGCGTGAGCGGGACCACGATGGGCAGGTCGAACACGGTCACCGCCATGCCCGGCTTTTTGCGGGCAAAGGCCACGGCGTATGCGCCGGAGCCGCCGCCCAGGTCGAGCACGCTGTCCACGCCGGCAAGGTCCAGCGCTCCCGCCACCTGCGGCGCGCGGAACGACGCGTTCTTGTGCATGGCCGCGATAAAGGCCACGGTCGCGTCCTCGCCTCGCCGCTCGCCGCTTTGGATGGCCACCGACGTGCCCTGCTTCACGCACTCGGTCAGGGTGGACCAGCGCGGCCACAGGTTAACGATGTGCATGGCCGCCGTGCGCGTGTCGTCCGGCGAGCCTTGCGCCAAAAACCGCGCGGTGAGGGGGGCGTTCTTGTACACTTCGCCCTCCTTGGTGAGCGCCTTCACGGCCGCGAGCGCGTTCAGAAGCGACGCGGTGGCGCGGGGGTCGGTGTTCATTCGCTCGGCCGCGGCTTGTGCCGTTGACCCGGCGCCCACCGCGCTGAACAGGTCGAGCTCGATCGCGGTGAGCAGCGCCCGGCTCTCCATGAACCCGCGCATCACGGCGCTCAGCTCGTCCGGCGCGAACCCGGCCTTCTCCATCATCTCCTTGAGCGCCTTCACCTTCCGGTTGTGGTCCAGGATCTCCTTCTTCATGGCCGCGGCGTCGGCGGCCAGCAGGCGGGCGACCGGCCGGCCGCCCGCGAAGTGCTCGCTCACCAGCTCGGGCACGTCGGCCGCGCCTACGTGCGCGTACCACGCGCCTTCCGGGTACACCACCAGGTTCGGGCCCTGCTCGCAAAGGCCCAGACACCCGCAGGTAGTCACCTGCACCTCGTCCGCCAGCCCGGCCTTGCCGAGCTCCGACCGGAGCGCCGCCAGCGTGTCCTCCGCTCCCTTGGCCGGGCACGACGGCGCGCCCTCCGGCTTCTGTTGCGTGCACACGTACACGTGATGGCGGAAAGGTTCCATGGCGTCCTCCTGAATAATTTTTCGGCATCGGCCGGACAAGCATATTATGTGGCCGGGAACTTGATGGGTCAAGCAAAATGTGCGCGCGGAGATGATGTGTTAATATTTAAGGGCGGCGTGAAAGAGAGTTCAAGCTTTGGAGCGCAATACCAGGATACTGCTGTTCATCTGTCTTTGCCTGGCGGTGGCTTTCGGGTTCGCGCCCGCGTTCGGCTTCACCTCCGAGCGCCATCCCTTTGCCGTGCTTCACGTGTTCGGGTTCAACCTGCTGAGCGGCGGCCTGCTCCTCATCCTCCATGCCCGCGGCAAAAAAGCGCCGGGCGCGTTCGAGGCATTTTTCCTGCTCGGGGCCGTGGTGTTCGTGCTGGGGGCGTTTTTCTTCATGCCGGCCGTGAATATCGTCACGGCGGCGGCTCTGGGGGCGATGGTGGAGAGCATCCGCTGGCGCAAGTTCTCGTGGTTCCCTTCCGAGTTCTTCACGGCGGCGCCGGTGTCGGAGAAGTTCGAGCAGGCCGCGCTGTTGTGCCTGTCGCTCGGTCTGTTCATCGCGGCGGCCACCGTGCTCAACAACGAATATCTACACATCATCCACGCGGAGAAGCTCGGGCTCCACGTCTTCTTCCTGGGCTTCTCGTTCCCGATCTCGCTGATCACGTATTCCTTGATTTTCGAGCGGGCGGAGAACAGCGGCCGTCCGCGGCGCCGGGCGCTGGAGGAGTTCTGCTTCTGGGGCCTGAACCTGGGGGTGATCATCTTCTTCGTCTTCATCGTGCTCGGCATCTATCCGATGCAGTTGGTGATGGCCTTTACGCTGTTCGTCACGGTATGGCTCACGTTTTACGTGCACGTGATGAGCGGCCGGCGGGGCCCGGAATGGTCGTTCCTGCTCTCGGCGCTGGGCTTTCTGGCGGTCGGTTCGACCACCGGGATCATCTACATCATGGTCTCGTGGAAGTCCGCGCCCTACACGCCGGGCTATCTCTTGAGCCTCCATTCCGCGGCCAACCTCTTCGGCTGGAACCTGACCTGGATGATGCTCACCCTGCGGAAGAACCAGTTCCCGCTTCGGGCCGGACTCAAGCTCATCATTCCCCTGCATTGGCTGTTCGTGCTGAGCATCCCCCTGGGGCGGGTGATCTTCGCGGCTTCCGTGGTATCAACCGCGCTCACCGCCGCCCTTTTGGGCCTTGCCATCCTGGCCCCCGGCATGGAAGAGAAGCCTGATTTCCCGCCATTGCCCCGCGACCAGCAGACCCTGCCTTAAGCGCTCCAGGGCCGGGAACATCAATATTTGCGCGGCGCTCCGGCCGGGACGGCGCAGTTCCCGGACCCAGAAAAAGGGCAGCCCGAGCCAGAGAAGGAACTGCCGTGACCGCCAGGCCAGTCGCGCGAGCTTGAGCGGGAGCGGGTCGTGGCGAAGACGGACCATCTCGCCTCTTCCATAATTGAAATGGGTGCGGACAAAGCTCAGCATGTCATATGGCCGGTAATGATCAACCAGCGCTTCGGGCTCGAACGCCAGGCGCCATCCCCGCTTGCGGAGCGCGTAGCTCAATGCGACATCCTCGCCGGCAGGTTCCTGAGCGGAGTCAAAGCCGCCGGCGTCGTTGAGCGCGGAGCGGAGGAATGCCGCGTTGCAGGTGACCAGGTATAAAACCTCGTTATTGGCCATGCCGGGCTGGGATGTCACCTGGTAGGCTTCAGAATAGTCCGGAATCAGTTTGCCGGAGGGCCGGTTCCGGGTGCGGCCCCCGACTCCGCCCAGTCCGGTATCCGCGCCGAGCGCTGCCAGCAATAAACGGAGCCAATCCGGGCGTGGCACGCAGTCATCATCGGTGAACGCGACCACCCTGCCTCGGGCCTCGGCGACCCCACGGTTGCGCGCCGCGGCCACTCCCGCGTGGTCTTGGCGAAAGAACGCCAGGGGGCCGGGGAAATCCCCGGCCCTTGACAGGACCGCCTCGTCGGTCTGGTCCGTGCTCCCGTCGCTGACCACGATTACCTCATAGGCCGCGGCATCCTGGCCGGCCAGGGCATCAAGAGTACGCATCAGAGACTCGCGGCGATTAAAAGTAATGATCACCACGGAGACCTCCGGCGCCGGCGGGCCTTGTTCACTGCCCGGCGGAGAAGCCGCTTGATTATGGGCGGCAATGGGATGATTTACGTCGGTGTTCATGAAATGATCATTCATGGCCAGGCCTCATCCCGGCGGAGAGTAACGGCGGCGATTCCACCTTGCGATCAGAAAACAACATGGAGAGGCCCTGGAAAAAATATCCTGCTTCGTAGATCAGCTCCCCCTGCCGCGCCCGGCTTAGCCGGTGCTTGAGCGCCCACCCCGCCAGGCCCTTGGCCAGATAAATGGGCATGAAGGGCAGCCGTTTGCTCCATTTCCATCCGGCCAGGTGCTCGACCATCCGCTTGGATCTCCCATGCCAATAGGCTTGGCGCCGGATGTATCTCATGTTGACCCGCTCGGCCCTGACCAGATGAAAGACCGCGGCGCGGGGCTCGTATGCTATTTGCCATCCGGCCTTCCAGATGCGCAGGCACAGCTCGATGTCCTCTCCGGCCATAAGTTTTCGGCCGCGGCGGCCGAGGCCGGTCCGGAACAAGCCGAGGGATGAAAACACCGAGCGCCGCACCGCCAGGTTCCCGCCCCAGAGCTGGTCCGGATACGTGAGACGCCTGGCCCGGTCCCCGTGGTCCAGCCTGCCCAGGACCGGATCCAGGCCATGCTCCCACCACGGCGGCCGCTCACACTCCCATTTGAGCTTGATGGGGCCGCCCGCGGCGCCGATTTCCGGGTCATCAAAACAAGCCAGCAGCGATTGAAGCCATTGCGGCTCGGCACGGGCATCATCCTCGAAAAATACAATAATGGGCGCCCGCGCCGCGTTGATTCCGGCATTTCGGGCGGCGCTCAATCCGACAATAGTCTCTTTCACCATCCGTACCAGATGAGGGAACCGGTCCAGGTAGGTCTTGACCGTCTCCCCGGTATTATCCGAGGAGCCGTTATCCACGGCCACGATTTCGTAGCGCTCATGGGCCAGGTCTTGGCGGACCAGGCTCTCGATGGCCTCCCCTATTATTTTTTCCCCATTATAGGAGCAGAGAACCACGCTGAGCTCGGGTTTGAGCCGGGGATGATTATCCATGATTTTTTTCTCATCGGGCGGGGGGGCTTGCGCCAGCTCTTTCAAGGGGACATATCGCGGCAGGAGCCGGATGCGCTGTTCGCAGTCTTTTTGTCTTGGCCGGTTGATGTTTTCCACCGAAATGTCCCTGAGGTTGTAGATATAAGTGATCCTTTCCAGGGCCCGGGCATGGGTCCCCGCCAGTTCCAGCAGGGGCAGGTAGATGGCTTGGTCCGTGGAATATTCCCAGGGCCCGCCGGTTTCGGGATCATTGAAGCTGGCCGGGTCGGCATGGGCGAAAAGTCGGGCCCGGAACGAATGGAGGTGGCTTGATACCCATGGGTATTCCCGGAAGGCGTTTTGCTTGATGACCTCTTCCGGGATGGCCCGCGGATGCGGAGAATAGCGGGAGACGCCGTTACGGAAAAGTTTGTAGGTGTTGTATGTCATCCAGGTGTCTTGGTCCGCGTATACCTTGTTAAGGAACTCCAGCAAATGCCGGTCCGAAAGCCAGTCATCGCCGTTCAGCTCGAGCACGATCGCGGACGGCTTCGCGAGGCGAAATCCCGCCAGATTGTTGGCCAGCAGTCCCTCGCGGCGGCGGTTGCGGATAAAAGAAACCCGATGGCGAGGCCGCTCGGCCAGCCACTTTTCGATCTTGGCGTCGGTGCCGTCGGTTGAGGCGTCGTCAATGAACACATGGGTGACCAGCTCCGGGTCATAGGTCTGGCGGTAAACGGACTCCAGGCAGCGGATGGCCCACTCTCCGGCGTTGCGCTGGGCGGAGACAATGTGGAACTCGTGTTTTCTTTCCGGCCGGCGCAGGCCGAAACGGAGGCGTTCGTGCAGCCGCCGGAGGCGGGCGCGGAAAGCGAGGGCCGACCTGATCTCGGACCAGGGCGAGGGCCGGCTATTTTGTTTCTCGAGCTCGTTCATGACCAGGACCATTACCGGCGGATCAGATGGATCCTCATGAATCCCTGCCGTTTTTCTTTTTCTCAATCATGTCCAGCATGGCCTTGGGAAGAAGGGTCTTGACCATCTGGCGCCAGTACCGGGAGCTTGACGGGTGTCGGGAAACGGCCTGCACGGCCTTGGCCAGGGCCTGGAATCTTTTTCCCTCTTCCAGAAGCCTCCGGCTTGTCACATAATGGCCGCAGTGCGGGAAGGGGACTTTGCGCGCTTCATTTCCCCCGTAATAGGTTTCCACCATCTGGTCATGACCGTCGAGGTAAGCCATTGCGCGGTCATCCACGTAGCAGGACAGCTTGTTGTCAAGCACGTACTGGTAAAGCCGGCTCGTGGGCATTCCGACGAAGACGTTATTGGAAAAGCTGTCGGGCTTGATCTTTCGGCGCAGGGATTCGGATTGTTCCCGGTCCGCGGCCGTCTCGGTGGGAAGGCCCACGATAAAGCTGGCATAGGTCTTGATCCCGGTTTCCCGGCACCAGGCGAACACGGCCTCGATCTGCCCGGTGGTGATGCCCTTGTCCACGAAATCAAGCAGGCGCTGGCTGCCGCTCTCCACTCCCAGATATAAGGCCCGGCAGCCTCCGTCATGCATCAGCTTGATGAGCTCCCGATCCAGCGTGTCCACCCTGGATTCGCAGAGCCATTGCAGGTCCAGGCCGGCTTGCTTGAGTTTGGCGCAGAATTCGATCACCCTTTTTCTGCTGGCGGTGAAGTTGTCTTCCCGGAAATATATTGCTTTACAGCCGCCGCGGCTGATAAGATACCTGATATTTTCGATGATCCAGTCCGGGCTGAAGAACCGATAGGTCCGCCCCCAGACCGATTGCACCGAGCAGAAAGCGCACTGATAAGGGCAGCCGCGGCTGGTGTTCATGGAAACCACGGGCTTCGCGCTCAAGAGGTCCGAAGTCCAGTCGTAGGGCAGGTCAAGGAAATCGTCCCACGCCGGCGGAGGCAAGGAATCGAGGTCATGGATCAGCGGTTTTTGCACGATCCTTTCCGCCCGGCCCTCGACGATGTCAAGGATAGCCGACTCGCCTTCGCCGATCACGACGTGGTCCACTTCCTCCGGAATGCTTTCCGGCAGTACCGACGGATGGGGCCCTCCCACCACGATCTTTCCCCGCCAGGCGCCTTTTTGGCGGAGGCGGACGAGCTTATTTATCATCCGCAGGCCGTCATGAAGGCAGACGGTGTTCATGTAGATCCCGACGGCGTCAATCTGATGGCGGGTCAAGTAATCCGTTTCGAGGAAATCGGAAGGCTTAAGATAATTGTCAATAAAATATACGCGGTGTCCGGCCCGGCGCAGGACGCCCATCAAGAAACCGATGCCGAGCGGCGGCCGTTTTTCATCGGTGAAGAACGGCGATAAAACGGGCTCGGCGCATGTGGTCAGAAGCCAGTTCATAATCCAATTTTTGCCGCCTTGCTGCCGAGGGGCCGTATCCTCCACCCGTTTCGCCCGGCCGGGATATTTCCCCGGCCGCCCTCAAGCCTTCAAGCGCGGGCCGTGAAAAAAAGGCGGTTCCTGAACAGATGGTGTCTTTTAAACCTGGCCTTGAGAAGGTCCTTGATTTCCTCCCCCGTCAAAATATATAAGTGCAGCGGGTTGTGGACCGCTCTGGCGGCGGCGGTCCGCCGCGTTTCCGGAAATTCCGAGCTCCCGATCAGCCTGCCCCCGGGTTTCAGCACGCGGCGGATTTCATCAAGGAAGCGGGGAATATCTTCCCGCGCGAAATGCTCGATGCTTTCCATGGCCAGGACCACGTCAACGCTCTGGTCGGCCAGTCCCAGGCTCAAAACCGAGCCCCGGACATAATCCGTGCGCCGGCCCGGCCAGAGCTTGAGCGCCAGCTTGATCGCCTCCGGGTCCTGATCCACCGCGATCACCCGTTTCGCCACGGCGTCCGCCAGGAAGCTTCCCCATCCCAGTCCGCAACAGGAGTCCAGCACGCATCGGTCCCGGCAATAGCTCAGGCCCAGCGCGTAACGGGTCAGCATGATCTTCCACCACCCGCTGGTGCGGAACTCTTCATAGCCGGGAAGGGCCCGCTCTTCTCTCACGTCAACCCCTTGCAGCCTGGGGTCATCGCGGCCGACCGAAAGGACCAGATCAACGCGCTCACGCGTGGCGGGAGCGGTCATCAAATCGTCCAACAACCGCTGCAGATACCGGCGCTCCCGGCTCCTGTCCCAATGGGAAACGAGTCCCCCGGCTTTCCGGCGCGCCTGATCCAGGAGCCGCCGAACCCGGCCGGCGGGAGCGGCGTTCCCTGGTCCCGCGGCCATTAGTCCGGCGCTCTCCGTGGAAAATCGTCCCCGCCGCTGGTCGGATTCCGGCATTTTTTATTCCTTGCCGGCGAGGGGGCCATGGGGACCAGGCCGGTGCCGCCATTCGCCGGCAAACGTCATCCGCCCGCTGGAGCCGGGGTTGCCCACGACCCGGAGCTTGAGGTGACGTTTCCAGTCGAGCAATTCGGTATGCTTGGAATTCCACCAGGCGAAAAAGAAATCAACGATCTGGTTATTAACGTTGAGGCCCTTGAGCTCGATGTCAATGCATCCCTCGCCGGAGAGCCTCCCCAAGGGCAGGCCGCAATCCCGGTTAGTAGCCTGGAACAGGTTGCCCGCGGCGCTGTCGCGCATGACCACGTCCAGCACCGGATCGTCCACTTCCTCGTTGCAAGAATAATATACTCGGACCACGACCGGGTCGTTGGATTGGATCTCCCGGGTCTCCCGGCCCAGCCGGTCAAGGAACCTCACCTCCTTGATCCGGATCCGTCCGCTGCCATAAACCCCGGCTCTATCCCGCCCGTCCCCGTCGGACGCGTCCAGGCCGGTCTGGAGCACGTCCTCCATATAGGCGGCGACGGCGTATTTGGTGGCCCCCAGATACCTTAGCCGCTCCCCCTGCAAGTAGGCCGTGCGCTCGCAGAAACCCGCGATCCGATGCATATTATGCGAGACCAGGACCACCGCCGCGCCGCTTTCCCGAATTTCCCCGATCCGGTTAAAACACCGGGCCTGGAATGATTCGTCCCCCACGGCCAGGATCTCGTCCAGGAGCAGGATCTCCGGGTCGAGGTGGGCCGCCACCGCAAACCCCAGACGCACGTACATCCCCGAGCTGTAGAACTTCACGGGCGTATCCAAAAACTCTTCCAGGCCGGAGAAGGCCACAATCGAATCGAATTTTCGCTGAACCTCCTTGCGGCCCATGCCCAGGATCGCGCCGTTGATGAAAATATTTTCCCGGCCGCTGAGCAGGGGATGAAATCCCGCGCCCAGCTCGATCAAGGCGCCGGTCCTGCCCTTGATCTCGATTCGGCCCCGGTCCGGGGAGAACAGGCCATTGAGCATTTTAAGGATGGTGCTCTTGCCCGCGCCGTTGGGACCGATCAGGCCCAGGCATTCGCCACTCCTCACCTCGAAAGAGACGTCCCGCACGGCCCAGAACTCGTCCGGCCGCAACCGGTCGGAATGGGAGGACCAGCCCAGGAAATCGCGGATGACGTCAAATATGCCATAGTACATGGAGCGCTTCAGGCTCCGCGCAAACTTCTTGGAAACCCCCTCCACCCGGATCAGGACATCTCCGCTCATCGCGCGCCGATCCTTTCCGCGATCCGCGTCTCGGCAAGGTGGAAAAGCCTCCAGCTCAGGATGAACACCACGGCCGCCAGCACGCCGGCCAGGGCAAAGCCGCCAGGGTCGGAAAGATACCCCTTGAGCACCAGGTCTCGAGGCCCCGTAACCAGCGCCGCCAGCGGGTTATAGCGGGAAAGCAGCGCGAACGCGCCCGACCGCGGAGGGGCATAGAGCACGGGGGTCAGAAAAAGCAGAAAGGTGGTCGCGATGGTTACGATATTGGCGACGTCGCGCATCAGGGCGTTCAACAGGGACAGGCCAAGGCCGAGACCCAGGGTGAAAAGCATGATCGGGATGAGGGCCAGCGGGAACAATAAAGAAGCCAGCGGCGGCATCAGCCGGTAATAAGCGAAGACCGCGATCACTAATAACAATCGCACCAGCATGTCGGCCAAGGCCTGGCCGAAGGCGGCGATGACCAGCGATTCCTTGGGAAAATTGATTTTGGAAACCATGGACCCGCCCGCCATGATCGCCTCCGAGCAGCTCACGAGGCCGCCCGCGAAGACCTGCCAGATCGTCAGGCCCAGCAGCGCATAAGCCGGATACGGCACCTCTACCTCGCCCACGTTCAACACCCCGGTCCGGTTCAGGAAAATAAAGGAGCCCACCGCGATCACCGGCATGATCACGGCCCAGGCCAGGCCCAGCACCGTCTCCTTGTAGCGGGCGGTAAAGTCGCGGAGGAAAAGCCGCCAGATCAGCTCGCGGCTCTCCCGCGCCTCCCGGAACATGTCCAGCCACGCCGCCGGCCCCCAACCCCGGTTATTGCTGCCATCATATACGATTAATTGATCACGTCCCGCCGAGCCGCGCACCTTGAAAACCCCCTCGACAACAGGCCGGTTAGCCCCGGGCCTGGTTAGTATAAGTATCGGTGCCGTCCCAAACTAACGGACCGGAATACCGCCAAGGCGCCAAGAACGCCAAGCATCATGATTTTATTTCAATCCCAGTCCGGCTTCGCGCCGGAGGCCGGCCAAATGATTCTTGCTTGGCGCTCCCGTCGGCCGGTTCGCCAAGCAGGTTGGGGCCAAAACCCTGGAGCTGTTTTTTAGTCCCGCCGCAAAGAAACACCGGGATTTACTTGGCGATTCTTGGCGTTCTTGGCGCCTTGGCGGTTTTCTTAGCTCCTGTTTTGGACAAGAGTGTATAAGTATAGCAAAATTGAGATGGGCCAACAATTTATGCCCCGCCGGCATGCCGTGCCGGCAACGCGCGCCGGGCGGCCCCGGCCGCGACTGCCAGGAGCGGGAGCAAGCCGCAGGGCCGGATCCCCGCCCGGATCAACGCTACGGGCCCGTGTCCTTCTCCATTTCCTTTTCCATGCGGCCAAGCTCGGACTGGACCAGCACTTCCCCCGGATACCGCGCGTCCCAGCGCTCCAGGAATTCCCGCGCTTCTTTTTTCTTCCCGAGCTGTAACAGGGTTTGCGCGAAATAGACGGCCCTCGCCGCCTCGATCGGCCTTTGCCAGACGCCTTGCTCCAGGCATTTCCACGCCTCGGCATCGCGGCCCTGAGCGAGGTAAAGAAGGCCCAGCTCGAACCGGGCCCATCCGTTATAGGCCTGGCACTCGGCGGCATGCTTGAGAACCTTCTCCGCCTCCTCATATCGGCCCTCTCCCCGGAGCCAGCGGCCAAGGTACACGTTCAGGTCCAGGCTGTTGGGATAGAGCGCCACCGCCTTGGCGAACATCTCTCCCGCGGCCTTCTCATTTAACTTATAATCGGACATTCCGGTGTAAACCATTCCGAGCTCTTTGTAATAAAACGGGTTGCGCGGGTTGACAGAGATGGCTTTCAGGAGCGCGGCCTCGTATTCCTTCATCGCCGCCTTTTTATCCGCATGGGTTTTCAGCCCGGCCAGGCCGAGAGTCTGATAGGTTTCATCCGTGGTCGGGTCCCAGGCCAGGGCCCTTGCCGCGAGGGACTCCGCGCTTTGGCCGTCATCGGCCTGGAAGGCGGCCTCCGCTTCGCCGCGGAGCTGCGCCCCCCGCGCCTGGTACAGCTCGGCCAGCGCCGTGACCAGAAGCGCCGCCGCCGCCACCGCCCGCCGGCTCGTGCTCCATCCGCCCCGGGGCCGGGCCGCGGCTTGCTCCACGGGAATCACCGCCGCGCACGCCACCCAGAAAATCGCGGCCGCCTCCATCACCGCGAAATCAAAATCCATCATCGCGTGCAGCGCCACCGCCGCGCCCCCGGCGGCCAGGCCCATCGCCATCTCATGCTCCGCGTCCGCTGTCCGCACAAACCATCCCGGCCCGGCCGCGCCCGGCCGCAGCTTGAGCGCATTGATGAAAAAGCCCGCCAGGATGAGGCCAAGCCCCACGAGGCCCAGCGGCCCGGTCTCGGCCAGGGCCTCGATCAGCGCGTTGTGCGCGTGCTTGGCCTCGTTGCCGGAAAGGCTGCGGTGCAGGAGCATGGCCAGTCCGGCCTGGCCTTCGCCGGCCCCGGTCAGCGGGAACTCGCGCCACACCTGGAGCGCCGTAGCCCAATTGTCCAGCCGGCGCAAGAGCGGGTTATGCGGCGAGTCCAGCTCGAACAGGTGCCCGCCCCGGAGCGCCACGATCGCCCCGGCGCCCGCCAGCAAAATCACCAGACCGATGGCGGCCAGCAGCATGGCCCTGCGGTCGGCACGCGCACTCCCGCGCCGCGCGTGAAAAAACACCCATGCGCCCACGCCCGCTCCCGCCGCCAAAAACCCGCCCACCGAGCGGGTGAAAATAAGCACGCACAGGAAGAGCGCGAGGAGCGTGGAAAGGAGCATGAAGGACGGAACACGGTCCCAGCCCCGCTCTTCATGGCCCCCGAAGCCCGAAGCGATGAAGCTCAACAGGACCGGGATCAGCCCCGCGATCATGGCCGCGAGCATGTCCGGCGAAAAGGTCAGCCCGAACACCCGGCCCTCCCGCAGCGTCTCCAGCGCGTATTGCGAGGCCTGGCCGGACGCGATCGTGGCCTCGAACCCGCCGAGCCGCTGCCGGAGAGCATAAGCCGCCGACAGCGCCACCGCCGCCACCATGGCCCCGGCCAGCACGCGCAGGCGCCCCTTCCCCGCCGCCACGGCCAGCAGCAGCAGGAACAGGTCGCCCAGCCGGAACAGGAACCACCGAAGCGACGACCACGGCGCGATGGAAAAATAAACCGAGATGAAGGCGGCGGCGAAATAAAGCGCCGCTCCCGCGGCCAGGGCCCGGCCGGGCAGGCGGGGCCGCGGCCGTCTCAAGATCACCGCGGCCAGCACCAGGGCCAGGAGCGCGTTATTCAAGAAGCCGGCGTCCTGATGGATGCTCCCGGACCAGAGCAGGCGCGCGAAGACGAGCGCGATGAGCGCCGCGGTCTCGACGCGCCGTGCCCCGGTGGCGGGGCCGGTATCTGCCCCAGGATCAGACAAAATTCCGCCTTTGAAAAATGGCGATGGCGATGGCGAGGAGGAAGGCGGCGGTGAGCGCGCCGATCAAGATGATCCTGAGGAACAGGTCGGGCGCGAGCCCTTCGCCGTACACCGCGGCCTCGATGCGCACGTAGTTGGTGAGGTTGGGCACCAGGTAATAAAGGATGTCCGCGGCCCACCACGCCGCCGGGCTCTGTTCCCTGGAGATCAGGAGCTTGAGCCCGGCGGTGAGCCTTCCGATCACCACGAAGCACAGCGTGAAGATGGCGGAGAGGGTCGGGGTGCTGAAGGTGGAGAAGACCATGGCCGCGGCGGTGATGATCCCGAGCTCGACATAGGTCATGATGATGGCCTGTCCGATGGGCCAGGTCAGCGGCCACCCCGGCGCCTCCCGGTTGTACCACAGCACCACCACGAACGCCGCCGTCATGATCACCATGTTCACGCCGATGGTGATCATCAGCCCGCAGAAGCGGCCCAGGATGAAGAGGCAGCGCGGCACCGGCTTCGCGATCAGGGTATAGATCGTCTTCTTCTCGATCTCCTTGCTCACCAGCCCGATGCCCAGGAAGATCGCCATGAGCACGCCGAAGATGGAGATCGAGAACAGCCCGACGTCCACCGTGATCCGCGCCCGTTCCGCGATGGACAAGCGGCCCAGCGCCACCGCCAGCCCGATCATCAGCACCGCGAACGCCAGCAGATTGTAGAGCACGCGGTCCCGGATGGCCTCCCTAAACGTGTTGTAAGCGATCGCCCACAGCTTCATGACTTCCCTCCCCCTTCGGCGATCTCGCGGAGGAAAAAGTTCTCCAGCGTCTCCTTTTGCGGCGCGAGCATCACCAGGCGTCCGCCCCGGTCCCGGCCCACTCTCTCGGCCTCGTCCGCGGCCTCCCAGCCCGGAACGCTCACCAGGCAAAGCCCGCCCTTCCGGATCACCCGGAGCCCCGGGAAACGGCCGGAGAGCGAGCCCAGCTCCATAGCCCCCGCGTCGTCAAGGTCCGAAAACTGGAGGTCCACCATCTCCACCCCCGGCTTCAGAATCTCCGAGAGGGTCCCCGTGTCCCGGATCTTGCCCTTATGGATGATGCACACCCGGTCGCAAATCTGCTCCACGTCGGGAAGGATGTGAGTGCTGAAAAAAATCGTCTTGCCCTCCTCCTTCAGGCCGAAGATGATCTCCCGGATGTCGCGCCGGCCGAGCGGGTCGAGACCCGACATCGGCTCATCGAGGATCACCACCTCCGGGTCGCCAAGCAGCGCCTGCGCCAGACCCACCCGCTGCAGCATCCCCTTCGAGTACTTGCGCAGCGGCAGGTCCGCGGCGTAGGCCACCCCCACCCGCTCCATCAGCTCCTTCACCCTGCGCTTGCGCTCCGCGGACTTGAGCCCGTGGATCCGCGCGTAAAAATCCAGGAACTCGCGGCCCTTCAAATAATCATAAAAGTACGGCTGCTCCGGCAGGAACCCGATCCGCTGCTTGGTCTTCACGTCTCCCACCGGCGCCCCCAGAATCGAGGCCCCGCCCGAGCTCGGATAGATGATCCCCATCAGGACCTTGATCGTCGTCGTCTTGCCCGCGCCGTTCGGCCCCAGGAACCCGAGGATCTCATTCGGCCGCACCGTGAGGTCAACCCCCCGGAGCGCCTCCACCTTGCGCCGGAAAAAGCCCAGGTAAAAGGTCTTGGTCAGGCCGCGAATGCTGATCACCGCTTCATGGTCCATGCCGGACATGGTCATCCTCCTTCCCCCGGATCGGCCCAGGCCTGGCGGCGGTGCTTGAGCTTCCAGAAATCGTGGACCTCGAGGTCGAGCGGCGGATCGCTCCCTACTATCTTCTTCTCCGCGTCATAGACGAACGCATGGCCCGGAACCGGATGAGGCGGGACCTGGCGGAGCAGGCCCGCCGCCACCAGGTCCTCGAAGTCCGACGGATACGAGCCCCGCCGCGCGTGATACTCCTCCACCAGCGCGCTCAGCTTCCCCTCCAGGACCTTCGCCTGCAACTGTTGGATCCGCCGGTCAAAGAGCCGGATGCTCCGCGCGTCCTGCGTCTGCTTCTTCATCTCATCGAGAAAAGCGATGGCCGTCTCCGGGTCGCCCCCCATGGCCCGCACCCGCGCCGCCAGCAGCGAGTGAAATTTATTTTTGGTGATCTCCGCCGTCTTTTCCAGATGCGCCGCCGCGTCCTCGTAGTCCTCCAATATCATGAAATAATAAAAACCCAGCAAAAAAGGCGTCCGCCAATAGTCCGGGCAGTTCTTCTCGCCCTTTTGCAGGATCGCGATGACCTGCTCCTTGGGGCCGCCCTCGAACATGATGTTCAGCCCCGTGAAAAAATAAACCAGGTGGTAGCGCGGGTCGAGGTCCGTGATGAAATCACCCATCGCGTAAAGGTCCGCCGGATACTGCTTGCGGTCGTCGCGGGCCGAGCGGTACTGGATGGTCCGCAGCCAGTACATGTCCGCCACCACCGTCTGGTATCCCAGCGACGCCAGCTTCACCCCCTGGGCCAGCGGCGGCACGAACGGACGGTTCGCCGTCAAGATGAAATCCGTTTTCAGCACGTCAACCTCCCGCTGCAACTCCAGGACCGCCGCCAGCAGAAAAAGCGCTATGGCAACACGTTTGCCCATTATCGTTTATTGTATGTCATGGCGCGGCCCGGTTCACCTTGCCCCGCGGTCCCGGCCCCGCCGCGGCATCCCTTACCAACCGTTGCAGCTCCGCGAGCTCGTTCTCGTCCACCCTGATCCGCTTTTGCCGGTAAGCCGTCACAAAGGCCGCGGGCTTCTCCCGCTCCCTCTCCATGATCTCCCTTCGCCGGGACGCGAGCTCCTCCATCTGTTGGCGGGCCTCCGCCTTTTGCCCGGATTCGAAGAGGGCCCGAGCCAGCCGGAGCCGCGCCGCCAGGTCGTACGGCTCCAGCTCCAGCGCCCGGCCCAGCAGCTTGACCTCCTCTTCCCGGCCGCCCGCCCGCCGCGCGAGCGTGGCCAGGCTCAGCACCGAGTCCACGTCGAACGGGTCCCGGGCCAGCGCCTCGTTAAAGGCCGCGCGCGCCCGATCAAGCAGCGCGGCCTGGCCGGTGGCCCGGTACAGCTCGAACAGGCTCTTGCCCCGGAGCTCCCTAAGCCCCGGGTCCGCCGGGTTGAGCCGGATTCCCGTGTCCTCCGCCTTGAGCGCCTGGCTCAGAAGATCGAGGTTCCCGGAGCTCAGGTACTGGGCGGAAAGCTCCTGGGCCAGTTGTTTGAAGTGCGTGGCGTTGCCCGCCGCGTACTTGGCCGTATCCAGGAGCCGGAGCATCGCGGCCTCCGGGTCAGGCTCCTCCGAGGCCTTGAACATAAGGCCGTAGCTCCAGCCCAGGTAACCATAGCCCGCGGTCCCTCCGGCCAGGAGCAGGGCGAACAAGACGCGGATCGGCCATTTGCCGCGCGCGCCCGGAGTGAGCGGAAACGTCCACTGGTCCCTCCCCCGCCCGAGCTCGCTCACCAACAGGCCCGAAAGGACCACCGCCAGCACCGCGATCGAGTGGTTGTGCAGGTTCGAGTCGAACCAAGCGTGCAGCGCGATGGCCAGGACCCCCGCCGCCGCGCCCAGGACCTCGGCTTGACGCGGCCCGGCCCGGCCCGCCTTCCACCCGCCCAGCACCAGCATGACCGCCAAAACGATAAGCAGCAGCGGCGCCAGCGGGCTCATCTCCGCAGCCAGCCCGATGTATTCGTGGTGCGCGTCCGTTGCGCGCTTTTCGTACCGGCCCGCCATCACCTGGTCCACCGGAAAATTGTAAGGATGAAAATAATACTTGTACATCCCGAGACCCGTGCCCAGCGGGTGGTCCTTGATCATCCGAAGACCGCTCTCCCAGATGCGCACCCGCTCGAAGGCGTACGGGTCATGCCCGATAATGCGCGCCCGCTCCTTTAACGGGTTCGGGACCACCGCCAGCGCCACGGCCGCGGCCGCCAGGCCTCCCGCCAGCGTCCCCAGCGCCAGCCGCCGCGCCCGCCCGGCCGAGTACCCCCGCGCCGTCAGCACCCCCTCCACCCCCGGCAGGCCCACCAGCATGAGCGCCGCCGGCCAGACCACCACCGCCCGGCTCTGGGTGGCCACGATCCCCGCGCCCAGCAGCAAAAACACGGCCGCCCAAAACACGGTGGGAGAGGCCTTGGCCGCGATCCCTTCCCGCCCCTCCGGGCGGGCGGCCCATTGCCTGGCCGCCCCAAGCGCCCGGGCCAGCGCATACGGGCTCACCGCCATCAGCGCCCCCGCCAAAAAACCCGGGTTAAAATACCCCGCCGACGCCCGCTCGGCCTTGCCCACGGACTCGGCCACCGCCCACGCCGCCTGCGCCGCGTACCCCGCGGTCAGCAGCAGCAAAATACCGCGCGCCCGCCGCGCGCCCGCGCCCTCGCCCGCCGTGAACTGCACCGTGAAGTAGAAGAGCAGGACCAGGGTGAAGATGTTGAGGTACCAGTAAAACGAGATGTAAAAATACGCGCTGCGCCAAAGCGCCACCGCGGCCAGGAACCAGAAACCCATGATCCAGGCGTCCAGCCGCGTCCGGTAAAAACGCGGCTCTACCCAGGCGCCCGGCCGCCACGCCCAGGCCGCGCACATGACCAGCGCCATGATCCGGAGGGCCGTCACCGGAAGATACGTGGTCCCGCCGTCGTCCATCGGCAGGATGACCAGGATCACCGCCCAGCCCGCCCACCACGCCAACTCCGCCCGGCCCTTCAGCAATATCACCAGGCAAAGCAGCAGGCAGGAACCGCTGAGTATCAGCCCCGCCCACAACCGAACGGGACGGTAGTAAAACTCGACCCGGCCCCCGTCCTGCCCGACCGGGACCGCCCGGAAAAAGCCGTTGGCCCGGTAGATCGGGACCTCCTTCCCGTTCACCCGGGCGTGCCAGCCCGGATAAAACGAATCAAGCAGAACCAGGTAACCGGAGTGCTTGTTCTCGACCAGGACCTCCACATCCTGGTTATCGTCCCGCATGATCTTCATCGGCCAGAACAGGTTGTCCAGCCGCGGCGGCGCTTGCTTCGGAGGACTGCCCTCAAGATACGCGACTGACTTGCCGTCAAACCCCGGGTCTTCAAGCGCCCTAAGCACCGAGGCCTGGTCCGGAAACCACCGCGCCTCCGGCGCCACGAACGCACGCGGCAGCGCGTCCTTGATCTCCACCGGCGCGTAGCCCGGCTTCAGACCCCACCGCACCCCGCCCAGCGCCATCAGCCGCTCGTGCATCCGGTTCAGAAGCGTGATCCACTTATCAACGTCTTCCGGGTAAAACGAGCTTCGGCTGCCCGCCTCCCTGATCCCGAGCTCGAGCGCGGTAAAACCCTGCAGGCGCAACCGGTCCTGGCGGTAAAACTCCAGGGCCGTCCGCCCCGCGCCCAGCTTCAGCTCCGCCGGGCTGTCCGGCAGAAACAACAGCACCCGAAGCCCCCGGCCCCCGCCCGGAAGCCCCTGGGCCTGGTTCCCCTTCAGGTCATAAAAATCCGGGCCCGTGGTCGGGCACACGTAGCGGTGCGCCGAGTAAAGGTCCAGGAAAATGACCAGGCAGACCGCGAGGCCGGCCAGCCGGCCCATGCTCCGGGAGGAAAGCCGCGTCATCACCAGCAAGGCGCAGCTCAGAATGATGAACAGGGCCGATCTAAGTCCCGACCGGCGCAACAGCTCGAGATGATACGCGTAGTAATCAGCCGAACTTTGCGGAGCGGCGGGGGAGCGGACAAAAAGCACGACCGCCATCAAGGCCGCCGCCAGCAGCATGAAGCCGAGTAACATCATGTAACGCCTGGAAGACGGCGCGCCTTCCTCCTTCGCGCCGCCCCCCCATTCCAGGAGCCTGGTAACCCCGGAGGCGACCAGCAGCGGAAACAGCGCCGCGAACCCGTACATCATCCGCTCCGGGAACCGGAACCGGTCAAAGCCCGGCAGCGCGTAATAAAATATCTTATAAAGGCCCCCGGCCGCGCCCAGGCTCAGCACGATGAACGTCACCGACCCGGCCGCGAACACCCATACATCCCGCCGCCGGCGCGAGAGCCCGAGCAGGGCGAGAAAAAGGGCGCTCACGCCCGGGTACACCGACAACAGGTACGGCAGCTGCGAGTTCCGGAACCCGAGCGCCCACCACTTGTTCGTGGAAAGGTCCATGATGTAGTTCGGCGCCACCAGCGTCGCCAGCGCCTTGACCTCCAGCGACCACCTCATCACTTCTTCCAGGCCAAGCCCGCCCGCCCGGTTCGACAGGCCCGTGAGCTCCAACGTGAGCAGCCACTGCCCCGCGGAAAGGCCAACCGCCAGCGCCCCCGCTCCCGCCGCGACGATCACGCCCCGCCGCGCCGCATCCCTGACGGATAGACCCGGATCGCCGGAAACGATCAGACCCGCCACGAAAATGAGCAGCACCAGGCCCGACAGATACGCGATCTCCGGCTCGCCACCCAAGACCTGCACCGCCCAGAAAATACCGGCCCAGACCACGAACCCCTTGCGCCCCGTCCGTAACGCCCGCGCCGCCGCCCACAAGAGCGGCATGATCCACGTCGCCGAGTTCAGAACCACCACCTGGTTGCCCAGCGACATGGAAAAACCGCCGTAAGCGAACGCCAGCGCCCCCGCCGCCGCCGCGACGGCCGAATGCTTCAGGCCCCGCAAGAGCGCGTAGCAGAAAAACAGGCCGATGGCGAAATGCAGCGGGATGTAAAAACTCAGCGCCCGCGGCACCCACCCCAGGTGAAAAATGAAATTCAGCGGGTAAAACGCGCCCTCCTGCATGTTCGCCGCCAGCGGAAGACCGAAAAAGGTATAAGGGTTCCATAATACCCGCCACCCCGAACCAACCAGGAACGTACGCTTCGGGACGATCTCCGAGCAGATGTCCCGGAAATAAAACACGCCGCCGCCCAAAAGCGCCGGCGCGAAAAAAACCACCAGCGTGACCAGCATGAAAATGCCCGCGTAATAGTCCGCCCGATCCGGGCTAAACCCGGCCGCCTGCTCGAAGCGGCTTCCATTGTGTTCCGCGCGTTCCATCATTTCTGACGTTATATCACTCTTGTCCAAAATAGGCGCTAAGAAAACCGCCAAGACGCCAAGAGCGTCAAGGGTCGCCAAGTAAATCATGATGTTTCTTTGCGGCCCAAAAAAGAACAGCTCCGGAGCGTTGGCCCCAACCGGCTTGGCGAACCGGCCGACGGGAGCGCCAAGCCAGAAACATTCGCACCCCAGCCCTCTTAAAATCGTGTTGAAAAATAATCCTTGGCGCTCTTGGCGTCTTGGCGGTTCTCCGGTCCGTTTATTTTGGACAGCACTGAAAAAATGATTTGTTGGCGTTCTTGGCGCCTTGGCGGTTGATTATGCTTTAATACTCCCATCCCCTATTGCAGGAGAAAGATGATGAAATTTATCAGGTGCGAGGAATCCCGGCCCGCCGACCTGCGGGCCATGGTCAAGGCTTCGCCTGTTGCCTACGTGCCGCTGGGCGCGCTGGAGTGGCACGGCGAGCATGGGCCGCTCGGACTCGATGGCCTCAAGGCCCACGCCCTGTGCGAGGCCACCGCCGAACGCACCGGCGGCGTCGTGTTCCCGCCCGTGTTCTGGGGCGCCTTCGACACCGTGCCCTTCCCCTTCACCTTTCACTTCAAGCGCGCCGGCATCAAGTACCTCGTCCGCGAGACGCTAAAGCAGCTCGAAGGCATGGGCTTCATGGTCATCGTCCTGCTCACCGGCCATTACCCGCCCGCCCAGATCAAGCTCCTGCGCCGCGAGTGCCGCCGCTTCAACCAGAAGGGCAAGGCCCTCGCCATCGGCGCGCCCGAGCAGCTCTTCGCCGTGGACCTCGATTACTACGGCGACCACGCCGGCATGTGGGAGACGTCCCTCATGCTCGCCGTCCGGCCCGAGCTCGTTGACCTCTCCGCCATGCCCAAGGGCCTCTCCACCCTCGACCGTCTCAAGCTCTACTGCGTCATGGGCCAGGACCCGGCCCAAAAAGCCAGCGCGGAAAAAGGCCGGCAGGCCCTCGACATGATCGCCGCAAACCTCTCCGCGGCCGTGGACCGCGCCCTCAAAGACGGGAGCGACGCCGCCTTCGAGGAGGCCTACCAAAAATACGGCCGCGCCCTGAGCCCCTTCTCCCGGAAAATCTTCCACGTCATCCGCGAGGCCCTCGACGTCCATTCCCTGACCGAGCTCATCAGGTACGGGTGGTGGAGCTTCAGGAATCTGTGAGGAGATTGAAAAGTTTTGTCTTGCCGCGGAGACGCAGAGAACGCAGAGTTAATAAAATAAATTCTTTCTCTGCGTTCTCTGCGTCTCCGCGGTTCATAAAATCTCACGGTTGCCGGGCCGGGCCTGGTTAATTACAATAGGAAGAAGATGGAGACCCGGACCGAGAGGCTGAAAGCAAGGCTGCTCGCCGCGCCCTTCCAGGTCTGCGCGGAGCGGGCCGTGCTCTGGACCGAGGCCCAAAAAGCGGGCGAAGGCAGGCCGCGGGTCGTCCGCAATGCGCTCGCCCTCAAGAACGTGCTCGAACACATGAGCATCTTGATCCGCGATGATGAGCTGATCGTGGGCAACCGGACCAGCAAGCTCCGCGGCGCTCCGCTCTTCCCGGAAACCAAATCGCTGGCCATCGCCACCCAGCTCGACACCTGGGAGCAAAGGCCCATCCAGCCCTTTTCCGTGGGCGACACGGAAAAACGCGAGCTCCGGAAAATCATCCCCTACTGGCGCGGCCGCTCCGCCTGGGACCGCGCCATGTCGCTCATGCCCCCGGACCTTCAGCGCGACGTCTACACCCTCATGTTCAGCGTGGAGGCCGAATTCGCGAACGGCATCGGACACTTCATCGTCGGCAACCCCAACCTGCTCAAGAAAGGCTTCGCGGGGATCCGGGACGAAGCCGCAAAAAAGCTGGAGAGCGCGAACGGCGCGGACGCCAGGCAAAAAGATTTCTGGCAAGCCGTCACCATCACCTCGGACGCGGCCATCGCCTTTTCCGCACGCTTCGCGGCGGAAGCTCGGCGGCTGGCGGCGGCTGAGAGCGATCAGCAGCGCAACGCCGAGCTCCTTCGCATCGCCTCTGCCTGCGACCGCGTCCCGGCCGCCTCGATCAGTTGCTCTTCCCATTTTACCGGCGCGATCTCGAATCCGGCCGCATCACCCCTGACCACGCGCGCGAGCTGATCGAGTGCCTCTTTATCAAGATGAGCGAAGTCGTGAACGTGCTCGATACCGTGCTCCTGTCCGTGACCTCCGGCCCGCCTATCGCCCAGAGCCTCACCATCGGCGGCACGGATGCCACTGGCGCCGACGCCACCAACGATCTCACCCGCCTCTTCCTCGAAGCCTTTGACCGCATCCGCACCGTGAGCCCGAACCTCGCCGTGCGCTTCCATGAAAATACGCCTCCCGAATTCACGCTCAAGGTGATGGACGCGGTGCGGCGCGGCGCCATGATGGCGCTGTTCAACGACGCTGTGATCGTGCCGGGAATGGAGCACAAGGCCGTCCCCCTCGGCGAGGCCCGCGACTACGCCATCGTCGGCTGCGTCGAGCCGACCACCACCGGCGGGACCTTCGCCTCCACCGACTCCAACCTCGTTAACATCGCCCGCTGCCTCGAGCTCGCGCTCTATAACGGCGACGGCCTCGACTTCCTCGCCGACTGGAAATATCTGGCCCGCCGCATGGGGCCGTACACTCTGCCCCGCCGCGGCGCGCCGGGCGGCCGCTGGCCCCATTACAAGATGCTGCTCCGCTACTTCGCGGGCATGGGCCGCCGGCTCCGCATCCCTTACCGCGAGCTGTACACCATGTTCCGCGGCCGCGGCATCGGACCGCGCACCGGCGACCCCCGCGGCTTCAAGAGCATTGACGACCTCATCAGCGCCTACCGGAAACAGGTAGCGCATGCGGTCGCGCGCATGGGCGAGGCCATGCAATACTGCGACCGCGCGCTCGCGGAGCTCAAGCCCACGCCCTTCATCTCGTCAACCATTGACGACTGCGTCGAGCGCGGCCAGGACGTCACCTGGGGCGGCGCGCGCCATAACTTCACCGGGCCCCAGGCCGTGGGCCTGGCCGACGTGGCCGACTCTCTGGCCGCCGTGAAGAAGCTGGTGTTCGACGAGGGCAAGGTCAGGATGGAAGAACTGGCCGCTGCGCTTACAAATAATTTCGCGGGCGCCGAGCCGCTCCGCCAGATGCTGCTCACCCGCGCGCCCAAGTACGGCAACGACGATGACGAGGCCGACCAGATGGCGAAGAAGGCCGCGGCGATCTATTGCGAGGAAGTGTCAAGGCTCACGAACTACCGGGGAGGAAAGTACGCGCCGGGCATCTACGGCATGAGCGCGCACCTCGCGTTCGGCATCTTCACCGGCGCCACCCCCGACGGCCGCAAAAAAGGCGAGCCGCTCGCGGCCGGCGTCTCGCCCCGCCGCGGCCGCGAGCTTAAAGGCCCGACCGCGGTCATGAGCTCCGTGTCCAAGGTGGACAGCGTCAAGGTCACCAACGGCTACGTGCTCAACATGACCTTTGATCCCGCGCTCATGGCCGGCGACCGGAACCTGGAAAAGTTCGCGGCCCTGAACCGCGCCTTCTTCAAGCAGGGCGGCCTCCACGTCCAGCACAACGTCGTCTCCGCCAACCAGCTCCGGAAGGCCCAACAGGACCCGGAAAATTACGCCGGCCTCGTGGTCCGCGTCGCCGGCTACTCCGCACTCTTCACCCAGCTCGACCGCGTGACCCAGGACGACATCATTCTCCGCACCGCGCACGGCTGCGATCGGTAGGCGGGACACTCCTGTCCCGCTGCCCCGCTTGCGAACCAGCACGTTAAGATTAATCGAACGATATGACCGTCGAGTAAATGAAGGTCTGGTGAAGCTGGCCCGACATCCAGACCCGGTCCTTGCCCTCGGGGTCGGACGAGTAGTTGTACATGAGATAGTGGTTATCGTCAACGGGCACGAGCCCGGGGAAGGCGGTGTCGCCGCGCGTCGGGAAATCGAGGAGCGGGGCCAGGGTCAGGCTCTGCTTGTCGAGCTGGTAGAGCGCCGTGCGCTTGGGCGTCCACCAGTAACGCGCCATGTAGTAGAGCGTCTCGACCGAGTCCGGCAGCCGCCGGTCCTCCTTGTCGAACGCGCCGTCAATGTTGCGCCGCGCGATCAGGTAGATGTCGGCGCCGCGGCGGAACATGAGCGGCGAGTCGTACTTCATGGGCGTGATCGCGCAGGTCCAGGTCGAGAGGTCCTCGGGAGACGCCTTGCACACCTTGCTGCCCCAGCTCTTGCCGTCGCCGCCCTCGTTGCGCACCGTGAGGTAGAGAGTCCCGTCGGCGTCGAACTCGAACGCGGTCTCGGAGCCGCCGGTGGCGCTGACCGGATGCGCCGGGTTCACCGGAGTGAAATCATAGCCGTTCGTCGTGGTCAGCAGATATATCTCAATGGCCGCGTTGCCGCCGGTGTATTCCTGGTCGCCGCCGCAATAAGCCGTCGTATAGGCCTTGCCGTCGCGCACCTTGGCCCGCCACAGAATGCATCCCGGCTGGAACACCTTCCGTGGCTCCGTCCATTGCCCCTCGCTCTTCCGCTCCATCGCGAAAACGAAGCGGGGCGAGAACCCCAGCGGGTTCTTGCCCGCCTGGAAGAAGTAGAACATCAGCTTGCCGCCGAGCGGCAAAAGTCTCGGCTCGCGCATGTCCGAGCCCATGAACACCTCGGCCTCGTAATCCCAGGTCTTGCCCTCGTCAGCCGAGGACACGATGTAAAGATGCGTCTTGGTCCCGGCGAAGTGCGTCGGCGCCGTGCGGAACGCCAGGAACAGCCGCCCGTCGAAACGGGCCAGGTCCAGGTTGTTGTTCGACCGCAGGCACTTCACCTCGGCCGGAAGCGTGGGCCCCGGCACCACCTGCACCACGGGTGAATACGTCACCGCGGCCAGCGAAGCTATACCAGACAATAAAACGAGCGCAAGCAGCGTCAATTTTCTTCGCATGATCCAGACTCCTTGCAAAAATTTCCCGCCGAACATACTACTACGTCCGCCGCCCGCCAACCAACAAGCATTCATCAGCGCCGGAACGTAACACGATAGAGCGCAAAACCGTCGGGCATGGCCGCGGTCTTTTCAAGACCGAGCGACTTGAAGAACCCGGCCACCTCTTCCGGCTTCACCTTGCGCGCGGCCAGTCCGTCCAGGGCCGGCCCCGGCTCGACCAGCTCGGAAAGGACGAACACCAGGTGCCCCTGATCGGCGGCGAGCGATTGCGCGAGCGGAGCGGGGAATGGCCGCTCTGAGCGCGCCAGCAAAAAGTCCACCACCCGCGTCCGCCGCACTGCGAAGTAGGGCAGGTAGATCTTGCCGATGTTGTAGCCGCTCCCCACGCCAGCGATATAGATGACCGCGTCCGGCGGCGTGTTATTTTCCACGAACCGGGCACGGGTGAGGTCGGGGTTGCGCGCAGGATCGGACCCTGGGCGGATCGAACTGATAAAATTGTGCGCGAACAGCCCGGCGGCCAGCGCGATGGCCGCCGCCGCCGCGACGCGCGACCAAGCCGGCGTGAGCGTCCTTCTGGCGTCGGCCAGGCCAAGCGACGCAGCAAGCCACAAAAACGGAAGCAGCGCGGACTTGAGCTCGAAGTAGCGCGGGTCCCAGACCAGGGTGAAGGCCGCGTGCGGGATAATGAAGAGGAGTAAAAATGCGTGCACCCGGCCGTCCTCCCGGAAGAGCCGCGGCAGCCTCAAGGCATAGAGCGCCATCGCTCCGGCCACTCCCGCCGCCACTGCGGCCCTGACCGGCGCGAGCCAACCCGGGTCGTCATAGCGATACGGCGGCCCGGCCAAAAAGGCCGAGTAAAGGCCATACGCCCAGTCGCGAGGCCGCAGCGGCCACAGCGCCCAGTAGTTCTTCTCATAGCCCAGGCCGGTGGCCGGGTTCCATTTGCCGCGCACCCAGTCGAGAAAACCCATGTCCCGAGCCAGCGGGTTCGCGGTGTAGCCGTGGGAATACACGACGAGCGCCGAACCCAGCGCCACCGCCGTGAACAGCAGAGCCGGCGGGATGCCCGCGCGGAACCGCTGGGCGAGCGGCGCATCCGGCCTGTTGAGATACCACAACGCGCCCCACCCGAGCGGCAACAGGAACAGGCCGCCGGCGGCGTTGCTGCTCGTGACGAGTCCGCCCGCCGCGCCCAGGACGGCCGCCCGCGCCGGCCACGATCCGGTCCCGGAACCCGTCAACCGCACCAGCGCGAAAAATCCGAGCAGCAGGAAAAACGCGTGCGGCCCATCCACCTCCGGCTCCACCGCGAAATACCAGAACGCGAAGGAAAAACCGAGCAGCGCCGCGCCGACAACGGCCGCGACCCGGTCGCGCGTGAGATCGTAAGTCATTTTGTAAAAAAGCAGAAGGGTGAGGCCCGCGGAAAGAGTGTCGAGGAGCTGGAGCATGGCGATGGAAGTGAGTTTGACACCCGCCGCCGCCAGCGCCTTGCTGAACGCATAGCCCATCGGCAGGTACAGCAGGTGCTGCGGGTGCCACAGCTTGCCCGTGTCGCCGACATACAGCGCCTCCCGAAGCCACAGTGCGAACACGGTCCCGTCCAGGTTGTAGTGGCTGGACAAAAAACCGAGATAGATGAGCCCCGCCGCGAGCGCCGTCCCCGCCGCCGGCAACAGCCACCCGCCCGCGCTGCCCGCGGCCGCCGTCGCTGCCCGGCCCGTCAATCCATGTCCGTCATGGTTCACGATAGCTCATGCCTTTGCCGCGCGGTCCCCGCATGGCTCAGAAGGTCACGGCGGCGCCGTTGCTTTGCAGGAACGGAACGTGGTTGTAGATCGTTTGCGAGTCGAACGAGTTGTGCTCGAGCTTGACCACGGCGCCCGGGCCGAGTCCGCCCGCCTCGCTCACCTGGCGCAGCGCCGCGATGTTGGTGAGCCGGTTATGGGACAGGTCCACGTACATGAGCCGGGTCATGCCGGAAAGCGGCGTGATGTCGGCGATCCGGTTGTTGGCGAGGTCGAGGCGAACGAGCTTGGTGAGGCCCGCGAGCGGCGCGACGTCCGCGATCTCGTTGTGAGCGAGGCGGAGCTCGGTGAGGTTGGCGAGGCCGGCGAGCGGGCTCGCGTCAATCAGGTAGTTTTGATCGAGATCGAGCGCGGTGAGAGTGGTGACATGGGACAGCGGGGCGAGGTCGCGGATGTAGTTGCCGGTGAGGTAGAGCCGGGAGATCGCCGGGAAATGCTCGATGCCGGAGATGCTGATGATCTCCTGGCCCCGAGCGTCGAGCCCGGTGAGCCCGGCAAGCTCCGAGCGCATGAGCTCGCCCGAGGTCTTGCCGATGGCCTTCCACACCACCGCCGCGAAATTGAGGTCAGGCAGATTGACCACGTAGTCCGCCGCGGCCGCGGCCGCCTTTTCCTCCGGCGCCTTCTTCTTCTCCGCGCAGCCAGAAGCCGCCAGCAGCCAGCAGCACGCCGCCGCCATCGCCCATCCCGCCAGGTTCCTTAACATGCCGCGCTCCTTTTCCATGGACCTCATGCCTTGATGTGGTACCAGAATTTTACAACGGAAAGCAAGGAAAAGGGAGTGAAAGACCGCCCCGGGGCCTCTTGAAAAAAATATTTGACAAGGATGCACGGGATCTTCAGGATAATAATATCTTATCCTTGACCTCCTGAATATCCTTGTTAATTAATTCTTTCTTCCCGCTCACGGATTGACCGCCGGAATGAGACAGAGGAACTCGAAGTCCGTATCCCCCGCGTTGCGGTACTGGTGCTTCATCCCGGCCTCGATGAACACCACGTCGCCCGGGCCCACGGCCCGCGGCCCGTCCGGAGTCACCACCTCGCCCTTGCCCGCCACGACGTAGTTCTCGTGCTCCCACGGATGCGCATGGTGCGGCGTGTGCCCCCCGGGCAGCACCCGGAAATACCTCATGTGAAAATTCCCGGCCCCGTCCTCCGGCCCGATCACCACCCGGATGAACACGTCCCTGGCCTCGGGGTCGTTTACGGGCTTTTCAACAACTTGTTGATAGTGGATTGATTTCATTCCCCTCTCCCTCAATAGACACTCATTCTGGTAACTTGTACCGGCCTGACGATACCAACCTTTCCTTTAGAAGGTACCGGATCATCATATTCGTATGAATGAGCCCATTGGATAAGGGGCATTATTATATCTGAAAATTTCCCTAAAATAACTACATATTCACTTCCTCTATATTGGGGGCCTCGAAACAAGCATACATGTCCGGTGGCTACCCCGTTTCTCTCCTTGGCGGCGAGAACATGAAACCACCTTAGATCAATGTATTTCTGCGAGGTTGGCCTTCTTATAAAAATTTTATCCTTGCCTTGGGCAGTGCCATTCATAATGAAGTCCCTAATCTCTGAAAAACATGGTTCATAGCCCTTAAATCTCCCTGAGGTAGCGAGATAGTAATGGAATGCAATTTTAGCGATGGCCTGGAAATATAGAATTTTAAAGCGAGACATCGTATCTATTAAAATAGTACGCATGCCGGGTTCCGTACGGGGAAGTTCAACCTGCTTGTTTTCCGGCCATTTCCACACCTTTTTAATAGTCTTCATATAATCATCCCAACGGGACTCATCGCAATGCAATCTGGCTTCCTTTATTACTTTGACTTGAATTCTTTTTCTTTTATTTCTTAACGCATTAGGGGAAATCCCTGGAAAAAGTTCAATAGGATAGGCAACGCCTGCTTCATCATAAATCACGAACTGATCGGGGGCACTGACTTTTCCTGGATTATCTAGAAACCTGACTTTCAGTACTCCTTCTTCAGCATGAGCTACAGATTGCGGAGGAGGCAAGCCGTCAGCTCCTACCCAGGATGCTCTTTTTCCTCGCGAGCGAGAAGAGGCCGGAACAACCATCTCCCGAAAAATTCTTTCCGGCCCGCATTGAAGCATATGCTGCTCTGCTTTGCCAATCCTCCGGTTGCATTCTTGGCAAAGACCGCGGAAACGGATGTCGTTTCTGAATTCTCCCCAGGCCGCGGGAATGACGTGGTCTCCTTCTCCCTTGGAAGGGTCAAAGGTTCTGCCGCAATAGATGCAATTTGCGGTTTCAGCCATTGGGGAGGCCTATTACGGTTGAGAAAGCTCGGTAATGATCTTGAGTCCGGAGATGTTCGCGAAGTCTCTGGGATTGTGCGTGATCAGAGGGCAATCCTTGGCCAGGGCAGTGGCGGCGATCAGGGCGTCATCAACGGCGATAGGTTGACGTTTCCTTGCCGCTCGGATTTTTCCAAAGATTTCCATCATTGGGGCTGAAAAGGGGATGATGATATAGCCTTTGAGTTGATCACGCAGCTCCGAACACTTTTTGTCCGACCAGCCCTTCCGATAAGCGCCTTCGAAGAGTTCCCCCACGGTCATAAACGAGATTGCCGCTGTCTTACCCATAAGGTGAGCGCGATATTTTTCACCCAGTGTATGTCCATTTATCAAGAATGACACGATGTTGGTATCGAGAACGACTACATTCACTTGCGGGGTTCCTCAACGTCCTTGCCCTCGGTGGCCAGCAAGAAGGCTTGGAAATCTTTTTCATCTTCCCACAAGTCAGCGCCCTTTCCAAAGAAATCTTCCCATTTCTCGATGGGCTTGACATTCTGTTCTCGAGCCAGTTGTTCGAGGGATTTCTCCTGCCAGAATTCATCCGCCTCCTGGTTCGTTTCTTGAAGAACTGATAGTTTCGTGACCAATGATGTGATTGTATCTTCCAGTTCCTGGGGCTTCATGCTTTTCAGAGCTGGAATCTCCTCGCTTAATTTGGCTATGAGTTCACTTTTGGTCATGGCTATCCCTTCGTGATCAATATATTAGCATAAAAAGAGGGATTGGCTCAATCCAGGTCATGGCCTATTTTTCGGATTCGAACTTTTCTTTTTTCACGGTCTCGATGATGCCGCGGTGGTCCGCCAGGTCTTCGAGGACGTAGTATTTGGCGTTCAGGGATTCGGCGAGTTTTTTAGAGCGGCCGAAGGAGCCGAGGCGTTTTTCCTCGGCGTCTATGACGATGGAGCGGAGCCGGGTTTCCTGGGTGAAGAGCTCGCAGATTTTGTAGATCTCGCGGTAGATCTCGCCGAACTGCGGCCCGTCGTAATACTTGTCGCGGCACAGGCCCACGTTGGCGCGGCCGTCGGTGATGACCACCATGAGCGGGAGCACGGCCTGGTCCTGCCGCATCTGCGCCTTGATGAGCTGATAGGCCACCAACAGCCCCTGCCCCAGCGGCGTCTTGCCGCCGGTCGGCAGCTCCTCCAACAGCTTCTTCGCGATCTCGATGGAGTTGGTCGGCGGCAAGAGCACCTCCGCGTCCATGGCCTTGAACGCCACCAGCCCCACCTTGTCCCGCTTCTGGTACGCCTCCATCAAGAGCGCCAGGATCGCGCCTTTGGTCTCGGTCATCAGCCGCGTTCCCATCGAGCCCGACGCGTCCACCACGAACAGCAGCAGGTTGTTGGTCTTCTTCTGCCGCACCTTCTCCCGGATGTCCGGCTCCTCGATCTTCACGGCCAGGCCGCGCGCGGGCCGCCGGCGCTGGTACGGAGCGGCCGCGCGCAGGGTGGCGTCAAAGGCGAGGTCGTTGTTCTTGCGGACCGCGGTGGCGCGAACGTAGCGTCCGGTCTTGTTGGAGGTGGTGGTGGTGGTGCGCCGCCCGCCGCGGGTGCGGGCCAGCGAGTCGCGGGCGAACTTGACTCCGGAGGTCGGGACCTGCACCGGCTCGCCGATTTTGAACACCTGCTCGCGGTATCCGCCGGGGTCGGGCCCGCCCCGGTCCTCCACGTTGCCCGGGTTCGGCTCCGGCTCGCCCTCGCCGTCCGCCCTCCCGTCCTGCGAGCTGGCGGCCTCGCCCGGCCGCGGGTCCTCCCCCGTCTGCTGCTTCCCGCTCTGCTGTGCTTCCTCACCCTGCTGGTCCTGCTCCGACTGTTCCTGGTCCTCACCGCCTTTTTGCTGCTGCTCCCGCATCTGATCTTCCGAGAGCTCGCGCACGCGGTGGGGCAGCGTGAGCTCCGCGGCCTCGCTCACGTCCGGGGCGATCACCTGGGTCCGCCCCGCCAGCGCCGCCAGCGTCCGCGCCGCCTTCTCCATGATGATGTCCGCGCGGTGGCCCGCCACCTGGTGCGCCGCGCAAATCTGGCTGATCAGCGCCATGAACTTCTCGCTGATGCAGACCTCGGGCAGCAGCTTGCGGGCCGCCACGATGTGCCGCCGGACCAAGTCCTCCTCGGCCGCCCACCGGGACAGGAACGCCGCCGGGTCGCCGTCAAACGCCTCCCGCCGCTTGGCCACTTCCATGCGCGACCAGGGGTCGCCGATGCCCTCGATGTTTACCACGAACCCGAACCGGTCCAGAAGCTGCGGCCGGATGTCGCCCTCTTCCGGGTTCATCGTCGCGATCAGCATGTAGCGCGACGGATGCGCCACCGACACGCTCTCCCGCTCCACGATGTTCAGACCCGTCACCGCCGTGTCGAGCAGGATGTCCACCAGATGGTCAGCGAGAAGGTTCACCTCGTCAATGTAGATGATCCCCCGGTTCGCCTCCGCCAACAGGCCCGGCTGGAACTTCTTCCGCCCCGTCTTGAGCGCGTGCTCGAAATCAATGCTCCCCACCAGCCGGTCCTCGGTCGTGTTCAGCGGCAGGTCAACCACCCGCACCGGATGCCGCCGAACCGGCAGCTCCTCGCCCCGGTCCATCCGCTCCCGGCAGTCAAAGCACATGTGCGCGCGGTCGGCGGGGTCGCAATGATACGGGCAGTCCGCGACCTCTTCGAGCTCATGCAAAAGGCTCGCCAGCGCCCGCACCGCCGTGCTCTTGGCCGTGCCCTTGTCGCCGCGGATCAATACCCCGGCCAGGCGCGAGTTCGCCGCCGATAACACCAGCGCCTTCTTCAGCAGCTCCTGCCCCACCAGCGCCGAGAACGGGAACACCGGCGGACGGTAGCGTGATTTTGTTTGAACAAGTGGCATGACAAAATCAAGTAGAAAGGAAAAAGGAAAAAATAAAAAATTCCGCCATTTGCCTTCTTCCTTTTTTCCTTTTTACTTTTTCCTTTTTACTTTCAATATCTGGACTGCGCCTTCTTGGACACCCGCTCGTTGATGAGCGACTCCACCGATTTGCCGTCGAGCACGATGTCCTCGAACGGACGGCGCCGCATCCGGTGCGCCAGCGCGATGTCCACCGACGCGTCCACGTCCCCGAACTCCACCTCGGTCCGGCCCGCGAACGCCGCGATGGTCTTGGCCGCCTTCATCATCACCAGGTCCGAGCGGTGCCCGTCAACCCCCAGCGCAATCGAGATGTTCGCGATCCGGAGCAGGATCTCGTCCGCGATCGTCACTTCCGGCAGAAGCTTCTTCGCCCGCACGATCTTGTCCGCGATCTCCGCCTCGCTCCGGGCCCACCGCTCGGCCATGCCCTTCGGGTCGTCCTCGAACTCCGCCCACCGCTTCACGATCTCGACCCGGCTCTGCTGCTCGCGGATGCCCGTGATCTGAACGCACAGCCCGAAGCGGTCCAAAAGCTGCGGCCGGAGCTCCCCCTCCTCCGGGTTCATGGTCCCCACCAGGATGAACTCCGCCGGGTGCGTGTACGACACGCCCTCCCGCTCCACCGTGTTCACCCCCATCGCCGCCGAATCCAGCAGCACGTCCACGATGTGGTCATCCAGCAGGTTCACCTCGTCCACGTAAAGGATGCCCCGGTTCGCCTCCGCCAGGACCCCCGGCTCAAACTTCTTCTCGCCCTTCTGGATCGCGTGCTCCAGGTCCAGCGTGCCCACCACCCGGTCCTCCGTCGCGTTGATCGGAAGGTCAACCACCCGCATCGTCTCCAGCGCGATGGCCAGCTTGCCGCCCTCGTCCAGCCGCGCCCGGCACACCGGGCACAGCTTGGCCGGCTGGTGAGGGTCGCACCGGAACGGGCAGTCCTCCACCACCTCGATCTCCGGCAACAGCGCCGCCAGCGCCCGCACCGCCGTGCTCTTCGCCGTGCCCTTCTCGCCCCGGATCAAAACCCCCGAAAGCTTCGGGTTGATCGCGTTCAAGATCAGACCCAACTTCATCCTCTCCTGGCCCACGATCGCGCTGAAAGGGAACACCTGTCTATGCTTCATATAAATTCACCTCGTCTTCTATAAAACGGATTAATCCAACAGGACTGCCTGACCGTATCTATGATAGCCGGATTTTCTCGCCGCCGCCCGGAAGCCATCAAGGCTTGAGGCTTGAGGGAACGGACCCAACCCCCACCACTCAAGCCTCAAACCCCAAGCCTCAAACCTCAAGCCTCAAGCCTCAAACCTCAAGCCTCACTTGAACGGGCCCGTCATCGCGAAGAAGCCCATGATCTTGTCGTTGGTCTCCCGAAGCCGCCGCGACAGCGTGCGCAAGAACGTCCACAGCAGCTTATAAGCCAGCTCCTTGTCCTTTTGCAAAAGTTTTTCGAAATCCGCCCGCTCGATCACCATCAGCTCGGACGGCTTGTTGCAGATGGCGTGAGCCGACCGCGGCTGGTTGTCAATCAGGCTCATCTCCCCGAAATACGAGCCCTTCTTCAGAATCACCAGCGCCTCCTCGCCCACGCCCGGGATCAGCTTCGAGATCCGCACCTCACCCTTCAGGATCAGATAAAACCTCTCCCCCGTCTGCCCCTCCTCGAATACCACGGCCCCCGCCTCGTGCGACTCCTTGGCCGAAATCCCCGTGATCTTCCCCAACTCATCCGGGGTCAGCCCCTGGAAAAGGTCGGTCTGCCTTAACAACTCGAGGTCAATGCTCATCTTCTCCCCCCGCGCTTCCCGCCGTCTCTATCCTAAATATCTTACCAACTTAATCTTCCCCCCACAAGTGCGGACGGCAACTCATTTCATCAACTGCTCGCGAAAAAGGAGCGAGCAGCGAGGATCGAGGGGTTCCGGAAGGTTCTCTCGATTCCCGCTCCTCGATCCTCGCCCCTTTTTCAGCCCGAGCCGGAATTGACAATGCCATTGCAATCTTGTATCCTATACGCGGCATCAGCAGATACGCGGAATAATGTGATGGAGGGCCGGCCATGGGGAAGCGGAAATTGATGCTCGCGATGCTTATGGCGCTGATCCTGACGGGCGGGGCCGCGGGAGCGGCGCGCGCGGCGGTGTTTTATTACGTGGACGAGCGCGGCGTCGCCCATTACACCAACAATCCCGACTCGCCGGAGTACCGGCTGCTCAACATCTGGGAGGACGGAGGCGGCGATCCCACCGTCATCTATCTCGACCCCCAGTACCAGGTCCTCGTCAACAACGCCTGCGCCTATTACAAGGTGGACCCGGCGCTGATCAAGGCCATGATCAAGGTCGAGTCCAACTTCAACCGCTGGGCCGTCTCCCGCGCCGGCGCGCAGGGCCTCATGCAGCTCATGCCCGCCACCGCCCAGCGCTTCAACGTCTCCGACCCCTTCCACCCCGTCGAGAACATCTACGCCGGCGTCTATTACGTCAAGTACCTCATGGTCCGCTTCAGGTATAACTATGACTTGGTCCTGGCCGCCTATAACGCCGGGGAGGGAGCGGTCACCAAGTACGGCGGCATCCCGCCCTACCGCGAGACCCGCGACTACGTCAAGAAGGTCAACTACTACTGGGCGCTTTACCGAAAGCAGGCGCCCCGCTTCCAGGCCGAGCCGCCGGCCCCGAGAAAACCGGCGCAAAAGCCGCCGCCAAAAGCGCCGGGAAAAAAGTAGCGCCGGGAAATCATTAAAAGGAGCGAGGATCGAGGAGCGGGAATCGAGGGAACCTTCCGGAACCCCTCGCTCCTCGCTGCTCGATCCTTTTTTCGGAGTAGAGGCTCAAGGATCGGAGCAATTTTTCCTCTTTGTTATCTTTGTGCCTTTGTGGTAAAGATAGGGCGTTAGTACGGAGGAGCGGGACCATGAGGCGGTCCGGCTTCCCTGGCGGAAAATCATGCAGGACAAAACCACCAAAGCGCCGATCTGGAACATCGCCAACTACCTGACGCTGGCCCGCATCGTGGCCATCCCGGCCTTCATCGTTCTGCTCATCATGGTCCGGCCGGAGATGTCCCACCGCGGCGCCTGGTTCGCCTTGCCCGCCGCGCCCGCGGGCCATAACCTCATGTACTGCATGATCGCCGCCGTCATCTTCGCCCTCGCGTCCATCACCGATTACCTCGACGGATTCCTCGCCCGCAAGTACAACCTCGTCACCAACCTCGGCAAGCTCCTCGATCCCCTCGCCGACAAGCTCCTCGTCATCGGCGCCATGATCATGCTCGTCGAGATGAACCGCCTGCCCGGATGGATGGCCCTCGTCGTCATCGTCCGCGAGGTAGGAATCACCGCGCTCCGAGGAGTGGCCTCCGACCAGGGAATGGTCATCGCCGCCTCCAAGCTCGGAAAATACAAGACCGCCACCCAGATGCCCGCGCTCGTCGCCCTCATCCTCTATTACAAAATACCGCTGTTCATCGTGATTGACATCAACTGCTACGCCGTGGGCATGGTCCTCTTCACCATCGGCGTCATCCTCACCGTCTGGTCCGGGCTCGATTATTTCCTCAAGTTCTGGAAGTACATGATCGAGTGATACGCGAAATTGGGCCGAATTCAACCGCCAAGACGCCAAGAAAGAATATGGAATACAGAAGATAAAATATAGAACAACCGGTCTCACGCCAGTTGCTATTCCGGGCTCTCGCCTTATCTTTTAATTATCTCTGAATTTTTCTTGGCGGCCTTGGCGCCTTGGCGGTTATCTTTTTTCTCAAGGAGTGACTAATGGCATACCGGGCTTACAGGACCGGAAGAGGATCCGGGTACGGGAGCGGAGGGGGAGGAGGGCCGCAGATCAACCTCATGGCCCGCATCACCCCCATGGTCAAATACCTCTTGATCGCCAATGGCGTCGTGGCCGTGGCCTTTGTCAGCAGGGCCGCCGCCGTCCTCATCATGAGCTACCTTTCCCTGATCCCCGCCGCCGTGTTCCCCGGACTCCAGCTCTGGCGCGTCGTGACCTACATGTTCGTCCACGCCAACCTGTCCCACCTCCTGCTCAACATGATCGCCCTCTACTTCTTCGGCCCGCCCCTCGAACAGGTGTGGGGAAAAAACAAGTTCCTCTTCTATTTCTTCCTCACCGGCATCGGCGCCGGCATCGCCTGCGTCCCCTTCTACATCCTGCTGGGCGAGGGCGGAGTACCCATCGTCGGCGCATCCGGAGCGCTCTACGGCCTGCTCGCGGCCTTCGCCCTCATCTATCCCAACGCCCGCATCTACCTCATGTTCCTCTTCCCCATCAAGGCCAAGTACCTCGTCGCCGTCTTCGTCATCATCGAATTCATGTCCACGGCCTCCGCCGCCGCCGGGGCCGGCGGTTCCCACATCGCCAACGTCGCCCACCTCAGCGGCGCCGTGATCGGCTATTTCTACCTCCGCCGTTTCATGGACCTCAAAGCCTACTGGCTCCGGCTCAAGCTCCGCCGCCACAAACGCGCCTACCGCGTCATCTCCAACCCCCGCGACGACCCCGACCAGCGCGGGCCATGGCTCCACTGACGGGCGAGGGTCTGATACCTGTCCTCACCTTACCTTTGAAGACCCAGGTACTTCTTGATATGCCGGGCCAGGGCTTCGTCAATTTCCGAATGGCGGGGAACGGGCTGTTTTTGGCCGGTGGCGGGGTTTAAATATATATCGTGGCGCGAGCCGTGACGCAGGAGGACGCAGCCTTCCCGCGTGATTTAGCGGATCAGCTCGTCCCTTTTCATAGGGCGATTTCTTTAATATCGTACTGGTCGGGAACGTCGTCCATGACCATGAGCATGTATGCGTCCTTGAGGTTCTCCTCCAATTCCTCGAAGGTCTCGCCCTGCGTCATGATCTCGGGATGCTCCAGGAGCTTTCCGACCCAGAACTTCTCTCCCTTCCTGTAAATCATGGTCAATGTTTTATGCATCTGCTCGTCCTTTCAGAATACGTTGCAAATTGATTATACCATCTAATGTAGATTCATCTCATGCGCCTGTCAAACACCAGGAGGTCGGCGGGCATTTTGAGAATTCCGCGTTTCACCTTGACGCTGGGCATGTCTTCGGGGAGGGGGTCCCAGGCGGCGAGGCGCCGGAAGCGGTCGAAGTCGAGGGGGTGGATCGTGCCGAAGGGGTTGGCGATGGTGAACTCGCGGCGGGCCTCGTCAAAGCCGATGATGACGGAGTAGTGTCCGACCGCGGTGCCGGGCTTGAAGGCGTTCTCGGTGAGCCAGGTGAAGATGACGGGGAGCTTCCGGGAGATGGACGAGAAGATGACGTCATTGGTGGCGGCCTTGCCGATCTTGTCGCGGGCGCGAAGCCCGGTGGAGAGTTTTTTGAGGTAATGATTGGCGGCGAGGTGCATGCCAAAGGGCGAGGTGCCGGTGAGGCTCAGGGTGCCCATGGCGCGGGCGATTTCCTTTTCGGGCAGCGGATGGCCCAGGAATTCGAGGGCCATGCGCAGCGACGCGGGCCCGCAGGTGTAGGGCGTCTCCTGCTTGTGGAGCGGGAATGGGTCGAGGACAGCGGCGATCTCCCGGGCCTGAAGCGGCCAGGCATGGGCGGACAGGGCGGCGGCGGCTGATGACATTGCCGTCAAAAAATTGCGCCGGCCGATTTGCATTTGCATGGACATTGTTCTTTGCCTCCTTAAAATCAACCGAACACTGAACCCTAAAAGGCAGCATCCATATTACCGCAGAGGCGCAGAGAACGCGGAGAATTAATTATAAATAAATTTGCTCTGCGTCCTCTGCGCCTCCGCGGTTATTTTAACTCTGCCCATGAGGAAGCGGTAATGAAAGCGGCGTCGTGCCGCGACTCGACTGAGCTCGTCGAAGTCCGCACTCCAAGGCGTTCCGCTCATAGCTCCAGCGCCACCACTGACGCCACCGGGTCGGGCGCTTTGGCCGGGAGCTTGATGGTTAGGCCGGCGGCGGAGTCGGTGAGGGAGAGCGCGGCGGATGATGGGTCGGCGAGCAGATGGGCTTTTTTAATGGGTTGATTTATTCCGGCGACCATGAGCTCCTCACCCGGCCAGTCGAAGACGTGGAGAAAGATGCGGCCGGGCTTTTGGGTGGTTCGTCCCCATTTGAGGTCATGGAGCGGGCCGGCGGTGGTGCCGTAGATGCTGTCGCCGTTGACCTGAAGCCATTGGCCCATGGCGGCGAGCCGCTCGATGGAAGGCTCGGGGATGACGCCCTCGGCGGTGGGGCCGACGTTAAGGAGGAAGTTGCCGCCCTTGCCGGCGATGTCAATGAGGTTGCGGACGAGGTCGGAGGCGGGCTTCCAGTTGTCGTCGTATTGCTTGTAGCCCCAGGTGTCGTTCATGGTCATGCAGGTTTCCCAGTCGCGCGCGGGCGGCTTCTTCGGGATGAATTGCTCGGGCGTGTCGTAATCGCCCCACCGGTCTTGCGGGGCCAGGGCGGAGATGCCGGGCAGCGCCGCCAGCGGCGAGCGCTTGCCCACGCGGTTGTTGATGATGATCGCGGGCTGGAGCTTGCGGGTCAGCGCTTCGAGCTCGGTGGCGCGGCTTTTGTTCCACTGCCGGATCCAGTCGCCGTCGTAGAACAGCGAACAGATGGGGCCGTAGTTGGTGAGCAGCTCCGTGACCTGGCCCTCCATATAGGCCATGTACTTGTTGAAGTCGCGGTCCTGGTCCGGGTGGTGCCAATCGAGGATGGAGTGGTACAGGCCGAAGCGCACGCCCTCGTCGCGGCAGGCTTGGGAAAGCTCGCGGATCACGTCGCGCTTGAAGGGAGTGGCGTCCATGATGTCCCAGGTGGTGAGCTTGGAGTCGAACATGCAGAAGCCGTCGTGGTGCTTTGAGGTGATGACCATGTACTTCATGCCGGCGTTTTTGGCGATTCGCGCCCATTCGCGCGCGTCGAATTTGACCGGGTTGAACTCAGGCGCCAGCGTCTCGTACTCCTTCACCGGGATGCGCGCGGTGTGCATGATCCACTCGCCGATGCTGGGCACCCTTTTGCCTTTCCACACGCCGGCGGCCACGGCATACACGCCCCAGTGAATGAACATCCCGAACCGGGCCTCCCGCCACCAGCTCAAGCGCCGGTCACGCTGCTCGTTACTCTCGCCGGGAATCTCCGCGAACAAATCCCCTGGCAAGGCCATGAGGGAAAGGCCCGCGCCCATACTTCCGATAAAACCTCTCCGATCCATTTTCATTACCTCCTTGAAACCGCCCGCAACATCATATACCAGCAAAGCGGCTTTTGCGATTTCCGATGAGCCCCGTCTTGAAGCCGCCATGCCTCGAATGCCACCACCGTTGCCGCGAGGTCGGGGCCGTTGGGGGGAGGTTGATGGCGAGGTCGGAAGTGGAGGATGAGAAAAGGAGCGGGGAGGATGGATCCGAGAGGTGGAGGGCATTATTAATGGGCTGGGTGATGCCGGCGATTGTGATCTCCTGGCCCGGCCAGTCGAGGATATGGAGGAAGCGAAGGCCAGATACTTTTCAGGCGGCCCTCTGTCGGGAGGGGATTTTCGCCGGATGGGTGGTGTTGCCGGCCTTGACAGCCCTGCTCAAGCTTGTCTACAATACCAATCATTCCGGCATGGGGAGCGCCTTCCCAAGGGTCAGTCCTCGGCGGAGGATCTCGGAACCGCGAGGCGATCGGGTGGCCAATCATTGATGGAGCCAGTTACGAAAAAGGGCATACCGGCCTGGAGCTTGTGGGCGGTCGGGTGTGTTTTGGTGCTGTTTCGCATTCCGTATTATTTCACCGGCCACGTGCAGGAGGATGCGTTCATCACCTTCCGTTGCGCGCTCAATCTGGCCCGGACCGGCATCTATGGTTATAACGCCGGGGAAAAGGTAAGCGGTTCCACCACCCACCTTTACGTGTTCTGGGTGGCCTTGCTCGATAAGATCGGAGGGGGATTTCATCTCCCGCTGGTGCTGGCGATCAACACCGCTTTTCTGGTGGTCGGGCTTTACCTTCTATCTGGTTTGCTGGCCCGGGACCAGGGGGAGCGCCTTTGGCTTTGGGTGCTGATCACGATCAGCCCCGCGGCCCTGCTCATCAGTTATTCCGGCATGGAGACCTCACTCCTGGTCCTGACGGTAGGCCTGGCCCTGACCGGGTATCAACGCCCCGCCAGCTTCACTTCCGCCGCCGCCGTGGCCCTGCTGCCCTGGATCCGGCCGGACGCCGTGGCCTTTGCCGGGATGATCATCGTCCTTTTTACCATCAAGCAACGCCGCCTGGCCTGGCCCACGATCGCCGCGCTCGGCATCGGGACCGCCTCGCTAATCGCTTTCAACTTCCTTTACTTCGGATCGGTTTTGAACCAGACCATCATCGCTAAGTCCATTTACTATAAGGTCACCAATCCCCTTTCATTGCTCCGCGCCTTCATGATTGTTTTCGGCATAGAACATGATGTGATCGGTCTGTATAGCCCTCTCCGCACCAAGTTTTTAGCCCCTTTCAGCCTGTTCTTTCTGGTCGGGACGCTGGCGGGTTTCGCGGTCTTCCTGTTCCGGAGCAGGTCGGAGCCGGACCGGCTTCTTAAAGGTGGCTGGTTTGTTTCGGCGGCCATCCTGGTTCCGTCGGCCTATGCGGTGGGGCGGGTGATTTTTGCCTGGTATCTTTGGCCGAGCGAGCTATTGGGGTTTATGGTGGTCATCACCCTGGCCCTTGACCTCACTCTGGCGACGCGGAAGCATGTCCGGAGAATAATCTTGTTCGCGTTGATCGCGGCCCAACTTGCGCTTGCCGCCGGACAATGGGCCATATCCTTTAATACGGGCACCCAGGAATCGCGCTATCGGACCGACGTGGGCGAATACATCAAGACCATCGCCAGCCCCACGGACACCATGCTGCTGGAGCCGGCGGGTTATATTCCGTTTTACGCCGGGGTCCACACCTACGACGAGGTCGGACTCGCCACTCCGGCCGTGGTCACCGCCCTCCGCCAGTACGGGAAGAAATGGTGGGCTCCCTTCCTCCGCCAATACCGGCCGACCTTTCTGGTCGTGCGCCATGACGTCATGGACCAGAGCAATCCCTGCGGGCTGTCGCCGGAGGATTGGGCCTGGTTCGACGGGCATTATCGGCTGATTAAAATTTTCCGCTACCGCCCCGAGGACTTTTTCCACAATCCCTGGGCCTTGAAAATTCTCCGCCTCGGATCACACTGCGACTACTATCTTTATCGGCTCCGATAATCAGCGCCGCCCCGCCCTCGCTCCGCACCTGGATCATCCGCCATCGCCGCACCTTGGTCCCTGAAAAATGGGATCGCTCTTGTCCCCAATAGGCCCAAAGAAAAACGCCGAAGCCAAGACCGCCAAGGATCGCCAAGCAAATCCTCGTGTTTCTCTGCGCTGGGATGTAAAACAGCTTTATAGCTCTGGCCCCTACTTGCTTGGCGAACCAGCTGACTGGACCGCCAAGGAAGAATAATTTGCCCGGAAAGCGGATTGAGATAGAAATAAAGTCATGATCCTTGGCGCAATGGCGTTTTTACGGTCCGCCTATCGGGGACGGAAATGATAAGATATCTCTCATAAAAGTGTCATGGCTGAGGCGGCAAACGATTCAGCACCGGGCGCGGCAACAACCCGCTTCCGTTATTATAAATTATTAAGCCTGACGGATGATAACGGATGGCACGGATCATTGTCCCGAAAACATGGTTCCGATCCGTGTCACCCATTCTATCCGTTTTCATCCGTGTAAATTCTATAACCCCGCCTGAAGATGATCCACTCACGAATGCGGAGAACCATATCTTATTCAGGCCCGAGAATGGCGCTTATTTGTCCGGCGCCCACTTGTCAGAGTTCTTCTCCACGCACCATTTCTGGTCCTGGGAGCAGGGCTGGTTGTGGAGGTAGTCGTAAAGCGCCTTCACCTGCGGCCGGAGCACCGGGTCGAACAGCGGCATCAACATGCCGTTGTAGTCCATGACCGCGATGGCCTGATCCGCGGTGAGGCCCTGGTACTTCATCTGGTAATACGCCGCCGTCCGTCCGGCGCGGTGCGACCCGGTATGGCAGCGGAACAAAACGCCCACGTTGTCGGCCTTGGCCCGCGCGATCTGGGCGTCGAAGTAATCGAGGAAGCCGTCGGAGACTGCTTCGGCGTGGTTCTGCTCCACGGTATAAATTACCTGGATCTCCGGGCACACGCCCTCGGCCTGGTACTTGAGCTCGTGGTCCTTGGCCGTGCCGCTCATGTCAATCACACGCTTGATGTGATACACCGAGCACCACTTGGCGAACGTCTCCTTGTCGGGCGACCCGCTGCGCCAGACGCGGAAGGCCTGCTCCGGCTGGCCCGGCCCCACCGGCGGCCCGTCCACCTGGTGCAGGTTGTTGTCTGTCATGGTCCAGCCCGGGCCCTGCATCAACGCCGGGTCAACGCCCTTTTTGGGCGCGCACGAGATCGCGAACATGACGAGCAGCGCCGCGCCCAGATTGAGCCACATCTTTTTATTTATCCGCATCGGAGTCCCTCCTCTCAGATTTTTCGTGTTATGAGGCTATCGCTAATTTTTAACCGGTGCAACTTGCGTCATCGGCGGCGCCCCCGCGGGCAGGGCGCCGCCGTGCCGATTGCTTATCGTTTAGAGTTTCGCCGCGGCCGTTGCCAGCCGGGCCGGGAGCTGCTCCTTGGGGCAGTCGTAAACCTCGACCACGGTGTTCTCGACCTGACCGGTCTTGCAGTTCACGCGCTGGAGCGTGACCGAGTAGGCCGAGCCGATCTTCCCGATCTGGCCGGTCACCACCTGGGTCGCGCCCATGGCGTTGCCCACGCGCGCGGCCGTCTGCGGGTTGGCCAGGTCCGCCTTGGCGATGCGCAGTCGCTTGACGGTCTGGTTGACCTGGTTCTGGTCTATGATGGTGTACCTGCCGGTCGCGGCCAGGAGACCTCTCAGCGCCGAGCTCAGCACCAGCGTGTCATTCTCCGGCACGTTGATGGGACTGAGGTCCAGGACCGCGGTCAGCACCGCGCCCTGCGCCGCCGCGCCTCCGCCCTTGGGCGACACCCACTGCACCGTGATGTCGAAGTGGCCGAGGTCGTCATAACGCAGCGCGTCGAGCTCGTTCACGTGGAAGCTGAGGTGCCCGCCCTCGATCACCTCGAACGTCGCGTTCGAGCCGAGGCAGAAGGTCGGGCCGTCGCCCACCCGTCCCATGAGCTGCATGTACGTGCAGTTGTGCGTCATCTCCTTGAGCAGGTCCGTGCCCGCGCCGTCCGGGCCGCGCGACAGCCGTACGCCCGGATCAACCAGGCCCTGCGCCGATACCGTCACGATGTCGCCCTCTTTGAGGAAAACATCCGAGCCCACCCAGCCCCGGCTGGGGTTGTAATACACCTTCTTGACCAAAGGCTTCTGGCCCGTCGCCGTCATCTTGTCGTAAGGCACCATCCGCACCATCGGCGCCGATGACGCCATCACCAGGCCACCTAAAACCAGGCCCAAAAACATGGCCCCCATCCATCCGACCAACCTTGCCGCCTTGATTGACTTTCTCATGACTCTTTCCTCCTTTTTTCTGGCATTGTTTTTACGCGCATTAATTTTTTGCTCCCGGAGCACTACTGCCCGCCTTATGAAGCAATGCCAGTGCCAACGAGGACCGCTGAGCCGCGACTCGCACGTAACTCGATATTCTGCTTGGCTTATTATTATCCA
>Ga0307379_10001000_pt1 | contig 45561 bp, 34 predicted proteins | sample UN2MG_FD_202237 | JGI IMG/M metagenome (GOLD analysis project Ga0307379, IMG submission 202237) | Soil microbial communities from Risofladan, Vaasa, Finland - UN-2 | ecosystem: Environmental > Terrestrial > Soil > Coastal area > Acid sulfate soil | place: Finland: Risofladan, Vaasa | collected...
CACGACAACCTGGATATCATCCAGTTCATCGAAGACTGCGCGAAGGTTCGCGGTTGGCAGTGCGGAGTCCCGTTTGCCGAAGCATTTGCCTGGACCAACCGCTGGCCGAGACTGAAACCGAAGCGCCTCCTGCCATAGCAGGAGGGATTACTGGAGTGGTGGAGTAACATACCTGCGGTAACGGGGTGATGGGTAACTGGGGTGATGGGACCCCAATACCCCAGGCCCCCAGTACCCCAACACCCCACCTATGATAGGAGAATCACAATGTCAACAGAGAAACTAGCCATCAACGGCGGAACGCCTGTCCGCAGCAAGCCCTTCGCCCCGTGGCCGTATTTCTGGGACGATATGAAGGCGGCGGTTCAGGAGGTCCTGGACAGCGGGAAGGTCAATTACTGGACCGGCTACCGGGGGATCGAGTTCCAGAAGCGGTATGCTGATTACTGCGGTGTGAAGCATGCCGTCATGTTGAATTCGGGCACAAGCGCACTCCACGTGGCCTTGGCGGCATGCGAAGTTGGCCCGGGCGATGAGGTCATCGTGCCATCCTACACCTTTATTGCCACGGCAGCGGCGGTTCTCCATCAAAACGCCATCCCGATCTTCGCCGATGTCGAAGAAAAGACCTGGAACTTGGACCCTAAGTCGGCCGAGGCGGTCATCACCGAGCGGACGAAGGTTATCATTCCTGTACACCTCCACGGCCACCCCGCCGATATGGATGCCATCAAGGCGATTGCGGCGAAGCGGGGGATCATCGTGATGGAGGACGCGGCTCAGGCTCACGGCGGCGAGTATAAGGGCAAGAAGGTTGGGGCGCTGGGGGATATCGCGGCATTCAGCTTCTGCCAGGATAAGATCATCACCACCGGCGGCGAGGGTGGGGCCGTCACTACCAGCAACGACGCCATGGCCGAGATCGCCCGCAGCTTCAAGGACCATGGCTATTGGGAGGAAGAGCGCAAGGACCTCCTGCAGATGGAGTCGCTCTACCCGTATATCCACCACCGCATGGGCTTCAACTACCGAATGACCGAGATGCAGACCGTCGTCGGCATGGGCGCATTGGCCCGACTAGATGAATGGGTGACCCAGCGGCGCGCGAATGCCCATCATCTCACAAAGCGGCTGTCCGAGATTCCGCAGGTCGAGCCGCCGTATGAGTCGCCGGACGTGAAGCATGCGTTCTACAAGTATGCGTTCAAGGTCAAGCCCGGCGGGCTGAGCTGCACTCGCGATCAGTTCATCATGGCGCTTCGGCACGAGGGAATCCCCTGCATCGCCGGCGTTCCGCCGGAAAACTACAAAGAAGAAGTCTTCCTCAAGATGATCGGCTACGGCAAGACCAAGTGCCCGTTCGAGTGCCCGTGGTACAAGGGCAGGGTGGACTATAGCAAGGTGGTTTGCCCGACAGCACGAACGATAGGCGCGAAGACCGTCTGGGTGCTGGTTCACCCGACCCTCGGCATCGAGGACATGGAAGATACAGCAACCGCGATTGCGAAGGTTGCATCTGCGTACGCGAAGTAAGGGCAGACTTTAGACTACAGACTTTAGACTTTAGGGGGAAACCATCGGATGCGGACTCTAAAGTCTAATGTCTAAGGTCTCCCATGGAGGATATTCGATGGAAAAGAAACTAGGTGCAGCGGTCTGGGGTGCAGGCTGGGTTGCCGGCGAGCACATCAGGGCCTACTGCAATAATCCGCACTGCGAAGTAGTGGCCATCGGGAGCCGGAAGGAATCGAGCGCCCGCGCCAAGATGGAGACAGCCGGCATCCAGTGCTCGATCTGCACCGACTACGACGAATTGCTCAAAAACCCTCGTGTTGATGTCATCTCGATCTGCACGCCGAACGACCTCCATGCTATGGAGACCATAAAGGCGGCAAGAGCCGGGAAGCACATCCTCATTGAGAAGCCGGTCGCCTTGAACCCGAACGATCTCCATAAGATGCGTGATGTCGTCCGCAAGGCAGGCGTGAAGACGGTTGTCAGCTTTGTCCTGCGCTGGAATCCGCTCTTCGAATGCATCAAGGGCCTGCAGGCGGCCGACGTGCTGGGCGACATATTCATGGCAGAGGTGGACTACTGGCATCCGCTGGGGCGATGGTATATGGGGTTCGATTGGGTGACGACAAAGAAGTCGGGCGGGAGCATGCTTCTCTCGGCGGGCTGCCATGCGGTGGATGCGATCCGGTATTTCGTCGGCTCGGAGGTTGCGGAAGTCACAGCTTACTCGAACAATACCGGCCCATGCCAGTACGACGCCAATATCGTCGCCGCCCTCAAGTTCGAGAACGGGACGATCGGCAAGGTCTCCGCGAGCTGGGATATTCAGTCGCCGTATGTGTTCAATGTCGAACTGCTGGGGACAAAAGGCACGCTCCGTAACAACCAGCTTTTCGCCAGGCAGCTAATGCCCGGCCAGAAGGCCTTCACCGAGATTCCGACCATTCTGCCGGACAGCGGGGACGTGACCCATCATCCGTTCCAGGGCGAAATTGACCATTTGGTGGACTGCATCCTGACCGGCAAGGAGTCATTCGTGAATCTGGAGGATGCGGTCAAGACCCACGAGGTCTGCTTCGCAGCGGATATCTCGGCGGAGGAAGGGCATTCTGTCAAGCTGCCGCTCATCGAATAGATCAAAGGAGATTAGACAATGCGCAAAGTCAAATGGGGCGTGATTGGCGCTGGGGGAATTGCCGACCGAAGGACGATACCTGAGGGCATCATTCCGGCTTCCAACTCCGAGCTGGTCGCCGTCATGGATGCGGATCAGGCACGGGGCAAGGAAGTCGCCGCGAAGTATGGGGCCAAGTGCTATGCCACCGAGGCGGAGTTGATCAATGACCCGGCGGTGGAGGCGGTCTACATCGCCACGCCGGTCATCGCTCACGTCGAGCAGGCGATGATGGCCGCCGACAAGTGCAAGCACGTCCTTTGCGAGAAGCCGCTTGCCATGACGATGAGCGATTGCAGCAAGGTCGTGGATGCGTGCAAGTCCTCCGGCGTCAAGCTCGGTCTCGGGCTGATGATGCGCTTCCACGCATGTCACCAGGCGATCAAGTCGGTCATCGAAGGCGGCGAGATCGGCCAACCGGTTATGGCCCGGGCGCAGCTCACTTGCTGGTATCCCCAGATTCCCGGCGCATGGCGTCAGGACCCGAAGCTTGGGGGTGGGGGGGCGCTCATGGACCTGGGGATTCACACCGTTGACCTCCTGCGCTTCCTGCTGGGTGACGTGCAGGCGGTGACTGGATTCGCAGATAACGTGATCCAGGATTACGCGGTTGACGACAGCTCGGTCGTGCTCCTTAAGTTCAAATCCGGCGCTCAGGGTGTCGTCGAGAGCTTTTTCAATATCCCCGATGCCGCCGCTCAGAATGCGCTTGAGGTCTATGGCACGAAGGGCTGCGTCCTGGCGAAGGGCACCATCGGGCAGGGGTCGGCGGGCAGCTTCATCGTCCACTCGTCGGCGGAGGACAAGGGCTATGAAGCCGCTCAGACTCGCGACGACTCCGGCATGGCGGTCCGGGGAGTCACTCCCGAATCGGTGAATATCTATCGCGCTGAGATCGAGGGCTTTGCCAATGCCATTCTCAACGATACCGCCCCTCCCGTTTCGGCGGAGGACGGCAACCGCTCCATGGAAGTCCTCCTGGCAGCCTACCAATCCTCTCGCGAGGGATGCATTAAAGGCATGAACGGTAAAGCATGAGACCTATAGTAGCAAGCTTACTGTTTGTAGTACTCTTTGGTTCATGTTTGCCGGCCGCATATTCGGCAGTTGATTTTACTCGGCAAACCAAAGAGCAATGGATGTCCATCTTCGTAGAATCGGAACAGATCGGCTACATGCACACGAGGATCGGCCAAGCAAAGCTTGATGGCAAAACCATGAACTGTAAGAGCAACGAAATGCATGTAAGAAGTAAGAAAGATGCATTAAAATACGGGATTGACTGCAAGTGGGAAACCTATGCCGATGATCAGTTCATGCCTGTTCTGGTAACCTTTCGTACGTCCATAAAAGATGGAGGCAAAGACCATTGGTCTAACGGCGAGTGGCGTTGTACTTCAAACTCGATCAAGAGCAAAGTATCGGATTCAGACTCGGGCAGCAATGATAAGACAATCACCTACCCGGCGCCGAGATCTGAAGACTTGATCGAAAGCTGTAAGTATGAATTCGGTATCCGAAAGCTGAGAATCGGCGATAAGATCACCAAATGCCACTTTCGTATGTATGATCTTGTATATTCCAATCCTGGATTGTACTTTAAGTTTGATGATAAGCCTACTACTATGCAAGTACTCCGGTCTGAAACACTCGAGTTGAATGGCAAAACCCATCAAGCGCTTGTAATGGTGGAGAACTTGTCATACGGCGAAGTCACCCGATGGTTTTTGGAGAACGGAGAAGAACTGAAGAGTGAAAACCCAACGCTTATTAGATTCATGACATCCTCACGTGAGGAAGCCGTCAAAATCCTCAATGGTGACGGGCCGGAACTGCTTAGTATAGGCAGGTTTGGGGCGGATCGAGCGATCCCCGATGCTGATGGTGTCGTTGAGATGAAGGCGAAGTTGAGTGGCATTCAGGATAAAGCGCTGATCAAGAGTGATGGCAGGCAAACGGCTTCGTTCGACAGCAGAAAGAAAACGGTGGAATACCATGTGGTTGCAAGGGGCTTTGAGGCTTCGAAAAGCTTATCGCTCCCAATCAAGCAGTCAGAGTATGCGAAGTGGCTTGAGTCACGTCCCGGAATAGAAGTCGGTGATCCTGCCATTCAGGAGCAGGCAAAGGAGATAGTAGGATCGGAGACCAATGCATGCAAAGCAGCGGGGAAGATTCGGGCGTGGGTAGAGGCGAATATGACTCCTACTCTAACCTATGCGCAGGCGAAGTCAGCGCTTGAAGTGCTGAAAACCAAAACCGGTGTCTGCACGCATTACTCTCTTTTATACGTTGCTCTCGCTCGGGCGGCCGGCATTCCAGCCAGGCTGGTTTCCGGACTTAGCTATGGGGAGTTCTTCAAAGAAAAGTGCTTCCTAACCCACATGTGGGCGGAGGTTTATGTCGGCGAGTGGATTCCAGTAGACCCAATGAAGCACTACGATTGGGTAAACGCAACCTATATCAAATTCAAGGATGGCAACCTTGAAGATGTTGGTCCTTTCACACTCTGGAAAGGCCGGTTCGAAATAGTTGATCTCAAGGACAGAAGTACCGTCCCTGAAGACCTGGGCCCAGGGCATTTCATCCGCCCACAAGGGGAATTTGCAATAAAATATCCGTCGGGCGAGTTACTGGAGTATCCATCCAATAAGCAGCTTGACGAATTCACGCCGCCAGAGGGAAGTATCGCTTTGATAGGATCGGATGGCATTACAACCTATTTTCGTCCGGGCACTGAATTGGATCCCTCCGATGCCTCACCGGATGATTACTATCCAGGATTGATATCAATTAAATGGCAGGATGGACGAGTTTATGCCGCTCCAGAGGGCAGTTGCCTGAAGATTGTAGCGAGTCAGAGAAAAGACAGCAAATGAAAGCCATAAGTAAGCGCTGCCATGAAACAAGTCTTCTTTGACGGCAGGGGGGAGATCGTCGTGCGGGAGGTCGAGCCGCCGGTTCTCGGCGAGAACGGCATTCTCTCGAAGACGGCTTACTCGGTCATCAGCACGGGAACTGAGACTATGGGCATCCGCGCCCGGCGGAAGAACCCCGATCCGAGCAGGCCCGACGGTCACAGCGGATACACGAACTCAGGTGTCGTGACGGCGGTTGGGGCGAATGTCGAGGGGCTCTCGGTCGGCGATCAGGTCGGCAATTACGGCAGCCCATCCGCATTCGGCGGTCATGCGGAGGTCTGCCACATCGGCAAGCATCTGGCGGTGAAGTTGCCGGAGAACGTTTCGCTCAAAGAGGCGGCGTTCACCGGCCTTGGTGGGATTGCCATGCAGGCGGTTCGACGGTCTGAACTGACCTTTGGCGAGAATGTGCTGGTCATGGGCTTGGGCGTTCTTGGGCAGATCATCGCACGGATCTGTCACGCGGTCGCCTATCAGGTCATGGCCTCGGACTTCCTCGAAGACCGCCTCAAGCTCGCACGAGACGCCGACATCAAGGCCGTCAATGCCTCCGACGATGTGGTCGCGGCAGTCGTGGATGCCACCGAGGGGCGGGGTGCGGATGCAGTACTCATCTCGGTCGCGACCGATTCCGCCGAGCCGATCACTCAGGCGCTCAAAGCCATCCGATTCGGCGGACGAATCGTGATTGTCGGTGTCACGAAGATGGAGGTTGATCGCAGCCTCTTCTTCGCGAAGGAGGCCGATTTTGTGATCTCACGGGCTGCCGGCCCGGGGAGATACGATCCCTCCTACGAAGGCGAGGGCAATGATTACCCGTACCCCTATGTCCGGTGGACCGAGGGCCGGAATCTGCGGGAGTTCATCAGCCTCTTGTCTGAGAAGCGCCTTCGTGTGGATGATCTTATCAGCCACGAGTTCCCCGTCGAGCAGGCCGCGGATGCGTATGAACAGGCCCTCGACCGCCCGCAGGAAACCCTGGGCGTATTGTTGAAGTATTCAACAATGGAGTAATGGAGTATCGGAGTATTGGAGTATTGGACCCATCACTCCATCACTCCAGCACTCCTCTTTCGCTAATATGATTATCTCCCGTACTAGACCGATATTCTTCGCTCTATTGGCCTTATTGTTGTGCCAGGCTGCCTCGTCTCAGGGCGATCGCGTCGTCCTGCGGGTCTGGAGCCTGCCCCTCAAGGAAGACAGGGCCGTCACCGAGAAGGCGAACTGGGCCGTGGTTCAGCGGTTTATGGAACTGCACCCGGACATCAAGCTTGAAGGCTTCCGAGGGATCACCGCCCCGGGCCTCAGCCAGGAAGTCGGCCCGCTGCTCGCCATGGCAGGAGGAGTCGCGCCCGACGTCCTCTACGTGAACTTCCGGATTTCCGACAGCTATATTCAGCAGGAGTTCCTCTATCCGCTCGACGAGTATGTAGATAAGTGGGCGAAGGAAGAAGACCTCTCGGAGCGCATCTATGAGCCCGTTTGGCCGGTGATCAAGCGTGAGGGCCACGTGTGGGCGATCCCGTACCAGACCTACGTCATGGTGCTCCATTATCGCAAGGATCTCTTCCGAGCCGCGGGCCTCGATCCGAATCACCCGCCCGAGAATTGGGATCAGCTCTATGAGTATGCTCAGAAGCTCACCATCCCGGAGAAGGGCCAGTATGGGATGGGGATAGTCTCCGGCCCACACGCCGCATGGTGGTTCGTGGACTTCCTCTGGTCGGCCGGCGGGGAAGTCGTCAAGCAGAAACCGGATGGCACGTGGCAGGCGGTCTTCAATGACAAACCCGCCCTGACTGCCTTGCAGTTCTACCAGAAGCTAGGCAGGGGACGATGGACTCGCAACGGCAAGACGTACAAAGGCGTCGCCTATCGGGACACCGATTACGCCAAGCTCTGGCAGCTAGGGAAGATCGGGATGGTCTTCTCTTACATGAACGACGAGATGCTTGCCAACATCAACCCGAATCTTACCGGCGTCGCGCCCCTCCCGAAAGGGCCGACCGGCCTCCGAGGCAATGAGTTGAACTGCGCCATGATGGGGATCAACTCGCAGGTCAAGGATAAGAGGGTTCGGGACGCCGCCTGGGAGTACATCAAGTTCTGGGGGAGTGAGGAAGCGATCCAAATTCGATGCAAGTACTATGTCGAATCCGGCTACGCCAAGTTTCTTTCGCCGAAGTATCTGCGGAAGTATGGATATTCCCAGTATCTGAATCAAGTCCCCAAAGGCTGGGAAGAGACACTGGACGAGGCCCTTCGGTCCGGTCAACCCGAGCCCTATGGCCGCAATTGCGAGAACATCTATGCGGAGATGACTCCTCCGCTGGATGCCGCCTGGCTCAGTGACAAAGTGAACCTCCAGAAAGAGCTGGATAAAGCCGTCAAGCACTGTGATGAGAAGCTGATGGGCATCGTTGCGCCGAATGTCCTGCAGTTCAGGCGGCGAGTGGCGGGAGCGGTCGTTTTCACCCTGCTTTTCGTCTTCGTCATGCTCTACCGATTCATCATCAAGAGCTTCAGCCGCGACTATGAAGACTTCGAGGCCGGCAAGGCGAAAAAGGGATTCAGGGTCAAGTGGCGGCGGAACTTGCTTGCGTGCGCCATCATGGCCCCCGCCCTGATTTCCGTCACACTATGGGCATATTATCCGCTCGCCCGGGGGTCGCTGATGGCCTTCCAGGACTACAAGATCATCGCCGGCTCGAAGTTCGTCGGGCTCGATAACTTCAGCGAGGTACTCTTCACCCCACAAGTGTGGAAGGCCTTCCTGAACAGCTTCATTTTCATGCTCCTGTCGCTGGGCCTGGGCTTCCTCACCCCGATCATCCTGGCGCTCATGCTGCACGAAGTCCCAAGGGGCAAGATTCTATACCGCACACTCTATTACTTGCCGGCCGTGACGACGGGCCTCGTGATCATGTTCCTGTGGAAGTTCTTCTACAGCCCCGCCCCGACAGGACTGCTCAATCGCCTCCTTCAAGGCATTAACCGCGGAGTCCTGGACAACATGAATGCCGCCCTGGCAACCATGCACATACCCGGACACATACCGCTCTTTGCGGATCAGACATGGCTTGGTGACCCTCGACTCGCGATGCTGTGCGTCGTCTTGCCGATCATCTGGGCGCATGTCGGCCCTGGGTGCATTATCTATCTCGCTGCCCTGAAGGGCATCCCCGAGGACGTGTATGAGGCCGCCGACCTCGATGGAGCGGGGATCTGGCATAAGGTCCGCAACATCACCGTGCCCTATCTTAGGCCGCTGATCATTATCAACTTCGTCGGCGCGTTCATAAGCGCATTTCGATCGTTCGATTTCATATTCGTCATGACGGGCGGCGGGCCGATGTACGCCACCCACGTCGCCGGTCTGGAGATCTGGTACAACGCCTTCCTCTACCTGAAGTTCGGGTATGCGGTCGCCATGGCCTGGCTCCTGGGATCGCTGCTCGTGGGATTCACCGTGTTCCAGTTGAGGATTCTCTCGAGGTTGCAGTTCAAGACAGCTGGTGCGTAGACTATGCCAATAATCAGCGTCGTAGGAAGAAAACAACGAAAGATTCGTATCCTCATCGGGGCGCTGTACATCATCCTGACGCTCGGCGCGCTGACGATGGTCTACCCATTCCTCCTGATGCTCTCCACCTCGTTCACGAGCCCGGTGGACCAGAATGAATTCAGGCTCATCCCTCGCTATCTCCGCGACGATGCCATGCTCTATCGCAAGTACGTCGAGGCGAAGTATAACGAGGATATAGTCAAGTATGACATCTGGTTCTCGACCGACTACGGCACGTTCGAGGAACTGGAGGTCCCCAAGGATATAAACCGCGGGCTCGGCATGGAGTGGCGGAAGTTCAAGCGCACCTTGCCCCCGGACAGTCTCATGCTCGCCAACGCCTACACGATTTCGAAGATGACTCCTCTCACTGTCACCGAGTACCGCGCCTTCCTGAGGAGGAAGTTCGGCGGCAGTCTGGACAGGCTAAATCACGCCTATGAGGAAGCGAACGAGAGCTGGATGGAAGTCGGAATGCCCCTGGAAGATCGGACGGTTCGCAATTTCTCCGCCCCCGACACTCGCAAGTACCGTGACTTCCTGGCGTTCAAGAAGACCCAGCCGGACAGCAACCTGATCACTGTCTCAGTCGAGGGCCTGTTCCAGGATTCCTTGCGCCTGACCTGTGGGAGCGTGGAAGCTATCAACAAGGCCGTTGGCTGCAAGGTCCGGGATCGGTCGGAGGTCCACCTGCCGTCCCGCATCCCGAATTCCCCCATGGCGGATGAATGGGAGGCGTTCATCCGGACAGACTGCCCCGTCGGCTTCGTTCGGATAGACGCCGCTGCCGCACCGATCTACAGGCAATTCATGCAGAAGAAATACCACAAGAACGGCGACTTCCCGATGCCCACCTGCGCTCCCGACGGCGGGATAGCGCTCGTGGATTGGATTGACTTCTTGGCGAACGCCATTGCGATCAAGTATGTGGAATTGCGCTCGCCCGAGGCCCTCTTCCGAGCTTATCTCCAGAGGGAGCATGGGAATGTGCAGAGCTTGAACAAGCGCCTGGGCACAAACTACGCCTCCTTCCTCGAAGTCGCCCCGCCGTATGCTGCCAATGACTGGATGGAGCTGCAGGAGAATCGCCGTTCCATTCGGCGGGAGTTCATCGTCCGCAATTACAGAGAGATCATCGAGTATATTGCTCTTCACGGGCGCGCGTTGCTGAACACCGGCATCCTCTGCCTGGGGATGGTGCTGGCGATCCTGACCGTCAATCCACTTTGCGCCTATGCCCTCTCGCGCTTCAACCTCCGCTCGACCTACAAGATTCTTCTTTTCCTCCTCGCAACTATGGCGTTCCCAGCCGAAGTGAGCGCAATCCCGGCTTTCCTGCTGATCAAAAAGCTGCACCTCCTGGGCACTTACTGGGCGCTCATCCTCCCCGGCATCGCAAGCGGGTATTCGATCTTCTTATTGAAGGGCTTCTTCGACAGCCTGCCGAATGAATTGTACGAGGCGGCGGTCATAGACGGCGCGACCGAGATGCAAATGTACTGGAAGATCACCATCCAGCTCAGCAAGCCGGTGCTCGCGGTGATCGCGCTGGGGGCGTTCACTGCGGCTTATGGGTCGTTCATGTGGGCGTTTCTTGTATGCCAAAACCCGAAGATGTGGACGCTCATGGTCTGGCTTTTCCAGATGCAGATCTGGGCGCCCCAGTTCCTTGTCTACGCCGGCCTCGTCCTGGCAGCGATGCCGACCCTCCTGGTCTTCATCTTCTGCCAGAATATCATTATGCGAGGAATCATTATACCATCGGAGAAATGATTTGCTTGCATTTCGCAAGCAAACAGGGTATAATCCTTGTGGAAGGAGTTGATTGAAAATGCCTACATTATACGTGCGAGATTTCCCTGGAGAATTGCATGACAAGGTCAAGAAGCTTGCCAAGCAAAGCCATCGCTCGGTTAGCGCAGAGATAACCGTCCTTGTTGACAAAGCGCTCAAGGACGAGGAGTTGAAAGAACAGAGAATCGAGGCGCTCAAGCGTATAGAAGAAAGGCGAATGAGTTACGTCAAGACCGGTAAGGAAGTAGATAGTCTGATCCTCTTACGCGAGGATCGCGAGCGATGAGTCGGTTACCCCGTGCTTATGTGATTGACGCCAGTGTGGGTATAAAACGATTCTTACGCGAAGATCAGTCCGCGGAAGTGAGGACGCTATTCGACCGCCTAGTTCGTGACGAATGCGTTTTTGTCGTCCCCGACCTCTTCTATGTTGAATGCGCCAATGTACTATGGAAGAAAGTGGTGCGAGAGGAACACCCCATAGATAAGGCGATTGCAGATATGGAGGATCTTCGAGCGCTTGCCTTAGCATCGGTTCCCACGAGAGATCTGGCCGAACGCGCGCTGGAGATTGCCTGCACCCACGGTATCAGCGCCTACGATGCGTGCTATGTTGCCCTTTCGGAGCAAGAGCACGTGCCGCTCTTGACTGCCGACTCCCGGCTGGCCTCATCCTTGTCGGGCAGTGCCTTCGATGTAATGGTGCTGGGAAAGTAGATGAAAACCGGCAAACTCCCGCACAAGCTATTGGCCGAGATGCTCTCCAAGGTCAATCTGGATGAGAGAGTCCTCATCGGCCCGGGGATCGGCATAGACGCCGCGGTCATTGACTACGGTGAGCGCCTGCTCGTCGCCAAGACCGACCCCATCACCTTCGCCACCGACCTGATCGGCTGGTATGCGGTGAATGTCAACGCGAATGACATCGCCGTCATGGGTGCTGAGCCCAAGTGGTTCATGGCGACGATCCTCCTGCCCCAGGGGACTGAGGAAGAGAGCGTTCGCGGGCTCTTTGACCAGATCACCTCCGCCTGCGAGGAGCTTGGCATTAGTCTCGTCGGCGGGCATACGGAGATCACTTATGACCTCAATCGCCCGGTGATCGTCGGGTGCATGCTCGGGGAGACCGACCGCGCGTATCTCGTGACCGCGAGCGGGGCGAGGGTGGGGGACGACATCCTTGTCACCAAGGGCATCGCAGTCGAGGGCACTTCTATCCTTGCGCGGGAAGCAGGAGATCGGCTGCGAAAGATGGGGTTTACCGACGAGTTCCTGAGTCGGGCGGCCAACTACCTGTTCGATCCGGGGATCAGCGTCATCCCTGACGCTCGGATTGCCACTGCCAACGCTCACGTTCATGCCATGCACGACCCCACCGAAGGCGGACTTGCGACCGGCCTCATGGAGATCGCCGAGGCATCCGGGCTGGGGCTGGAGGTTCGGCTGGAGGCGATCCCGGTCCTCCCTGAGACCCAGTCCCTCTGCCGCGAACTGAATCTCGATCCGCTGGGCCTGATCGCATCAGGCAGCCTCGTCCTGACCTGCGACTCCGCCGACACCCCGCGCCTCCTCGATGCCTTCGGCCAGGAAGGCATCCGGGCCTCCGTCATCGGCAAGATGATGCCCAAGGAACACGGCCTCGAGATGCTCACCCCTAAGGGCTTAGTAGACCTCCCCAGCTTCCCCCGTGATGAAATCGCCCGCTACTTCAGCGAGTGATCTCCCTCACTAATCACTCATCACCTGTATATCTGCGCGAATCGCCTGAAAGACCGGTCGTAGGTCTTCTCGACGTCGGTCGGGAATGCGCAGGCCGGGAGTTCGTTGTTGCTGAGGTGATACTGAAGACACTCGCAGCAATTGCCCTTTCTGGAGCAGCTCGGATAGCTGCAAGTGCACATAGCCAGGTTCTTCTCGGAATTCGGGCATGCCATACTACACTTCCTCCTCTTTCTTCCCCATGATAACACGAATCTTGTGAACGCCGCTCTTGTAGAGTGGCAGCAGACACCCCCGGTCCGACACGTCCGACTTGTCCGACTGGTCTGACACGATCTGAACAGACGCCACCCCATGCTGGACGTGATCCGGATTCAGCACCTGAATCTCGTAGGTCGCCCCGCGGAACTTACGCGTGATCTTGAAGCCATCCCATTCGGCGGGGACGCAGGGGTCAACGATCAGGCCGTCGTAAGTAGGTCGAACACCCAGTATATAATCCAAGCCGTCGCGAAGGAACCAGACCGCCGAGCCCGTCAGCCAGGAGTGGCTCGCCTCGCCGAAGGTCGGATGGTCGGGGCTGGTGACGTACTCCGAGTAGACATAGGGCTCCATGCGGTAGAGATCGGGGTCATATGCCTGGTTGATGGGCATGGTCTTCTTGAAATACTCGTAGGCGCGATCGCCGTTGCCGAGGAGACATTCCGCGAGGACCGCCCACGCCGCAGGATGGTTAAAGATTGCGCCATTTTCCTTCTTGCCGGGGACGCAGCGGGTGGCCAGGCCGACTCCCATGTCTACTTTTGTATAAGCTGGGTGCAAAACCTTAGGCCCGCGAGGGGTGTTCAGCATGCTATATGCCGAATCCATGGCCATGCGGGCGCGATCCTCGGGGGCGATCCCGCTAATCGCCGCCCAGGATTCCGAGTTCATGAAGATACGGCCTTCCTCGTTCGTATGCGATCCGATGACTCCGCCATCATCGCGCGTGCCCCGGATATACCACTCACCATCCCAGCAAAGGGCGTTGAGAGCGGCGGCCACCTGCGCGTACTCCGAGCGGTAGTGGGCAGCCTTATCCTTCTGCCCAATTCGGTCAAGCAGGTCGGCACTCTCTCGAAAGATATAGCACAGGAACTCCGCGACCCATACGCTCTCGCCGATGCCCTGGCGGCCGACGTAGTCGAGCGTATCATTCCAGTCGCCCGGGCCGAACTTAGGCAAATGGCGGGGAGTGAGATTGCTGAGCGGGTAGTCAATCGCGCGCGTGAGATGATCGAGAACGCTCGCCTCGCCCTCGTCCTGGAAGGGAACGACGCGCTTCAGAAACTCGAAGTCGCCGGTCTCCTTCAGGTAGGCCATGATCGCCAAGGGCAGCCAAAGCGGAGTGTCCGAGTGGCCGGTCTTCTCGCCGTGACCAGTGAGGCGGAAGAAGTTGTGGAGGGTGCTGCCGTCCGCAAACTGGTGCGAGAGCACTTCGCAGATCCGGTCTGCGACGACCTCCGGCTCGGCCATGAGCGGGCCTTGCAGGTCCTGACACTGATCTCGAATCCCCGTCCCGAAAAGCAGTCCGCCGTGGTAGTAACCCGCCGTTCGGTGCATGTGGAAGGTCACCCACGCCTGGCGCTTCGCCCACGCATTGAGCATCAGGTCCATTCGAGGGTCGGGGGTCTCGACCTGAGCGACCGAGAGGTATGCGTCCCAGTATTTCTTCACCCCCTCGAAGGCGGCGTCAACGTTCGCAAGGTCGCGGTATTTCTCGGCGATCGGGGGCGCGAGATCCGAGTAACCCTCCCGGTCCACGATCCCCATCAGGATCACCAACTCCCTAGTCTCGCCGGGGGCGAGGGTGATCTCGCTCTGGAGGGCAGCGCAGGCGTCGCCGGCGGTGATCTCCGTATTTCCGCACTTGCCCTTCTCGACCGCGATGGGATTACTCTCCGAGCGCCATGGCCCAATGAAAGCGTCCTTCTTGCCGTCGAACGCTGCAACGGGAAGACTCGAAGCGAAGAAGACGTACTTATTCCAGGCCTGATTCGGCTGCTTGACGGTCGCGCCCGAGTAAGTCACCCAGTAGTTCTTGGTGGCGTAAAGGAGTTCATGCTCGCGGTCGAACTTCACGACGTTGAAGTGCTGGTCGTTCGGCTGATTGATAAGGTCAACGAGTGCATGTCCCAGGCACAGTTCAGCGTAAGCAAAGACATGGGTCTTATGGGTCTTATGGGACATATTGGTCAAGGAAATGCGCCAGACTTCTACATCATCATCCTGGGGCACGAAGTAGAGCACCTTGCTCCGAATGCCGCCGTACTCCTGCTCTATCTGCGTGTAGCCCATCCCATGCCGGCACTCATAGAAGTCGGGTTTCTTGCCGACCGGCTGCCAGGTAAGCGACCAGTAATCGCCGTCCTCATTTCGGAGATAGACGTATCTGCCCGGGCGGTCCCATGGAAGGCCGTTATACCGATGGCGGGTAATCCGCGAGTCCTTGGGGCAGATGTAGAAGCTGTACCCGCCGCCTGAATTGGTGACGAGGCCGGTGTATCGCGTGTTCGATATGTAATTCACCCATGGCGCGGGGGTATCCGGCCGAGTGATGATGAACTCCCTGCCGTCCTCCGAAAAGTGACCGTATTTCTCCAGACCCATGACTTCCTCCGACTACTATGGGGTGAAAACTCTCGTCTTGCCGCTCTCGATCCATCGCGCGAGAATGCTTCCAGGCGGAATATCCGCTCCTTGATACTCGAACGCCTGCTGTTTGAAGTTTGCCACCAACTCCACCCGACCCCCGAAAACCGTTCGCTGAACCATCCGATCCGGCGTCAGCCAGGTGAAGTCGGTCATCTGCGCGAAGCCCAACTCCTTGTGCAGGGGCGAGAAGAACGAATAGTGGTTCTTGATTCTCTCCTGATGCTTCCTGAACTCGCTCAGATTGATATGATACATCGGCGGCACCTGACAGAGCAATTCGGTAAGGGTGACAGTGTCGAGGACGTTCTCGAATTTCAGACTTCCGCAGCTCCAATGGCTCGTCGTAACGACCGAATCGTGGAAGACGGTCTCGTAAAGCGGGAGCCTGAATCGCGGGTCGTAGTACAGATACTCATACTCCGGCTTCAGAGTCACCTGCTGCATGAAGACCTTCGGTCCATCGGGTGGGTAATAGGCTCCAAGATAGTACTTGGAGGTCTTGCTGGTAAGATCAGCGTCTCCCCAACCAAAGGCCGGTCCGAACATCCCTTCCGCCACATGGATCACGGGAGCGGCATAGGAACTGCCTCCCTCCGAGCCGATCACGGCGTGGTAGGTTTCAGTGATCCATGCCAGGCGGGCATTCCTGGCGGCTGCGTCTTGCGCTTGCGTGGCTGGATGCAAAGGCGAATAATCGTCATACACCTCGCCGTATGCGTCACAGTCAACGAAATAGTAGTTGAACGGCACTTCGGCCATGATGTCCTTAACGCGCTCCTCCACGTATGGGCGCGCGGCGATGGGACTAAGCTTGTAACCGTTCTTCTTGAAGCCCGCGAGCTTCTTGCCGTCACGACCGACTATCGGGCCCTTTTCGTACAAATCCTTATCAAACTGCGCGGTCTCCCAGGTAGCATCCGTGCCCTTGAGGGCGGGGTCGTGGATGGAGTGATAGGAATCGTACGTGCCGAAGAGATAGCCCATCTTGTCCGCCTCAGCGACGACTTCGGGTCGTTTCTCGACACCAGACCAACCATCAACGCACAATTCCATCCTGTCGAATCCGGCCTGCTCAAACTGCTTGAGCATCTTCATCGAGACGCCGTCCCCCCAGTTCTCAACCTCCAGCATCGCATCGGGGGAGGCGGCTCGAAGCAGCAGGCTGTTCATGCGGCAGATCTCCGGGGCAGAAAGCGCCGACCGGTCCCGGCTCAGCAGCAGCGTGGCGTCCCCCGGCAGAGCAATCCCTTCCCAGGACGCCTTATCGTAGAAGTCAGGCCGTTCGAGCAATCCCGAAAGTGCGCTTGCCACCTCGCCTTTGGTGTAGTCATCCGGCCATTCGGCATCCACGATTGTCATCACATTCTTCCATTGTGCCGGGGTCATCAGTTCCTTGATGCGTTTGCCCACAGACGGTTTCACGGCGTTGCCCTGCTCAGCAAGTGTTTTGCAGAATGGTCTCCACTGCTGCTGATAGATATCGTGACGAGTGATAAGTCCGTCGCCCCAGAGGTAGACGTGCGGAGCGCCCAGCAGCCTCGCGACCTTGGGCGCCTTCTTCGCCTTCTCCTGCATGCTCACGAATTCGCCGTTTTCGATGAGCCATTTCCGAAACTCCCTCGCGGGCTGGATAGGGGAAGTGTTTGCGCTCAGTCGGATCAGAAAGCCATATTCCTTTTTGACGTTGTTGGGCGTGAACTCGTGGGTGAAGATCTCTGTGAGCTGACCGTTTTTCCGAACAAACCGGATGCGGTTGTTGTAGGGATTCGTGATGATGTAGGTCAGGATGCAGTCGCCGCAGTCCAGGCCCCAGAACGGCATGCTGAGGCCTTCGAGGGTGTTCCATTCCTCGCGGACGAGGTAGTCGTCCCATTTCGCGTCGTTGATCGGAACGTAGCAGCCCTCCCAGCGCGGCCAGATGAGTCCTTTCAGCGCGGGCGACTGCCTGATAACGGGCCAGGTGAAATCCCCATCCTTGCTCGATCGGATGTGGACAATGAGGTCGGATTGCTTCAACTCCAGCGACACGATGATGGATCTCTGGGGGAGATCGAAGGTGGCCAGACTCCCCTTGCATTCGACATTCGCGGCCTTGCCCAAACCCTCTTGTGCGGCGGACAGCTCGAACTTCGATCGGCCGTTGGGGTAGGCCGTCGCCTGCATCGAGGCGGGCCGAACCTCGACCTTCCAGAGGTCGTTCCGAAGAGTGATAACTTCGTCGGCACTGATAGGCATGCAGACCAGGCACAAAGCGATGATCAGGAAATGTCGAAGATGGTTGGGCACTGGAACCTCCGCTCAAAGCGTACACAATCCGGTGCCCTGAGTCAAGGCAGGCGAAGTCTAGCCCATATACTGCTCTTCCGGCTCGTTGATCGCGGCGTCGAGGATGCGATCGGCCACGTGCTCGGGCGTGTCAATCACGACGGGCCCTGTCCTCGATGGAGCAGGACGTTGGCGGCTGGGAGCCCCGCCGAGGGCGTGTACATGGAAGTCGGTGGCAGTCGTTCGGGGGAAGACGGAGATCACGCGGATATTGTCCGAGGCGAACTCATCTCGGGCGGTGTCCGAGATCATATTCAGCGCCGACTTCGTACACGCATAGCCCGCCAGCCCCTGGAGCTTCATCTTGGAGACCATCGAGCTGACATTAATGATGATTCCGCCGCCCTGCTTGCGCATGATGGGGATGACCGCCTGCATCGCCGCCACCGGCCCGATGATATTCAGCTCGATGATCTGGCGAAAACAGTCGAGGTCCAGATCCGCGATCCTGCCGAGAACGGATTGACCAGCATTGTTGATGAGGATGTCTATTCGACCGAAGTGCTCGGCCGTCTTGGCGACGGCATTCCTTACTTGTTCGGGGTCTCGCATATCCGCAGGCAGGGCGATGGCTTCTGTACCCTGGGCTTGCAGCTCGTTCACGAGCTTCGTGAGCACGTCGGCGGATCGCGCCAGCAACGCCAACTTCGCACCCTCAGAGGCGAATCGCTTGGCAGTCGCCAAACCTATCCCCGCCGACGCGCCGGTGATGAGAACGACCTTGCCCCGAATACCCATATTGCCCTCATGCAAGCTAGTTGACCAGCCGGACTTCCGTCGCTCGGATCTGCCTGAAGAGGTCAGTGCCATCCTTGAAGCACGAGCTAATGCCGGTCACAATCACCTGGTGCCCAATCGGGTTCCATCCCTCGGGCAGCGGATCTGGCGGGGGGACTGTTCCCAGCACCTTGATGCCGATGTACCCCGAACCATCATCGAGAGCGCTGCCGTCATCCACACAGAAGAACCCGGTCTCTGCATAGGTCACCTTGCCGGTAGTGGAGATAAGCAGGCCGATGTTGTTCAGGCCGGAAGCCCCCAAAGCGCCTTGCTGCCCGGGGTGATCTCCGCCGCCGAGGCTACGGTTGATGAGCTCGAGAGGGTCAATGCTGCCGCTTCCATCCGGCATTACGGCGTCTGCCTCGATGTACCGCTCGCCGTCGGAGTTCGTCTTCATCAAGCCGGCGACGTCAACTCCCATTCCGGGAGCAAGTCCATGATCTGCCTTTTCAACCCTCAGCCCGCTCGAGCGATCTCGCGCCTCGACATAGAAGTAGCCGGGGAATATGGCGCTCACAATCGGGGCTATCAGCTCGATCTTCGAGTCATCCTCTTCCGCCTTCGCATTGGTGGGCGACATACAGATGGCGTATCCGAGGTCACAATCCCTCCTCAGCACCTGACCCGCCGCCAGAGTCTGGTAGGGGTAGGTTCGGCTTTCATATCCGCTTTTCGAAACAGTGATCGAGTATGTCCCCGGCGGGAGGTCCAGGAATCCATAAGTCCCGGTCGCGTCGGTCAATGTAGATTGAGTGACCGGGCCTTCGGCGGTGACCGTGGCCTTATAGATCCAGCTTTGGTAGATGGGATCGCTCGGCTTCACAGTATCCCTTACCGTGCCGAAAAGGATGCCTGTAGTCGGGGCAGTCTTCCAGGGCATATCGGGCGTCGGCACAGGCGACGTATAGAGGTTGGTGCTTACGGCGTTCCAGAAATCGGAGGCAGGCTGGCCATCCTTGTTGGTTCCCGAGTAGCTGTACGTTGCATGCCCCTGGGCGCCGATGCTTCGATCGTACTGCATCTGAGTTATCGTATCGTTGATTGAATTGAGGTATGCCCCCTGGCCATCAACTGCATGTCTGCCGTTCGTGGATGCGTTATTGACTATGAAGTCCGCCCATATTCGGTAGTCCGGGGCCTGATCCTCGTCGTATTCGCGCTTGTAGTTCATCAGCATGTTGATATCCACGATGTGCTGCTCGACCCAGGACTTTGCGTTCTGGAAGACCTCATAATACTGGCGAGTATCGGTGTAGTCAACGTTTGGGTCGCCATGCATCCAGCCGACCGAATCTACCGAGACTGCGGTATTCGGCTTCAGGGCGATGATCTCCAGATAGCATTTCTTCACCAGGTCGGTCACCTGCCGGCGTCTGTAGTCGCCCCAGACTCCCCAATGCGGATCCGACCAGATCGTCGGCGGCCAATAGCCGTATTCGTCGTAGAAGCGCTGCCTGGTAATCTGATTGTAGCCCCAGTTTTCGCCGGGGTAGCGTATGTAGTCCCAGTTGAAGCCGTCTATGTCATACTTAGTGATTATGTCCAGGACGACTTTGCATATATAGTCCTGAGCACCGGGGACACCGGGATCGAGATTGACGTAGCCGCTATCAACGGTGTTTCCCGCGGTGTCAGCCATCGCCCATTCCGGGTGGAGGGCGTAGATGTGACTCGCCGGCGGGTCGCCCCAGTTCACATCCCATATCCGGTAGGCGACTATCCAGGGGTGCACCTCCAGGTCGACCGCATGTGCCTTCGTGATGAGGTCGCCGAGAGGGTCCCATGGATATGGGGTGGATATGTTCGTCGCCCTGGGCTCGTAGGCCGAGTCGTAGTATGCGTCTCCGGCCTTCCTCACCTCAGGGATGATCACGTTGTAATTGTACGTGCTCGCCGTGTTCGCCAGGCTGGTGACCTGGCTGGAACTGAGTATGCCCGGATGCCACGTATCGACCCACATTGCTCGAAACTCGTGGGTGATGGCTGAAGTAGTGGTGAACGTATAATCATCGGATACCGCCTGGTTGCCGATACCGTCCTCCGACTTGACCCTGTAGTGATAGAGCGTGTTCGGCGTGAGGGCTGTCACGCTGACGTTGTGGGCAGTAGAGAGTGTGGTATCCTTGACGGTCTGACTGCCATAAGATGTCGTGAGTCCGTACTCGACTTGTGAGGTGGCCGGTTCATCGGTACTCCAGGTTACGGACGCCGAGGTATCCGACGGTGACGCCGATACCGCCGAGATCACCGGAGGTGCGCTCGCACCTGTCGTGAACGTGTAGTCATCGGATACTGCCGGATTGCCCGCTCCATCCTCCGATTTCACCCTGTAATGATAGAGAGTCTCCGGCGTTAGCCCTGACAAACTCACGCTGTGGCCAGTGACGAGAGTGCTATCCTTAGTAGTCTGGCTGCCATAGGAGGTGGTCAAACCATATTCTACCTGCGATGTCGCAGGCTCGTTTGTGGTCCAGGTCACCGCCGATGTGGTTTCCCCTGGGGATGCCGCGACCGACGATATGACAGGCGGAATCATGGCCGGGGTAGTGAAAGTGTAGTCATCGGAACTCGCCGGATTGCCTGCCCCATCATCGGATTTCACCCTGTAGTGATAGAGAGTATTCGGTGTCAGGCCGGATACGTTGACGCTGTGGGTCATGACAAGGGCAGTATCCTTAGTGGTCAGGCTGCCGTACGAGGTAGTGAGGCCGTACTCGACCTGGGAAGTCGCCGGTTCGTTGGTGGTCCAGGTTACCGTCGTAACTGCCTCTCCCGGCGATGCCGTCACCGCGGATATGACGGGTGGGTCGGTATCACTGCCGACTGCAGAGTAGAAGCGGATCGCATCGGCCATCACAACCCTGGTGACATCGGTCCCATAGTTAGTGATTCGGACGTAGTTCCCCGTCCCGGCATTCATCGGGTAAGTGCCGATGTAATTCCACTGGCCGCCGTTATCTGTCTGATTGATATACTTGATATCGTCCCCGGCGGCTGTGTGGATGATATACTGCGCATCCACCGGTCTGTTCGTGCCTTCGGGATACCAGGTGTAGACCGCCCAGTCACTGGAGGTTACCGGGATGTCTGGGGTGTACGTCGCCGACTTAGCTCCGGTTGTGTTCTGGCCGGCAAATCGGTAGTCCGCCCCGTACTTGTCCTGTGAACTGGTCCCCGTCTGCCAGCTTCCGACGAGCACGGCATTCGGATTGTCAATAATGATCTCGACGCTTGCATATCCGAGGGATGAGCCGAGAAGCAGCACAACCGCAACTGTGAGGAATCTCCGCATTCTTACACCACGCTTGCTTAACATGCACCTACATTATAGCACAGGATTCCCCATTTTTCGGCAAAAGGATTCGCTGCCTGCTACGATCAAACCTGGCCTCGCATTACCGCTGAGTGAGCGTCAGGTTACTGGCAAATGACCTGAACCAGACTCCGTGCCATGGTTGAAGGTTCTCGGTATCGCACGCATCATCCGGAAGGCCGATATCGCGGGTGCCCTGGCCCTCGGAGTCCCACCAGAGACCTATGGAGTTGATCCATCCATTGGTTCTTGCCTGCTCCAGGGATACGGTCGTGCTGTCACGAGTCACACGCATGTCAGCCCACTTCTTCTCGGTGGGGAATGGGCATCCGATGATGTTCCAGCCGGCCTTGGGCAGAGACTGCGTCCTGGATCCCGCATACCCGGGGTACGCCTGATAGGCAATGGTCTTGGCGCTGTCGGTCGCAAGCCAGTAACCCTGATCTAGGGAGAGGTTGCCAAAGAAGCCGGGATCCCACTCGTCATAGGCTCTGGAGCTCTGGGTAGGCCTATGCCATTGGATAAGAAGGCCGTCTATCGGAATGCTGCCCATCACTGAGGCGGGCGCCGGGTTGACCGGCTCATACGGCAGGCTGAAGAGTGCTTTGCCTGATCTGTTTATCGCGTTGCCGGGCGACGATACGCTCACCAGGCCGGAAAGGGAGATATCGAAATCATCTCGGAGCACGTCACCGGCAAGGATGGTCTGCGTCGTGTAGGTCCTGGTGGCGAAACCGGACTTCGAGCAGCTAACCGTGTACGTCCCCGGTGGCAGATTAAGAAATCCGAAGGTGCCCGTGGCGTCGGTCTCGGTTGATTGCGTGACCGGACCGGTGATCTGAACGGTTGCCTTGTAGACCCAGTTCTGGTAGGTAGGGTCGTTCGGCTGAGTGGCATCGGTCACCGTGCCGAAGATGATGCCGGTGGTCGGAGCGTCCTTCCATGGCATATCAGGCACGGGGGCCGGATTTGCGAACATGCCGCTCGAAATCGTGCTGTAGAAAAGACTCTCACTGCCGTGAGCAACCGTGGTGGTCCCACTGTTGAAGACCGGTTTCCCGGGGTTGGCAGGGTCTTCCTGGCCGATTGTGAACCCGTATCTGTACATGCCGAGGCCTATCCCATTCGCTCTGCTGTGCTGCCATTGAGCGAGAATCCCCGGCATCACGTTCATATACCCGCCTATGCCATCGATGGAATGTCTGCCTGTAGATGTCTGTATGCTCGCGAGCCAGTTACTCCAAAGTCGGTGATCTGATTGCTGATCTCCCCCACAGTAAGTTCTCCCGCCATAGGTCCAGCAAGGCTCCGTTGCAGTACACCAGTCGCGTTTGTAGTTCATGAGTACGTTCGCATCAACGATGCCATCTTCCATCCACGCTTTGTGATCCTGGCAGACATCGTAATAGGCCCGGGTGGTCGTGAAATCGGTATTCGGGTCGCCGGCCATCCAGCCAATGGTATCTACCGTCATTTTGATCTGCGGATTGATGTAGGTCGCCTCCAGGTAGCACTTCTTCACGAAGTCAGTGATCTGACGCCTTTTCCATTCGCACCAGGTAGGCCAATGGCTGTCGGAAGTGCTGGTAGGCGGGTAATATCCATACTCGCTCTTGAACCGCTCTTTGGATATGGGGTTATAGCCCCAGATATTCGAATCATAGCGGATGTAGTCGAAGTTGAACCCATCCAGATCGGGGTACTTGCTGACGATGTCTTTCACGACGTCGCAAATATACTGCTGAACGCCGGGTACTCCCGGATCGAGATTGTAATAACTGCCGACCTGATCGCTCCCTGAGCTGTTGATGCATTTCCATTCGGGATGCTGTGCAATGATGTGTGTTGGTGGCAGAGTGAGACTTCTCTGCCATATGCGATATGTTACTATCCAGCCCCAGACCTCCATGTTTCGGGCATGAGCCTTCTCGATCATGTCGGCAAGAGGATCGTAGCCTTCCTCGACATCGGTTGCCCAAGGCTCGTACGCGGAGTTGTAATAAGCATCGCCGCGCTTTCGTATCTCAGGGACAACAACGTTGAAGTTGTTGTCTGCAAGGGTGTTGATCATCGTGGTGGTCGCCGATGGATTGGCGAACTCACTGCCGAATCCGAAAACCCATGCCGATCGGTATTCCGGCGGGTCCACGGTAGCTACTGCAGATCGTCCCATGAATGCGATTGATATGAGTGCTAGTACTATGAAGGCGAGTCTCTTGGGCATAAATCCTTTCCTCCTGTGAATATTGCCGGGCCGTGCGCTTTCTTTTTGACGAGGCAAGCGGTTAAAATGTTGCATGGACGGGGTTGTCTGGCATGCATGCTGTTTTTAACTATCCTATATAATGCTCCTTTTGTCAATAGGTATCTAAGCTCGGAACATGTGAACCGACCGAAGGATTCGCCGACAAAGAAGTCAAACTTACACGGAGGGGCATTATGAACAAGGCTCAGGAGTTTTATGGCAAGGTCACCGAGGTGCTGGCGAAGATCAATGATACCCAGCAGGACAAGATTCAGCAGGCGGCGGAGATGATCGCCGGCCTTATCGCGCGGGATGGCATTCTGTACATCCTCGGCAGCGGGCACTCGCTAATGGTGGGTGCGGAGGCATACCATCGGGCAGGCGGACTCGCGCCGGTTGACATCATCCATGACAAGAGCTTCGGCCGGGCTGAGCGCTGTGAGGGCTATGCGAAGCAGCTCCTGGACTGGTATGATCCGCCCGCAGGCTCGGTGATCGTGATCATCTCTAACTCAGGCCGCAACGCCCTTCCGATCGAGATGGCGCTGGAAAGCAAGGCCCGCGGGTTCAAGACCATTGCCATTACGTCATTGGCCCATTCCCAATCTGTGAGCGCCAGGCATCCATCGGGGAAGCGGCTCTTCGAGATCGCCGACCTGGTGATTGACAACTGCGGCGTTCCTGGAGATGCGATTCTCGACGTGGAAGGAGTCCCAGGCAAGGTCTGCGCGACCTCGACCATCGCCGGGGCGCTCATTATGGACTCGATCATGGCGCAGGTCATCCAGAACCTGGTCGAGCGAGGGCTCACCCCGCCGGTCTTCCTCAGCGCGAACATCGAAGGCGGCGACGAGCATAACAAGAAAGTCTTTGCGAAGTACCAGAGGTTCATAAAGGGATTGTAGGTTGCATTTCGACGCCTAGTATGGTATGATTAGAGAAAGCAATAGATTGCAAAAGCTGTGAAGGGGAAGAGTAGGCGTACAACCGGTTACAGAGAGTCCGTGCAGGTGAGAGGCGGGCACTATGGAGTACGCTGAAAAACTCCCTGGAGCTGCAGGCCGAAGTCCCGATAAGCTCGGGATGGTAGGCTGAGCCGGATATCCACCGTTACAGGGAGACGGCATAGTATTTTTGTGCCGGCAGAGCGGTCGGTCGTATCCTCGTGGGAGCGGCCGATCATAAGGGTGGCACCACGGAGATCAAACCCCGTCCCTATCTGGGACGGGGTTTTTTGTTTGTGCGCCATCTTGCCAGCACAGCAAACACGAAAGGAGTTTGTTGAAAATGCAGAGGGTACTGTCAGGTGAGCTTGCCCGGCATTCTGGTGAGAATGTCGCCGTTCAGGGATGGATCCATCGTATTCGCGACCTGGGCGGAATAAAATTCCTGCTGATCCGCGATCTGCAGGGAGTTGTTCAATGCGTGCTGGACAAGGATGTGGACGTAAACAACGAGGACGTGGTCGAGGTAGTAGGCGTCGTTCGTCAGGAAGATCGTGCGCCGGGAGGGGTGGAAATCCAGGCGAGTGGCGTGAAAATCGTCACCAAGGCGTACCCCACTCTCCCATTGGAGCCAAACCAGAAGAAGCTGACCGCATCGCTTGATTTGGCGCTCGACCATCGAGCGCTGAGCTTAAGAAACCCGCGCGTTCGCGCAGCAATGAAGATACAGGCCGAACTGATGTATGCCTTCCGAGAGGGCTTGCGTCGAGAGGGATTTACGGAAATCAACACGCCCAAGATCGTCAGTGCGGGAGCGGAAGGTGGGTCGGCTGTGTTTCCGGTGAAGTACTTCGACCGAACGGCTTTCCTCGCTCAGAGTCCGCAGTTCTACAAGCAGATAATGGTTGGCGTGTTCGAGCGCGTATTCGAGGTGGCCCACGTATTCCGAGCTGAGGAGCACAATACGTCACGTCACCTCAACGAATACCTGAGCCTGGACTACGAAATGGGCTTCATCGAGAATGAGCATACTGTCATGGACATGGAGGTGAAGCTGCTGCAGCTCATGTTCCAGCACGTTCAGGAGACCTGCCGGCAGGAACTGGAGATGTACGGGGCACGAGTACCTGCCGTTGATCCTCCCCGCATACCGTTGGCCGAGGCACAGGAAATCCTGAGACAGAAATTCGGCAAGGAATACACAGCCGGGGACGACCTGGATCCGGAAGGCGAGAGGCTCATCTGCAAGCATGTTGAGGAGGAAACCGGTTCGGAAATGGTGTTTCTAACCGAGTATCCAGTGCGCAAGCGCCCGATGTACACCATGCCCCACGAGTCGAAGCCTGGCGTAACAAGAAGCTTCGACCTGTTGTACAAGGGCCTGGAGATAACCACCGGCGGCCAGAGGATACATGACTACGACATGCTGAGGAACAATATCGCAGCCTGGGGGCTCGATCCGGCGGACTTCGAGTACTACCTCGAGGCTTTCAGGTATGGAATGCCCCCGCATGGCGGTCTGGCAATCGGAGCGGAACGGCTCACCGCGCGGCTCCTCGATATGTCGAATGTGCGAGAAGCGACCCTGTTTCCAAGAGACACCTCGCGCCTGGTGCCATAGGCAGTTGACGGTGGTCTACCTGGAAGCTATGATAGGTCACAGAAATCGAATGGGGTTAACAGAATGCTTAAGTGGTTTGGCCTCCTATCAGTCCTATCAGTCCTATCAGTCTCATCGAAGGCTTTTGACCAATCGCCATTTGGCATCAACGGCCTGAATATGATACATGGCCGGGAGTCGCCCAATGTCTTTGAGGATGGCCGAAAGACCGCCAAAGTCATGAAACATGCGGGCATCAACTGGGCTCGGCTGGAGCTTTGGTGGGGAGTCCTCGAGCCGGAGAAGGGGAAGTTCGACTGGACGTTCTCCGACAAGGTTGCCGAACTCTACCGAGATCAGGGGATGAACGGCATGGTGCTCCTCTGCTACTCATCCGCCTGGTCGGGTAAGCCGCCTGCCGATGCCGAGGAGCGGGCGCTCTATGCGAACTATGTCTACCAGGTCGTGAATCGGTATAAGGATACCTTCCACGTTTGGGAGATATGGAACGAGCCGAATATCCCCACCTTCTGGCCCAAGCCGAATGTGGGAGACTATACCCTCATGCTGAAGGAGGCCTACAAGGCCGCCAAGAAAGCCGACCCCAATTGCGTCGTCCTCGCCGCCTCGACCTCCGGCCCTGACCTGGATTTCATCAAGGGGATCTATGCCAATGGTGGCTTTGGCTATCTCGATGGCATCTCGATCCACCCCTATTCGATGTCCGGCGGGCCGGTCGTCCAGAGGCTGGACAAGTTGCTCACGATGCACCAGGAGTACATCGCATCCAAGGGCAAGCCGAAGTCCCTCTGGATCACCGAAATGGGCTGGACGACCCGGAGTCCGGAATCCGAGCGGGATCAGGCGATCTACCTCACCCAGTCCTATGTCATCTCGCTCGCGAACGGGGTCGAAAAGCTCTTCTGGTTCTGCCTTAACGATTGGGGCGAGAAGTGGGGGATCATCAAGGGGGTCGATCCTTTGAACCCCAAGCCGTCATACAAGGCCTACCAGCGACTGACCAGAGCACTCGGTTCCCCGGGCCAGACGGCGTCGTTCGAGGGGTATCTGCGAATACCCCTCGGAGTCGCCTGCTACGTCTTCCGCAAGCCGCACGAGCGCGTCCTCATCCTCTGGAGCGACCGCCTCACGAGGACCGTCCCGCTCAAGGGCGACTTGCACGGGGAGGACATACTTGGCAACAAGGTTGACATACAGGATGGCAGGCTGTCGGTCGGTCGAGTGCCGATCATTCTCATAGGACCCATAAGTCCCATTGGACCCATTGGCCTGGCAAACAACCCCTATCTTGAGAAGAAGGGCCAGAACCTGGCGATCAACGGCTCGTTCGACATCCTGAATGACCGGGGCAATGCCGATTGGTGGAACGCCGGGCGGTTCGAGGGTTCTGCAAAGGACGGGCAGTTCGCCACCGTCAAGGGTCGCCGAGGCAAAGCCGTTTCCATCTCCAACTCGGGCGAGCGCGCGGCATACGACGAGGGGCCGATTCCGGTGGATGTCGGCAGGAAATATCGGCTCACCGGCTGGATCAAGACCGAAAATGCCACCGGCAACAATCAGATCGCGTTCTACTGGTACAGCGGCAATATGTGGACCTACCGTGGGGAAGTTCGCACGGAGAATACTACGGGTACTCATGATTGGACAAAGGTCTCGGTGACTGCCACAGTCCCCGAGGGGACGACCCTCGTCAGACCGAACTTGATCAGCGAGAACAACTCGGGCGTCACTTACTTCGACGACGTCTCGCTTGTTGAGGAATAGTCTCCTCTAGTGGAGTTCGACCAATCGGTAGCCTATGGGGAAATAGGCGACTCGGCACAAGACACTCACGGGTGAACCGATGGGAAGCTTCTGCACCCGGCCGACGAAATCCGCAGGCACTTGTACGACTATCTTCACCGGATCGCCGCTGTTTGTGTCTACGTGGGCGCTTATGATCAAAGGGCACTCGTTGTCTGTTCGGACAGCCGATTCTCGCACTTCGTCAACGATCACTGTTCCTGACACCAGTTTCCCGTCCCATATGCCTTTTAGCCGTGTGAGTTCCGCATCTTGAGCCTGCTTGTTTTGTCCAGCCTGGGGTCCGCCAAGCGCCGTCTTGTAGTCGGAGATAGTCCTATCGAGCGAATACACCTGATCCTGCGGCCCCGATGCCGTCCGGCTCTTTCCGCAGCCTGATGCCACAGAAAAAACGATAATGCCCACTGCGGCCAGGAGTATGATGCGTCGTGATATCATGCCGGTGCTCCTACGCGAAAAGACGTTGACCCGATTCAAATATAGCCATTGCCCGGGTGGATGTCAACTCAGGGGACGCCGCATGCAGCCGGCATGTTGACAGCGAGGGTATAAACCGATAGCATACGTTGTTGATGGACTTGAGGACGCCAAAGCAACGATCTAGAGAGGATTGAACATGGATGATCATAAGGATTTCGCGGAGCGCGATGAGATCATAGAGGAAACGATTCGCAAGTACGGCGAATACGTGAACCCCGGCCTGGCGAATCTGATGAGGTTCGCGGGGTTCGGAGACGTCGAGGCGACCGCCCTGAGAGCGACAGTCACCGACATGTCAGGCAGCCAGTACATAGACTGCCTGGGGGGGTACGGGGTATTCAGCCTGGGGCACCGCAATGCGGAGGTCGTCGCTGCAGTCCACGAGCAGCTCGATTGCATGCCGCTTTCCTCCAAGATATTCTTCAATAAGCCATTGGCCGATTTATGCGAGCTGCTGGCGGAGATTACCCCCGGCCGGCTGCAATACAGCTTCATCTGCAACAGCGGCACGGAGGCGATCGAGGGGGCGCTCAAGGCCGCTCGAATGTTTACCAAGAAGACGGACTTCATATGCGCCACGGGCGGATTCCACGGCAAGAGTATGGGCTCACTCTCCGCGACCGGCAGGGAGATCTATAAGACCCCATTCGAGCCGCTGATCCCCGGATTCACGCATGTCCCATTCGGTGATGCCAAGGCGGTCGAGGATTACATCACAAATGACACTGCCGCCGTCATCGTGGAACCCATTCAGGGCGAGGGTGGGATCATCATCCCGCCGGACGACTACCTTCCTCGGCTTCGGCAGATCTGCACCGAGAGAGGCATTCTCCTCATCGCCGATGAGGTCCAGACCGGCCTTGGCCGAACCGGCAGGATGTTTGCGGTCGAGCACTGGGGCGTCGAGCCGGATATCATGACGCTTGCGAAGGCCCTCGGCGGCGGAGTCATGCCCATAGGCGCTTTCATCGGGACTCCCGAGATTTGGGAAGCGGTATTCGGCGAGAACCCGCTCATGCACACCTCGACCTTCGGCGGCAATCCGCTTGCCTGCCGAGCGGCAATGGCGGCAATACACGTCACCCGCTTCAAGGACTTGCCGAGCCAGGCTGCCCGGCTGGGGGAGTACTTCATGGAAGGGCTGAGGGAGGTCAAGAACAAGTATCCGAAGGCCATTGCCGAGGTCCGAGGACTCGGACTTCTGATAGGCGTCGAGTTTGCCCACGAGGACGTCGGCGAATTGGTCATCGGCGGGATGGCTCGTCGGGGCGTGATCGCGGCCTATACGCTGAATAACCCGAAAGTCATCCGCTTCGAGCCGCCCCTCATCATCCGCGAGGACGAGATTGACACCGCAGTCTGCGTCTTCGACGAGGCAGTCGGCGAAGCCCTTGAAATGGTTGAAGGATTGGTGTGAGACTCCGGGTAAACCCCTATCGTGCCGGATGAAGTTGTAGACGGAATCGAAGAAGCGGAAAACTCCCTGCCGCCCCACATAGTGAATCGGGCGGTGAAGCTCTCATACGCCCAGGCGATGCTCGGCTCGATCTATGCTGCGTCCACCGGCGGCATGTTCCTCATCGGTTATGCTCTCAAGCTGGGGGCGAACAACGTCCAGATCGGCCTGATGAGCACCATCCCCATGCTCTTCGTGGTCGTCCAACTGATCTCCTCGACCCTCATCGAGCGAGGGGCGAGCCGCCGCCGGATGACCATATTCGCCGCCGCCCTGAACGTCTCGGGCTGGGCATTCATCATCGCGCTGCCTCGTGCCACTGCGAAGGCCTCGCCCGACTTCAGGATTGCCATGCTGATCGCCATAATGGCGGTCGTGACCATGTTTGCCTACGTCTCGGGCAATGCCCGCTCAAGCTGGGTAGGGGACTTGGTGCCGCCGAAGACCAGGGGGATATTCTTCGGGCGCATGATGATGTTCGCCGGCATCATCGGCGCCGTCTTTGCTATCTTCGAAGGGATGTTTCTCGATCGGATCAAGTTCATGGGGCTGACTGCATTCAACTGGCTCTTTGCGTTCGGGATATTCTTCGGCCTCCTGAATGTCATGCTGTTCATCCCGCAGGCCGATATTCCGGTCAGGTCGGATGGAAGCAGGTTCCGGCGGCTGGTAAAGGATACGTTCACGAACAAGGCGCTGTTGATCGTCATGGCCTATGCGCTGATCTGGTCGTTCCAGGGCATCGCCGCCCCATTCTACGCAACCTATATGCTCCGCGACCTGAAAATGCCGTTTCTGGGATTGGGTATCCTGACTTCCATCTCGACCATCACGATGCTGACCTCGTCACCATTCTGGGGGCGGATAGTTGACCGTTATGGGTGCCGGCCGGTGTTGATCGCCTGCACGAGCGTCTTTGTTCCTATGCCGCTTGCATGGATTTGGATGGATACTGCCAGGGCGGTCTACTTCATCGCCCCAACCCTGAATCTGATCGGGGGATTCGTGATCGCGGGGATTTCGGTCGCTCTCTCGACCTTGCTCTATAAGGTCACGCCGAGCGCAGGACGCTCGATGCAATTCGCCGTGTACTCGGTTACCATTCTGCTGCTGGTATCGCCGATGCCGACTATCGGCGGCCATCTTCCCGGTTGGCTGAGGGCGCTCGGCATCCATGCTGACCTGCGCAGCACCTTCTATACCAGCATCCTGTTTATCGGTGGTGCGGCCTGGATGGCGAAACATATAAGAGAGCCCGAATCCCGACGGACCAAGGAACTTCTCAGCCGTCTGGTCTGCCACCTCTTCAACCCGAGTACCCTCAGGGCCGTGGAGTGAACGGTCTTCTTGATAGATCGCCGTTCTACCGGGTATAATGGGCTTCGATGGTGAGACCACTTATCCTGGTATTCCTAATCTGCTCTCAGGCATTCGCCGGTCCGACTCATGACGCCGCCATGATGGGGAACATAGAGAAGCTTACCATAGCTCTCAAGGAATCCCCGAGACTGGCGAACGTGCGGGACAGCGAGGGCGCCACCCCGCTTCACTGGGCGGTGGATCAAAATCAGAAAGCAGTCGTCGAATTGCTCTTGGCGAGTGGGGCGGATGTGAACGCCCGGAAGTCCAATGTAGTCACGGCGCTTCACATTGCGGCTGCGATGAACCGACTGGATCTTGCCGAGATTCTGCTGAATAAGGGCGCGAATCCAGGCGCCAAGGATGAGAAAGGCCGAATGCCGCTTTCATTGGCCAGACACCGGGGTCTTTCGGATATGATCAAGCTCCTTGAATCCAGGATTTCGGCTGCCCCGGTGCCGGCCAAGGCCAAACCCTTTATCCCGAATGGCGAAGCCGTCTCATATGCCGGCACGACTGTGCGGGGCATCCCCGTGAACCTGATCTATGTTCGGCTCGATGACCCCAGGGTCCGCCTTCAAGGGGCTATAGCAGGTGGAGGAGTCGGGAGCACGGAATCCTTCGGCTCGTTCATCCACCGCCTGAACCCAACTGCCGCCATCAACGGTACTTTTTTCTGCAAGGACACCTATCGGCCGATCGGCGACATCGTGATAGACAACCGGCTGGTATACTTCGGTGGCCTGGGCACGGGCATCTGCATTACCGAGGATAACAGAGTCGAGTTCGTCACCTCGCTGCAAAGCCGGCACACCGATTGGAGCAAGTACAATACGGTGATTTGCTCGGGTCCTCGACTTGTGATAGATGATCGAATCGTGGTGGATCCCCGCACCGAAGGGTTCAGTGATCCCCACGTGCTCGGCAGCGCTCGGAGAACGGCAATCGGGCTTACCAGCATGAACCGCCTGCTGATGGTCAACACCAAGCGCCCATGCTCGCTATCCACGCTGGCATACATCATGCGCGACCTTGAGTGCATAGACGCCGTCAACCTGGATGGCGGGGCATCCGTCGCCATGTACTATCGCGGTCAGACCATCACTCACCCCGGCCGCAGCCTCACGAACCTCCTGCTCGTGTATGAAGAATCGTAGACTCCTGGGAGCGCCGATGCCCTCATCGGCTCCGGAGTCCCGATGGATCGGGACGCTCCCGGTATTATTACCTGTTTCTTGGCTAGTCGTGCGGCCGCATTGTCGGCATTGCCGGCGCCTACTTGACAGATTCCCAGGATGGCGTATGATGGTGGTAGCTTACCGCTGAGTAAGCAAACAAAGGCAAGGAGGAGAGTATGAAGAAGGTATTTGGCCTTGCGGCAGCCATCGCGCTGCTGTGCCTGGGCAGTATCGCTCAGGCGAACATCACCGTTGACACCGTTCCCGTGGGTGATCCGGGGAACGCCGGCGAACTCTCCGGCGGGGGAGCCGGCGGATATGGCCCGGACAGGATCTGTGGGTCTGTAGCTTACAACTACAACATCGGGAAGTATGAAGTCACCGCCGGGCAGTACGCCGACTTCCTGAACAAGGTTGCCGTCACCGACACCTACGGGCTGTACAACACCTCCATGTGGAGTAGCTCCTATGGCTGCAAGATTCAGCAGAGCGGCAGTCCCGGCACCTACACCTACAGCGTTGCATCCGACTGGGCGAACAGGCCCGTGAACTACGTGAGCTACTGGGACTCCTGCCGGTTCGCGAACTGGCTGCACAACGGCCAGCCGACGGGGATCCAGACCGCCGCCACCACCGAGCGCGGCGTATACACTCTGGACGACTACAATGGCGATGATGGCCGCACCATACAGCGCAACGCGAATTGGAAGTGGGCCGTGACAAGTGAGGACGAGTGGTACAAGGCTGCATACTACAAGGGCGGCGGAACCACCGCCGGATACTGGGATTATCCCACCAGCAGCGACACGGCCCCGGGTCAGGACATGACCGACGCCTCCGGCAACAACGCCAACTATTACACGGCCCCTTATGCCTACCCCATCGACTCCGGCAAGTACACCACGGTCGCCGGCGAGTTCCAGAACTCCGACAGCCCTTACGGCACATTCGATCAGGGCGGTAATGTCTGGGAATGGAATGAAGCCATAGTATATCAGGACACTAATCACATCTGTCGTGGCTTACGTGGTGGTTCGTTCTACGACGACGACGACTTCCTCCAGGCTTCGGGTCGCGGCAGCTGCACCCTCCCGACGGGCGAGGGCGGCGACGTCGGGTTCCGTGTCTCCGAAGTTGTTCCTGAGCCGTCATCGTTTGTTGTCCTGGCATGTGGACTTGGAATGCTTCTGGGATTGAAGCGGCGCAGGGTCTAGACGGAGGGCGGGAGAGGCCACCCGCCCCTACCCATGGTTTGGCTGCTCACCGCCGGTAGGGGCAGGTTTGAATCCTGCCCTCTCCTCCGGAGGGCGGGTGTGAACCCCGCTCCTCCCGGGCCCTCACGAACCTCCTGCTCGTCTACGAAGAGTCCTCCTAGCCTTGTCCCCGAGCGGCGGATTTGCTAGAATGATGTGTCATGAATCCGCATTCCCTCAAGGTTCTTGAATTCGGCGAAGTCGTCTCAATGCTCCGGGAACGCACTGCCTGCGCCCTCGGAGATGAAGTTGCTCGCCAACTCGAGCCAACCTCCGACTTGCTGACAATTCAAGAGGGCCAGCGCGAGACTACCGAGGCCGCGAGTCTGATCGCAGAAGAGGGGCATGTTCCCCTCGGCGGAATCCATGACATCCGAGCGCAAGTTACCGCAGTCACGAGGGATGCTCTCCTCGATCCATCGGAACTCCTCGATCTTGCCGGCACACTGGCATCAGGGCGGAGTCTGAGGGCGTTCATCATAAAGCGGGGAGAGAAATGCCCAAAGCTGGCAGAAATCGCCGTCAACATCGGCCAGTTCCAGAAGATCGAGAAGGCGATTGGTGATTGCATCTCGGAGAATGCCGAGATTCGCGACACAGCCAGCCCCGAACTCGCCGCAGTCCGCAGCAAGCTGAAGACCATCCATGCCAGGATGCTCGACAAGCTCCATTCCCTCATCCAATCCGCCGACTACCGAACCATGATCCAGGACCCGGTCGTCACCCAGCGAGGCGACAGATACACCATCCCCGTCAAGGCTGAACACCGGCCGCATTTTCCGGGGATCGTTCATGACAGCAGCGCGAGCGGGGCGACGGTCTTCATCGAGCCGGCCTCCGTCGTGGATATGGGTAATGACCTCAAGGAACTCGCTCTCAAGGAGCAGCGTGAGATCGAGAAAATCCTCCAGCGGCTCTCGGGCATGGTCAAGGGAAGCGCCTCGGAAATCCAGATAACCCTCGACTCCCTGGCGAGGCTCGACTTCGCCTCCGCGAAGGGCAAGTTGAGCTGCGACATGGACGCCGTTGAGCCGGTGCTGAACCAGTCAAACAGGCTAAACATCATCCAGGCGCGGCATCCGCTTCTCAATGGAGAGGTCGTGCCGATTGACGTCGAGCTTGGCTCGAGTTTCAAGGCTCTCCTCATCACCGGCCCGAATACCGGCGGCAAGACCGTCACCCTGAAGACCATCGGCCTGCTATCGTTGATGGCTCAGAGTGGTCTCCACATCCCCGCCCGAAGCGGGAGCGAGCTGGCGATCTTCAGCCAGATTTTCGCGGATATCGGCGACGAGCAGAGCATTCAGCAGTCGCTGAGCACCTTCTCCTCGCACATGAGGAATATCGTCAACATCATCGTCCACCTGGGTAATAACTCCCTGGTCTTGCTGGACGAGATCGGCGCAGGAACTGACCCCGCGGAGGGCGCGGCGCTCGCCAAATCCATCCTCGATTTCCTGATCGAGAGGGATGCCCGAACCGTCGCCACGACACACTACGGCGAGTTGAAGGAGTTCGCGTTCGTTCGCGAGGGGATCGAGAATGCGAGCGTCGAGTTCGATCTAAAGACCCTCCAGCCGACGTACCGGCTGATGATCGGCGTCCCGGGCAGCAGCAATGCGTTCGCAATCGCATCCCGGCTCGGGATGCCGGACAGAATCGTCGAATCGGCAACGGTACTCATGGGCGGCAAGGAGGAGTCGGAGGAGATCATCCGCAAGATCGAGCAGACTCACAAAGCCGCAACCGAGCGAGAGCAGTTGGCCGAGCGGACCTCCAAGGACTTGGACACGCTCAAGACGAGGTATGAGGTGCGGCTTGAGGAGATGGAGACTCTGCGGCGGGAGATTCGCCAGCAGCTCGCGGAGGAGGTTGATCGGCAGGTTCGGGAGAAGGTCGCCGAGTTGGAGCAGGTGATTCAGGAGCTGAAGGCAATGCCTCAGCCGGTCGTGAAGGAGATCGAACAGAAGCGTCAGCGGTTCAAGAAGCGGGTGAAGGAGATTCGGCAGGAGGTCGAGGAGATTCTGCCGCCGGTCTATGAAGAGCCGAACGAGCCGTTCGTGCTGAAGGCGGGGGATTTCGTCCGCGTCACGACTTACCATGTTGACGGCGAGTTGCTTAATGATCCCGGCGATGGCGAGGCGTTGGTGATGGTGGGCTCGATCAAGATGAACGTGCCGTTTTCCGATCTCAGGCCCGCAAAGCGGCCTGAGCCCAAGAAGGAGCACGCGGCGGAAGCAGTCATCACCTCTACCAAGGCAATGAGCATCTCGGCTGAATTGAAGCTCATCGCCCAGAGGGTGGAGCCGGCGCTGGACAACCTGGATAAGTACATTGACGACGCCTACCTCGCCGGACTGCCGACGGCCCGCATAATTCACGGCGTGGGAACCGGCGCATTGAAGAAGGCGGTTTGGGAATACTTGTCGAACCACCATGCGGTAGATTCGTTCCGCCTCGGCGAACAAAGCGAAGGCGGGGCAGGCGCTACCATAGTAACGTTTAACACCAAGTAGTTGTTTGGGATTTGCTTTTTCTCCCGTTTGGGATTTGTTTCGTGCTTCGGATTTCGAATTTCGGATTTACATACCTGGGGGTTGCATTCATGTCCGATTACTCACCAGATTTGATTAGCAGCCTGGAGTCGCGGGCTCGGGAAATTCGCAAGGACATCCTCATCATGGTCGGGGCGGCGAAGTCCGGTCACCCGGGAGGGTCTCTCTCGGCGGCGGATATAGTGACCGCGCTTTACTTCAATGTCCTGCGCCATGATCCCTCGAACCCCAAGTGGCCGGACCGCGATCGGTTTGTCCTCAGCAAGGGTCATGCCTGCCCGGTACTCTATGCGGCGCTCGCGGAATCGGGCTATTTCCCCAAGGAAGAGATCATCACTTTTCGACATATCAACAGCCGCCTCCAGGGCCACCCGGACATGAAGAAGTTGCCGGGAGTGGAGTTCAGCACCGGCTCGCTGGGCCAGGGGCTCGCGGGCGCTCAGGGGATGGCGCTCGCAGGCAAGCTGGACAAAAAGGACTACCGCGTTTTCGCGATGATCGGCGATGGTGAATCCGAAGAAGGCGCTATATGGGAGACGGCCATGTCCGCCGCCCACTATAAGCTGGACAATCTTACCGCCATTACGGATTTCAATGGCCTGCAGATTGACGGCCTGAACTGCGAGGTTATGACGGTCGCGCCGCTCCCGGACAAGTGGCGGGCGTTCGGCTGGAACGTGATCGAGGCTGACGGCCATGACTTTCCCCAGATTCTGGATGCCCTCGCGCCCGAGAGGATGGTCGCCGGCAAGCCAGCCATGATTATCGCCCACACGACCAAGGGGAAGGGTGTGAGCTTCATGGAGAACGTCTGCGACTGGCATGGCAAAGCCCCGAGCGAGGGGCAGGTCTGCCAGGCGCTCGCGGAGCTGGACAAGCAGTAAGCAACTCCCTCCCCACCTGAGGGGGAGGGTCGGGGTGGGGGATGAACCAGCAAACCGACGAATTAGCGAGCCTAAGTAGATCGGCCATGGAATCGGCCCATGCCCCCTACAGCAACTTCAAGGTCGGGGCGGCGGTGCTGGGTGCGAGCGGGCGGGTCTACTCCGGCTGCAATGTGGAGAATGCGTCCTATGGACTGTCCATTTGCGCTGAGCGGGTTGCCATTTTCAAGGCCGTCAGCGAGGGCGAGCAGGAGATTCAGGCGATAGCGATCGCCAATTCCACTGGCAAGCCGGCATTCCCGTGTGGCGCATGCCGCCAGGTAATGGCCGAGTTCGCAGTGGATGGGATGGAGATCTACCTCGTATCGGACGAGGGAGTGGAAAAACATACATTAGCGGAGCTGCTGCCGCATGCTTTTAGGCTTTAGTCACGCATCACGAATCACGGATCACGGGAGAATTGAATGGCAGAGAAAATCGCCACTAGAGATGCATACGGTCAGGCGCTGGTGGAACTGGGCAGAGAAAACCCGAACATCGTCGTCCTGGATGCCGACCTATCCAAATCCACCAAGACCAATCTATTCGCCCAGGCCTTCCCCGACCGCCATTTCAACTTCGGGGTCGCCGAGGCGAACATGATCGCTACTGCCGGGGGACTTGCGACTTGCGGCAAGATTCCATTCGCCAGCACGTTCGCCGTATTCGCAAGCGGCAGGGCATGGGATCAGTCGCGGATGTCGGTCTGCTACCCCGAGATGAACGTAAAGATCGTCGCCACTCATGGCGGGATAACGGTCGGCGAGGACGGCGCGTCTCATCAGGCGAACGAGGACATCGCCATCATGCGGGCGCTCCCGAATATCACAGTCGTCGTCCCGGCGGACGGCGTCGAGACGAAGAAGGCGGTTCGCGCGATCGCTGAGTACCAGGGGCCGGTCTACATGCGTCTCGGGCGATCGGCAGTGCCGGTCATCTTCGATGAGGACTACAACTTCGCGCTCGGCCAGGCGGTGATCGTTCGGCCGGGAAGCGCGGTCAGCATATTCGCCTGTGGGATCATGACGGCCATGGCCCTCGAGGCCGCCGAAACCCTCGCGGCTGAAGGGATCTCGGCCCAGGTCGTGAACGTCAGCACGATCAAGCCCCTGGATACCGAAACCATCATCAACTCCGTTAAGATGACCAAGTGTGCGGTCTCCGCCGAGGAGCACAGCATTATCGGTGGACTAGGTTCGGCGATCGCCGAGACCCTCATTGACGCCTGCCCGGTGCCCATGGAGCGAGTGGGCGTGCCCGATACTTTCACCGAATCCGGCAAGCCCGACGACCTGCTGAAGAAGTACGGCATGACCGCCGAGGACATCGCAAACGCCGCCCGATTGGCCGTGAAGCACAAGAAGGAGCGCGCGTAATGGCGCTCGAGGCAGTTCAGTTCGGCGCGGGCAACATCGGCCGAGGTTTCACCGCCCAACTATTCACCGAATCCGGCTATGAGGTTGTGTTCGTTGACGTGGTGGATGAGATCGTCAAGCTGATCAACCAGCGCCGGAGTTACCCCATCCAAATCGTCGGCGACAACCCCGAAACGGTCATCATCACCAACGTGCGAGCCGTCAATGGAGGAGACCGGGAGGCGGTTGCCCTGGAGATCGCCGATGCCTCGCTCGTATGCACGGCGGTCGGAGTGAATGTCCTGAAGCATGTGGCGCCGGCGATTGCCATGGGGATCAAGCTTCGGGCCGATCATGGAATTACCGATCCGCTGAATATCATCATCTGCGAGAACCTGCTTCATGCCTCGGATTATCTGCGCAAGGCGATCCTGGAGTCGCTTCCGGCCGAGTACGAGGGCTATGTTCGTGAGCACGTGGGATTCGTGGAATCGAGCGTGGGTCGGATGGTCCCCGTGATGACCGCGGAGCAGCGACAAAGAGACCCATTGATGATCCTGGTGGAGGCCTATAAGAAGCTGCCGGTTGATGCAAAGGGATTCATCGGCCCGATCCCGGATATCGTCGGCTTCGAGCCGCATGAGAATTTCGAGGCATACGTGGAGAGGAAACTTTTCACCCACAACTGCGGCCATGCGATTGCGGCTTACCTGGGCTATCAGCGGAAGTACGAGTACGTATGGGAGTCAATGGGCGATCCGGGCGTTCGGCGGATCATCGAGAAGGCGCTGGCCGAGACCGGCGAGGCGCTCATCAATCGGCATGGGTTTACTCCCGAGGAGCACCAGGCGCACATTGACGATCTGCTCAGTCGGTTTTCCAACAAGGCTTTGGGAGACACGGTTGCTCGAGTGGGCCGAGACCCGATTCGCAAGTTGGGGCATGATGACCGCCTCATTGGGAGCGGCAATCTCGCTATGTCTTATGGGATTACGCCGACCAACGTCTGCCTTGGAACGGCGGCTGCATTGGCATTCGATAATCCCGAAGACCCGGCGGCGGTCGAGCTTCAACTTTTGATTCACAACCAGGGCATAAACCGTGTCTTCCAGACGATATGCGGAATTAGCCCCAGTTCGCCGCTGGCCGGTATGATCCGCGAGCAGATGGAAGTCGTCAAATCCGGCGATTGGTATGAGGTAGCCGGCTGATGGAGGAGTTTCGAGCGATCAAAGCCGGTGAGATGGAGGAGTGCCTGGACATGTGGGGTATCGTCTTCGAGAGGGTGGGGAGGCAGCACTTCGTGCCCTACTTCGAGGGCGACCCGTGGTTCAAACGGGCGTATACTCGGGTGTGCGTGGTTGACGGCAAGATCGCCAGCGCAGTTCAGATCTGCGAGCGGAAGGTTCGCGTCGGCGAGTCCGAACTGGTCATGGGCGGGATCGGGAATGTGGGGACTTACGATGAGTCCCGGGGCAGAGGGTATTCCTCCCGTCTCATGTGGGATACCGTCAGGGTGATGAGGCGGCATGGGATGGACTTCTCGGTCCTGTTCACCGGAATCCAGCCGTTCTATGAGAAGGCGCTTTGGCGGTCAGTGCCACAGAAGTATATTAGCGCAGAAGTGGGCTCTTTCAAAACGGGCGCTGATTCTTATAATATTCGAGCCCTCGATTGGGATACCGACCTGCCGGACCTGAAGGTGATCTATGAGTCTTTCAACAAGGGCCGGCCGCTGACTATCATCCGAACCGATGAGTATTGGGGGGGCTATGGACGTGCGAGATTCCGTGAGCCCACGCTGGTTGCCGAATCGGGTGGCAAAGCGGTCGGGTATATCCACTTCGCATATGATAAGCCGAATTGCTGGCCGAGAGAGATCGGCTATCTCCCAGGTCACGAGGCGTGCGCCGGGCCACTGATCCGCGAGATGATCGCCCGGTGTCCCGATATGGAGAAGCTGATAGTAAACTTCCCTCACGAGTCGGCGATCATGGATGCGATCAATGGAATCGCCAAGAAGGTCGAGACCCGAGAGCCGATGGGCGGGATGTTTCGTATCATCAATATCCGGTCGCTTGGGGAGAGGCTGCTGCCGGAATTGAACCGCAGGGGTGCTCCCGATGGCTCGATTCGCCTGGATACCGAAATTGGCAGTCTGGGACTGACCATCAAGAAGAAGACAGTCAGCATCGGGGCGGAGAATCCGATCCGCATTCCGTTGAGCCAGCTCGAATTCTTCTGCCTGGTATTCGGGATCAAAGGGGTCGAGGAGTTGGGACTGACTTTGCCGGAGAAGGCGAGGGAGATTCTCACAGCGCTGTTCCCGCCGCAAAAGCCGGTGTTCTGGTTGGCGGACCATTTTTGACAGGGTTGTAGGTTCTGGGTTATGGGTTATAGGGCACCCCAAAACCTAAAACCCAAAACCTATAACCCAAGGAGTTTCTATGACATTTATGCTTGAGGAGATTCACGAGCAGCCGGAGATACTCGAGCGGCTGTGCGATGAGGAATACGGGAACGTCCAGAAACTCTATGGGGCGATGCAGGCTCAGGGGATCGAGCACATTGCCATCACCGCCCGAGGGACTTCCGACAACGCGGCGATGTTCGGCAAGTACCTGCTGGAGATCGTCGGCGGGATGGTCGTCAGTATGGCTGCGCCCTCGGTTTTCACCCTCTATCACGCGAAGCTCGATTTGTCGAAGTGGCTGGTGATCGGCATCTCGCAATCAGGCGAATCAACCGACGTCATCGACGTCCTGAAGCAGGCGAAACAGATGGGCGCCCTAACCGCCGGGATTACGAATGCGCGTAGCTCGACCCTCGCCCAAACGGCCGATTTCATGCTTTATTGCCATGCCGGCAAGGAGAAAAGCGTCGCCGCGACAAAGACTTACACAGCGACTCAGGGTGTTCTTTACCTGCTGACGAGCCTCGTGGCGAAGAATCCGAAGCTGCTCACCGACTTGAAGGATGCGGCGGGGGCAATTCGGTCGGTTTTCGAGATCGAGGGTCAGATCGAGGGAATGGTGGAGCGCTACCGATACATGCAGGAGTGCATGGTGATCGCGCGGGGGCTGAATCATGCGACCTGCCAGGAAGCGGCCCTGAAGCTCTCGGAGACCTGCTATGTGGTCGCGAAGCCTTACTCAGGCGCGGATTTCCTGCATGGGCCGATCGCCTCGATCTATGAGGGATTCCCGGTGTTCCTTTATGCCGCGCCGGGCCATGCCTATCAGCCGATGCTGGAACTGGCTGAGAAGCTGGAGGACGATAAGGCGGAGATGGTCATCATCTCAACCGAGGACGAGATTCTAGGTCGGGCGACGACTCCCATCAAGCTGCCGGTCGAGGTGGATGAGACGTTCAGCCCGCTTGTCTATGTGGTGGTCGGGCAGCTTTTCGCGAACTACCTCTCGCTCACGAAGGGGTACAATCCCGATCACCCGAGGCATCTGACGAAGATAACCAGAACTATGTGACGCATCGGAGTGATGGAGTATTGGAGTACTGGAGTAATGGAAAGACCACCGGAGGGAATGAATGGTAAACAAGGACCGATTAGTGAAGACATTCTTGGACTTGGCAGCCATAAACAGTCCCGCGAAGCATGAAGGGGCGGTGGCGGATGTCCTTGAGGCTGAGCTTAAGTCGTTGGGCTTCGAGGTCGTTCGGGACAATGCCGGCGAGAAGTTCGGCGGAGACACGGGGAACGTCATCGGCACCAAGAAGGGCACGATTCCCGGCACGCCGACCCTCTTCAGCGCGCACATGGATACCGTTTCCTCGACCGAGAACTGGGGCTACAAGATCGAGGGTGATATCATCCGCTCGAAGGGCGACACCATCCTCGCCGCCGACGACAAGTGCGGGATCGCCTCAATTCTTGAGGCGATGAGGGTCATCCAGGAGGACAACATCCCCCATGCCGATATCCAAGTCGTTTTCAGCATCGGCGAGGAGGTCGGCCTCTGCGGGGCGAAGTTCATGGACTACAGCCTGATAACCTCCAAGTATGCCTTCGTCTATGACATGGGGAAGCCGGTCGGGTGCGTGGTGGTAGCCGCTCCCTCGCACGACAATATCCTGATCAAGGTCCACGGCAAGGCCTCTCATGCAGGCGCTCGACCTGAGGATGGGATCAATGCCATCGTTGTCGCGAGCAACGCGATCTCGAACATGAAGATTGGCCGCATTGACTCCGAGACGACCGCGAATATAGGCGTGATCGAGGGCGGGACCGCCCGCAATATCGTCCCCGAGTACTGCGAGGTCAAGGCCGAGGCCAGGAGTCGCAACGAGGACAAGCTCGATGTCCAGGTCCAGCACATGGTCGAGGCGTTCCACGATGCTGCTGCCGATATGGGAGCGGGCATAGACATCGAGGTCAATCGGTCGTACCATGCCTATCGCCTCTCGGAGAACGATGAGGTCGTCAAGATCGCGGTTGCGGCCGCTCGGAAGGTCGGCATCGAGCCGAAGATGCACGAGACCGGCGGCGGCAGCGATGCCAGCGTCATGAATGGCAAGGGGATCCCGACGACCGTCATCGGCGTCGGGTATGATAACGCTCACTCGACCGAGGAGTATGTCTCGATCTCCGACTTCGTCAAGTCGGCCGAGATGGCAGTGGCGATAGTACAGGTAGCGGCTCAATAAACCTATGCTACATCGAAGACTGGGAACGGTTGTCAGAGTCTTATCCGAAAGGCCCGGCGCGCAGGAGATCCTGGTCGGGGATGACCAGGCGATCAACTACCCCGACCTGACCGGCAGGGTGGAAGTCGGCGATGAGGTACTCCTCAACACCACCGCCGTTGACCTCGGCCTCGGGACGGGCGGAGTTCACTTCGTGATCGCCAACCTCTCCCGGCCCATTGGGGAAGTCGATGACTCGCCAGGGCATATCATGAAGCTGCGGTATACTCCGCATCAGACGGCCGTGCTCTCGATTGAGGAGGATGACAGCCCTCACCAAAGCGAGATTCAGGAGTTCGAGTCGCTGGACGGCGTGCCGGTGGTGTGCTGTGAGCTTCACAGCCAGATCGCCCCTGCCGCCGCGGCGATGAAGGTCGGCACGGACTACCAGGCTCGAATCGCCTACGTCATGACCGATGGCGGCGCACTCCCGATCAGTTTCAGCCGCCTGGTTGCGGAGCTTAAGGAGAAGGGACTGCTCGACGCCACCATCACCTGCGGGCAGGCTTTCGGCGGTGATATCGAGGCCATCAATATATATACCGGTTTGATCGCGGCGAAGCAGGTCGCGAAGGCCGATGCGGCCATCGTCTGCCAGGGTCCCGGCAACGCCGGCACAGGTTCAAGGTTTGGCTTCTCTGGCATCCAGCAGGGCGAGGCCCTGAACGCGTGCAACGTCCTCAATGGCTCGGCGATCGCGGTCCCGCGGATGAGCTTTGCCGATCCGCGAGAAAGGCATCGAGGCTTGAGCCATCATACGCTGACGATTCTGACGGACATAGTTCGCTCGCTGGTGCTTGTGCCGATTCCGGACGACAAATTCGCTGATCAGCTGTCGAAACTTCCTCACAAGCTCAGGATTCTTGATGGCGAGCCTGGCCTCGCCGAGTTGAAACGAAAGGGGATCGAAGTCACCACCATGGGCCGATCAGTCGAGGAGGATCGGGAGTTCTTCCTCGCCGCCTCAGCAGGGGGAGCGTTGGCAGCCGAGATGCTGGCAGCCCGCCCTAAAGTCTAACAAGTCTAAGGTCTAACGTCTATGAATTTAACCGAAAAAACCCTCGAATCCAAGCGAATATTCGAAGGGCGGCTTGTGAACCTTCGGGTTGATACCGTCGAATTGCCGAACGGGCGGATCTCCACTCGCGAGGTCGTGGAGCACAAAGGGGCGGTGGCGATCGTCCCGATGCTCGACCATCAGACAATCGTCCTAGTTCGCCAATATCGCCAGCCCGCGGGAAGAGTCCTGCTGGAGATTCCGGCCGGCACTCTGGACAAGGGTGAAGACCCTGCGGACTGCGCCCGCCGGGAACTGGAAGAGGAGATCGGGTATTCGCCCGGGTTGCTGACCGAGATGTTCCATTCTTACCTCGCGCCAGGGTATTCGACCGAAATGCTGCATACTTTCCTGGCGGAGGATTTACAGAAATCAGAGGTGAACAGGGACACGGACGAGTTTCTGGAGATAGTCACCGTGAGTCTGGAGGATGCGGTGAAGATGATTGACACCGGCGAGATCGTGGACGCCAAGAGCATCTGCGGAATCCTGCTGGCAAGCCGATTGTTCAAGGAGTGCAAATGAAGTCTGGGAGTAAGCTTGAGCGCCTGCTCGTGGCTGGCGAGTTCGTTGTATGCGGGGAGCTTGGGCCGCCTCAACACGCCGACCCCGAGGCCGTTCGTAAGAAGTGCAAGAACTTCGCCGGCTTCGTGGACGCGGTCAATCTGACGGACAACCAGTCTGCCATCGTGCGGATGTCCAGCGTTGCGAGCGCGATCATCACCCTGCTGGAGGGTCTCGAACCTGTTATCCAGATGACCTGCCGGGACAGGAATCGGATCGCCATCCAGAGCGACATCCTGGGGGCGGCGGCATTTGGGATCAAGAACA
>Ga0307379_10001001_pt1 | contig 45556 bp, 35 predicted proteins | sample UN2MG_FD_202237 | JGI IMG/M metagenome (GOLD analysis project Ga0307379, IMG submission 202237) | Soil microbial communities from Risofladan, Vaasa, Finland - UN-2 | ecosystem: Environmental > Terrestrial > Soil > Coastal area > Acid sulfate soil | place: Finland: Risofladan, Vaasa | collected...
GTTGCGCGCAAATGTGCTACTATCACCCATGGTGGATCCTCCCGTGTCCCTAGAGAGTGTGCTGCTACTCCTCTATTCAGCACGAGAGGGTCCGCCCTCTCCTTGCTCTTAGCATACCAGTCTCAGGGCAGGCTCTGAGCACAGCCGAAGGGCTCAGGACAGGCCTTTGCATCCTGCTATGGGTGGTCATGGGCCTCGCCGTCGGCGCGGGGATAGCCCTCCCCCTGCTCGCCGAGACGCCGCTCGGCGGCCTCGAAGGGCGCCTCATCGCGCGGGACTCGGGCCGGCCGCTGGCCGCTAATGTGCGCCTCTCCGGCGACACCCATTTCGAGACGAAGAGCGACGCCCGCGGGCGGTTCTCGTTGCGGCGCATCCCCTGTGGAGCGTACCGCTTCGAGGCGAGTAGTCGGGGGCACTTGACCCACCCGTTCGTGGTCGAGGTGCGCGAGGGCAAGATTGCCCGCCTCCGCGTCGAGATGCGCCGCCAGCCGTCGCACCTCCAGCTCGTGGTTCACCATCATGTGCTCTACCCTGGCGAGCCGATTTCCATCGCCGTACGCGGGCTTACGCTCCGTCCGTGGTACCGCCTGGAGACCTACCGCGTTAGCCGCTGGACGCGAGTGCAAGAGTACGAGGCGCGCCAATACCCCAGGGCGCTCGCGGCGGCGGCAGCGGCCGGAGATGTATCGCTGGTCTCAGCGCGTGACATGACGCCTTACCGCCTGGATCCCGAGGGGCTGTTCTACGACCGGCTGAACCTCGAGCCGCTTCCACCGGGCCATTATCTGCTGGTTGCCACCGGGGAAACGGGGTTGCGCTCGGTGGAGGAGTTCACGATCTCCCGGCTGGCGCTGCTGGTCAAGTCGGTCGGCTCGACGGCGGTAGTCTATGTCACCGACCTCAAGCGCGGCGCCCCCATCGCCGGGGCATCGGTCACCGGCCCGGGCGCGGCCGGGGTGACCGATGCCGACGGTCTGGCGCGGCTGACCCTGCGCGCCGGCGGCGGCTACGGATACTGGTCCTACTCCGCCAGGGTCGGCGAGGACACCGTGTCCCTGCAAACGTGGGCGGGCTCCGAGAGCCAGGGGCGCTACCGGCTCTTCTGCTTCACCGATCGGCCCATTTACCGCCCTGGCGACCGGGTGCAGTTCAAGGGGGTGCTGCGCCGGCGCGAGGGTACGCTCTACAGCCTCCCAGGCCGCAAGCAGGTGGCACTCAAGGTGACCGACGAGGACGGCACCGAAATCTACAAGCACCAGTATGAGACCAGTGATCAGGGGTCGTTCGCCGGCGCATATGCCCTGCCACAGCACGCGCGAGCCGGCACCTACACCATGACCTCGACGGTGGACGGGTTCCGCGATGAGACCTTCGTCACCGTCGCCAGCTACCTCAAGCCCGAGATCCAGCTCTCCGCCCGTCCCACCAAGACCAACTACATCCGCGGCCAAACGGCGACGGTGGAGATCCAGGCAGCGTACTATTTCGGCGCGCCGGCGGCCGATCTGAGCTTGCAGTGGATGCTGAGCCGCTCCCCCTACTATCCGTCCGCGGACGGGGAGTACGGCGACTACGAGTATGCTGATGATGGCTACGACGAATACGGCGGCGAGCTGGTCAAGGAGGGCGAGGCCAAGACGAATAGCGCCGGCCGCGTGCGCCTCAAGCTGCCCACCCGGCTTCCCGTCAGCGAGCAGGAGCGGGAGCAGCAGGATCCGTATGTTGACGACGTCTTCAGCTTGCAGGTATGGAGCACTTCGGAGGCGGGCGGGGCGGCGGAGGCCAGCACCCGTTACTACGCCACGCGGGGCAGCTTCTACCTGACCGCCGCGCTCGACAGCTATGTGCTCACTCCCGGCAAGGCCACCGGCGTGCGCGTGCAGGCGCGCGACTTCAAGGATCACCCGGTGGCGAACCAGCCGGTGCGCCTCTCATTGGTGCGCGAGATTCAGCCACGCGGCCGCGGCAAGGTGCAGCGGCGGGTGCTGGCGTCGTGGGACGTTGCCACGGATATGGAAGGCATCGCCAAGACCACGGTGACACCCCCCAAGGAGGGCGAGTTCGTCCTCGAAGCGCTGGCACGGGACGCCCAGGGGCGCGCCATCGCGCTGCGAGAGTACCTATGGGCGTGGTCCGCCGGCGAGGAGTACTGGGACTTCGGCCGCGGGCAGACCGAGATCTCCATCGTCGCCGATCGCAAGCAGTACCACGAGCGCGATCGCGTCAAGCTGCTGGTCACCTGCCAGCGCGACGGCCCGGGCCTGCTCTCGCTGGAGGGGGACCGGCTGTACGACGTGAGGCCGCTGTCCCTGCGCAAGGGCGCCAACCTGGTCGAGTTCGATCTTCAGCCGGAGTATGTCCCCAATTGCTTCGCCTGGATCGGGCAGGTCTATGACAAGCGCCTGCACCAGGCGGAGCACGAGATCGCGATCAGCCGCGACACGCGGCGGCTGAAGGTGGCGGTCAAACCCGATCGCAGCGATTACCGACCGGGTGACGTCGCGACCTGCGATGTCCGCGTCACCGATACCGCCGGGCGTCCGGCGCAGGCGGAGATCGCCCTGGGGGTGGTGGACGAGGCGATCTACGCGCTTGCCCCCGACAATGTCGAGGACCCGGCGGATTACTTCTACGAGCATCGCTACAATCGCGTGAGCACCGATTTCGCGCCCTCGGGCTATTACCTCGGCGGCGGAGACAAGGCGCCCACCAATATCGAGGTGCGCCGGAAATTCGAGGACACCGCGTTCTGGGCGCCGCAGGTGCTGACAGACACCGACGGGCGCGCGCGTTTGAGCTTCAAGCTGCCCGACAACCTGACCTCCTGGCGGGCGACCGTGCGTGCGGTATCCGCCGACACGCACGGCGGCACCGGCAGGGTCAACTTCAAGGTCAACAAGCTGCTGATGGTGCGCTTGGACATCCCGCGCTTCGCCACCCAGGGGGACCGCTTCCGAGTGTCGGCGTATGTCCATAACGAGACCGATAATCAGCGCGAGGTCGTCGTCAACTCGTGGACGCGGGGGCTCAAGCTGGAGGGCGGCCGCGAACGGCTGACCGTCTCCGCCCACCACGCCGAGCGCCGTGATTGGTGGGCGACGGCGACGGGTGTCGGCAAAGCCGTTGTCGGCGCGTCGGCGGTCAGCGGCGAGTTGAAGGATGCCGTCGAATTGCCGCTGCCGCTCAACCCGCTGGCGCGCACCCAGTTCGACGCCTGGTCGGGCCGCACCGAGGACGCGGTCAGCCTGTCCGTGCCTGTGCGCGACGACGCGTTTACGGATCGCACCGGGCTCACCGTCGCCGTCTCCCCCTCCATCGCCGCCAGCTTGCTGTCGAGCCTCGATTACCTGGCCCATTATCCCTATGGCTGTGTCGAGCAGACGGTCAGCTCGTTCCTGCCCGACCTCTACGTGCTCCAACTCCTTGAAGCGCGGGGGATGGGCGACTCGGCGCTGGCCAAGGGCATCCCGCCGATGCTGGCGGCCGGGCTGGTGAGTTTGTCGGACCTTCAGCGGGAGGAAGGCGGCGGCTGGGGCTGGGGGCGCTGGGGTGATCTCGACATTTGGATGACCGCCTACGCGCTGATGGCGCTGGATGAGGCACGGCGCGTCGGCTATAGCACAATGGACATCGGGCCGCCACTCTCCCAGCTCGAGAGCGCGCTGCGGGGGAAGCGCCGGGAGTACCCCGATGACCTCGCCTTCGCTGCCTATATCCTGTCGCGCCTCAAGTCACAACTGGCGATCCCGACGACGATGCAAGCGCTGTTCAGCTCCAAGCTCTCCGGGCGCGGGCGCGCCCTGTGCGCGCTTGCCTTCTTCGAGCAGGGCAACGCCACCGCGGCCCATCGGGTGATGCAGGACCTGTGGCGCACCGCCAAACAGGAGGGCCGGTGGACCTACTGGACCGGCTTGCAGGACCAGCGCAGCCGCTGGTGGGACGGCGGCGCGAACGTCGAGGCGACCGCCTGGGCGCTGAAGGCGACGCTGCGCGCCGATGCCAAAGACCCGCGGGCCGCCGCCATCGCGGGCTGGCTGCTGCAGAACCGCCGGGGGGAACGCTGGGTCTCCACCCGTGATACCGCGATCGCCCTGTATGCCCTGGTTGACTACCTGCGCACGGTGCAGGAGCCCAACCCAGATTACACCGCAGTGATCAAGGTCAACGGCCGGCCGGTGCTGAGCCGCAGCTTCGCGGGCGAACCCAAGACCTGGCAGGAGATCGAGATCGAGGTTCCGGCGGGAACGCTGCGCCGGGGCGTGAACACCGTGACCTTCGTCCGCGTGGGAACGGCGGGGCGCCTTTACTATCGCGCCAACTTGCGGCAGCAGGTCGCGATGAAGGCCGACGAGGAGACCGCCTCCGGCGCCATCTTCCGAGTGGGCCGGGAATACTTCAAGCTGGGCCGGGCGAAGTCCGCGGGCGGGCTTGCCTACGGTCCCGCCTTGCGCCCGGGGGATGCTTTCGCCAACGGCGAGCGCGTGCTGGTACGACTCACCCTGACCTCCAGCCAACGGCTGCGGTATGTGCTCATCGAAGACCCCTTCCCCGCCGGGCTGGAGCCGAGCGCCCGCGGCGATGTCGGGTTCATGGACTGGCGCTCGTGGTGGGTGGACAACGATGTGCGCGATGACCGCGTCACCTTCTACCTCGACTGGCTGCCGATGGGCAAGCAGGTCATCGAATACGTGATGACTGCGCGCACGCCCGGACGCTTCCACGCGGTGCCGGCGATCGGATTCGCCATGTACCAGCCATCGGTCAACGCCGTCGGCGACCAGGCGGTGATGGAGGTGCGCCGATGAGCCGATACCGGGGCGCGGCGCTGGCGGCGGGGCTGCTCATAGTGGTAGCGGCGGCAGGCGTCCTGTGCGCGCGCCAATCCGTGCCCGCGCAGGCGGAGCGGGTGATCGCGGCCTACGCCACCAGCCTTGCGGGGCGCAGCGCGGGCCAGGTGGACAATGCGCTGCGCGCCGCTCGCGTCCTGGACGGAGCGGTAGTGCCCGCGGGCGCGGTTTTCTCCTTCAACCGGCGGGTCGGCCCTTGGAGCGCCGATCGCGGTTACCGCCGTGCACCGGTGAGCTATGACGGGGAAATCATCCTGGATGTCGGCGGCGGCGTCTGCCAGCTCTCGACGACTCTGTACGGCGCCGCGCTGGTGGGCGGCATGGAGATCGTCGAGCGCCACCGCCACTTCTGGCCGGTGACCTATGCCGCGCCGGGGCTCGATGCCGCGGTGGCCTTTCCGCGCATTGACCTACGCTTCAGGAACCCGCTGCCCGCGCCGGTGCGCCTGCGGGCGCGGCGAGATGGGCCGCGGTTGATTGTCGAGCTGCGGTCGACCGCTCGCGGGCAGCGGTGCAGCGTAGAAAGGCGCCAGCTGGCCGTGCATCCCCCGGCGACACTTGCACGCCGGGAGCAGCGCCTGTCGCCGGGCGAGGTGCTGCGGACGAATCGCGGGCAGGCCGGGCAGGAGGTGGCGGTCTACCGGCTGCGCTGGAGCGGTGACGGCCAGCCCGAGCGCACCCTGATCTCCGTGGACACCTATCCGCCCCTCAACCGCATCATCAAGGTCGGGCTGCAGCCCGGAGTATCCAGAGTCCGGGCGGGGGCAGGCGAATAGCTGTGCGCTCGGTGAGCGCACGAGAGGACCGCGACTTCAGCGAAGTCGCGGTCTTTTCAGAACTCGAGCGGGAGCACCGCCGCCTGCTGGCGCTCGCAAGCCACGGTAGCGAGCTCGTAGGCCTCAGCGTACTGCCGCGCGACCACCTCCCAGGAGACCTGCTCCTGCAGATAGCGGCGCAAGTTGGCGGCGAGTTCGTGGCGCAGGGCTTCGTCGCCGGCCAGCCGCAGCACCTGTTCGCGGAGCATCCGCTTGTTGGTGAACAGGAGCCCTCCCCCACTCTCCAGTGTCTGCGCGGTCAGCCCCTCCATGGGGGCGGTGGTGATGTAGGGCTTGTTGAGCGCGATGATGCGCGCAAGGGTGCCCGATTGGGTCTCATCCACCGACGGCAGCACCACGAAGTCGCACACTGACATGACCTTGTAGTAGAGGTTGCCCCGCGGCACGAACTCGTAGAAATGCGCGAGGCCCTTACCCTCGAGCAGGTCGAGGTCGGCGGTGTACTTCTCGAAGTCCGCCAGGTGGTTGGGGTCGCGCCACTCGCCGGCGGCGAGCAGGTCCCAGTCCTCGCCGGTGCGCTGCTTGATCTCGCCGGCGATGTCCTCCCACATGGCGGTCAGGATGTCCCAGCGCTTGTTGCTCTGGATCCACCCCATCAGTCCCACCAGGTGATTACCGAGGTAGGGGAACTTGTCGAGCCCGAGCTCCTGCTTCAGGCGCGGGATGTCGCCCGGGTGGCACATGCGATCGGCGCGCGCGCCGTGGGGGATGACGATGATGTTGCGCGGGGTGGGCCAGCCGTAGGAATGGAAGCTCCAATCGAGCCGCCACTTCTGGTAGTGACATTTGAAGATGACGATGTCCGCGCGCTCGGTGAGCTGAAAGATGAAGTCCGCCTCGGCGTCACGCAGGCGGCCGTGCACGGTGTGCGGCTCCACCACCACCGGCCAGCGATCGAGGGCGTCGAGCATCTCCAGGAACCCCTCGTTGCCGTCCCCATGGCCGCGCGCGTCGCAGTGCTCGTAGAGGCCGTACTCGTGCTCGATATGGACGACGGCGGGATCGAGCTCCCCGATCTTGTCCACCACCGGGCGCCACCAGTCGTGGCGGCTGATGTCGATCAGGGGGAAGACGCCGTAGCCGTGGCCGTCGGTGTGAGAGATGACCAGCACGTCGCGCTCGGGATGCTGATTCTGGATGAACTCGCGCGCCTCCTCGGAGAAGGTGGCGATGCCGCACAAGCGCGGCGCATAGCTGCTGATCATGACGATGGGACCGGGTCTCATGTCCGAGTGTCACCAGGCGTGCGGGCAAGCGGCGGCCCGACCGCCGCAGACTTATTCCACAATCCGGGCCGCTGCTGACGATGCGCTCCGGGAAGCGCGGCACAGTGAACGCCGCCGCCACGCCGTGCTTGCCGCGGCCGCCCGGCTAGTCCGCCGGTACTAGTACTGGGGTTCGTTGCGGGTGGTCCCCTGGCCCCCGGGATTTACGACGCCAGCCGGATTGTGAGCGGCACCTATCCCAGGTATCATGATGAACGACGTTACCGCAAGTCGAGCGAATCAGGTTACGCAGCCATCATCGCACCAGCGACCCCACCCGTTCACGCAGCCCTCATTGCCGACCCTGGCGTGACTCGCGGACGCGGATAACGATCACCGTCACCAAAGAGGAGGTGAAAGGAGATGTTGGAGAGGATGAAGGCGCTGTGGAGCGACGAAGAGGGCGCCACCATGGTCGAGTACGCGCTGATGCTGGCGCTGATCGCCATCGTGTGCATCCTGGTCGTCACCGCTCTGGGTCAGAAGACGGGTGAGACTTTCGACAGTGCTCAGCAGCAGCTCCCCGCCGGCAGCGGGCAGGTTCCGGTCACGCCGTAGGCGGGGCCAGTCGTGTGGCGGGGCTTCGTTCGGCGGCCGACCTCGTCGGGCTCCTGCTGGACCAAGTACTTGCCGGCGAGGCCCTGCCCCACACTCCGGACAGTAGGGACGTTAGCGACGACTTGAGGTAGATGGTGGACATAGCGGCGACGATTGTGATGTTGAGCATGCTGTCGGTGGCGGTGGTTACCGACCTGCGCACGGGCAAGATCCACAACAAGCTGACCGTGCCCTGCGCGGCCGCGGGACTGGCGCTCGCGGGGGTCGGCGGCGGCCTGGCGGGGGTCGGCAACCACGCGCTGGGGGCGGCGGCGGCGCTGGCGGCGGCGTTGATGCTGTCGGGGCTGGCGGGGCTCGGCGGGGGGGATGCCAAGCTGCTGATAGCGGTGGGGGCACTCAAGGGATTTCATTTTGCGCTGTGGGCGATGCTGCTGACCGGGGTCGCGGGGGGAGCGCTGGCGGGGGTGATGATAATCCGCCGGCGCGCGGTGAAGGCCACGGCGGTCAACATGGTCGCGAATATCCTGTCGAACGCCGGGGGCGTGCGGACGGACCTGGCCGCCGGGTCGGCGCTGGGGAAGATACCGTATTCCATCGCCATCGCCGCGGGGTCGCTCGCGGCCCTGGCGTTCGGGATGTAGGCGATAAAGCAACTATGAGCAAGCTGAGAGTGAGACCTGGGAAGCGCGGGGCGGCGCTGGTCGAATTCGCGCTGATCCTGCCGATTCTGCTGATGCTGTTTCTCGGAATCATCGAGTTCGGCGTGCTAATGATGCACCAACTGACGCTGGCGCAGGTCGCGCGCGAGGGCTCGCGCGCTGCCTCGCTGGGGCGGCCGACGACGGAGATCCAGACGCGCATGCTGAACCTGGCAGGGGCCTTGCCCAACCATGATGAGCTCGCGGTCAACCTGTCCTATTCTACCGACCAAGGGGCGAGCTACCCCTACGCTCTGGGTGACGTCGGCGGCAGCAGCGAGAACAGCGCGCCCCCCGGCAGCCTGATCAAAGTCACCCTGGGCTGGCCGCATCACCTGCTCACCGGGAGCTTCTTCTCCTGGATGAGCAACGTGCAGAACAACACTTTGCCGCTCAAGTCCGAGATCGTAATGCGCAGGGAGTAGTTGCAGGGGGATACAGCGATGATGAAATGGATGAAAGACGAGCGCGGCGTCAGCCTGATCATGGCCGCGATGCTGATCGTGGTGCTGTTGGGCATGGTCGCGCTGGCAGTTGACGTGGGCCGCCTGTACGTCGCCCGCCAGTTCCTGGTCAATTCGTGCGACGCGGCGGCGCTCGCCGGCGGCATGGAGCTGCCCAACCAGACTAAGGCAACCACCAAGGCAAACGAGTGCGCCATCGCCAACCAGATGACCAGCCACCACGTGTCGTTCCCGGCGGACGGCGTGACCGCGGACGGGCCGACCAAGATCCGCGTGGACGGCGACATGGTGGTGGCGCATACCTTCGCCAACGTCCTGGGCTTCAGCTCGCGGCAGGTGGGGGCCTACGCGGTGGTGCTCAAGACGGGATCGGTGTCATGGGTCAACGGCCGGGTGGTGCCGTGGGGCATCCCCTGGTACGGCCCCGACGGCGCCCCCTACGGGTACGACAACGGCGTGCCGTACACCCTCAAGGTCGGCAGCCAGACCGACCTCGGAGACGGCTCGGTCGAGAAGACCGGCGGCAACTTCTATCCGCTGGCGCTGGAGCGCAGCCTGGGCGACGGCAGCAGTGGCGCGAAGGTGTACAACAACGATATCAAGTGGGGCTTCGACGGCCAGGTCAAGGTCGGCGATATGACGGCGACCGAGCCCGGAAACATGGTGGGCCCCACCCGCCAGGCGGTGAGCAGCGACGCGGATTCCCTCTTCAGGCGCGCCGAGCAGCAGCCGTGGGCCGACGACACCTGGGATAACTACGATTACGGCAACCCGCGGATCGTCATCGTCCCCATCATCAGCCCGCTGGGCAATGGGCGCACCGAGGTGGAGATCCTCGGATTCGCGTCCTTCTTCGTCGCCTCCTGCACGGGGCAGGAGGTCACAGGCTATTTCATCAGCTACACCATCCCCGGGTCCGGCGGAACCGGGCCGGACTACGGGGTGACGACGTTCCGCCTGATCGAATAGGCGCTCTAGGCGCGACCTTTGTAGGGGACGATCTCCTGATCGTCCCGCCCACGGGCCGGGGCGGAGCCCGGCCCCTACGGAGCGCGCCGATAATGCGATTTGGAATCAAGGATAAGCAGGAGGAATTGTGATGGGCAAGTTTGGCAGAAGGACGGTGGTGCTGGCGGCTCTGTGCGCGGGGCTGCTGGCGGCGCTGCTGGCGTACCTGTTTCTCAATCAGGAGCGGGCGCAGGCGGCGCGAATGACGCAGCCGGTGCAGGTGGTGGTGGCGGCGCAGGACATCCCGGCGCGCACGGTGATCGAACCGGGCATGGTGCGCGAGGCCACGCGGCCGGTGGGGACCCTGCCTACTAACACCGCGACCTCGGTGAGCGAGGTCATGGGTCAGGTGACGCTGGCCGCGCTGAAGTCGGGGCGGCCGCTCGAGCGCGCGGCGGTGGCGTTTCCCAGCGGCTCATTGGGGCTCGCGTACGTGGTGCCGGAGGGTATGCGCGCGGTGGCGGTGGCGCTGGATCCCATCATCGGGGTCGCGGGGTTCCTGAAGGCCGGCGACCACGTTGACGTGCTGGCCACGTTCGAGGTGGACAAGCTGGGAGTGACCAAGACCGTTCTTCAGGACGTGGAGCTGCTGGCGATCGGGCCCGAGATCGTCCCGGCCGAGACCGACAAGCCGGGCACCCGGGACGCCCGGCCCAAGGAGCAGCCCAATGCGATCCTGGCGCTGACACCGGACAACGCCGAGAAGCTCATCCTGGCGGAATCCCAGGGCAAGCTGCGGCTGACCCTGCGTTCCAAGGGCGATGCCGGCAAGGTGTATCTGGCCGGAGCGCGCAGCGACACCCTCATCGGCGTGCGTCCCGCGACGACGGTCGCCGCCGCGTCGCCGGCGCCCAGGCCGAGCGCGAAGGTCATGTCCGTGGGCTATACCTCGCCCGCTTTCCTGGGAGGCTACTCATCCAGCAGCCCCGCGTCTTCCGCGGCGGGACCGCAGCCGGTGACATTCGCCGGTCGCGCGAAGATCTCAGCGGACGATCTGGCATCGGCAGTTACGGTTGAGACCGTCCGCGGTACGCAAAAGACGACTGTGGACGTTCGTGCCCAATAGACCCGCCACCCCTGGTGGCGCCCCGATACATCGGGGCGGAATCACGCGGGATGCAGTCCTGCGCCACCGAGGGGTGAGTCCAACAGGAGGAAGCCCCGATCCATCGGGGCGGAAATAGACCCGATGAGAACCAACTCTCTTTTCGCACAGCAGATTGCGCGCCGCCTCGCCCTGGCGATAGTGCTGGCGATGGTGCTGTTGGCCTTCGCCTACACTGCGGCGGGCGCGGCGCCGGCAGCGGTGGAGAAGTCGCTGCAGGTCGGGGGCTCCGAGGTCCTCGACTTCCAGGGCCTGAAGCGCGCTGCGGTGGCGGACCCGATGATCGCCGACTACGTGGTTCTGTCGGCGCGGCAGATCATGCTCACCGGCAAGGCGCCAGGCGCCACCGACTTCTACGTATGGGATGACAAGGGCCAGCATGCCTTCAAAGTGACGGTGACCCCCCCGCCCACGCGGATGGAGGAGGTGGTGCAGCGCATCGCCGAGGTCATCGCTCAGCCCGGCATCCACGTCAGCGAGCATAACGGCGTGGTCGTGCTCGAGGGCGCGGTGGAGATCGCCTACAGCGCGGAGCGCGCCGAGGCCATCGCGAGCGCCTACGCCCCGCGCGTGAGCAACCTGATCCAGGTGCGCACGCCGATGCAGCGAGCGGCGCTCGACGTGGCGCAGATCCAGAGCGTCGTCGGCCCGGACATCGCCGTGCGCGCCCTGAGCGACAGCACACTGCTGTTCCAGGGCACGGCGACCCCGGAGCAGCGGGCGCGCGTGGACCAGATCATGAAGGCGCTGGGCAAGCAGGTATCGGTGGTGGACCTCATCACCGCGCCCGCCTACGCGCCGCGCCAGATCCTGGTGCACGTGAAGGTGGTGGACCTGAACAAGTCGGCGCTGAGCGACATCGGCATTGACTGGGGCGGCCTGACCACCGAGGAAGGTGGGGCGGTCGAGGCCCACGACCAACCGATCCTGCTCGGCGAGGTCTTCAGCGGGCCGCTGGCGTTGGACGCAGGCGGACCCATCCGCCGCCTGGAGGGCCTAAGCGCTCGCATCAAGGCGCTGGTGACCGACAACAAGGCGCGCGTCCTGGCGGAGCCCAACCTGCTGGTGCGCGAGGGCGAGTCCGCCAGCATGCTGGTGGGCGGAGAGATCCCCATCCCGGTAGCGCAGACGGGCACCGGCACCTCCGCGACGGGCGCGGTGTCGGTGGAATGGAAGGAGTTCGGGGTCAAGCTTGACATCACGGGCAAGATCGCCAGCGACAACAAGAGCATTGACCTCGATGTCACGCCCGAGGTCAGCAGCCTGGATTTCGCCAATGCGATCGTGGTCAGCGGATTCGCACTGCCCGCGCTGCGGACGCGGCGCGCGCACAGCGTGCTCCACATCGGCGACGGCCAGACGCTGGTCATCGGCGGTCTCTACCAGAGTGACATATCGAAGGTCGTGAGCAAGGTCCCGCTGCTGGGTGACATCCCCATTATCGGCGAGTTCTTCAAGCACACGCGCAACAACAAGACGGAGACGGAGCTGGTGATCTTCGTCACGCCTGAGATCATGACTGAGTCTTCGACCGCGGCGCGCACCAGCGCCGCCCTCGACCAGGCGGGAGAGAGCAAGTAGATGTCAGCCACCCAGCGCACCGATACGCCTGGCCACGGCCAGGCCAACGCCACCCGCGTGCTGCTCGCGAGCAGCGACGAGTTCGAGAGCGAACAGATCCTGCACATTCTGGGCAATCAGCCGGACCTGGAGGTCGTCGGCATCGCCCAGAACGGGCTGGAGGCGTCGCAGATGGCAGTGCAGCTCGCCCCCGACGTCGCGGTGCTGGACGCCGAGCTGAGCGACATGAACGGACTGGCGGTGGCCGAGACGATCGCGCTGGCGGCGCCGCAGGTAGCGACGGTGCTCATGAGCGGCGAGGACCCGGGGCGCCTGTGGCGCCAGGTGATGCGCGCCGGCGCGCGTGACCTGGTGAGCAAGCCCCTGGTGCCTGCGGAGCTGCTGGAGAGCATCCGAGACGTTCAGCGCGCGCACGCCAAGACCCATACGCCGCAGTTCCGCGCGTTGGTGGACCCCGCGCTGATGCCGCGGGTGATCGCGGTCGCGGGCGCCAAAGGCGGCGTCGGCAAGACAACGGTGGCGATCAACCTCAGCGTCGCCCTCGCCCAGCAGCACCCGGGCCAGGTCGTGCTGGTGGACGCCTACTCCCAGTTCGGGGACGTGGCGCTGATGCTCAACCTGCAGCCCAAGCGCAGCCTGGTGGACATGGCGCCGCTGGAGGACGACATAGACGAGGAGCTAGTGGAGGCGCATCTGACGTCCCACGACTCGGGGCTCAAGGTGCTGGTGGCCGCCAACGACCTCACTGAGCTCGCCACCGTCAGCGTCAAGTGCCTGGCGGCGGTGCTCAACAGCCTCAAGCGGCGCTATCGCTACATCGTGATGGACGTGCCGCCCATGCTCTACGAGACCACCATCTTCGCCCTCACTCACGCGACGGCGGTGCTGCTGGTGGCCAACCTCTTCGACCTGACGACGCTCAACGACACGCGCAAGCTCTACCGCTTGCTGACGCGCGACTACGTGGCCCAGGAGCGCATCCACGTCGTGCTCAACCGCGTGGCTCGCAGCAACCGCCTGCAGGTGGCGGAGATCGAGCGCGCCTTCGGGCGCGAGGCCACTGCCACCATCCCCAATGCCGCAGGGCTGGTGGTGACGTCCATCAACGAGGGGGTGCCCTTCGTCATCCGGCACCCCGACGCGCCCATCTCGCGCACCATCCGCGAACTCGCCGAACAGGTGATCAAGCACAGTCGCAACGGGTCGCGGCCCGCGTGCGTGGGGCAGCCTAACAAGCTCAAGTGGATGAGCAAGCAGGCGTAGGGGCGGCAGCCAGCTGCGCCCCTACGCCAATAGCGGCAAAGGAGTTACCGATGTCCGTGGCAACCACACAGGACGGCGCGAACGTCTATAGAGTCAGTGAGGCCGACCCCGAGGCCGCGGGGGGATTGACGCGCCAGGAGCGCCTCGAGCTGGTTTCGCGCGTCCACGCCAAGCTGCTGGAGGAGGTGGAGCCCAAGCGGCTGACCGCGCTCCCCCGCGAGCGGATGATGGACGAGATCCGCGCCGCGCTCGATCGCGCGAGCGCTGAAGCCGCGCCGGCGCTGTCCGGGCGCGCCCGCATCCGCGTGCTGCGCGAGGTCTATGACGAGGTCAGCGGCTACGGCCCGATTCAGCCCTTGATCGAGGACCCCACCCTGACCGAGATCATGGTCAACGGCCCCGAACAGGTGTACGCCGAGCGCGACGGCAAGCTCTTCCTGACCGACATCCGGTTCCGGGATGACGCCCACGTGCTGCGCATCATCGAGCGCATCGTCACCCCCCTCGGGCGGCGCATAGATGAGGCGAGCCCGATGGTAGACGCGCGCCTACCCGATGGCTCGCGCGTCAACGCCATCATTCCTCCGTTGTCCCTGGTGGGGCCGTGCATCAACATCCGCAAGTTCTCGCGCGTCCCCTACACCGCCGACGACCTGATCGCCTTCGGCACCATCACCCCGGCGATGACGGCCTTTATCAAGGCGTGTGTGGTGGGGCGCCTCAACCTCATCATCTCCGGGGGCACCGGCAGCGGCAAGACCACTACCCTCAACGTCCTGTCGTCGTTCATCCCGAACGCCGAGCGCATCGTCACCATCGAGGACGCGGCGGAGCTGCAGTTGCAGCAGGAGCACGTGGTGACGCTGGAGGGGCGCCCGCCCAACCTCGAGGGCCAGGGCGAGGTCACCATCCGCATGCTGGTGCGCAACGCCCTGCGCATGCGTCCCGAGCGCATCATCGTCGGCGAGGTGCGCGGGGGCGAGGCGCTCGACATGCTGCAGGCGATGAACACCGGCCACGACGGCTCGCTCAGCACCGTCCACACCAACAGTCCGCGCGACACCCTGTCGCGCCTGGAGACGATGGTGCTGATGGCGGGGATGGAGTTGCCCGCGCGCGCGGTGCGCGAACAGATCGCGTCGGCGATGAACCTCATCGTCCACCAGCATCGCTTCAGCGACGGCACGCGCAAGGTCACCCACATCTCCGAGATCCAGGGCATGGAGGGCGACGTGGTGGTGCTGCAAGACCTCTTCCTCTACCGCCAGCGCGGGCTCGACGAGAACGGCAAAGTCATCGGCGAACACGTCGCCACCGGCCTGCGCCCCAAGTTCCTGCCGCTGCTGGAGAGCAGGGGGATTCACCTTTCGGCCGACATGTTTGACCCCAAGGGAGGTGACAAATGACCACCTGGGCGATTCCGGCGCTTGCTTTCGCGGCCGCCATTGCGGTGGTGCTGGGCCTGGGGTATGGACTGACCTCCAGCCAGCGACGCATCGGGCGTCGCGTTGACCGGCTCAGTCGCGAGCCCGAGGCGAGCAAACGCGCCAAGCACGAGCGCGACCGCTTCCCGGTGTTGACCGCGCTGCTGGAGCGCGAGGGGCATCACAGCGCGATTGAGGAGCGTCTCGACCGCGCCGGCCTGGACTGGCGCCCGAGCGAGTTCGCGGCCCTGTCGGTGGGGGCGATGGGGGCATTGGCGGTCGCGGGCTGGCTGGTATTCGGCCCGTTGGGTGCGGCGGTGGGAATCGTGATCGCCGCCCTGGCCCCCTTCGGCGTGCTCAAGGCATTGGAGGTGCGGCGGCTGCGCGAATTCGAGCGCCAGTTGCCTGATGCGCTCATGCTGATGGCGTCGTCGCTGCGCTCGGGCTACGGCACCCTGCGCGCGATGCAGGCCGTGCACGACGAGATGGCGCCGCCCATCTCCATTGAATTCGGCAGGACTCTCGAAGAAACCCGCGTCGGCGTGCCTACGGCCGAGGCCCTTGCGCACCTGGCGCGCCGGGCCCCTCTGCCCGACCTCGATATCGCGATCACCGCCATCCTCATCCAGCTCGAGACCGGCGGCAACCTGGCCGAGGTCATGGAGATCGTCGCCGCCACCGTGCGCGAGCGCCAGCGCATCCGCGCCGAGGTCAACACGCTGACCGCCGAGGGACGCATGTCGGGGATCATCCTGTTCATTCTGCCGCTGGCGATGGCGGCCGTCCTGGGGGTGCTCAACCCCGGCTACATGTCCGCCCTCTTTGCCACCGCGTACGGACACCTGCTGATCGTGATCGCGGCGGCGCTGCAACTCGTGGGCGGCCTCGTGATCTATCGTATGCTGCAGATTGATTTCTAGGGCGAAGGAGACGACCAGTGCTACTCATCATCAGCACGCTGACGTTCGCAGCAGTATCGCTCATGGTGGCCGGCGCTTTGCGGCCGAGCTTCGCCGTCGTGCGCGAACGGATAGATGACTACCTCGCGCCCCAGCCGCAGCCTTATGTGATGCATCCCTGGCTGCAGCGCGGGTTCGGTGACCGGGTGGTGCGCCCGCTGCTGGCGGCCCTCGGCAACGCGGTCGGGAGCGTCACCCCCGGGGGCGCGGCGGACAAGATCCGCCGCAAGCTCGACATGGCGGGCAATCCCCGCCGCATTGGCGTCGCCGAGTATATCGGGCTCAAGGTAATCTCCATGGTCGTTGTCTGGAGCAGCGGATGGTTCCTGGTGCCCCGTCTCGGCCTGGAGGGCATCCTCTTCTGGCTGGCGGCGGTAGTGGTGGCAGCCGTGGGCTTTTGGCTGCCTGATATCTGGCTGCAGCGCGTGATCGAGGCGCGCCAGACCGCTATCCGCCGCGCCTTGCCCGATACGCTCGACATGCTCGTGGTCAGCGTCGAGGCGGGGGTTGGCTTCGACGGCGCGGTGCAGAAGGTGGTCGAGAAGAGCAAGGGCCCCTTGTGCGACGAGCTGGGGCGCGTGCTGGAGCAGGTACGTCTGGGCAAGTCGCGCGGGGACGCGCTGCGCGACATGGGGCAGCGCACCCAGGTGGCGGACCTGGTATCGTTCGTCGCCGCGGTGCAGCAGGCGGAGACCCTCGGCGTCAGCATCGCCAAGGTGCTGCGCGTCCAGGCCGACGCCGCGCGCGAGCGGCGCTCCCAGCGCGCGAGAGAAGCGGCCGCCAGGCTGCCGGTGAAGCTGCTATTCCCGCTGGTGTTTTTCATCTTCCCGGCCCTGTTCGTGGTCATCCTGGGGCCGGGAGCTATTCGCTTCGCCGACCTGTTCAAGGTGCTCGGCAGGTAGCGGGCGCCGTAATGGGCGCCACGTGGTCACGGGCGAAGCAGACGCTGCAACGCCTGTTCAGCCTCCGGCTCGACCTGCGGGAGCGGGCACTGGTCGTACTGATGGCGGTGTGGATGCTGCTCAACGTCTTCGACCTGCTCATCACCTACGATGGGCTCAGCTCCGGCATCGCCTACGAGGCCAACCGCTTCCTCGCGCGCGCGATTGCGATGCCGGTGGTCGGGGTGACGGTGAAGCTCTCGCTCGCTTACGTGGTGCTGAAGCTGGTGGAGCGCGTCGAGGCGCGTACGCCCTACTCCGGCCTGGCGCCGTTGCTGGGCGCAAGTATCTACTTGAGTTGGGCGTGCCTGCATAATCTGCACGTGGTGAGCGGGGTTGAGGACTGGTCTCATTTCCTGCGCTACTACCCGCTCACCGGGCTGCCCAGGTGAGGAAGTGGCGCGCGCTGGCGCCCCGAAATCGGGGCGCGGCCAAGGAATAAGCGGATGGCGCTCTGCAGGGACCGAGAGCCGCGGTGGGTGGGCGGGCGATCAGAGGCGAACGAGGCCGGAGCGTATGGCATGGCGCGTGGCCTGCACGCGGTCGTGCAGCCCCAGCTTGCCGAAGATGTTGGCGACGTGCACCTTAACGGTGCGCTCGCTGATGAACAGGCGCTCCGCAATCTGAGCGTTGCGGAATCCTTCCGCCAGCAGCTTCAGAATCTCGGTCTCGCGGTCACTGAGCGGCGCTGCGGCGCGCTCGCGCTGGGCGATGCGCGCCCGCCGCAGTTCGTCGAACAGCTTGGCCGTCATCTCGCGCTGCAACCACTGCTCGCCAGCGCTGACCGCCCGAATGGCGCTCAGGATGAGCGGGGGATCGGCGTTCTTCATGATGCATCCGGCCGCACCGCTCTCAATGCAGGCGGCGAGGATACCCTCCTCGTCGGCGGTGAGCATGGCGATGATCCCAGCGCGCGGTTGTCTCTCGGCGAGGGCCCGGATCAGGGCCACGCCGTCGGCGTCGCCGATGCTGGGCGCAACCAGGATGATATCGGGCCGGAGCCTGTCACACAGGGCCGGCAAATCCGCGGCGCCATCCGCCTCCCCCACTATCATCAGGTCGGATTGCTCCTCGATGAATATGCGCAGGCCGCGACGAAAGAACGGATAGTCGTCGGCGATGAGCACGGTCGTCACCGTGCGGCCGCCATTACCACGTTTTCGCATGCTTCCACCTCAGTCGCCCGCACAACGGCGGAGCGGGCGCAGCGCGAACCCGGAGCGCATCACCGGTGCCAGGGCCCCCGGTGCGCAGCCGGTGCTGGGACAGAATGGCGGGCTGAGGGATTGCGAGCGCAATCACGCTCGCAACGGGCTGACAGTAGTGCCGCAATGCCGGGCAAACAAGCGTATGTAGGCCGAGGGCTTACACCTATCCACAGATGCTGCAGCAATATTCATGCCAAGCTGGGAGATGCAAGTCGCCCATGTACCACGGCGCGGCAGCGGTGGCACCCACCCAAGCTCGGTCGAAGGAGCCTTCAGTGACCCTGGATCGCCCCCTGACACTGGTTCTGTGCGCGCTCATAGTCGTTGGCGCCTGGCTTACGGCAGCGGTGCACGGCTGCGAGTGCATGATGATAGCGATTGCGGGCGCGATCACGCTGCTGTGCGCGGCGGTCGCCCTGCACCACGTGAAGGGGCCGAAAAGCCGCGCCGTGATCCCCGGCGGGTGCCTGCCCTTGGCGCGGGATGAGGGGTCCGACTTTCGCCGCAACCTGTTCAACCTGTGTGCAGCGCTGAAGCTCGGCCTGCGCTTTTGCGAGGATCACCTGCACGCGGAGCCGGAGGCGCTGATCGAGCAGTTGCAGCAGATGTCGGACAACATCAACGCCTTCGTCAACGAGGCGACGCGCCCGGTGCGTTTCTGCGAACGTGCGCCGTGGCCGTGGCGGCTGAGCGCCGGCAGGCGCGTCCGCTGGCCGTGGCGAGCCAATCCCCACCGGCGTACCCCGAGCTAGGCCCGGCGCCACAGCGTACCCCCCGAGCTCTTCGGCTTTGCTCAGAGCTTGCCCCGGGGTTGGAAACGCCGCAGCCGCAGCGAGTTCGTTACCACCGACACGCTGGAGAAGGACATGGCGGCAGCGGCGTAGATGGGGGCGAGCACCCCCGCGGCGGCCAGGGGGATGCCGATGATGTTGTAGATGAAGGCCCAGAACAGGTTCTGCTTGATGGTGCGCACCGTGCGCCGGCTGAGCTCGATGGCGCCGACCACCCCGGCGAGGTCGCCGGTGACCAGGGTCAGGTCCGACGATTCCATGGCGATGTCGGTGCCGGTGCCGATGGCGATGCCGACGTCCGCCTGCGCCAGCGCCGGGGCGTCGTTGATGCCGTCGCCCACCATCGCCACCACCTTGCCCTCGGCCTGCAACTTGCGCACTTCGGCGGCCTTCTGCTCGGGCAGCACCTCCGCCAGCACGCGCTCGATTCCGGCCTGGCGCGCGATGGCTTGCGCGGTCTGGCGGTTGTCGCCGGTGATCATGATTACCTCCAGCCCCATTCGCCGCAGCCGCTGCACCGCCGCGCGTGAGCCCGCCTTGAGCGTGTCGGCGACCGCCAGCACGCCCATTACCCGATCGTCCGCGGCCAGGAACATGACCGTCTTGCCCTCGCCGCGCAGGGCCTCCGCCTGCGCCTCCATATCGCCCGGATCGAGGCCCTTGTCGCCCATCAACCGGGCGTTGCCCAGCAGGACGCGCGCACCCTCCACGGTCGCCTGCAACCCGTGGCCGCTGATGGCCTCGAAAGCAGTCGCCTGCGGCAGTTCGATCCGACGCTCCCGCGCGGCGGCAATGATGGCACGGCCGATGGGGTGCTCCGAGCCGCGCTCCGCCGCGGCCGCCATCCGCAGCACCTCCGCCTCCCCCACCCCGCCGGCGGCGATCACCTCCGTCAGGCGCGGCGCGCCCTCGGTCAGGGTACCGGTCTTGTCGAGCACGACCGCCCGCAGTCGCTGCGCCAGCTCCAGGCTCTCCCCGCCCTTGATCAGGATGCCGTTCTCCGCGCCCTTGCCGGTGCCGACCATGATCGCGGTCGGCGTCGCCAGCCCGAGCGCGCACGGGCAAGCGATGATGAGCACCGCCACGAAGTTGATGAGCGCCCGCGTGAACGCCGGCGCGGGGCCGAACGCCAGCCACGCCGCGAAGGTAACGATGGCGATGCCGATGACCGTCGGCACGAAGACCGCGGCGACGCGATCGGCCAGGCGCTGCGCCGGGGCCTTCGACCCCTGCGCGCGCCGCACCAGCTCGATGATCTGCGCGAGAGCGGTTTCCTTGCCGACCTTGGTGGCGCGGAAGCGGAAAACGCCGCTGCGATTGATGGTCGCGCCGATGACCTCGTCACCCTCGGCCTTTTCGGCGGGGATGCTCTCACCGGTGATCATGGACTCGTCCACCGCCGACTGCCCCCACACCACCACCCCGTCCACCGGCAGCTTCTCGCCCGGACGCACGACCACGACGTCGCCCACGACCACCTGGTCGGAGGGGATCTCGACCTCTTGCTGGTCGCGGATTACACGCGCGGTGCGCGGCCGCAGCTCCATCAAGCGCCGAATCGCCTCCGACGCCCGGCCCCTGGCGCCCGCTTCGAGGTAGCGCCCGAGCAGGATGAGGGTGATGATGATCGCCGCGGTGTCGTAGTAGGCCGTCGGGCTCTGCCCGGTGGCGATAATAATCCCGGGCGCGACCGTGGCGACCACGCTGTAAAGGTAGGCGGCGGAGGTGCCGACGGCGATCAGCGTATCCATGTCCGTGCTGCGCCGCCGCAGCGCCGCCCACGCCCCCCGGTAGAACCGCCATCCCGCCCACAACTGCACCGGCGTGGCCAGCGCCCACAGCACGTAGAACATGACCGCCCGCGGCACCGCGCGCAAGCCGGGGACGTAGCCCTGGTAGGTGCCGATGAGAATGAGCGCCGACAAGACGCCGGCGAAGATGAACCTGCTGCGCACCTGGCGCAGTTGCGCCCGCCGTTCCCCGCGCTCGCGGTCCTCGGCCTCCGTCCCCACCGGCATTTCGCCGACGTCGTAGCCCGCTGCGCGCACCGCCTGGGCAAGCTGGTCGCGGGTCACAACCATCGGCAGCAAGCCCACCGTCGCCTGCTCCGTTGCCAGGTTGACGTCGGCGCGCACCACCCCGGCGAGCGACTTGAGGGCCTTTTCCACGGTCGCCACGCATGACGCGCACGTCATTCCCTGGATGGGCAGGGTGATGGTCTCCACCCCGACCTCGTAACCCACATCGCGCACCGTCTCGACGACCTGTTGGAGCCCCGTCTTCTCGGGGTCGTAGGTCACCGTCGCCGTCTCCGTGGCGAGATTGACCGAAGCCTCGGCGACGCCCTCGATCCGGGAGAGACCTTTCTCGATCGCCGCCACACAGGAGGCGCAGGTCATGCCGGACACCGGCAGCTCGATGCGTTGGCTGGGCATGTGAGACCTCCGATCGTGCGTAGGCCGGATTGCGCGTTGCGCCGCCGTTTCCCTGCCATCTCCATTGTTACCCATCGCGACATCCTGGCGATGGCCTGGTGCGCGCCCAAGCCTCGCCACGCGAAGAGGTTGCGGGGAAGCACAGCCCGAACCTAAATCCAGAGGACCTATTCGGGAGGAACTTATGCCACGGCATCATCCACGCGCCATCGTCATTGGGATTGATTCCGTTTCGATGAAGCTGCTCGAACGCTTCGCCGCCGAGGGATGCCTGCCTCACATCGCCGATGTCATGCAGCGCGGCGCGGCGCTGCCGGCGATGTCCTGCATCCCCGCCTACACGCCCACCAACTGGGCGACCCTGGCCACCGGCGCCTGGCCCGGCACTCACGGCGCGGGCAACTGGTTCGACCTGGCGCCCACTGATCCCCCGGGGCGGACGCCGATGTCCACTTTCGACTCGCGTGCCATCACCGCGGAAACCATCTGGGAGGCGGCCGAGCGCCAGGGGCTGACCTCGCTGGCGATCGCCTATCCCGGCTCGTCACCTTCGCGGCTGGAGCGCGGGATGGTCGTGGCGCCGCTGCCGGCGGGCCTGATGTCGCTCGACCTGGTGGCGGGCTGCGAGTACGGCTGGGGTGTGGACAAGCCGCAGATGACGCCGCTGACCCCGGAACCCGCTGGCGGTCGGCCAGCGCCGACGGCGGGCTCGCTGGCGGCGTTGCTGCCGGTGGCGGAGGCGGGACCGCGAAGTGCCGCGGCCGTAGGCGCGGTGGAGGATGGCGCGGACGCGGTCGAGGGGGAGATAGCACCGAGCGACGGCTTGGTCTTGCGGCTGGTGGCACGGCGCGGCGCGGCCGGATACGAACGCGTCCTGATCTACGACGGGGATGAGAACGCCGCGCCGGCGGCGGAGATGGGCGTGGGCGAGTGGAGCGGGTGGCTGATTCGCGAGTTCCCGGGGAGGTCCGGAGCGCAGCCGGCGTCGCTGCGCTTCAAGCTGCTGGAGCTGAGCCCGGACGGCAAGCGCCTGCGACTGCTGCGTTCCGCGGTCTATCCCACCACCGGTTTCACCGAGCCCGCCGCCCTGGCGAGCGAGTTGGTGCAGGCGGTGGGGCCCTATTTCGAGCACGCGGCGATGACTCAGTCCGCGGATGCCGACTCCTACCGAGAGTCGGTGTACGAAGAAATGGAGTATCAGGTTGACTGGCACGCGCGGGCGGCGGCGCATCTGCTGGAGACGGTGGGCTGGGACTTGTTCTACAACCACTGGCATTTTCCCGACACGGTGATGCACAAGTTCCTGAGCCGGGCGGATCCCGATTCGCCGCACTACGCCCCGGATCGCGCATCCGCGTGCCTGGGTGTGCTCCGGCGCGCCTATGAGCTGTGCGACCGGCTGGTGGGCGGTCTGCGTGCTCTGGCCGGGCCCGACACCCTGGTCGCGGTGGTGTCGGACCACGGCAACGCCAGCAACCGCTACGTCTGTCACCTGGAACGTCGGCTGCAGGAGGCAGGGCTGCTGCGCCGCATCGGCCCCGCGGATGATGCCCCGATTGATTGGACGAAGACCTTGGCCTATCCCCACGGCATGTTTCAGGTGAACGTCAACCTGCGTGGTCGCGCGCCGCACGGCGTGGTTGCGCCGGAGCATTACGAGCGCGTGCAGGAGCAGGTGATTGACGCGCTCTACGACTGGCGCGCCGACAACGGACGGCGCGCAGTGGCGCTGGCGCTGAAGCACCGGGACGCGGCGCTCGTCGGTTACTGGAGCGCGCGGACGGGGGATGTGGTCTTCATCTACAACCCGGGCTTCGCGTGGGGGCAGCCGGCCGAGCGCACTGCGATCTCCGCGGCGCCGCCAGGAGCGAACCACGGTCCCCAGCTCCCGACCGCCGAGACCGCTCTCAGCGGCAACCTGGCCACCTGGATTATGACCGGACGCGGCATCAAGCGCGGCTACCGGCGCGACCCCAACCGCCTGGGCCCGGCGCGGCTGATTGACTTCGTGCCGACCCTCTGCCACGCCCTGGGGATTGCGCCCCCCGCTCACTGCCAGGGCGCGGTGGAATACGATGTCTTCGAGGACTAACCGCCGGCGGCGCCCTCAGATGATCTGGACCACCTCGCCGCGACCGGCCGGCCGTGAGATCCGCCGCGCGGGCCGTGAGAGCGGAGCGTCTGCGGCGGCGGTTTCCGTTCTTGGTGGAATAATTCCTGCGCCACCTGGGAATAAGCTATGAGGTGTCCGTGAAGTAACGGGCACCTTGCCGTTTGCGTCGCGACAGCATCGGTGCGCCGCGGGCGGATCGCGAGGAGCAGCCGTGCAACTGGCCCGTAACTGGCGTCTGGTTCTGATCCTGGGCATCGCTGCCAGCTTACCATTCGTCACCTGGATCGTGTATCTCGACGCCGACACCGCCGGCAGCATGATGCACTTCTACTATGTTCCCATCCTGGTGGCCGCCATCTTCCTCGGCGACGTAGCAGGCATGGTCACCGCTATCGCCGCTGCAATCTTCTCCATCTTCCCGCCGCTGGTGCTGCGGGTTGAGCCGGTTGAACCCCTGGTGGGGATATTCGTCCGTTTGTGTTTCTTCTACGCGCTGGCGATCCTGGCGGCGCGGCTGTCGGCGCAGTTCCAAGTCCGGGCGCAGGAGCTCTCGAGCTTGCTCTCGGTCAGCCGCGCGGTCAACGCCTCGCACGGCCTGCCGGAGGTTTTCCAAACCATCGTTGACAAGGCGGTGGATCTCACCGGCGCCAAGGCGGCGGCGATCTCGCTGCTGACGCCGGATCACCGTCACCTGGTTTTCGAGGCCAGCCGCGGCTTCGAGCACGACCCGCTGGGCAAGCCGTTGATGAGCCTCACCGATGAGCAGGTGTCGCAAGCGGTCTCTCTGCGCAAGCCGACCCTGGTCAGGGACAGCGCCACCTGCGTAGTGCCCGAGTGGCGCGACTACGCCCAGAGCGAGGGGATCAAGTCACTGGCATGCGTTCCCGTCATCATGCGCGATCGGCCCTTCGGCGTGCTGTGCATATATACCGCGGAGCCCACCCGATTCCGCCGCCGCGATATCCGCCTGCTGGAGGCCTTTGCCGACCAGGCGGCGGTGGCGATCGAGAACGCGCGGCTCTACGACGACGTCCGCGGCAGCTACTGGCACACCGTGCGCGCCCTTGCGCGCGCGATCGAGGCCAAGGACCCCTATACCCTGGGCCACTCCGAGCGCGTGACCGAGTACGCCATGCGCATGGGGGGCCAGTTGCGGCTCCCCGTCGCCGACCTGGACACCATCAGGTTCGGAGGCATCTTGCACGACGTCGGCAAGATCGGTGTCGCTGAGCACGCCCTCAACAGCGCGGTCGCGCTGTCAGCTCAGGACCAGGTGCTCACCCGCTTGCACCCGCTGATCGGCAAGAGCATCCTGGAGCCGGTGGAGTTCCTCGCGCCGGCGACGGACATCGTCCTCTACCACCACGAGCACCTGGACGGCAGCGGCTATCCCGAGGAGCTGAAGGGGGACGACATACCTCCGCTCGCCCGCTTGGTGGCGGTCGCCAACGCCTACGACAACCTGACCAATGCCACCGCTGAGCGGCCGGCCCTGGACCAGGCACAGGCGATCAGCGAGCTGAGGCGCCATGCCGGAACCCACTACGACCCGGGAATGGTGGATGCCCTGGAGCAAGTGCTGCAACGCGAGGATTGAGCCCGGGCCACCCACTGGAAAGGGCCGCTAGCCTATAGTTCAGCTATTCTCCCTGGCAGGTAGGCCTAAAGGGGCAGAGCGCGACTAGAGTGAGAGGGCTGATGGCTTCGTTCGGCAAAGGGATATGCGTTGGAGAAATCCATAGCCGACGAGGTCACCGCCCATGTGGCTAAGCTTCGATGTGTCGGAGCCGCCATGGCGGCCCGCCAGTACGGGCCTAACCGTCACAGCTCCTCGTCCTGTCCGAGGTCGTGACTTCGATGCTGGCAAGCTTTGCTCCTTGTTTCACCAAGCCGAGCTTTGAGACGTTTCGCCATTACATCAGCGCGCTGATGCTGGGCGAGGGGCGGCGCGCCGCCGGCGCTGATCCACCGTGGCGAGCAATGGAGGAAGCCGCCGAAAACCGCGAAGACGCTGCCGCTCAACATCGAGCGACGCGTCTTCGCTGACTCGCGCGTTACCGCCTACCGGCTTTCTGCTTAGCCCACGCGTGTGGTTGTTTTGCTCGTCGGCTGACCCCCAAACGCGCCTTGGTGAGACCCTTCACCTCCGTCCGCGGCGGCGGCGGGCTTCGATGACTCGCCTCAACCGGTATCCCGACGCTCAGCAGCTACGGATTTCCCGTCCCGTCACCCAGGCGAGGGCCTCAGTCCAGGGCTTTTCTCGCCTCCCACCCGTGTCCCAAAGCTACGTGACAGGTACACTCCCGTTCGTCAGTGACGCAACGCATGTGCCCTGGCAGAGGCTGTGGCCGCCTTCTGCGCTTGCCCTGCCTCCTTGTACAGACGAGCGAGATTCTCCCAAGCGAACGGCTCCTTCGGATTCAGCGCGACAGATATTTCCAATTCGGCTATGGCCCGGGACTTCTCTCCGTGCGACTCGTACATTGCAGCCAAGGCGTTGTGCGGATACGGGGACGAGGGATTAAGTCTTGCGGCCCGCGCGAATTCCTGCTCTGCGCCCTTGAGGTCCCCTTTCACCCAAAGGGCGATCGCGAGCATGTCATGTGCGGTCGCATTCCGAGGATTCCCTTTGACGATCTTTTCCAGGTCAGGCAAGTTCGGCAGTGGCAGAGAAACCTCCGGCGCAGCTAGCGTGTGGGGCCATCCCAGAGCCATGGCGTCGATCAATTCTTGCGCCGTTTGTACAATTCCACCTCGCTTGTACCCCCGAGGCACTGTGAACAGGTGCGCCGGAAGTACCACATCCCGTTCCACTATTACTGAGGCATAGTATTCCCCATTAAGCTCGATTGCGCGTCCCTTGCCCCGGGGGGTGGTGTGAGGTTCGACTGACGGCAGGAAGAGGTCTTGGGGCAGGAAGGGCCGCTGTGCTCCGCGTATCCGGGCTGTGACCGAGGGATCGATGACGTAGTACTCCTTCGTCTGCTCCACCAACAGCAGCACTTCATCTCCGTTGAACACGAAGACGCGTTCCCACGGGGGGCCCGTAGGCTCCGGTTCGAGCCATCCCGTGATTTGAGCTCTCCATCGCAGAGGATTCGAGGAAACCCATTCCTCAACCACCTCCATGCGGGAGCCCAACGGCGATACGTTGCCCTTGGGCTGACCGATGATCGTCACGAAGTGAATACCCCGCCCCAGCTTGGTCCACCTTAGCGCGACAGACACGGTACCCGTTAGCACGACGATACCAGCGCCAACCAGCACGATAGCACACAGGGCCACGATAGCCAACACCGCTCTTCGGCGTTTCATGTGTTCCCCTCCCGCCAGGCTTGCCCGGCGTCATCGGCACATCGCGGTTAGACGATTATGTACATGGGATCCGGGACGCAATGTTCATTCGAAATCACCTCGAAAGCGGACCCACCGACGAGGCGCGTGTCCCGGCAATTACGGGGACACACACCTTAATTCCGGGCGGGTCTCCATAATCAAGTCGTGGGCGAATTCCGTGGACACACACCATAATTTCCTAACCAGCAGGCAGCTCTTCTCTAATCAGGTCGTATGTCCCCAGAATGCCCCGGCTTCCAGCACGCTGGTTGTCGCCGCCGTTTCCTGTCAGCCATATAGCCGATCAACCACGACAAGACGACCACCAGCAAGAGGAGGTGCCACAAGAGGTAGACCACCAGTCCCCACGGCGCAGGCAGGATGATCCACCACAGTTCTGGGGAAAACAGCCATATCCCCAGCGCCGTCACGCAAACGACCGCAACCACTCGTGTTGCAGCCCGCCAGTATCTCGATTGCCGCCGCGCCCTTGGCATCATCCTTCTTCCTCGGCCCCTCGGCCCCGGTTTGCCGCGCTGAGTGACGTGATGCGCCACCCCTGGCGCGACGATACGGGCGATGCGGAGCATGGCGCACTTGTACTACTATCAGCGGTCCGTGTGAATAATCAAGTCGTGTGTCCCCGGAATGCGCGGAATGCGGAATTCGCCGTGCGCGCGCACGCCCAAGACCACACGTCTGTCGCCGCGCGGCGGTGCCGCACGCATTCGCTTGCGCCGTCAGCGGCGGCTCCGCCCCGGGGTCATTCTTTTTCGAACAACTGGTCGTAGAAGGCGACGTAGTCCTCGGGGGCGTCGCCGCTGCGCATGTTGATCGCCGCGCGCGGATGCTGGTTGAGCATGCCCGTGAGCATGTAGGGGATACGGTAACCCCATTCCATCTTCTCGCCCAGCGGCAGCAGGTGGTTCTGGATGCACTCGAGCACCGGGCGCAGCCGGAACTTGGGGTTCTTGAGGAATGCGATCAGCAGCTCGAGTGGACAGTTACCCGCGCCGCGCCCCATGCCGTTGATCGTCGCATCGAGCCGATTGGCGCCGACGATCAGCCCCTCCAGGGTGTTGGCGTAGGCGAGCTGCTGGTTGTTGTGCATGTGAATGCCGATTTCCTTGCCGGTTCCTTCCACCGCTTCCAGCAAGGCCAGGGTCAGCGCCCGCACCTGCTCGGAGTAAAGCGCGCCGAAGCTGTCCACCAGGTAGATCGCGTCAACCGGGCTGCGAGCCGCGAGCTCCAGCGCCTCGCCGAGGTCCGCGTCATGCACCACTGACACCGCCATCAGGTTGAGCGTGGTCTCATAGCCTTTTTGGTGGGCATCCTCGATCATGTCCATCGCCGTCGGGATCTGATGGATGTAGGTGGCGACGCGGACGCAGTCAATGATGCTGTCTTCCTTCGGCGCGATATCCTCGTGGTAGTCGGTGCGCTCGGCGTCCGCCATCACCGACAGCCGCAGCGAAGTCGGATTGTCGCCGACGATGCGGCGAATGGCGTCTTCATCGCAGTACTTCCAGGCGCCGAACTTGTCGGGGGCGAAAATCCGCTTCGAGGCCTTGTAGCCCAGCTCCGCATAATCAACGCCGGCGGCAACGCATGTATCATACACCGCCTTGACGAGTCCGTCCTCGAAGTAGTGGTCGTTGATCAGCCCCCCGTCGCGGAGGGTGCAGTCCAAGACCTTGATCTCGGGCCGGTAAGTGACCCACGAACCCTTAGCGTACTTGTCCTTCCTCTGGATCATCGCCACCCATCCTCCACTGACAACGCTCGCGAACCCTATCGTCCCACGTGACGCGGCCGCTGTCAATACGGCGCCGCGGCGCGGCGAGGGGGATCGCTCACCCGTTGCCGCCGAGTTCAGCGAGTGCGCCGCGGGCCGCTTCGCCGATGGCCTGGAGGTCCTCGGCGCGGTGGGCGGTGGAAACGAACACCGCCTCGAACTGCGATGGCGGCAGGTACACGCCGCGCTCCAGCATCGCCCGGAAGAACGCACCGTAGCGCGCGGCATCGGCGGTCTTGGCCGAGGCGTAGTCCCACGGGCGCTCGGCGGCGAAAAAGAGCGTGAGCATGGAGCCCACGCGATTGATGCTCACCTGCACGCCCGCCGCGGAAGCAGCCTCCGCCAGCGCCGCCTCCAGCGACTCGCCCGCGCGCTCCAGCCCCTCGTAGGTTCCCGCTTGCTCCAGCACGCGCAGGGTTTCCAGGCCGGCGGCAACCGCCACCGGGTTGCCCGACAGCGTCCCCGCCTGGTACACCGGCCCCGCGGGCGCCACCATCTCCAAGATCTCGCGCCGGCCCCCATAGGCGCCCACGGGGAAGCCGCCGCCGATGATCTTGCCCAAGGTGGTCAAGTCGGGGGTCACGCCAAACCGCTCCTGCGCGCCGCCCCAGCCCACCCGGAACCCGGTGATGATTTCGTCGAAGACGAGCAGCGCGCCGATGTCGCTCGCCACCTGGCGCAGGCCGGCGAGAAAGCCCTCGCGCGGCGGCACCACCCCCATGTTGCCCGCCACCGGCTCGACGATGACGGCGGCGATCGCGTCGCCGTGGCGCTGTGCCAGGCCGCGCACCGCGTCAAGGTCATTGTAGGGCGCGAGGAGAGTATGGGCGGTGCAGTCCGCCGGCACGCCGGGGCTGTCGGGCAGCCCCAGGGTGGCCACGCCAGACCCGGCACGGGCGAGCAGGCCGTCGCTGTGACCGTGGTAGCAGCCCTCGAACTTGACGATATCCTGGCGTCCGGTGTAGGCGCGCGCCAGGCGGACGGCGCTCATCACCGCCTCGGTGCCGGAGCTGACGAGGCGCACCATCTGCAGACCCGGAACCGCGCGCACCAGCAACTCCGCCAACTCCACCTCCGCCTCGACGCAGGCGCCGAAGCTGGTGCCGTCGCGCATCACCTGCTCGATGCGTTCCACCACCCGGGGGTGGGCATGACCCAAGATCAGCGGCCCCCAGGAGCACACGCAATCGAGGTAGTCGTTGTCGTCAACATCGTAAATGCGCGAGCCCGCCCCGCGCGCGAAGAATATCGGCTCGCCCCCCACTGCCGCGAACGAGCGCACCGGACTGTTGACCCCGCCAGGGATGACCCGCCGGGCGCGGGCGAAAAGCTCCGCGCTCCGCCGCCGCTCACGCATCCTCCTCGTCCTCCTCCCCCACCCGCGGTTGGTCGCCCGGAGCGCCGCCGTAGTTGGGGCTCGATTTCTTGAATTCGCGCGTCGAAACCAGCACCTGGCAGGCGGGCAAATCGAGGACGCCGGACAGGTGGGCGATCTTATGACGGCATTCCTCCTCGGTACGGGTGTGGATCATGGTGTAGAGGTTGTAGGGGAACTCCGGCGCCGGGGGACGTTCATAGCAGTGCGTGATATCGGGATCCTCGGCGAACCGGCGCCCAATCTCTTCGACCCGCTCCGGCGGCACGTGCCACACTACCATTGCGTTGTAGGCGAAGCCGAGCTGGCGATGACTGACCAGGGCGCCGTAGCGCCGCATGATCCCGCTGCGCAGCCACTCGCGCAGGGCATCAAGCAACTCCTGCTCCCCCACGTCATGCCGCGCGGCGAGCGCCTTGAAGGGCTCCGGCGCCACCGGCAAGTCGTCCTGCGCCGCCTGGCGCAGGCGCGCGGTGCGCTCGTCATCGTTGCCTGGCATCGAAGATGGCCGAAATCTTGAACCGGCGTGTCGTCGGCAGCTCCGCCACCGCGGTCACGCCTTCCAGTTCCCGCGTTTCCTGGAGGATCTCATCAATCCGGGCGCGCGACTCGGCGATGATGGTGAACCACAGGTTGTAGCGGTGTGCGCGCTCGTAGTTGTGGGTGATCTCCGGGTGCCGGTTGAGGGCGGAAGCGACTTCCTCGATCCGCTGCGGCTCCACGCTGCACGCAACCAGGGTGCTGACCGCGCCCATGCGTTCGACGTCGAAGGTTGCGCGCACGGCGCGGATATAACCCTCTTCCTTGAGGCGCTGCACGCGCTGCATGGTTTCCTGCTCGGTCAGGCCCAACGCGTCGCCCAACATTCGATACGGCCGCGGGTGCAGCGGGAAGCCGGCCTGCAGCCGTAGCAGCATCGCCTTGTCGGTCAGGTCCAGGGTCATGCGCGCAGCCACCTCGCTGCCTCCGGCGCGTGGTAGGTGATGATGATGTCCGCGCCCGCGCGCTTGATCGAAGTGAGGATCTCCATCGTCACCGCCCGGCGATCCACCCACTTGCGGGCCGCCGCCGCGCGCACCATCGCGTACTCCCCGCTTACGTTGTACGCCGCCACCGGCGCGTCGTAGGTATCGCGCACGAGGCTGATGATGTCGAGGTAGGCCAGCGCCGGTTTGACCATGACGATGTCCGCGCCCTGCTCGAGGTCCTGCTCCACCTCCCGCAGCGCCTGGCGCGAGGCGCGGGGGTCCATCTGATACCCACGGCGGTCGCCGAACTGGGGCGCCGAATCGGCCGCCTCGCGGAAGGGCCCGTAGAACGCGGAGGCGTATTTCGCCGAGTAGGACATGATGGCGGTGTCCTCGAACCCCGCGTCATCCAGCGCGTCGCGGATCGCCCCCACCCGGCCATCCATCATGTCGGAGGGGGCGACGATGTCAGCGCCCGCGCGGGCATGGCTGACGGCGGTGCGGGCGAGCAGCTCCAGCGTGGGGTCATTGCGCACGCGGCCCTGGTCGTCCACCAGGCCGCAGTGGCCGTGGGTAGTGTATTCGCACAGGCAGACGTCGGTGCACACCAGCAGCTCCGGCGCGGTGTCCTTGATGGCGCGCACCGCCTGCTGGACGATACCGTCGTCGGCATAGGCTTCGGAGCCGGCGTCGTCCTTGCCGGCCGGGAGGCCGAACAGCAGCAGCCCCCCGATCCCCAGGCGCGCGAGGCGCCGCGCCTCCCCCGTCACCAGCTCCACCGACCAGCGGTAGTTCCCCGGCATGGTGGCGATGCGCTCCTTGACCCCGCGCCCGTGTACGACGAACAACGGGTAGATGAACTGCGCGGGGTCGAGGGTGGTCTCGGCGACCAGCCGCCGCATCGCCTCTGAAGTGCGCAGTCTCCGCATTCGCTCACTGGGATAAGGCATGGGGCCTCCTCATTTTGCTCGGGCGCGGCCGTCTCATCGCGCGGTCTCTTCTTCGCTCAGGTAACACGCCGGGTCCTGCGCCCACACGTCGCCGGTGATCGCCTGCGCCCGCACGCGGCAGCCGCCGCAGACCTCCTGGAAGCGGCAGCGTCCGCACTTGCCGCCGAGCAGGGTGTCGCGCGCCCGCAGTTGACCGATGAGGCTGCTGTCATCGTTCCAGATCTCCGAGAACCGCCGCTGGCGGATATTGCCCAGCGACACATGGGTCCAGAACTGGCAGGGATGCACGTCGCCGGTGGGGCCGACGTTGGCGAACTTGCGACCGGCCGAGCAGCCGCCGTGGCGGCGCAGCAGGTCCATCACCTCGTCGCCGTCGCCGCCGGCGGCGGCGATGCGCTGCCACAGGTAGATGCCGTCGGCGTGGTTGTCAGTGGTCAGAATCTCCAGCTCGACGCCGCGCTCCCCCAACTCGCGGGCGCGGTCCGCCAACCACTCGACGACGGCGCGCTTCTTCGAGACCGGCACGTCCTGGGCGGCCATGGCGGCGCCGCGGCCGGCGTAGACCAAGTGGTACATGCAGAAGCGCGGGACGCCCCGGCGCACGGTTTCCTCCAGCACCGCCGGCAACTGGTCGGCGTTGTCGCGGGTAAGGGTGAAGCGCACGCCGCCGCGGACGCCATGCTTGAGGCAGCGTTCCAGGCCCTCCCAGGAGCGGCGCCAGGCGCCCGGGGCGCCGCGGAAGCGGTCGTGATGTTCCTCGGTGCCGTCTATGGAAATCCCAGCGTACTGGAATCCCGCCGCGCGGATGCGCTGCGCCACCTCGTCGGTGATGAGCACGCCGTTGGTGGAGAGCACCGGGCGCACGCCCTTGGCGGCGGCATAGGGCGCTAGCTCGAAGATGTCGTCGCGCAGCAAGGGCTCGCCGCCGGAGAAAAGCAGCACCGGCGCCCCCATCTCCGCCAGGTCGGCGATCATCGCCCGCGCTTCCGCGGTGGTGAGCTCGCCCGCGGCCGCCGCGCTCGTCGCATCTAGGTAGCAGTGCGAGCAACGGAGGTTGCACCGCCGGGTCACGTTCCATACCACTAGCGGCCGCAGGTCCGACGAGAAATGCAGCTCCCGCACCTCGTGCGCGGCCTTGGCCTCCGCATCCTCGGCGTAAGAGATCTCCGCCGATACCGTCCCCATGTTGCACATGAGGCGGGTGAATCCAATCATGGCTTCTTGCCTTTCGCGTGCTTGATCATAGCTGCCACTAGACCATCCGCCGTATGCTCTTCGGCCACGACAGCGACCTCGAGCCCGGCCTGGCGCGCCGCCTCCGCCGTCGGGGGGCCGATGCAAGCGACAACCGCATCGGGCGCGGCCTCCTTGCCCCCCAGCTCCACGAATCCCCCGGCCGCGGAGGGACTGGTCAGCGTCACCACGTCAACGCCGCAGCCAACGACGTCAGCCAGGGGCACGGTTGGCCGCGGGATGACGGTCTCATACACCGGCCACATGACGATCTCGGCACCGCGCCCAGTCAGCCCGTCGCGCAGGCGGGGGTTCACCTCCGCGCGCCCCGGCAGCAGCACCGCCTTGCCCGCCAATTCGCCCGGCAACTCCGCCGCCAATGCGGCGACGGTGTAGCGCGACGGGGTGAAGTCCACGCGCAGTCCTACCGCCTCGACGGCTGCGGCGGTGGCGGCGCCGACTGCCCCTATTCTTCCCGCGGGAAAGGCGCGCGAATCCCTCCCGGCGGCGCGCAGGGCCGCTGCCGCGGCGTCGGCGCCGTTGGCGGAGACGAACAGCATCCACTCGTACGCCCGCTGAAGCGCCGTTGGGGCTCGTGCGTCCGGGGGCAGCGGGCGCGTCTCGATGCATGGGAACTCGATGGCTTCGGCGCCGGCATCGCGCAGCGCGGCCGACAACGGTCGGGCCTGCTCCGCGGGCCGCGTGACCAGCACCCGCAGCCCCCACAGCGGTTTGCGCTCCACCCATGACAGCGTTTCGCGCAGCCCGACCACTCGCCCGACCACCAGGATGGCAGGGGGCCTGACTCCCGCCGCCTCGGCATCGCCGGCGATGGTGCGCAGTTTCCCGACGATGATCCGCTGCCGCGGCGTCGTGCCTCGTTCGATGACGGCGGCGGGCTGCTCGGGGTCGCGCCCGGCGGCGAGCAGCTCGCCGGTGACCTCGGGCAGCGCGCCAATCCCCATCAATACCACCAGCGTGTCCGCGCCATTGAGCTCACGCCAGCGCGGGGTGCTGCCATCGCCGTCCTCGGCTGGATGCCCCGAGGCCATGGCGACGGTGGAGGCGAGCCGTCGATCGGTCACCGGAATCCCCGCATAGGCCGGCACCGCGATCGCCGAAGTGATCCCCGGCACGACCTCGAAAGGCACGCCGTGGGCGACGAGATATGATGCCTCTTCGCCGCCCCGGCCGAAGAGGAACGGGTCGCCCCCCTTTAGCCGGCATACGACATGGCCCGCCTGCGCCTGCTCCACCAACGCGGCGTTGATTTGCGCCTGCTTCATCCCGCCCGGCCCCTTGCCGGCGTAGATGAGCCTGGCGTCCTTGCGAACCTCGCCGAGCAGCGCCGGGTTGGCCAGGCGATCATATACCACGACATCGGCGGCGCGCAGCACCTCCAAACCGCGCACCGTCATCAGGCCGAGGTCACCCGGACCGGCGCCCACGAGAATCACTTTCCCCATGCTCATGCCGCCGCCTCGATCAGCGCGTCCGCGCCGCGCCCCTGCAGCTCGCGTGCTAGACTCTCCCCCAGCTCCACCGCAGCGGTGAGCGCGCCCTGGGTCGAGGCGCGCAGCAGCTCGCGGCCGTCGGGGCTCGCCACTGCCCCGGTCAGCAGAATCATGTCTCCTTCGCTGCGCGCCAGCGCTCCCACCGCCGCGTGGCAACCGCCCCCCAAGGCTTGCAGGAACCGCCGCTCGGCGGTCACGCATGCGCGCGTCGGCGGGTCATCGAGCGCCGCCACCAGCATCGCCGTCGGCGCGTCGTCGTCGCGAATCTCTACCACCAGGGCGCCCTGGCCGGGGGCCGGCAGGCAGATCTCGGGCGGGATGTCCCACGGCTGCGCCTGCTCCAAACCGAGCCGGGTCAGCCCTGCGCGCGCCAGGACGATAGCGTCGAATGCGCCGCCGTCAAGCCGGCGCAGGCGGGTGTCAACATTGCCGCGCAGGGGCGATACCTGCAAGTCCGATCGGTAGTGTAGAAGCTGCGCGCGCCGCCGCGGGCTCGAGGTTCCCACCCGCGCCCGCCGGGGAAGGTCATCCAACCGCCTCCCGCGCTCGCGGCAGACCAGGGCGTCCAAGGCTGAATCGCGCGGCAGCACCGCGCCCAGGATCAGCCCCGGCGGCAGCACCGTGGTCAGGTCCTTGAGGCTGTGCACCGCCAGGTCAATGCGTCGTTCCCGCAGGGCGGTTTCCAGCTCCTTGACAAAGAGGCCGGTCGCGTTGGGGGCGGGGGGCGTCATCACCGCGCGATCGCCGCTGGTGGTGATGGTCGCCAAAGTGACCTCCGCGCCGAGACGACCGAGCGCCTCCGCCACGCGCCGCGACTGTGCAAGCGCCAGCTTGCTGCCCCGGGTGCCGAGGCGCATCATCGCGTGCAACGCTCGACCTCGTCCGCGCGTGCCTCCAGGTCGTACATGCGCACCAGGGCATCCGCCGACTTGCCGTTGCCCTGCGCCAGCTCCTGCTTGAGTTTGACCGTCGGCTCGTGCAGCAAGCGCTTGACCAGAGAGCGCGTCATCTGCTCCACCCACTTGCGGTCGGCGAGCGATAGACGCTGCAGCTTGGGCGCGAACTTCTCGAGCTGCTGCCGGCGCGCCTGCTCGAAGTGCGCGCGCAGCGCCGCCAGCAAGGGCGCCGCCCCGCGCGCGGCCAGCCAGTGGCAGAACTTGTCGGCGGCCTCGGCGGCGATGTGGCCGGCGGCCTCGACCTCGCCGACACGGCCCGCGGCGGCCGCCTCGACGCCCCCGCCCAGGTCGTCTATGTCGAACAGATGGACACCCGGGATCTCCCGCACCTGGGGGTCTATGTCCCGCGGCACGGCGATGTCAACCAAGCACAGCTCGCGACCGCCGCGGGCCTGCATGGCCTCCGACACGTGCTCCGGGAGCAGAACGAAGTGAGGCGCGGAGGTCGAGCTGATGACGATGTCGGCCTCCTGCAGGCCCTGCGCGAGCTGGTCGTATCGCAGCGCTCGTCCGCCGAGCTCGCGCGCTAACTCCTGGGCGCGACTATAGGTGCGATTGGCCACCAGGATGGCGTCCGCCCCCTGCGCGCGCAGGCGGCGGACGGTGCTCTCGGCCATCTTGCCGGCGCCCAGAATGAGGATGGCGCGCCCGTCGAGAGGGCCGAGGACGCGATTGGCGGTATCAACGGCGCAGCGGCCGATGGAAAACGCGCCGCGGCTGATGGCGGTTTCGCTGCGCGCGCGCTTGCCGGCCCTGACCGCCGCCGCGAACAGCTTGTCCAGTTCCGGCCCCAGCGCCGCGGCCTCGCGCGCGGCATCGGCGGCCGCTTTCACCTGGCCCAGGATCTCCGATTCCCCGATCACCTGCGAGTCAATGCCCGCCGCCACGCAGCATAGGTGCGCCACCGCGTCCCGCCCCGAATGCTCGTAGATGTGCGGCCACAAGACGTCGGCCTCCAGCCCCGAGCGCACGGTCAGCCACGCGCGCACGAACCCGCTGGCGTCGCCGGCGGAGGCCGCATAGATCTCCGTGCGGTTGCAGGTGGACAGCAGCGCCGCTTGCTCCACCCCCGGCAGTCCGCAGATGTCACCGAGCGCCTGCGCCAACCGCCCGCCGGAGAAGGTCAAGCGCTCCCGCACTTCGACGGGCGCGCTGTGATGGTTCAATCCTGTGCACAGGATATGCAACGTCGCGCCTCCAGTTCGGCTTCCTCGCGCCGGCCTTCGCGCAGCAACTCAAGGGTGCGCGAATCCAGAATTGCCTCCCATATGTGCCGGCGCCGGTGCTCGTCCCCGCTCGCCAGCACCTCCGGCCGCAGCCGCCCCAGCAGGTCCGCCAACTCGCCGTACTCCGCGCCCACCTGGGCCTCGATCAGCTCGCGCAGCCGCCGCGACAGCGCCGGGCTCGTGCCGCCGCTCGAAATCGCTACCAACAGCGGGCCGCGGCGCACCAACGCGGGCACGATGAAATCGCAGCGCCGCGGATCATCTACCACGTTCACCGAAATGCGCCCGCGCCGCGCCTCCGCCGCCACCGCGGCATTGACCGCGGGAGGCGCGGCGGCGATCACGATCCATGCCCCGGCCAGGTCGCCCTGCTCATAGGGCTTTCGCAAGAGTTTGACCAGCCCCTGCCGCGCCAAGTCGCCAATCGCCTCCGTCACCTCAGGCGCGATCACCAGGGTCTCGGCCCCGCACTCGACCAGCGACCTGACCTTGCGCTCTGCCACCTCCCCGCCGCCCACCACCACACACCGCCGCCCGTCGAGATCGAGCAGCACAGGGTAGTATCGGCGCCGGTCACCGTCACCTTCGTTGGAGGGCATCACGCCTCGGCTTCCTGGTTATTCGCTCAGAACCCGGTCGGGCCAGCACCGGCGACCCACACGACACCGACACACCTTGTGAAATATATCACATTGCCGCTCGCACGATCAAGCGGCGCAGCAGCGGGACGCGGACGCCGCGGCGACTGCGGATAACATACCATGACGCGCATGAGGTGTAAAGCGTGCCGATGCCACAAGTCTTGACACTACCGATGCCACCATGTAGCATACGTGAATGAACCCGCTGCCTGGCGCGGCACGGCTCCGGAGGCGCGATCTAATGGTGCCCCCTGCTGAGGGGCTATGGCGACATTTGCGCACAACTTCTCGTGCCCTCGAGTGTCAAACCAAGATGAGACAGGTAACCGTGAAGGGGCCGTGATGGACTGCGCACAATTTCGCGAGAACCTGCAGGGCCTGATGGAGGGGGATCTCCCGCAGGAGTTCGCTTCCCTGGTCGAGCAGCACCTCGCTACATGCAGCGGCTGCCGCCGTGAGCTGAACCAACTCGGGCGAACCGTGCGGCTGGTGGGATCGCTGGTCGAGGTGCCTCCGCCTCCCGACCTGCGCGCTCGTGTCGCGCGCGGTGCCGGAGAGCCGGCGGCGGCACCGATTGCCACTTGTGTCCGGGCTCGAGACTTGCTCGACGACCATGCCCACGGGCGGCTCGCGCCCGAGCTGGCGGACGGCATGGACGCCCACTTGGCGGGATGTCGAGTGTGCGAGCGCGAGATCGCGACCCTGGAGGCGAGCATCGCGTTCATACGCGGTCTGAATGAAGTTGACGCGCCCCCGTGGATTCACCCGCGCGTGCAGGCCGAAGCGGCCCGGCGATCGCATCCGCTCCGTTTCCGGCCGGTACTCAAGGGCGCCATCGGAGCGCTTGCGGCGGCGGGCGCGGCGGCGGCGGTGATGCTGGCGATCCGCGCTCCCGTCGTAGTGCGGCAGCCCGCGGCACTGGCCCAACGGCCCGCGCGGGCGGGCGAGCAGGCGGCGGCCACTGCGCTATCGAAGCCGGCTCCGACCGGCGTCGAAGAGACCCCAGTCGTAACCAGCTCCAGGGCAGGCGCGACCAGCGCCCAGGCGCCGGCTGCGGCGCGGCGCGCGCGGCTCGCCGTTAAGCGAACGGTGATCGCCACTCGCCGGGGCATAGATGCAATGATCACGGCCGCTCGCCCCCGGCTGAGTGCGGCGCCTGAGACTTCGCCGCCGTCTGTGGCTGTCGCGTCCACCGTGCTGACTGCGGCGGCGACGCCTGTGTCTCACTTGGCGGCAGCCGATGTAGAGCCGCCGGTGGACACTCAGCCTCAGGCACACGTCGAGGGCTCAACCGAGAGCTCGCAGGCGGCAATGGTGACACTTGACCGCAGTCCGCTGTCCGAGGTGCGCCAGGCGCTCCTCGATCAGCATCGGACCGAACCGCTAACGCTGCGACCGCGCCACGAACGCGATCGCTTCTCATCCGGACCTATCCGACACTGGGGGTTCTGACGGCGCCCAACTGAGTAAGGCACCGACACGACGCTGATGCATGCGCGCATTCACAATTGGGCCGCGCGCCGGGGAGAGCCGGGGCTCGCCTTCGCGCTCCTGGTGGTGACACTCCTCTTGGGCACCGGCCGGCACGCCCAAGCGTTAACCGTCCCCGCGGACTCGGGGCCGTCATCCGGCTACCTCCTGCCACTGACTGTGGTAGATGAGCATCCGGATCCGCTTGCGCCGACCCGCGACAGCGCGTGGAGCGTCTTCGGCGGCCAGATGGACCTGTCGCTGAGCGCGGCATCGCGCCTGTCGGGGGGTGCCTACTTCAACCGCCCCGCCAGCGTGTTCGGGGCGCAGCCCGAAGGGGATCCATTCGGCTGGTCGGCGTCGGCGCTCATGCCCCTGCGCGGCACCGGCGCGGGCGACCTGATGGGCCGCGCCCGAGCGCTCCAGGAGCATCTGTCGTACGCCACCGGCGGGCTGGAGTTGGCGGGGTCGTACACCGACGTGGATCCGGAGTTCCGCGCGCCGGGCGCGGGCGCCGTCAGCTTCGTCGGCGACCGCTCGGGGGCGGACGGGCTGGCAGCGGTGCGCGGGATGCGCGACCTGCAACTGCAGGCCCGCTATCGCGCGTCGGACGCGCTGCAGCTCAACTACAGCCACAGCCAGAAGGTCAACCAGCGCGACGGCGACAAAGAGCAGGGGCTGACGCGCGACATCACCAAGGGGGAGGCGGTCTATCAGCTCAGCGCGCGGACGCGGGTGGACTTCAAGCTCGACCAGGCGCGCGAGGAGTGGGACCGCGGCGGGCGTCTGGAGGTGACCGACAAACAGGTGCGGGAGTACGCGCTGCGCCACGACTTCGGCGGCGGCACCCGCGCGAGCGTGGTGCGCAACCTGACGTCGCTGGCGTCGGGCGGCAGCCCCACCGACACCGATACCACCCAGGTTCATTTCGAACACGCGCCAGGCGCGCGGCTGAGCCTGGTGGGCGATTGGATGGACCGCGGCTACGGGGACGGCAAGACCGAAGCGACGACCCAACTTGCCCTGAAATCGATCGTCGGCGCGGGGCGCACCAAGACCACGCTCAAGGGCCTCTACAAGCAGCAGGCCCAGGGTCAGGGCAACCTGCAGGCGGACACGCTCTACCAGCTTGGCCTGACGGTCGCTCCCAGCCCGCTGGCGCAGTTCAGCGCCGGCTACGAGTCGCTGCAGCAGCAGGGGCCACAGGCGGATCATGACTTCGTCCGCACTCGGTTGGGATTCTCCAGCCGGCTGGCGCCTTATGCCAGCCTCACCGCTGACTATGCACGCGAGACCGACAAGGGGATGGAGACGAAGCTCGACCACGGCCTCAAGCTCCAGCTGAACCCCGGACCACTCACCCTCGCCACGGGCGTCAGCGTCCAACAGGGGACGGCGCAGCCCGATCTCGCGACCACCTTCGGCCACCTGCAGATCAAGCTCGGGCGCCCGTTGACTGCCTGGGCCCGGGCCCTGACCGCCGCCGATCCCGTGCCCGGCGCGGGTGTCTATGGCTTACGCTCCACCCCGGAATGGGCGTCTCTGGGCGACGGCGCGGTCGCGCTGAGCTTGATTGGCCGCTCCGGCGAGGACCCGAACCAGGCGGCGACCCGCAGCCTCGCTTACCAGACCATGATTGGCGGGCGCGGGTACCTCAAGCTGACCTCGCACGTCAACCCGATGCTGAAGCAGGACAGCAAACTGGTCATGCGCGAAGCGCGCCTCGACCTCTACGAAGGGGGTTTCGACCTGGGCGGCGGCTTCGGCGCACTGGGGAGGTTCACCCGCGAGCATGACCTGAAACCGGGCGGCGCCCAGGCCGCGCGCACGTTCGCGCTGCGGGGAGGAGTCGGGGGGAACCGGCTCACCTTTGTCGGCGGCGTGCAGACGCTCGAAGTGGATGACGGCGCCGCCACCGATTGGCGCTTCGGCAGCCTCAACCTCAAGTTAGGCCGCCCGCTAGCCGACTGGGCGAAGGCGGCGGATACCGGGCTGTTCGACGACAACGTCAAGTACGGCTACCGCAAGCTGCCGACGTGGGTGTCGTTCGGCGACGGCGGATTGAGCCTGTGCTACATGGAGCGCCAAGCCATCGCCGGCGACAAGCTGATCGCGTCGGCTGTCGGCTATCAGACCATGCTCGGCGGGCGCACCTACGCGCGGCTGTCTTTCCAGCAGAACCCGCTGACCGACGACAAGCAGAAGGTCTTGGCGGTAGATCGCAAGCTGATCGAGGTCGGGCATCGTTTCGGCGGCAAGTTCGCTGCGTTGGCGCGTTACGTCACGGAGGACAGCCTCGCTGAAGTCAAGTCCCTGCGCAGCAGCATGCTGGGTTTGCGCGGTCGCCTGTCACAGCGCGAGCGGCTGGAGACGGTGATCGTGCTCGACGATATGCTCGCCCCGGGCGGTCGCTATCGCACCGCCACCTATGGCCTGGAATACGCGCGTGAGGCGGGCGAGGGGCACTACCTGATCCTCAAAGGCACCCTCACCCACGGTGATGCCCCCGGCGGCGCCGCCGGCGCGCCGGCCACCTACCAGGTGGACCTGGCGTACAGGCACGCGATGTAGCCAGTGCCCCGATGCATCAGGGCTGTCACGGATTAAGCCGCACCAAGCCGACCAGACCCCGGATGGACGCGCCATTCTCCCCGCGCAGGAAGTTGCGCATCCCCTGGGCGATTTCCTGGGGCTTCTCGGGGTCGGCCAGCAGACAGGTGCCAAGGCCCACCGCCGTCGCGCCGGCGATGATGAACTCCAGCGCGTCCTCGGCGTCCCACACCCCGCCCATGCCGATGATGGGCGCCCGCACCGCCTGCGCCACGCGATATACCCGCAGCACCGCCGCCGGGCGGATGGCCGGCCCGGATAGCCCCCCGAAATTGGCGCCCAGCCGCGGCCGCCGCGTCCGTATGTCAATGCACATGGCGGTGAAAGTGTTGACCAGGGCGATGATATCGGCCCCGGCGGCCTCACACGCGCGGGCGACCTCCGCGATATCGGTGACATTGGGGGTGAGCTTGGCGATGAGCGGACGCTGCCAGCGCGCGCGGCACGCCGCCACCACCGCCGCCGCGGTCTGTGCGTCGGCGCCGAATGCCATGCCGTGGCGCTCGACGTTGGGGCACGATATGTTGAGCTCGAGGGCGGCGATGCCCTCCGCCTCGCCGAGGCGAGCGGCGAGCTCGGCGAATTCGTCGGTGGTCTCGCCGGCGATGCTGGCGATAAGCGGCAGGCCCAGCTCCCGCGCGCGCGGCAGCTTGTCGGAGAGAAAGACCTCGATCCCCGGGTTTTCGAGGCCGATGGAGTTTACCAGCCCGGCGGGCGTCTCGACCGTGCGCGAGCCGGGGGGGTTGCCGGCGCGCGGCCGCAGGGTCGTGGTCTTGAGCACAAACGCCCCGAGGTGACGCATCTGCGGCGAGCGCGCGTGCTCCTCGCCGTAACCCCACACGCCCGAGGCGACGACCAGCGGGGTGCGCAACCGCATCCCGGCCAGGGTTACGCCGAGACCAGCAGGACTCGATTGGGGCTCGCCTTGTGTCATGTCGGCGGCGACCGTCGGCAGGGCGCGGCGTGGCTCTCCCCTACCCCACCGTCGCCGGCAGCTCCTCCCATGAGATTTCCTCGGCGCGGAAAGCCGGCCCTTCGCGGCAGACGGTGCGATAGACCGGCTCGTCCCGCCTCGAGCGCATCCTCACCACGCAGCCGCGGCACACGCCCATGCCGCAGGCCATGCGCTGCTCCATCAGCACCTGCACGGGCAAGGCCGGTGACGCGATCCGAGCGACCTCGCGCAGCATCCCCGCCGGGCCGCAAGCGAAGACCTCGGTCACGCCCTCCGTCAGGCGGGCCAGGGCTTGCTCCAAGTGCTGCGTGACCACCAGGCCGTGCTCGTGCTCGGTGACCAGGGTCGCACTGCATCCCAACGCTGCGAATTCGTCGGCGGCGACCGGGGCGCTTGCCGCGGTCGGCGCGCCTAACACCACGTGCACGGGTCGCCCCTGGCGGCGCAGCTCTTGCGCCAGCGCGAGCAACGGCCCTGCGCCCATGCCGCCCGCGACCAGCACCGCGGTGTCGAGGTCGGGCCGGATCTCGATCGGCCGCCCCAGGGGCGCGCGCACGGGCAGCTTCTCGCCGGGGCGCATCTCCGCCAGTCGTCGGGTGCCGCGCCCGACGACCTTGAACAGCACATCGAAGGTCGCCCCCCGCCCGGGCTCGATAATGCTCAGCAAGCCAGGGGGAAAGGGTGCCGGCTCGCGCAATCGCTCGGGCGCATAGTCGGGGCCGCAGAAGCGATGAAACCCGAAGGGACGGCGCAGCAGCGGCAGCTTGGGGTCAACCGACAGGCCGGCCCCGGGCGCCCGCGGCCGATTCCGGGCGCGACGGAAGGCCCGGCGCTCAACAGCCGGTGCGCACTCCAACAGGAGAAACTGCCCGGCGCGCGCGGCCTCGGCGACGGAGGGGCAGATCAGGGTCAGGCGGTAGGCGCCCTCGCCGCGCGGTTCGATCCCGGCCACCTCAGCGCGGGCTTCGCGGGCAGGCCGGCTGAGCGGCTGGGCAATCGGCGCGCCGCGCAGGTAGCGGTCGAGGTCGCGCGCGAACACGACCGCCCATCCCTGGCGGCGTAGGGCGTTGGCCTCGTCCGCGCGGTCAACAATGACCAGGGAGGGCACGCGATCGGGACCGGCGAACTTCGACGAAGGCGCGCCGACCGAGATGGACTCCAGCCGACACGCCACCTCCCCACCGTCCAGCCACAGCATGCCCACGTGCCCGAGGTGCCGCAGGAGCCCGTGAACGCGGTGCTCGAGGTCGGTGTCATCGAGCAAGCGCGGGGCGGGGCGGCAGGCGCGCAGGATGGCGGAGCGGTAGGCTCGGCTTGTCCAGATTTCCAGCTCGCGCTCACGCGCCGCCAGCGCCAGCCGGCACAGCAGCCGGGCGTGGGCGGGCGCCATTACTTGACTTGCACCAGCAGGATGTAGGACCGCGCCTGCGGGTTGGCTCCGGTCGCATCGCGTATGGTCGCGATTACGTAGTAGGGGCCGGGGCGATCGTATGCGTTCATTACGCGCGGCCCTTCCGCCTGTCGCTCGATGCCGTCGGAGTCGTCGAAGTCCCAGGAGATGTCGAGCGGCGACAAGCCCGCGCTCGCGTTGGCGACGAAGGTAATGGGTTGCCCGACCCTGGCGATCGCCGGACTGGCGATCGGCAGCGCCTCGACGGGAGCGACGTCCAGCTGCAGCCTGATCTCACCTATGTATAGAGTGTCGGCGCGGTCGCTGAAGACCAGGATGCGTTGGAGCTTGTCCCCGATGGGGCCGTCGAACTCGTGCAGCGGGAAGCCGATTCTCACCCAGCCTGCGGGATTCCTGGTGCCTGGATGGATGGGATAGTCGGGCAGCATCGCCGTGCCTTCGTCGGTAACCAGATGCACGCTGAACGCGGTCGCCCGAAACGCCGCCGTGTCGGCGCTGGCCGGCCCCGTGGGCGTCGGCTCCGGCGCAACCACCGGGTATGCGGTGGCACTCGCCGCTTGCCCGGTCAGGGTCCTGGCGCCGGGGCGGGCGTATCGCCGCGTCGTCGAACGGGTCCCGGGGCGGGTGTAGGCGCTGCCCGGGCGGACGCTGGAGGCGCGCGGGGTCAGCGCCGGAGATGTGGACGCGCCGGGGACGGCAGGCGGCGTACGAATGGGCGAAGGAGCGATCTCCTCAATCTCCCCACCCCTGCCGCCGCCAGACCGGCTCGGAACCCCCGGGGCGGGCGCCGCCCCGGGGGTCGTTCCGGGCGCGCCCGGAATCGCCTCCGGAGCCGGCGCTTCCGGGCGCGCGAAATACGGACGCACCCACAGCTCGAGGTACGCGGCGCGCTGTCCCGCGTAGGCCGAGATGTCGAGCGGGGACGGGAACTCGATGCGCCCGCCGCGGAAATCGCCCTGCGAGACGAGCTTGAGAGAGCTGCCGCCGACGAGCGCGATCTCCCCTACTTCCTGCAGACTGCCGCTGCCCCATGCGCCGACCACCAGCGGAGCCGGCGCGCTCTTCAGGTTGCCGCCGTATATCAAGCTCTCCTCTGCGGTCGGCGCCGCAGGGCAGAGAGCCGCGGTCAGGGCGAAACCCAGTGCCAGTACCAGAATCGCTCGCCTCATCGTAGTACCTGCCTTTCGGGACGCCGGCGACCTTGCGCCCATCGCCTTATCAGGACATGAGTCGCAGCGCCACCTCATTGGCCACCGCGATGCCCCGCTCGGTCAGCACCACCCGCGAGCCGTCAGTGGCTAGGCCGCCGGCCGCCATCCCGGTCTCTGACCTAGGGACCGTCGCCAGGCCCGCTCGCACCAGATACTGAATTCGACTTCTATACTCGCCAGCCACATCCCTGCCATGCCGCGCGCCCAACTGCGTCAGGCACGCCCCCTGCTCCGTGCGCAGCCCGAGCATCAGCTCCTCCTCCAGGCGCCGCCGCGCCGACAGCCGTTCCGCATAGCCCACCGGCGCCTTGCCCCGCGCCAGCAGATCAGCATACCGGCGCGGCTCGCTCTCATTGGCCCACCGCATCCCCGCCCGCCGCGAGTGCGCCCCGGCGCCGAGGCCGACATA
>Ga0307379_10001003_pt1 | contig 45508 bp, 74 predicted proteins | sample UN2MG_FD_202237 | JGI IMG/M metagenome (GOLD analysis project Ga0307379, IMG submission 202237) | Soil microbial communities from Risofladan, Vaasa, Finland - UN-2 | ecosystem: Environmental > Terrestrial > Soil > Coastal area > Acid sulfate soil | place: Finland: Risofladan, Vaasa | collected...
ATATACCGTTGAATGGCTTAATCCCAACAATACCGTAATCTATAGCAACCTTTATAGTGTATTGACTTTGTAGTCTTTCATATAGAGTTTTCATTAATACCCTAAATCCCTCTAAATCTTGTTCTCTCTTATAATGATTACACCTTCGGCAACTTGGCATAAGATTTTCAGAAGAGTTTAATTTTAAACCGAATATCTTTTCTGGGTTTCTATACGCTTCTATTGCATATTTGGATATCATGTGGTCGATTTGCATATCTTTATATTCCAATTCTTTTCCACAATAGGCACAATGTTTGTTATATTTAAACCATACCTTTTGCCGTAATTCTTCTCTTTTATTTATCTTGCTTCGCCTCCTCTATAATATCTATAATTGATTTATAAATTTTTCTACCTATATTCCCCGATAATTTATCTATTGGATAACCCATTTCTTTTTTAAGTAATTCATTTATTTTATTAAAATCTTCTTTAGGAATTGGTGTAAAAATATCTTCAGGATATGGATTTTGAGATAATTTTTCTTTTAATTCCTCCCATATCTGCCGATACTTCTCACCTTGTATTACTTTTTCATCTACTAACAATTCACCGAAGATTTCACGTTTTTTAAGGGTGTCTAATTCTTTTAGCAGGGTGATAATCTTCTTTACCCAATGGTTATATTTACTTTGATATTCTGGCATATCATCTTCTTCCCCGATACAAAAATATAGTGTATTTTCTAAAAACATAATCGCCTCTTTGATTTCTTTAGCTTCCATCGCTTTTCACCTCCTCCTCTTTCCTCCATCGTTCATTTCTTTCAAGACAATCCCAGACAAAATAAACCCAATTACCTTGGTATTTCTCTTCGATGGTTTTCTCAAAATCAGGTTTCTTTTTCAGCCACTCTCTCAAACTTACTAGTGTAGAATTAACCAAGTCCTCTCCGAATCTTCTATTCCAAGCTGCTCGTATGTCGTCTTCGATGTACCAAGCCCAGATCTCGAAATCAAATTCGACTTCGTTGTATTCATTCAAACTTCATTCCCCCATAAATCCCAATCTTTATTCCATTATCCATGATGGCTTCCAATCCTTTAATAAATCTTTTAACCTAATTAGTTCTTTTTCTGTCCATTTTTCAAAGTTTGCATTATATCCCAATTTTTCTTTAAACTTTGCATTATCCTCCAAACATAATCCCTTCCTTAATTCCTGAATTTTCTCGATTAATACATCTTTAGTTAGGGAAAAATCGTCATTTTTATCGACTTTCTCTAATGGTTCTCTTGGAGTAACGAATGGACTTGTTTCTTTTTCTTTTGCTTCTAATTCTCTCTTATCTCGTTCTCCTAATCCTTGATCTTTGCCATACCAATATTCCCAGTATCTAATACCTTGAGCTTTAGTTAATTTATCTGCCTTACCTATTTTTTTAACTTCTTCTTTGGTGATATATTGAGAATCAACTATACCCCCCATTTTTTTACCTTCTTCGTTGATGTAGCCATAAATTTGTTTCTTCTGTAATATGGTAGCCATCTTATCGTTGACTGGTTCTGCCAAATGAGGATTTTTTACTAAATCTTCTCCTGGCATAGTATCTTTGACAATTTCTTTAGCCTTGGCGATCCGTTCTTCTTTAGGTTCTAATCTTTCTTTATATTCTTTTGGTATATAAGGATTCTCTTTTACTTCTGTTGCTGTTCCACCGAACTCTTTGGTTATGGCTTCACTTGTTATCTTGCAATTATAGATGTAACCCACTATCCTATCGGCAAACTTATAGTATTCTTTTTCAAAATTTTCATCGTTGGGAAAAATATCTTTACCTACCATTTCAGTAACTGCCTTAATAGCACACTCTCTTACGATACATTTATTATTTTCAATTTCTCGAAAGGTCTTATCGTGCCAGTAATCATCTTTGGTATATTCCTTCGGGTTTCCTTCGGGTTTTTGAGTGGTTTCTTGGGTAGATTGCATAGGTTTCTCTTGTGAAACATCTTCATCCTTTTGAATTTCGTCTATGACTTTTCCATTGACGGATTTATCAGGTTGATTTTTCTTATTTGTAAATTCTTTTACTTTCCCGCTTACTTTAATACAAGCTCCTTTTATAATTTTATCCTCTTCGCTATCAAGATAAATCCAACAACCTTGCTCACCTGTAGAATCTGCAATTACTACCCATTGAGAAACACCATACTGACCAGTCATTGGAGCTTTTGCAAACTTAACATTGCCTTCAATCTCTACCACATCACCTTCTTTCGTTCTTGACATTTCATTTAATTTAATTTCCATTTATTTCACCTCCCTCTCTAATAAAATTTTATAATCTCTAACTATTTTCCTTAACCGTTCATTCTCATCCATTAATTCATCTCTCACTTCTTTTAAAGTTGTATTCTCATCTTCTAAATCTTCTATTTTATCTTCCAACTGTCCCATAATCTATTCCTCCTCGAATATAATTATTTTGCCTTTTAGGATGTGGATGTCGTACTTTTCTATAAATTCTTTTAAATCTTTAAAAGAGCCATAGGTATGGTTTTTATTTGTTTGTTTATCAACTCTTACCAAAGTATATATAGCTTCATCGTCTTTCCAGTCTTTTATTAACATCCCTACCCAACCATTATCGTTCCACCTGCAGAAGCACGGAAACTTTATCTTATCGAGGTTCTCGTCATTAACCCAGTTGCCCTTATCTATTGTCCCTTTGTAATATATTCTATTTTCTTTAAGATATAGAGGTTGTCTTTTGCCCCTAATACAAATCTCCCCTATATGTTCCTCTTTTTTCTTCTCCTTCTTCGCTTTCACTACTTCTACTTCCAAATATGGTCTATCCTGTAAATTCACTTCTTCACCTCCTTTCGTTTTTTCATTCTCAATCTTTCTTCTAACTCTTTAAAAGCTTTTGGGTTTTCCATAAGTTTTAATAATTCCATTTCCTCTAACATTTTATTTTTTGCAAGAGTATAATAGTAATACATCTTTGTTTCAATCCAATTATTAGTGTCCCTTAAAGCCTTTTCTCCCTTATTCATTATTCCTCCTTTCGTTTCTCTGCGAAACACTACCTTAATTGTTTTTGAAGATTATAAATCCCTAAACAATGCTTGAATACTTTCCAGCACAGACTTAATTTCTTCTCAGGAATTTCCTGAAATTCAAAACCTTCCATCTCAATTCTTCCTACTCTTAAAATTGCACAGTTTTTAACCTTATGCCCTGTTTCTCTTAATAACTGTCGGTAAGCACAGACTTGAATAAAATGTTCTGGGTAAAGTGCTTTACAGGTTTTGTAGTCAATTAAAGTAGGAATACCATCAAGTAAACAGTAATTGTCTATCGTTCCGCCATACTGGTACTTTTCGCTTACTAAAGGAACTTCTAATAAAAGTGGCTCAACGGTGTGATGGTTTTTCCAATTTATATATTTTTCATAACTCTTTAGTGCAATTTCAATTTGTACAGCAGTATAGTATGAAGTATCAGTATCTTTAAAACCAAGGTCTCCAAACATCATCTCATGAACCAAAGTTCCGATATCGGCTTTGTCATCTACATAATCTCTTACATTAATTCCCTGTAATCCTAAATTATTAGCCCAGGGAACTAATAACGGTTTGTTTATTACCCCAAGAATTGTAGTTGTGCCTGGTAATCTTTTTCCTTCTTTGTTAAAGTAACTTACATGAGCTTTTATTCTCTTGCCCGATTTCTCCATAATAAAACCCCCTTTTAAAGTACCCTACGTGGTACTACTTTCTTTAATGCTTCTTTTACCATGTCAATGCCCTTGAAATTTCTTTTCTTTTGAGCCTCTGTTAGTTCTTCTTTTTTAAATGGTTTTTGAACCACATAAGGCTCTTCTTTTTCTTCCTCTTCTAAAAACGGATTCTTTTCCACCTTTATATATCTCCTTTTCTTAATCTCCAATGTAAAATCGTATGTCCGCTATTTGTCATTAATTTTAGATTTTCTATTCTATTATCATCTTTTATACAATTCTTATGATGAACAACTTCTTTGGGATTCAATTTCCTTCCTAAATATCTTTCCATTTCTAATCTATGTTCTTTAATGTATTTTCCATCAGATTGTAAAACTTTAATAAATCCTCTTTCTTCTTTTGTTTTTCCACCTTTCCAGTTATGGGGGATATTCCTTCGTGGAATATTAAGTTTTACCATCCAATACCATATTGTTGTATTGTCTACATCACAAATTTTGGCAATTTCAACTATTGTCATGACTTCATTCCAATATTTATTGAACAACCATTTTCTATTTCTATACTGTTTATTAATAAAAATACCCCCTTTTTTTTGCTTTATTTAATTTTTGTAAAGAAAGTTATACTTTATACCAAACTTCTGAAATTTGCATGTCCGACCCCCTAAAAAATCAATTCTGGAGCGATTGGGGGCATTTTTCACACCTTAACGTATCTTTTCTCCCTGCAAATAATCCTCTTACATGATTCACAATATTTTTGTCTGGGATTACCTACGAAAGACTTACCACATCTTTGACAATCTAACTTAATTTTGCCGATAATAGGGCTTTCACTTTCAATAATGTTTTCCTTATCTTCTTGTGATAATTCATATCCTATTTTTTTCGCCTTTATATCGGCTTTATAGAGTTCTTCTAATTGAGGATTCATTGGTAATACTGCTCTCTCAAAATATCCACATCTTTTATCCTTGGATAAAGAACATTGACAATCTTCTTCATACTCTCTGTCACAATAATCCTTAATATCATTGAGCAAAGCACTATAACAAGCACATTCATTAACTATTAAACGTTTAATTTGTAGTTCAATCTTCATTTTAATCCCCCTTATTCAACTTTGTTTAATATGTCTTGTTGGTCTTTATAAAGCGGTCGTTCAAATATATAACTAAATCCTTTCCAGTTGAGCCACTCTGCCACTCTCGTTCCCTCATGAGCCAAATGTCCGCCTTCAATAAAACTATACCCTGTGCCAGTTTGAGTAATTAGTCCTCCGTGGAATAGTGCAATCAAGAAACCATTCTGGTCAAAAATACCTGAACCTGAACTACCTGGTGCTGATGGGATGTCAATTTTTACTTGATCCATCCAGCCAAGACCATCCGTACCAATGCCTAAATCTAAATGGGTCTGATTGATATGTCCCTGGTCTGTACTAAATGGTAATGCTAATGGGGCATGTCTGATCCAGACCTTCTCACCTACTTCACATTCAGTCTGTCGGAATGTAGCATAAGGTTGAAATGCCACGTTTTTGATTTGTAAAATACCTACATCAAGTCCTTTATCGTATCCCACACAAACTGCTTCAATGTCATAATTTTGGTCTGCACTAATTTTGATACTTGCCTTATTCACGGTAGCTATCCAGAAAGTAGGTTCTCCCATTTTATCTACAAGATAAGAATATTTTTGAGATATTGGTCTTGCACCTGCTTTAATCTCTGCTTTAGGTGGGTCAATACTCGTTTTGATATCTTTCTCCTCATAAACGTTAATAGGTTCTGTTTTGCTTCCCAGATTTAATTTATCTACGAGAGGTTGTACAACATGATAGTTTGTCATTACTAAAGTTTCTGCGTAGATAACTTTATCCTGGGATTGTAATGCTTCTGGTAATATACTGGAATAGATTATAGTTCCCGTTCCATAAATAGCAGTCTCCACAATTTTATCTTTTTCATCTTTGTCGTCCCCAATCCATTCACCATACTTCACTAAATAACCTTGTTTATACCAGACTTTTTCATCCTCATTTAATTTCTTGAACTCCTCATCGGTTAACTTCACTCCTTCTTCAAATTTGTAAAAGGATAGTTGTCTATAAACTTGCTGTACGGGTATTCTGACCTGAACTCCCACCCTTTCAACGAAATCAATCACATCTTTTTCATTAATCGGTGGAGAAGCCCATTCTGCTAAAACAGGTAATGCTAAAAAGGCTACAATAAATATCGCTAGTAAAATCTTCTTCATTTTTTTTCACCTCCTCCTTGTAATATATTTTAGAAAGAAAGCTAACCCAATTACAAAAACTATAATAATGGGAAACTTAATTAAAAAAGCGATGTTATTCATTGGTTCTCCTTAAATAAAACAACACATATCAAGGAATATATTGCTAAATCTTTTAAGGTATCTTCTATGCTCTCATTTTTTACTTTGTATTCTTCTTTTTTAGCGAAGCTACATAGCCTTGAAAATTTATCACTCATTCTGACAAGACAACCTTTCCAGGCAGGTATTCCCATCATTTCGCTTAATTTCAAATTCCTGAATGGATCACCTTCTCCTGAATAGTCATGATTTTTATTGGAATGTATTTCTTTCAACTCGTCTAATAATTTATAAAAGTCAGGATGTCCGTAATATTTTTTGTCTACCTTTAATCCTCTATATTCTTTCTCTGTCATACTTGTCTCCTTTGAAAATAATCATCTTGCATTACTATGTCGTAAGCCTTTAACCAACCAGGAAATCCACCTAAATTGAGATCATCGATATAATAATCACCATACACTTTCCTGGTATTCCACCATTGTATTTCCTCTACATTTTCATTGATTTGTTCAAAATACTGCAATATATCATGTTTTTTTAAAACTGATTTCACAAAATCCAAACTATCTTCGTTTCGTGTAGTCCAGACTATTAATCGGCAACCATTGTAAAATAAATTTTCTATAATCTTCTTACAATCAGGCATTAGTTGTGTGCCTTTATCATCGTATCTTTTAGCCTTTCTTATTGTTCCATCGAAATCTATAGCTAAAATCGGTCTATCTAAATATGCCATTACATTACCCCCTTAATCAGTGAATCCTGCTTTTATCTCACTTACAGGTTCACCATTATATTCTTCAGGTTTCTCTGCGAAACTTTCCACCGCCATCTCAAAGTGATATTTCAATTCTTCACCCTTTGGCACTCTGTTCTTTAACAGTAAATGTCCATTAATTTTTATTTCTATTTCTTCTCCTGCTCCTAATGAAAAATCAGTATGGTATTTATATTCATTTCTTTCATCGCTGTAATAAAATTTAGTTAATGGTTTCCAGACTTTCATAATTCACCCCCGAATGTCCTTCCTTCAAAAGTAAATTTACCTTTAATAATTACTGGCACATATAAGTTATACATACCATCTTCCCTTACATAAAGAACTCCAAAAGCATTCACCCATCTATTCATTCTTCCCCTCATAAATTCAGGACTGGTATCACATAAGCATCCGATAGATTGAGCAGTATGAAAACCTTGATAGTCGTCAATAGTAACTTTTGTATAGGATTGCATATCATGAGTATGACAATAAACACAACTTTTACTGAAACTATCAACAGTTTTAGCAGCATGATATTTATTGGTGTATATTCCATGAAAAGCAAAAAGTTTTCCATATTTTTTAATGCCTCTCTTATTATCTTTTATCCAAGGTATCCACTCCCAATCTCTCTCTTTTAACCGTAATTTTATTTCAGGTTCTATACTCCCCTTTAAAGTAGTGTCTTTCCTTGTTACTATATTTACCCAGTCTTCGTGATTACCACCCATGTACGTCTTTTCACAACTTTTGGGTAGTAACTTTTCTAATGGAGTGAGGATGTCAGCATCAAAAGTATCATAGTCTTGTTGAATTCTCTTCCCCACAAAATATTCATTATCTTGTTGTTTCTTTTTCCAGTGGTTGACAGAATCCATATTCATACCATCTCCAAGAATGTTTATGGCATGAGGTTTAAACCATTTAATGAACTGAAAGACAGCACCCACAGCAGGTTTATTATGATGTGGATGGTGAAAGTCAGGTAGTAAAACTATTTTATTAATCAATTAATCACCTCTTTATTTTTTTTAAGGGCGGGGCAAACCCGCCCTACCAAAGGAGAACTAAAAATGAAAAAGTTAGTAGTAGTTGCAGGCAAATAAAAAAGACCGAATCTCTCTTGAGACTCGGTCTCGTTCTTACTAAATTTCAATCGGACAAAAGTTCGCTAATATATCTTATGTAAAGTAAACTCTACAGAATACAATAAAATCAACTATAACCGAATCTCTTTTATTGTCCTTATAATTTTTTAGATTTCAATCCCCCTTTCTCTATAAAAATTTCTAATATCTTCCAAAGCTTCTTCAAGTGCTTTAATAAGTAAAGGATGTGGTTTAGTTCCATTTCTCCATCGTCTAATCGTTCTTGAGGATATTTCAGCTCTCTTTGCGACATCCTCGATAGTGAGTCCAGTTTTTTCTTTAATTTTTATTACTTGATTTAACAAATCGTCCAAACACTCTTACGTCAGCAAAATTGCCTATCCTCCATTTTTTATCTTACGTATAAGATAGCACAAAATCACTCAGAAGTCAAATTAATTTTAAAACTCGAACGTAACTCCAGCCGTAATACCAGAATAAGTTGGATGTAGAGGGACAAGATTCAGACCCGTAAATAAACCAAATCTATTTCTTTTCAGTAACTCATTAATGATGTCCTGTTGCACTTTCATTAAAGATTGCAAATTCTTCACAACTTCCATTAAGGCTTGATTATCAGCCTCTGCTTCGGTATAGAGCTTCTGATATCCGATCGCAATTTCGGCGATGTCTTTATAAGCAATTAAGAGTTCAGAATACGTATCGGGGATAATCAGATTCTCTATAGTAGGAATTGTTATCCCCACAATACTAACAGAAGCCAGAAGACATACAATAATAAAAACTCTAAAATGTTTTTTTAGCCGATCAGCCAAATCTTTAGCCTCTTCTTTTCTATTCTCAATTCTCTTCTCTATTTTTTTTACTTTCTCTTCTTCTACTTTGGCTTCTGCTTTTACCTCGTTAATTTTCTCTTTGAGTTTTGAATTATCCCTTCTTGTAAAAAATACATACACCAATACAGAAAAAATAATCGCAAAAGCACCTGTTATCCAGTTCCATATATTTTTCATACTTTACCTCCTTTCTTAAAAATCAGATTCCATATCTTTTTAGGTACGACCATAATTATATGCCAGTACCATTTACTACAGCTAACGATATTAAAAATTGTATATATCGCAGTTGCTGATAAAAACACGTAAAATACAATATTCATTTTCCACCTCCTACGGGGTACAAATCCCACCTTCACACTTATATTCTTTTCTTTCTCTTTTCTCTTTCTTTAATAGGGAATTTATTTTATCCTGAATATACTTCTTTGTTTGTAATCCGATAATTCGGTCAACTTCTTTTCCTTCTTTGAATAAGATCAATGTAGGTATTCCTAAAACTCTGTACTTCACATAGATATCCCTACTATTGTCGATGTCTAACTTAAATACTTTTAGTGTCGGATTGTCCTTTGCCAATTCCTCTACAATGGGAGCTAATTTTTTACAAGGTGAACACCAATCAGCGTAGAAGTCCACCATCGCAAATTTCGCCTCAAGAACTATGTTCCAAGTCTCACTATTCACTTCTATCACCTTATTCTCCTCCCCTGGTGTGGTGATTCCATCGGAACAGCCACAAAATAATATCAAACTCAAAATTAATACAAATAATATTCTCATTTATTTACCTCCTTATATAAATCTATTACTCGGTTAATCCAACCTCTTATGTAAAGTTTTGCAGTTTTGCATTTAGTATAAAATTCTATTCTTTTTAAAAGATAATCTCTCCAATCAGCGGACACACCTAAAAACTCTTTTGCTCTACTTATTCCACAGTTAACCGCTGTATCGAAAACGATTAAGTTAAGTGGTGAAGTTAACTGGTCACAATTAGCCTTTAGCCAGTAGTTCTCGTAATAAATTTTTTCAGCTATTGCAAACGCTTCGTCTTTCTTCTGTTTATTAAAAAGTTCTTCTATCTCCATAACTTCTTTAGGATGACTACGGTAAGAGATACCCCAAATAGTTAAACCACCAGGGTCTTTGGGGTCATTGCTTATAAAGCCTTCCCACTTCAATACAAACTTAATTGCCTTCTCGAAATCCTTATTTGTTTCCATTTAATTTAGATATCTCCAGTCGGAGTTCAACAACCTGTCCAGTATTCATGTCTACCGCATCTTTCACACTTGCTGTATTAGCAGAATCTGCCTGAACAATAACCGCTAAATCTTTTATTACATCTTTTAATCCGTTTACTGTGGGTATTAACTTCCATAAAAGAAAGAAAGTTATTGCAGCGGGTATCCCAACTGTGGTTACAATGTTTACTATATCAAATTCCATTAAAATCACTCCTTTTCAACTTTACTTATGTCCCCTTTTTCTTTAATTACTTTAGTCCAGTCGTCTTTACTTTTAGATACTTTAGTCGTATCTCCTTTTTCTTTACTCACCAGAATCCAATCATCCTTTCCTTTTTCTACTTTAGTAGAATCAGCTTTTTCTTTTATTACTTTTACCCAATGATAAATAGCTTTAAGATTTGCAGTTATAGATGAAACAATATTTACCGTAGAATTTAAAGCTCTTAATATACCACTACTTAAAACCGAAGTTATAGATGTCGCAATATTAACCGTTGAAGTTAATGCTTCTTTGATACCTCTACTTAAAGACGAGATTATCGAAGTTGTAATCGCCGATGTACTGGTTAATGTTGCCTTAATTCCCCTGCTCAATACTGAAATTATTGACGTTGTTATTGCTGATGTTGAATTTAATACCTCTTTAATTCCTCTACTTAAAAGTGATGTAATCGATACTGCGATATTTGTCGTAGAGGTTAACGCTTCCGTTATTCCTCTACCTAAAGAAACTCCTCCACCTGTTCCATAAAGACTGATTGTTTTATTAGCAACCAATGTAAATCCGACATTATCACAAGGAATTTGGTCGTATACATTATACCAAGTACCGGTAGCAGGAGTTAGACTGTCCACGTCTATCTTACCTGCACTTCCCCATAACCCAATATAATCTCCTTCTTCTACATCGATATCAACAACAAAGGTTTGTTTAGACCCAACAAGAACAACACCTGCACCATTTCCATTATCAACGGTTTCATAATCACGAGTAGTTAAATTATTCCCGCTTGCCGAAAAAGTAGCCACCTTGCAGCCAGCTATCTGTGTATTAGCCCAAATCTCTACTTTAGTTATCTTCCCAGTAGCATTGGCAGGGTTATTTGCATCTACTCTTGTGGAGAAAGTATAATTATCATTGCTATTTATAGCTGGACTACCTATATTAATTTCCCCACCAATAAAACACACTATAGTTGCTACAGAGTTTAAAGCTATAGCACTAATGCCATATACACTCATACAATAATTAGCAGCCAAAGTAAAAGTTGTATTAACGCAGGCAGTTTGGTCGCCTGCTAAATAATAAACTCCACTACCACCACTGGTATCACATTCAAGTTGGGCAGCTTCGGCTGTAAAATATAATCCGATATGATCCCCCATCGTTACAGGAAGATTAACGGCAAAACGTTTAGCAGAACCAGCTGCTATGGCACCAAGATTACTACTTGCGGAACGAGCAGTAAATTTAGCAGGGTAACCAGTTGGGTCAGGACGATAAAAAATCGCTGCGTAAGCCCCAGTCATAGACACTGCTGCCCAAATATCAACACTTGTAATTACCCCTGTAGCGTTAGCAGGGTTAGTTAAATCTATAGAAGTATAATTTCCATATAAATAAGAATCCCTACCAATGCAATCGCTACCTATATCTATTTCAGTCAAATTTAGTCTATCTACTTTATTTAGAATTTCTATTCTTTTGTCAATGAGTGTAAAATCGAGTTTATGTTGAAGTCCACAATGAGGACAAACCAATATATTATTCTCGTAGATATTACCTTTAATTTCATATCCTTTATGGCAAGAACAACATTGTATTAAAGAATCATCTATTGGTGTTCCTATACTAATTTGACCCATAAGTTACTCCTTAATCTAACGTAATATCCAATGCACCGATAGCATATTCAGCTACGTCATTAATACCGATTACTTTAGTGGGGTCTATTGTTGCCCAGATTAACGTATTCGTTGCACTTGCTGCATCGGTCAAATGATTCAGTAATAAGAAAAACGCTACCGTTCCCCACGAAGCGGTTGCGGTGTCAAAGGTTATTGCAGCGGTGTTCTGAGTCGCACCAGCAACAGCAGCATCCCAGCCATTACAAACTTCACGAGCATAAGCACCACCTGATACTTCAGTTCCAGCGACTCCCGAATCTGTTGGACTTGCGGTAAATAGAGCTACATACAAGTTGGTTTCTACTGTATATGGGGTTGTCTTGAACACATGGTCTAATAACTTGTTTGCAAGATTATTACATACTCCGCCAGCACTGAAAACGACATCTATATCGCCTGCTACAATGTATAAGTTAGTTCCGATAGGACAAGTCTTACTTACTGTGAAATCTCCGTGAGCCAAGAAGTTACCAGCCGTTATTGCGTCAAAGATAGCCCAGTATGCAATAGTTCCCCAGTCTGCGGCAGCTTGTGCAAAAGTTATCTGGTTTGTATTCGCTGTTGCTCTTGCAACAGCAGCATTCCAAACATTCATAACTACCCTTGCATAACCGCCCCCCGATGGTTCGGCTATACCTGCTCCTGTGTCTAATGGGTCAGTGGTAGATAACGCTATGTAGATGTTTGCTGGTACTGAAAATGGTGTAGTTTTTAATACGTGGTCTAATAGTTTAATCTCTAATGCATCACTTAATGAACCTGCCATGAAAAATCATTCCTTTCTTTTTTTTATCACCCCCTTTATAAATTTAATAGATACTATTTAAGAAACCCCCCCTACATCGCCGATAGGCGATTATACCCCCCCCTTTTTTGGATATCAAGTTGCATTTCTTAAAAAGAGCTGTATCTCTTATTAAGAAAGCGTTAAAAAAAAATCAGTATGTTTCTCTGCGAAACACTATTGACTTTTCCGTCATTTTGTGCTATCTTGTTTAAGGGTATTAATATGAGAATTAAATATCTTGTTATTTTATTTTTAATATTACTCTTAACTGGTTGTGGTGGAGTTACTACACCATCAATTAATGTGTCTGGCAATTGGACAATGACCAGCATTACTACATCAACTACTACTCCATTCTTTCATGTTGGTTTGGTAACAACCTCAAAATGCAATATTGTTGATAATTCTGGTTCATTAACTATCTATGGTTTCCATATTATCGGTTCAGAATTTTTCAACTGGAATACAGGTTACGGAACATTCAACAATTCTATTATTACTGCAAATATAAGTGGTAGTTATATCAATGTTTATGGTTCAACCGTATCTACTATCGTTTATTTTGAAGGTACTATTAATCCCAATGGTATCTCTGGGAGCGGAACTTGGGTTCAAACATTGAGCGTATATGGCTATTTTGATTCCGCTTCAGGAACTACTATTTTTATTAAAGGTGGTTAGTATGAAAATCATTAAAATAATTTTCATAGTAATTTCATTACTTATAGTAACTTACATTCTATTTCCTAAATATCAGATAATCAGTAATTCAGGAAGTATCTATAAATTAAACAAGTTAACTGGTCAGGTAACACGAGAGTACAATCCCATAAAGAAGCCAACTATTTTGTTAAAACCTTAGGTTTACTGACTTTGTTTTTTAAAATTGTGGGTTTCTTTACTCCCAACGTTTTTTTTAATATTTCAGGTTTTTTAAATTTTGCAGGTTCAGCTTCTTTTTCCTTCCCCTGTTCTAAAACGTATTTAGTCCAGATTAAACGCCTGATATCATCGGTTTCTCCTTGAAGCCAATCATCTACTCCGTCAATAGTTCGATAAGGCTGATTGTAAGGAAGTCCAATTACTTTACAAATACCACTAATTCCATGTTGAAATTTAGACTCCCACGTCTTATAAGTTGCAGCCTTAATAAATTCTTCTCCGAAAGACAATGGTGCTGGCATATAACCACCGTAACCTTCCATTATATTGACGACTATCGAACCTACAAAGAACCATCCACCGATGTAGTAAACCCCCATATCTTTAACGAGTTCTTTCCAGTCTTTGGGTGGTCTGCCTCTGGTAATTGTCCCGATTAGAACAGCAGGAAGAAACCATCCCCAAAGCACTCTATGAGCAAAAGTTCCTGGAGAGATTTGTCCAGCTTTCAATTTACCGAACATATCATGCCTAATATAATTCTGGTTTTTATTAATTTGGTTTTGAAATAGATTAAATAAATTAGCTACCGTACCATCTCTAAACCATTGCGGAAGGTCTTTGGTTAATGCTGCGGGTTGAGTCTTTCTCATGACCTCACCTGTACGTTTTATGGCTTGTCTGTCTAAATCTGCTAAATCTGTGAATTGTATTGGTTTCCCTTGTATTTTATGAGTATTCATTACTGAATTGTATGTTCCTATCCAAACTGACAAAACAGCAAACTCATCTAATGCCCTGATTAAGAATAATGTTTTCATTCTTATATCTTTAGTTTTTCCTGTAAGTATTTGTTTAGCATCAGTAGTCTCCATCCATTCCCTCATTATCTTGTCAATCTGTCCTTTTCTGGCTCTCATTTGAGGGTCTTTTTGGAAAGCAAATTGTTTGGTTTCATTATAATGAAGGGCTACCTGCTCTATTCCACTCAAGATAGTTGCTAAATCTGTTTCTGCTACTGCGTTGCACAGCGAAACAAGTTGTTTTGATCCTGATATGATATTGATTCCTAACATAGAAAAAAAGGCACTTGTCCTGAGAAACATTAAAGCCTTATCTGAAGTGCTAAGAATTTTACTTTGTTTAGCTTTTACAGAATCCTTAAACCATTTGACGATGTTATCATAAGCGATTCTTCCATATCTTGGATTTTGAATAATTGCATTTTTAAGTTCTTCATTAGTAAGTAAATTATTGATATCTATTACAGTTTCTTCATAAGCCTTATAGTGTTCGACCTTTGCCATATCACGCAATAAATTAGATACACAATCTATGTTGATAATATTTTCAGCACGATGTGTTCTTGGTTCACGGAATCCTTGTTCTAAATAAGCCCGTCTTGTGGTCGGGTTGCGTTCCATGTCTATCGCTACACTATTATCTAACTCTTCATTTATAATCTGAATACCAAATCGATTTTTAACTTTCTTTAAATGTACCCCTCGCACTCTTACATCAAACTCATCAAGTTGATCTCCTTGTGTTAATTGATATTTCTGATAATATTCAGCCATAGCTTTTTCTTCTTTAGTGAGACTATTGACGACATTTTCAATGTCCTTATCTGTGAATTTATAAGGTTCTTTCATACCCTTCATCAGATATACCCCAGCTCCCTGTATATGTCTTTTAGCGTCTTCATCTAAAGAACACAAATACACACCAGTTCTTTGAGAAGGCGTGAGCATTAAGTCTCCCGTTCTCTCTTGTAAGAACTTAACGATATTTATTTTGTCGTCTGTTATAGATTCTTGATAATCTTCTATCTTTTTGAAGGTACTTAATAATTCATCATTAGTGCATTTATTTACTGCATCGTAAAAAGTCTCACACCATAGACCTCTTTTTTCTCCGTCCATTCTTTCAAAGAGTGATTCATCTAAAGTAGTATTCATCCAGAAATGACTCCAGATGTCTTTGATTTTCTTTTTTGAACTTTCTAATTCCCTCATTTCTTGCTTGATATTCCTGCCTATGGGAATTTCTTTGCCTTTATAAAGCGTCTTAATGAGGTCTTGTACGAGTTCTTCTGTCCTTCTCCCCTTTTGTATTTTAAGTAATTTACCTTTAGTTTTTCCTATATGAGCAAGTTGTAAGATAGTATCATGAACATCCTCTAACTGTGCTATAGTCATGTCATTCAAAGGAATTTTCTTTATGATATCTATGACTTCTTGAGGAATCCTTAGGTTTGTGTTGCCTTCCTTAATTTCCCTTTCAATGAATTTGGCTGTTTCTTCTCTGGCATGTAAGGTCTTCTGTTGTCTCTTTTTTAAATCAAACGTTTCCTTAATCGCTTCAATCTTATCTCTGTAATCTACAGCGATGTTTTGAGTAGGAAGTTTATTAATATCATTGATTAATTTTTTGATGTATTTTTTTTGTGCTTCTCTCTCCTTCGCCTTTGCTTTAACTTCTTTTTGATGTTCTTTTATTTTCTCTATTTTTTCTTCAAATTTTTCTTTAGTGGCAAAGATTCCTTCTTTCTTTCCTGCTTTAAAGACTTCTCTGGCTGTTCTTTCTTCGCCTTTTAAGACGTACTTCAACATATCACTTTCATAAAGTTCTATTTTCTCGCCTTTAGTCTGTCCTGTAACCTCTCTAACTTTAGCCTTTACTTGTTTAGGAGTTAATTCTTCTCCCTCGGTGTAGATATCTTTAATCTTTACATCTTTAGGAAATTCTGGTTCTTCTTCTGGTTCTGCCATTTCTGCTGTTCCTTTAGGTGGTATAGGTGGTTTGGGTGGTTCTTCTACTGCCTTTTTGACCTTAATCTGCAAATATTGTTCTATTTCTTCTGAATATTTATTTTTAAATGATTCTGGCATTATATCCATAACTATTTCAGGATTAATCCCGAATTTTGATGAGTTATCAATAGCCCACTTATAGGCATCTAATTCTGTTGCTAAAAATTTATCTCTTCCCATTAATTCTGGAAAATATGTGCCTTCATCCATAGTTGTTAAATGCCCTATTTCATGTAGAGCTTCCCCTATCTTTTGTACCTCAGATTTTCCCTTAGTCCCAACAATAATTTCAGGGGTTGGGGTTGGAGAATAAAGAGTGATTTTAGAGTCAGGGTTTTCACCAATAACAATCCCAAACGAGTCCCTTACATTATCTTTAAATTCCTGGAATATAAGTGGTTCAAGTTCTTTGGAGATAGTAGGTTCTTTCCCTTCTACCTTCAATTCCTCTTTCGGTGCAATCTTTTCTTCAACTTTCTTTAATACTTCTTTTGGTGTAATTTCTTTACCAACTAATTCTTCTAATTTTCTTATCGTTTTTTCGCTTACAAATTCTGACGTAACATCAGCTTTAGGTAGTTCAGTAACCTTTACTTTTTCTAAGGGAATACCATATTTTTTAGCATATATTTCTTCTTTAGTAGGTTCTTTGGGTTTTGTCTTCATTTCTTCTTCGGTTTTATAAGCATAGGTTTCCATTTCTGATTCTCTCTCAAAAATCCCCAATATTGCTTTTTGTATATCTGGGTCAGTCTTAACTTTTTCCATAATTGTTATTGGGTTTAAGTTAGGCAATATTTTAGCTATTGTTTTTAGTTGTTTTTCTACTATATTTCCAATTAATCCCTTTTTCTGTTCTGGTGAAAGTTCAGTTAAATCTATAGTCTGTTCAACGTTTGTAGTTATTGCAGATGCCCCACCACCGAGAACTGCTCCGATTGAAGTGGATTCCGCAGTACCTTCCCAAATACTTCTCGTTTTATCCCAACCTATTGTTGCAACGAGATTTTCTCCTATTTGTTGTGAAAATTCTTGGAAACCTTCGAGTCCTGCATGTAGCAATCTATCAACCCAAAAGTTTCCACCAAATTTAGTAAACAACCATTCTAATCCTATATATTCCAAAGCACCTTCTATTACACCAGCAGTAACTGCGAGTGGCATTGCTTTACTAACTTTAACGTCTGCTTCTCTTGCTTCTTGATACATTGAACCTGTTTGGTACATTCCGAAAGCAACAGCAGCAGCATGTGGACTACCCGTTAAGACACTTATACCTACTGCACCAGCCAATGATGTAGCACCGCTTCCTAATTGAAAGAGCCAAGCAGCAGTCTTATTGTCTAAATCAGGGTGTAATTCTTTTTTTGATAAAAATTCACGATTTGCTTTTATTATTTCCTGTGATTTATCAACTAAAAATTTATCTATCGGTTTGTATAATGCTGAATCTTTTGTTTTACTAATAGCTTTCATTAAATCTGTATACTTACCTTCATCGCCCTTAAATACATTGGGAGTGCCTTCTACTGCTTGCATATTCTCACCCACAAGACGCATTAATCCACCAACAGCTTGAGGAGTGGAATAGATTCCATGTATAATACCTTTTATCGGTGCAGCAACATACTTATTAGCTCTGTCCAAATCTAACATAGGAGGTCGTCTCATCTTTTGTATTTCTACTTCTTGTTCTTCTAAATGTTTCCTTCTTATAAATTCCTGTTTCTTTTGAACAGAATAAATCTCATCTCTCTTGGAAATGTCGGTTTGCAATGTAGAAATTAAAGAATTGAATCGATTTACTTCTTTGTTATAATTAGCAATAATGGTAGGTTTTATTGTTTCGGGTATTCCCTCTAAGGTAGTATCAAATTCAGTGAGGTTTTTTTGCAGTTTAAGATAATCCTTATAATTCTTCTCAATAGATTCATTTAATACATCTAAAGGATTTTCTTCAGGTTCTTCTTCTATTGCTCCTGCACTACCACCCCCCCCTGATTTTTCTTTCTTATCTGCCTCTTCTTCTTTCAAAACCGAATTAAGTAAAGAGCTGGGTATTTCACCAATCCCACCCATCCTTTGAGACCAACCAGCAGGTTCTTTCTCTTTTTTTTCTTCTTTCTCTCCTTGTAATTTACTTAATTGTTTGGCATAATCAGTGGCTGCTTTTGGCGTTTTAAATTTTCCCAAAAATTCTCCTGTTTTTCTATAATAATCAATGGCTTCTTGGTCTGATACTTTTCTCCCATTAATAATTGTAGGTAATAATACTTCCACTCCATCAAAATTAAATGATTTTGAAAGGAGTGTACTAATTGAACCATCGGGATTTTTTATCACTGGTCGATTATTTAGATTTATATTGCCATACTCTAATATATCTGTTTCTTCTTCTTTTTTTAAAACTAAATCAAGTATTCCCATTTTTACCTACTTGTTAAATAAAGTTTCATATATGCTTTTTTAAGTTCTTCTATATCAATACCCATAGCTTTGATTTTATCGAAGTCAAGGTCTTCCAAAGATTTTTTCTCTGCAATCATTTCTTTGGCTAATTCTAAGGTTTTGTTGGCTACCGCTTCTTTTTCTATTTCTGAACCTTCCTCTAATAAATGTTTACCAGTTACATTGAAATATTCTTGGTCGTAGTTTTTGGCTTTTTCGTACCATTCCTGATAAGTCTCTTTATAATTAAGTCCTTCTGTATCAACTTCTTGAGTTGCTCCCTTTTTAATATCTGCTTCGGAAGGTTTGTTAGATATTCCCCATTTACAATATTCAATAACACTTATTGCTTCATCATATTTCTTCTTCATTAATTTTGGAAAATATTCTTTAGTCTCAAATGTTTTGGTGTCAATGTTTAAACCCTTTAACCTATTTAATTCATTTCCAAAGTCTTGTACGTTTTCTACTCTTTCCATAAATCCTTTTTCTATGCTTTCAGCAGTAGAGTAAGTAGGTGTTTCTAATTTTTCTTCTTCTTCTGGAGCAACATAAGCATCCAAAATCTTCAGTGCATTATTTAAGGGTATTTCCATATTATTGTCTTCATATATTTTTATGAACATATTCCATTTCTTTTCAAAATCGGATAATTTCTCCTCTGCAACATAACCTCCTAATAGTTTCATAAGTTCATCTCTTGAGATTTCTTTTCTGTTATACATATCAATGTACATTTGTGTATCTTTTTCTTTTGTAGTAATATCAAGAGCTTCTTTTTGTTGTAAAAAGTTTCTATATCCTTCAGGGTCTTCTCGTGCAAATTCTACCTCATTGGTTATTCTCGCTTTTTCTGGTTCTTGGGAATATTCCCAATATTCTGTAGCCAATTTTACATCTTTGGATAATTTTTCCTTTGGAGATTCTTGTCCTAATGCTTGATTCATAACCCATTCTTCCATAGGAGAGAAAGACCCCATGAAGAAAGGTCTGTGTTCTTTCATATAATTTAAGATAGGTTGATAGTCCATCTGACCTTCAGGCACATTCTGTATTGCATTTAGGAGTTGGGCTTTATCTCCTTTAGGGAACATGACTTCTGATGTAGGAGGCATACCTGAAGGCATACCTGAAGGCATACCTCCCATAGAAGGCATACCTAGAGAAGTCATTCCTTCTCTTCCTTTCATCATATTACCCATTACGTTAAATGTATCTACAAATTGACCTGCTATTTCTTCGATTTTAGCAGTACCACCAGGATAAATTTCTTCCCCTGGGGTTGCATTTAATAAATCAATCATATCGGTAACTTCTTGTTCGGAACGTGCTTTTTCAAGTTGACCTATAGTTGTATCAATTAAACCTTTATTATATTTGTTTTCAATCATTCCCTTTATTCCCGACACAATAGATTTAACCGCAGCCATCCTATCTTTGAAGATGTCGTAAGGTGTCTGACCTTGTTGGTACTGTGAAGGAAATTGTAATACTCTCATAAAATCACATCCTTAAAAAATTAACTGAAGATACTACCAAGGTAATAAACCACCAGCATAATCCCAGAAACCTGGTACATAATGTTGTGTTGGTTGATACCAGTTACCCCAATCAGCCATATATTGTGCGATGGGTGCTTGATAGTTAAACGGAAACAGTTCTTGTTGCGTTGCAACTTCCCAATCCGCCAATGCCTGTTTGGTGGCGATATCTCTTTCTTGTCCTGCCATTGGTGCAAAACTTTTGAGTGTTTCTATTTTCTGTCCTGGCATTGCAGACTCATATCCAGCATAACCTAATAATTGAGGTATCATACTTACTTGTCTGTTAATATCTGCTTCATATAAACTACCCAATTCTTTAGTTAAGCCAGTTCCTAATATTCCCCTATATTCTGCTTCTGCTCCCATTGCTGGTTCACTGTAAAGCATTCCACCTAATTGACTTCTCTGCCTGATACCACTTATACCCTTTGCTTCGGTTCTTGCTGTTTCTTCTTTTAATCCTTCATAATAAGGAGAAGTACGAGGATCATACTCTCCACCTAATACACTTTTTATCTTTTCCAAACCAAGTTCATAAGGTTCGGGAGTTCCTGCTCCCATCATCTTTTCTATAATAGAAGTTCCCCAATCTACTAATTTTTTTTCTTGGTCAGATAATTTTGGTAAATCCACCGTAGGAAGGGTAACATCTCTACCCATAAGTTCGGTTAATTTATCCATAGCTGGGTCGGTGTATTCTGTTTCAAGTAATTCTGGCGGTTCATCTTTCTCATAATGTCCTTTATTGGCAAATGCTATTAATACGGGAAAAAGTAATGCCATTTTCAAAATTCTTTTAATCTTTTTCCACATTTTTTTTCACCTCTTTCTCGATTACTCTATAGGCTTCTTTGAAGCCATATTTTTTTGATACTGCCCTAAAACCCCTGGTCATTGCACCAGCGATTCTATCGGCTTTTAGTATTTGAGCCATTTCTTCTATTTTCTTAAAAACTTTCAATCCTAATTTTAAATCCTTACCATCAGACCATGCCCATTCAATCCAGAGTATCTTCCCTTTAGCTATGTTATTGTTTAAGAACAGGACTGCACAAGAAGTTAAATCTTGTTCGTCATTAAAAGTGACGAGTATAATGCATTTACCAAAAGCCAACCCTTTACTTACATTTTCTAAAAATATATATGGGTCAGCAGGGTCTTTTTTAACATACTTAAAAGTCGTACATATTCTTGCCAACACATTTGCATGTGAAGCAAAGTTTAATTTATTTATTATGTAAACTTCATTGGGTTCTATCATGGTTCTAAAGCCTCCACTCTTTTATGTAATTCAGATATATCAGAATATAAGGCAATTACTAATTCAGAAAATACCTTATTGTATTCTTCTAATATCCTTTTCATTTCAGGGTCTTCTATATTTATATAAGGTAAAATAAGGTTCTTTGGTGTTAAAATCCTCATTATCGAACTCCTATTGGGACAAATTCATTTATTAATCCTATAAATTCAAAGTCGTTCCAAAACACAAACTTAATAAGAAAAGACTTTGCCAAGAAATCCACATCTCCACTACTATCCTGATTTTCACTTGGTAAGTGTTTGACGATAATATCCTCATCGCCAGTTAAAGATATCTCCCCTGCATATTGCCAACTTGCCTCATTATCTCGTTTGACATATATTTTGCATGTTCCAGTATTTTTATTATCAAAATAAGAATATAAATCCTCAAGTCTTTTCTTAATATGTAATCCTTGTTTTTCTGCCAAATCAGTCGAAAGCACAAAATAAGATTCGTAAGTTTCTCCGTCATCAGTTAAAGATTTATTAAGTTGATAAGTATATCCAGAATTACAAGAACATATATTTATCTTTGTACCAGTAGGAACAACTCCCGATGCAGCGGTTTGGAATTTAACCCATGCACCATAAGCAGTTCCGATTGAATTTACTGCGTAAGTACGATACCAGTATTCGGTGTTACCTTGTAAACTGGTGATATCCTTCTCATACACTCCAATTCCATAAGTTCCATCAGTGTGAACATCGTTTAGGTCATCTTTGGTTAGGGCGTATTTGAATCCTCTTGTGGTAACATCAACTCCACCCGTATCGGTGATGTCTCCGTTTCCCGTTACTTGAGCCTGTAAGATTGCGTCTGCGTCTAACGTTACTACGGTTGCCAGTTCTGCTGGGGTAGTATCATCATCCTCTGAATAACCATCAGAATATCCCGAATTTGGTGCGCCAGTTTTAAAACTCCAAGCCCGATAATAGTAATGGGTTATTCTTGCGAGTTCATCATCACTAAAACTTTCACCTGTACCAAAATAGGCTTCATCTCCGTCAGTCACACCAGTAGGTGCAGAGTCTATCTTCCTCCGAATCATGGTCTTTTCTGCACCAGTTCCTTTAGTCCAGGTAAGGTTAATCTGTGTGCTACTGATTACCGTACAAGCCAGAGCAGTAGGGTCGTTTGGTTTGGTGGTGAAATTTAATACATTGCCGTAACCATAACCTTCGGAATTGTAAGCATAAGCTCTTATGTAATATTTAGTGCCAGGTAATAATCCTGTTAAGTTTCTACTGAAAGCACCCGTTCCGAAAGTGCCTGTTTCTTCTGATTTATCATTTGCAACCGTAGGATTTCCTGTGGTATTCCAACACACTCCTCGTTTAGTAGGAGTGGCATCGCCTAAAGCAGTTATATTACCGTTTCCTGTTGCAGTGGTTTCTTCAATTAGTGTGGTTGCCACAGAAGAAACAAAGGGAACTGATTCGTAATTAATGGTTGCATATACTTGGGTGCAACGTGTAGCATAGGCGTTAAAGTCAGTATCCATCTCAACGCCGATTTGTAGATTGTCAATATCGTCCCAAGTCCAAGCCAATGAGGTGAATGGATTTTGTGTCCAGGTATAAGTACGGGTAACCCAGCTACTTAATGGGAAAGATTCTTTATTACTATATTGAGTACTACCTATCCTGATTAATTCCCAGCAACTAACATCATCTGTATTTTCATATACTCTAATGCTAACTTTAACAGAGTTAATAGTTCCTGCTTCTTTTAGAGGGTCTCTATTTCTTATATTATATAAATCACGATGACTGCCATTCGGGTAGGTGTTAAAAACACGGGTATCAAAACTGTCCGCAACTTCTTCATCAACCTTATCCCAGTTATATCCTGAAGATGGGGATTGAAATAATTGTGTTATATAGCCAGGTGCATTTGGTCTTAAAATTAATTCTGTTGACATTATGGTTCTAAATAACCTCCAAACGAAGGAATAGCCATATCGACTTGTCCCCACTTACCTTCTTTAAAAGTTAAAAGTAAGTTATTCAGTTCGTTATCAATCGGGACAGCCCAACAAACTTCTTCAGTTTCATCTATAAATTCACTTCTGATTTTTTCAACCGAAGTTTGATAGATTAAATCTACGATGTCAGTTTGTATCGGTTGAGAGATAGTGCCTGCTGAAATTTCCTTAAAAGTACCATCAGAGGCGTACCAGTATAATCTCCCCTTACTATCATTCACGATTGACTTACTGCATCTGCAACCAATTTTCATTGAGATAAAAACCCCATTAAAAATAAGATCAGTATCAGCAGTCAACCAGTATTTATAATAACTACTTGCTTTAAAAACAATTAAAAGTCCTTGATATTTTCCAAATCCTGTTAAAGAGTCAGATTTACCCACTTCGGTACTGCCTGAATTTACAGCTATCCATTCATTTTCATTTCCGATAGCATTCCATCTAAATCTTTGAGGATAATAATTTCCATTTTCATACGTATATCCCAAAATAAGAAAGTTCTCATAATCAGTCATGTATTTTGCTTTAGTTAGGAAATAACCTGTCTCGTATTCGATGCCTTGAAATTCAACGACAGTTCCACCACTTGTGTAAGTGGTATATCCCGTTGAGTCTATTCCGTTTAAAGAAAATACGTCAACAGAATCAACAGTAACTACGAATTGTAGATTATTAATCTCTACCATTCCACCACAATCTTTAATAAAGACTCTATCCCCAGTGGTCAAATTGTGAGCAACTGCTGTTACATGACAAGGGTTTTCTCTAGTAGCTGCTGTAATGGTAGTGGGAGTAGTGTTTTGTAAAGGCATAAAGTATCCAGTTGTATCCCAAACTAAAACGGGGTCTACGTTGTTAGTAGCCATAACTTTGTCGTTGTAACTTTTCGTTTCCCAATTTTCACAATCAGCAGAACAAGTGAATTTTATATCCCATGCTTTGTTATCCCAGTTCCAACAGTAGATATGGGCTTTGGTGAAACCAAGTAAGTACTGTGAACCAGTAGACCTCTTAACGAAAGTATGATAATGAAGGATAGGGTTTTCATCGGGAGTTCTTACCTTTACCGCTTCGGCAGTTACTAAATTCTTTTCCCTCATCTTTCTCCTGACTATCTTGCCATCTTTAAGTAGAATATTCTGGCTATCAGGCATAAGAGTTTTCAGCAAAAGTATATTAGGGACATTTTTAGCTAACTCGTATTGTGGACTAAAAATAGCAAAAGTATTTTTATCCATTACTCACCTCGAAATAAGATAATTCTCCACCATATTTATTAATACAATCTGATACAATTTCTTCAAAAGTGTCTACATTTATTGGGTGATACGTTCTGTTACTCGAATAAGTATATTTTCCATTCTCTACAAAAACACCCAAACTATGACGCATTAAAGAATCTTTAAAAAATATTCGTATTTGGCACGTTTTGTATCCGTGCCAATCTGCACAAAAAACTGCAAATGTTGAGAAATCATTACAATCGCCTTTTTGTGTTTTCCATAACATGTAAGGACTAAACGCTGCGTATCTATATAATTTATAAGTAAAATTTTCCTGCATATACTGACAAATTCTTACTGGTGTATCTAAACTCTCTACCACAGTAAGAAATTCAGGGTCATCAGGTATTATAAAACCATCAAGATTAAATACTCCGCAACCTGTTAAAACTATTAAAAATATAATTAAGATTAATCTTTTCACTAAAATCCATCCCTGTAGGCTGCGATTTTTGCGTGTTCTTTTAAGTTAGCTTTTCGGATACTTACCTGTTCAAAATAAAGAGCTTTGAATTTTTGAGCATCATTATCTAAATTAAGTCCTAAAGCAACCTTGTAAAGAAGTCCCATTTCGATAGCTTCTCGGTAGATATCAGTAAAGAGAATATTATCACAGGCTTTAACTGTTTCTTCGTCTATAGTAAATGTTTCAGGATGAATGTATGAATACCACAAGTACATGTTATATTCAGCGTCTGGGATTGGTCTCGGATACATATATCCACTTTGCCAGGTATAGCGTGTGGGAGTTCCTGTAGTTGAGTCATAATAAATATTCCTCTTATACATTTCAAATCTCTCATATACCAATGGTTTGTATATCGTTAAATCATCAGAACTCTTCATTCCGACAAATAGTAAATCTTTCAAATTATCAGGTAAACTATAATAATCCCTATCAGTAATGGTTATTCTTTTAAATTCATCCTGTAAAAAATTGCCAAGTTGACTCAAATCCTTTAATACAGAAGTAATCTTTTCATCTAACGCTGTTCCTACGGTACTGTATCCCCTGTTTAAAGTTCCATTCACGACTGCAATTAATTCAGCTTTTAAAATTGTCATTTCTTCGCCTTCTTTTTCTTAACTTCTCCGTAATATGATTTTCCATTTATAGTACAAACATGGACATACTTATCGCCAGGTAAGTTTATAGTTCTTACTTTTCCTTTTTTACGAACACATTCTAAAAAATCAGCTGGCATTTCATCACCTCGTAAGAACAATAGTTATAATTTTCCCTGTTTTCTGGTCAACTGGTATTGCAAGTGTTCCAGAACGCAACTTGACGAACGGAACAGCCTCAAGTGTCTGCATAACAATTCCATCCATTCCTATGGTTTTACTTGCAGCAATAGAAGCTATCGCAACTTCTGCAACATCAGTAGCTTTCACTATTTGTGTAAAAGTTCCGTCAATTGTAAGACATCCCAAAAAGGTAATCTCAGCAGTCTCCCAAGTTGATGGTAAGATAATAGCCATTTTTTTATAGTGAGATTTATCAAATGCGGTAGAAAGAGTCAACATTATAACTTCTACCACTCCACCTATACCTGTTTGGTCTACTGTTTCAGCAACTTCGTGTGTAAATAGTAAATTCGTTGTCATAGTTAAAGAAACACCAGTCTGAACGGATAAAATAATATAGGTTGCTTCGTGTGTATCACCACTATCAACAATAACTGTTTCACCAGCTAAAAAATCAGTAGTAGCGGTAACACTCAATACTGGTTGACTAACAGCAGATTCTACATCAACGGTTGTTTGTTTAGTAATAGTGTGGTTATAAACTAAGTTAGCCAATAATGTAATAGACACATCAGCTTGAACACTATCAATAACTCCCTCTTCTTCCCTTGCTGTTCCTCTACCAAGTATTACTCTGTCTCCTGCTACCATAGTGGCAGTCGGTGCAGCTACACTTACTACCTTTTGTCCAGAAGCATTACTTAAATCACAGGTAGAACCAGTATCATAAGTTTCAGCATCTCTAGCAAAAACTGCTTTTTCCTTAATTATCATTTTTGAATCAATCATTTTTTCACTTCCTCTAAAACTTTTTCTAAATCTTTCTTTTTCATGCCTTGGGTGTTTATCCCTAATTTAGCAACTTCTTGCCTCAACTTGATAAAATTTGCTATATTGGATAAAACTTTAGGACTTTCTTCACATCTAAATCTTTTTTTTAATTTATCAATTATAATTTCATTCTTAGTCTCAAATTTTCCTTCTACGAACTGAGCTATTCTTTTATGATTTTTCTTGGATGTAACTGTGGAATCGGGTCTTTCATCGTTATAGAAAATCATATTTTCCTCCTTTGTATGAAAAACAGTGAACCCCCTCATCCCTAAAGGGGGTACAAAAGGGAATCAGAAATTCACTGTTTCTCAATTTCTTTTATGGTAATTCTATAAAACTTAACGCTGGTCTATGGTCAGTGTATAATTCTTTAGCAGCCTTAGGTTTGAGCATTACCAGTATTGTTCCGTCTGCCTGCATATATGGTGCGGTCTCTATAAACAAGTAGTAAGTCTTAGCAGTTACTGTCGTAGCTGCAAAAGCAGTATAGAGTGTGTTCTTAGCAGCCCAGAATGACCCATTAAGTACACAAGGAATCATTCCAATTTCTCCAACAGCCTCTAATCCCTCTGAATAGACTATGAGTAATTTACCAGTTGCTTTAGTGGGTGTAATGACATAAACTGAAACAGCATATATTACAACAGTTCCAGCAGCAGCAGCAGCTTCAGTGGTAAGTACTTCGTCAGCACCTAAAGTTATTGCTCCTTCAGCAACAGATGCCATGGTATACAAACCATCATTTAGTCCACTTGTTGAACTAACAAGTATCATTTCCGCTGCACTGGCAAAATGCTGAGTAGTAATAAGACTTGCAGCTACACTTGATATTGTGCAAGCACCTGCGACATAAGCAAAGGAAATGTCAGTAGCACTAACATAACCCGTAGTCGTAGAAGTAGCAGCTTGAAGAACAGGTAACTTTGGAACTTCTTTTACCATAGTATAGTTAGTTACGGTTATCTTTCCAGCCATTTAATTTTCCTCCTTCTTTCTAAATTCTAAGGGGGCTATAGAAGCCCCCGCATTATTTTATATTGAACTTTCAGCAGTGTAAGTCATATCAGCCCAGAATAATTCTTTAGGTTTAATGACTCTGCTTCCCCAGACATGTAATCCTCTGATAGCATCAGCAAATCTGGTCTCTAATCTGAGAACTTCGCTTTCTATTATCTGTTGTACGAATGCAATCGAATCATAACTTCCTGCCATAATAGCGTTATGTTTAGTTCCAGCAAGTGCAACACATCTGTTAGACTGGTACATATCGAAATTTAAGACGTTTCCTACGAAACCATTTTTAAGTTCACCTTTTAAATCTTGAGCCTTGAGGATTCCAGCAAGTAATAATTTCAAAATAACCCAAGATGGAAGAACTATCCATTTCTTTTCGACATTTACAAGTTCTAATGCATCCCATAATTCACCGATAACACTAGTAACGGTACTTGTATCCACAGTTGTGTCAGTTACATAAGCAGCACCAGTAGCAGTTTGGTCATATAAACTTGCTATAAAGGTATCAACCTTTTTATCTAAACCATATCCAGCTTTGTTGGCATAATCGGTCATGTGATTAATGTCAGACTGTTTTTCCTTGATGTCTCCCATAGAAATACCATAGTAGTATGCCTTATCGACATCCAAGAAAATAGCTGAATCTTTGGGTGCTTCGTAGGTAACAGCGGGGGTAGCAGTATCATCGTATTCGTTGATGGTTACTTCTCCGAGTCCTCTGATAACAACTCTTGAACCCTTTTGCTTTATTTCGCCTTCATATTCTTTGGTAGCAATTTTTCCAAAAACTAATTTATCCTCAATTACCGTTAATATTTTAGCAGCGAAAATAATAGGGATAGTATCTCTTACCGCAGCATTACCAAAATTAATAGCCATTTATTTTCAACTCCTTATCATTTTTTGTTTGTCATTTCCGCCCAGTATTTCATAGATTTCTCGATCTTGGGCAGAACTTTTTGAGCTTCTAACGGAGTCATATCACTAACTTCTTTTGGTGTAAAGAATTCATCACTCTTTATCTTAGTGCCACCCGTTAAGCTCGTTTTGTCTACCTTGCGAGTTTCCATGTCTTTAAGGAGTTCTTGATTTTCTTCTAAATCAAGTTTTGCTTTTATATCAGGGTCTTCACAGCCTTTTTTATAAAGTCTTTCGCCTGGATTATCTGAATGGAGAATAGCTTGTTCTTCATATCTATTTCTACCAATCAACCTAACCGCTACTTTATAGACTGCGTCAAAATCTAAACCAATGTCTTTTAAATGACTGTATTTTTGGATTGCTTTACCACAAGATTCATGAAATTTTTCCATGATTCTTTCTTGCTGTTCTACTTCTTTGGCTACCTTTTGTGCTTTTTTAATGACATCCATTGCTTGCGTTTCAAAATTCTTGAAACCTGCTTTGACATCTTTAACTTTCACAAAATCTTCGCCTTCGCCTTCAAAGTTCAATTTATCAGAAATAGGCTCTGCCTTTTCGTTGACCTTTAATTTTAGGTCTTCGACAGTTTGTTTGAGAATTTCAATATCTCTTTTGCCTGATTCACTTTCAAATTGAACTTGATGGAGTTTTTCTCTTGTGTTTTGCAAATCCCCAATAAGTCCTTTATGTTCTTTCTCGGTGTAGATTTTTTCTTCCTGAATATTCACATCCTTATCTACCATGTTTGTCCTCTCCTTTCCCGAAGAGTCGGGGTAAATCCTACAATACTCTGTAGTTGAGATTCCCTGACTTCGTCAGTGTTTTTTTTCATGAAGTTCTCTATGACAATTTGTACAGAGAAGATCACACTTATCCATTTCTTCTTTAATTTTCTTTAATCCCCAAGTACCAGTAACCATACGTGCAATACTAAATTCTTTATCTCCGTTATGATGAAATTCTAAAGCAGTAGCACATTTGTTATAACCACAAATTGCACAACCTTTTGATAATTTGTAATTTTGAACATATCGACGATTTCTTTCTTGATATTTTTCACGCTGTTTTTTTCTATAAGTAATTGCATTAAACATTTTTATACTGCCCTACCTATCATTGATTGATTTTTAGGCGGGCTTGGTTTTCCTTTTGCTTGTTGTCGTGCTGGTTGCTGTTCTTCTTGAGCAACCCTTTGAGCCTCTTCTCTGATTCGTTGAACGATTTCTTCTTTATTCGGAATATCCGAATTTTCAATAATCACATCTATGGGGATGGGGAGTCCACTTTGGGCTAAATTCATCAGCACTTCCAGATTAGCCATCCGAATTGTCGGCATATTTGGCATTTGCTCGACCTTAAATCCGTAATGACCAACTGCCCATGATTTCATTGCTTTATAAAGTTGTGCAATATCAATTTTTTGTTTTTCTTCCTGCATTATTTGGGCGACTTCGGCTGGTGAATAGACATTAGAATGTCTAATCATTTCAATTAATGTCTCTCCAAAAATCCTTTGAGAAACCCTAAAATTATCGTAAACTGGTTCAGAGATGGTTGCCCCTGCCTTTTGTCTTCGTAGAATAGCAATTCCCGAATCAGTCCTTTTGTCTCCTTGACCCATGATGTCAGGATTAAGACCTGAAATCTTTTTAATGTTCGATTCTTCATCTTGTTTCAGAATGAAGAGTCCTTGAGGAAAGTCATTTGGTTTGATTTTCTCTGGTGGTATATTCGAGTAGGTAATCATAACCCCAGGCTTTGAACCTTCCTCTTTTATAAGTTCTATAGCATTTTTTTCTTTCTCATTAACAACCCAGCCTGTATTGGCTGTATGATTGATAATATGAAGCATTTGGGAAGTTCTTTTGTTAATTTCTCTTTGCGGATCTTTAAGACCCTCAACCACTCCGAAGACCACTCCATCAAACCAATAAGGAGAAAATCTTTGTAAAGGGAATAAAGTCATTCCATGATAAGGATCTTCGATATCTTCTAAAATCATGTCCCCTAACATAGTAGTTACATGTAAGACCTCGATTATATGTTCCTTAACGGAAAGTCTTGGTCGTCTTCCCTCACTCTCAGCTAATCTTCGTTCTTTTTCTAAGACTACTTTTACTACTTCCTTTTGAGAATCATGGACAGGACTAAAACTCATACTAGCTCCATTGATTAGGTATAATTGTTTTTTATAACTCTTCCACCAAACCTCTTTAATACGATAACTATATTGCGAAGGATCTCTGTCTTCCTTATCTGATTTTTTAACGAGTTTACCGGTGCGATCCGTCATGTCTTCATCCTGGGGATCACCTGTATATGCTTCTATCTCTGCCTCGTGTTTACTCCAGAGAAGCTTAATATGTTCCTTGTCTCCCCAGTAACATTCCCAAATATATTTTGCAGATTCATTTAAGTCATATCTATTGGTATTTGGATCTTCATAAACATCAAAAGGAGATATTCTTGACATAACAAGGTCTCCGTTTATTTTGTCTTTTTTAAAACTGATGTCAGTTTTTACCCAACCTTTTCCCGATATGATGCCATCTACAAACTGCATAGATTGTTCGATTTCACCATGACATATATCTACAGAATGTTTGGCTAAAGAGGTAAAGGCATCTGCAATAATCCTCATTCCACCTTTTCTCGGAAAGGCTTTTACATCAGCTCTATTCTGTCTTTCCATTCCAGATAAAAGATTGATGATGGGTAGAACGTGATTAATTGTGAGACAAGGTTTTTCCTCTTCTTCTAGTAAAGCCCTATCTTGTGCAGTCCACTGGTCATTACATACAAATTCATAGTTCTCAATAGCCTCTCTTCGCCAGATTCGATGTCCCTTTTTCGCTTCTTTCCAGAATTCGGCTAACTTAGCTTCCTGATTTGTCTTATTTTCTTTGTCCATTTTTCCTCCAAATAAAAAAAGCCCTGATAACTTTCGTTACCAGAGCTTCTAAAGAGTAGTCCCATATGGGCTTCTTTCGAGCAGTCTCTATTAATTATTTATTCTTTTTGTGATAATCTAACCCGCCCAAAGCTATCACCAGCATCTCAGCCAAATTTTACGTCTTTCGACAACTGAGGCTTCCACCTTTGGGGATATAGACCCTAAACTCTTACTGGCTTACATCCAGCTTACTGCACCGATGGAACAGGAGTTTGAATAGGACTTACCTATACCCCTTGAATAAAGGGTTTGCCTAGGACTTAAACAGCACCCTCGGACTGTCAGGGTTACTATACACTTGGTATAGCACCCGTTATCACCACCTTGCCTACATTCGTAGTTGGAGTGGTTCTTTTAAATACTTTTATAACTATCTTTAAGTATAATTATTTGTTCATAAAGAAAATCTATAGGCATACCACTCATATAACATTTTTTAATCAATTCTATTACTTGAGAAAAAATATTATCTGCAATATCATTTTTCAACTCTTCAATGAATATTGTTCTTTTATTTGCATTACGAAGAGCTAATCCTACACCTGTAATATTTTCTTTCATATCTTCCCCCTTATTTATATATTACTATTTCTATTTTCTTAAAGCCAGTTAGACCACCAAGACAAAAGTCCATTGTTATATTCCCAGTAAAGTCAGGACTTTCCTCGAATATATGCCTTAATTGATTATTTATTTTTTCTAAAGTTTTGTCAATTTTAGTCAACAATACGCCTCCTATATTATACAGAGAATAAATTTGGTCGTCAAGGTAACTCATGCAGTCATATAACTACGCCTTTTTGTTTTCCGTCCAAAAGTATGAATAGTTACGTGTTCCTCGGTTGCGAATTGCAAGCTCCAAAGCCCCATGATATACGCATCTCCATGGTCTGGGGATTTCCCTAAATTCTTTGGTAATTTCATTTCGGCTTTAGGTTGGATGATTAATTGGTCTCCGTTAAATTTATATTTATAAGCATTGAGTTCCCTCTCAAGGTCTTCATCCACAAAAGTTAATTCTATTTCACTATTTCCAAACATTTCCCCAGCAAGCCATGTAGCTTCTGCTCGCCTGTTGTAGAAGCATTCGGGAACACCCGATTTCTGTCTTTCAGCACCATTAAACTCTATGATATTACATTTCCAATTCCACTTTTGAGAATGCTGTCGCAGGATAGAAGCCACACCAGCACCACAACCTATAACATCAACCACAATCACAGAAGGTAAAAATGAAAAAGCCATTGTTTCAGCTTCTTCGGCAATATGAACTTCGTCTTGATGACCGAAAATCTTGGCTTTCATTATATCGGTATTCTTCATAGCATAGATGACAGTCTCATCATCACCGAAGCGTGCAGGGTCAATAGTTATGACTTTTCTTACAGGTTTGTGAAACTTCATCTCGTAAGCTCTTTTAATCCAAGAAAGTTGAATAACCAAGTCAGCCCCAGCCATAACATCCCAACATCCGTCTCTATAAGCCTTTAGTAAGACCGGTCTGTTTCTTAAAACATATTCCATTCTTGGTACATAATCTTCTGGTAAGTAATTATTATCCGATGGTAAAGCAGGTAAATAGACTCTCCCATTTTTATTCTTGTTATTAACAAACGCTTCTTTTAAATAGCAATCTCTCGGATTAGCGGAATAAACATATTTATAAGGGAGGGCTTCTCCGTTGATAGTCAATCTACAAGCAAGTTTAAGTTCAACTAATTTATCTTCTTCTATCTCTTCCGCTTGATCAAGACAAAAGAATGCTATTTCAAAAGAATTAAATTTCTGTACTACTTTCTTATTATCGAGTCCCCCGTAGTGGATTTTGAGGCGTTTATTTACAATGATTTCCTTATTTTTGGCATTTATAGTATAAACACTTTCAGGAATGAATCTTTTCCATGATTCTAAAGTGGTATCATCGAAGTCAACGCCCTGAAGCCTCCCAAGAAACCCGATAGGTATTGGGTTTCTTAAGGGTGGAATATTGAATCTTTTTATAATCATATCGCAGTAAAGCCAAGCATATCTGCATAAGAGTACGCTTTTGTCAACCTCCCCCCTTGGCTCCACCGTATAAAAGTTCTTTGGTATATGTCTGATTCAATAACCAAAGAGCAAGTAATTGTTTATCAGTCCATTCGATTCGATACTTCTGTTGTACAAAATCAAAGCTATTTGGATTCATAAGAGGGGATAATCACCACCTTTCCTTATTTTTTCTATAAATTCTCTTGATATCTTTCCAGCAATATCCTTATGTTCTTTCAACCATAAGTCAATTAAATATTTCTCCAAACAACAATGTTCAGATTGTGTTATAAGTAACAAATTTTCTATCCTATTATCGGTTTTAATACCATTGATATGGTGAACAACCTCTTTAGAATCTAATTCTCTACCTAAATACTTTTCCATCACTGCACGATGTTCCAGTATGGTTTTGTTAGCAGATTTCCAAAGCAACATATACCCATCAATAGTCTTTCTTCTTCCGCCTTTCCAACTGGGATTTTGATTTCCAGGAAATCTCCATATTAAGTTTATACTACTGTCTCTACGAGGAATATTGAATTTTATCATCCATCTCCATATAGTTTTAAGATGCACTCCACACAATTTAGCAATTTGGACTAAACCCAATTTTTCGTTCCAATATTTGTTATACAACCATTCCCTGTTTTGATAATTCATTTAACCATCAATCAGTTCTGGAAAATATTCCCGTTTAATATCTTTTAAACTTACCATTTCCCATTCTATTGCACCATTTATTTCTTCTAATTCTCCCCACATTTCTTCATACTTTTTGCCACGTTCTAAAAATTCGATAACTTTGCGGTAGAAATCTACTTCGGAATCCATTAGTCTAAAAAGTTGTCTATCTTTTATTAATCTTTTAAATACTTTAATTATTTCTTCTATATCCATTTTTTCAACATATTCTTTTGCTTCTTTTGTATCCATCATTTAACCACCTTTATTAATTTCTTTTCAGGAACTTCAGGAACTATTGATAATCTCAACTTTATATCGTATGTCTTTGCTTCTAAGTTCAGTGTTTTGTAATCATTATGACTTAACATTCCTAACATGAGTCCTTTTACATATTTGCGGAAAGTAACATTCCTGTCTTGATAGGTTTCTTCGGTTACGTCTAATTTGCTGTTACCTTCAAAGACTTTCCCCGTGCCTACTCCGTTCATATTTACCTCCTTTTATTTCGTTATAGTATCGAAAATTGGTATAAAACGATACCTTTTCGTTACTGTATCGTTACTATCACTTATTGCAGTTTTGAGTAATAGTGATTAACGTTATTACTGTTTACAGCACAATCCTGCAACTATTTCCTCGTAAATCTCTTTTGCTTTTTTTCTCAATAATTTTTTATCTAACATTTCTCTCATAGTTATCTTTGTATTATCCCTATATACTCCACAATCACAAGCAGGGCATACGACTGTCCCACCCACAGATGCACTCTCTACAGGAAGCCCACACCAAATACAAGGTGCATTTTCATCATATTCTACTTTTAAATCTTTACCGTCTAATGTTTTATAAATCGCTGTTTTCATAATATATTCCTCCGTATAATACTTTACCTGACACTTACCGATATTTGCTAAAATGTCTACTAAACATTTTATTACCTCTTGTCCTTATAATCATTGGTTATAAGTGTTTACATTTATATTTTTCTGTATACCTACTCCTCCGCACTTATTTGTAAGTGTAAAGGTTATTTACAAAGTAACTTCCACTGTTATTATTTACAGTAATTCGCTTTGAAGTGGAATAAGATGTTCACAAGACAATGAACATTAGTATAGAAGTGAACAATAACACGTCAAGTTTGTGTATTTGCCGTGTGTTTGTAAACTATGGTTAGCAAAATGTGTAATAATATGCCGAGTTAGGTTTGCAATATGTGATGGAAAGTTGCTACATTGGGAATGCAATATTATTCACTACATTAATAATTTGGCGAGTCGAGTAGGATTTGAACCCACACTTTTAGTTCTGGAGACTAATGTGCTACCATTGACACTATCGACTCAGGTGGATTGCTCAAACCCCACGGCAACCCCGTAGTAACCCGTTACCACGTATTATGGCTTTATTACTACTTCCCGTCTTCGGCGGGCAAAGGTCGACTTTCACCGACAAGAGGTAGTTGCTTGACTAGTATGACTACCACGATGCCCATATTTGGTGGAGGCGTCGGATATCGAACTCCGAGTGTTAAGCGTACACGAATTCACGGCTTTGCTTAATCGAACCTTACGCCCCCTAATCTTTTTTAGGGAAGTATTTTTGCTCATACCTATTTTTGATATAATTTACTACCTTTACCAAATCCCCTTCATTTACATAGAAATCCTTCCACATTGCCTTATACTTTTCGTTTTCTTTGCCTTCTTCGAGTGATTTAATAATCTCGTTTATTGGGTAAGTCACAAGGGTTCTCTCGCCACCCTCAAGATATCCTTTTACTTGATAAAGATAACTTATTAAATGTTCAATTATCATTCAATTTCCTCCTTAAATTAAAATATCAATCTACTACTATAGTCTTCCCCTTCGTTCTGACACATACTCGATGGACTTGTCTTTTTCTGTAACACTTTTTACACATTTCAATTACCTTATCCTCATATATGAAGTAACGAGGGGGAGGATCTATTGGTTTTCCACATTTAGAACATGTTTCGCAGATAAACATTATTTCCTCCTAAAAATCAAATATATCTAATGGTTCACGATTGAGAAGTTTCGTGAATCCCCTATAAGTACGAAGATATTCCAAGGCATCTTTAAAATTCTTTTCTTTAAAAGCCTTAACGATACACTTTTCAGTATTTTTTCTTGCTTCTTTTAAAATATCGTTTATAGGGTCAGGTAAAAGCATACCTTCTGTAGATATACCTGCTATATTCTTAATTTCTTTATCTATATCTATCTTCATTTTTTAATCTTCTCCGTATATTTTAAGATTTCTCTGATAAATTCAGAATTATTAATAATAAAGGCATAGAAACCATTAGACATTGGTGTAACCAAATCTAAATCCTTCATATCCTCAATGGCATACTCCCACATAATGCCATGAGTAGCTTCATGATGAATAACCTGGAGCATCATTTGGTAACTGGCATTTTTGTCTACTCTTATTAAATGATGACAAAGCCATATTCTTCCGCCCAATGCCTTACCATAGTCGTCCCTAATACCATCGACGTATTCTACATCGTAATAACTGCTTCCGATTTCAATTTTCTTTATTTGTGGGATTCTTATTACCTTCATTTACTTTCTCCAATTTCTCGATTCTCTTCTGAAATCCATCAAGTACATTCCAAAAAGCAACTTCAGAATCATTGATTTGTTCATCTAACATATCTACTTTTGGTCTTATCGTTCCATGACGGTCTTCTTTGAATAAAACTTTTGTTTGTCGAAAATCAGCATATAGCATACTAATATTGTTCCATAAATTATCTATATTTCTTTTTATATACTCGAATTCTCTTTTATGTCCAAACATTTAATTACCTCCTTTCTTAATCTATGAATTAACTCCTTATCTCAGTTATTACTACTATAAGACCTACTACGATAATCCAGAGAGCAATAAGAGCTATTCCTATCCCTATTGTCCATAGTAGACCGGTAAACACTACTCCCAGAAAGAAACTAACATCTAATACTGTTACAGCACTAAATCTGGTATAAAATACTACAAATGAAGCTATAAGCCACATCAATATAAATTTCATCTTGACCTCCTTTCTCAATTACATACACCAAAGTTAACTAATCTGGCATGTTTGGTGTAAGAGAGAGAGAAACCGTACTCTTTCTAAATCGTTCTATCAGACCTTCTATAAAATCAATTCTGGTGGGTATGGGAATGATTTTTACAGGGTTTTCTTAACTGCTTCTATTTTTTGTAAAATATTAAGACACTTCTCTATATCATCCAAAAAGTTTTTATTCGTTATGTTAGGGATTCTCTCAAATATTTCATCAGCAATAGTATTTAATGTTGTTACTCTATTTATTCTTTCTGTTAAATCCATAGTTTCCTCCTTTTTTTCCGTACATTTATTTAAACCAAATATAAATTGTTATAGCAAAGAAATAAAGATTCAATGAAAAGATTCTAAAATACAGTCCCTTTAGATATACTGTGGCTAATTTCTTTACAAATGCTTTGCTTAATTTTATTTCTATGGTCATGTTACCTCGATTTTTTCCGTACACTATACGTTGGATATGGTATTACCTTATTTTTTTTCCACAAAAAGGACAATATTTTAGTTTATAGATATTGTATTCTTCAAGGTATAAATCCCAAGCTCTAAAGATTATTCCATCACACATAGACGCTATTATGTCTTCTTCTTTATAGGCTATATTAAATTCTTGACAACAAATATCTTCTATCCCATCACTTTCATAATATTGATTATTACGTTCAAATATTTTCATTTTTCTCCTTCCGTACACCTATGTTTTGGGTATGGGGTATTATATATATATATTGTCTGCACTTGGCGAGAGACCCCCACCCCCCCTTGCTCGATATAATACTGGCTCACTATTTACTTTACATAATTATTCTTATAGGACGTTGTAAGCTAAAACATGAGTATAATTCACTCTTTCACGTAGTATCAACAATTACAGGCTTACTGGCTCGATGTACGACTGCCATTTTCCCCTTTGTTTTTCACTGTCTTACGTTTTGGCTTACTTTTCTCTACTTCTTGAGGATTGAAGGGTAATAGACTGATAGTTTCAGGCTGTAACAGTGTAGGATCCACTGTTTTAAGCATCTCTTTGCCCTCTTTGCTTGCGATGGTCAGTTGCTCTGCTTTGATCAACATGAGTATCTTGGCGTCCTGGTTAGCTACTGCTTCGGTTAAGTACTTGCGTTCACTAAATTCTTTATCGCATAAGGTTAATATGTGTGCTTCTGCTCTCCAATCCTTTTCTCGCTTGTCTGAGGCGTATTTCATGAGTAAATCTTGATGGAATGCTATAAATTTATTCCTGGCGTATGCGAAGGAGAGTGCGAATTCTTCATTTCCCTCTCTATTCTCATCGCTTCTCCCTCTCAACTCTCTCTCTATCGTATCAACTGAAACTCCTGCTTTCCCTGCAATACTCCGGATAAAAAAATACTCCTCCGCTAACTCAATAACCTTCTCTTTCATCTGATCTGTCATCTTTGTAGGTCTGCCAACCGCTTTAACTTCAACTGGTTTCAATACTGCTTCTGGTGTTAATATCTTCTCTGTTATTCCTTTATTACTATAAAAAATCTCTTTACCGACTATCAATCCTTTAGCGACCTTCATTTCTTCTTGTATTATTTCTTCTCTACTTTTATATACTGCCTTCTTCATTGCTTTTATTGCTTCATTCAAGATATCTTTATTATTCATATTCCTCTTGATTCTCCAGTAATTTCGTTATTTTAAATATATGTGCTTCTAACAATTATTGCGGATGTCAACTATATCACAATTATTTTTCGATATCAAGTTGTTAATGTTAATAGCAATTAAATTAAAATAATGCTTGACATTATAGTAGTTTCGTGGTAAAGTAGGACAGTAAAAGATATAAAGGAGGATCAATAAAATGTTACTTAGTTTTAAATGGACAGTATCAAAAGGTCGAGATACTTACGGTTACAATATCGTTACTTTAAGCGTGAACGGTGAGAAGGCTTCAAGGTGTGATGGTGGTAATTATGATATGAACGGTACTTGTTTAGCAATGTGGATGCAGGAACGTTTTAAAGAGGAATTACTAAAATTTAAATATGACGAAAAGGGCAATAGTGATTTTTACGGTCTGACATTTTACAATGGTAAACCTCATTTAAACGGTGCTTGTGGTTGGGAAAGTATGGAACATGTATTGAAAGAACTAGGCTATTACCTGGAAAATGTAAACTACAAGAACAGTTTACAAGAATATATTTTACATAAAGTTGAGTAGCTTTAAAAGAGGGGTATATTTATTATACCCTTCTATTAAGGTTACTTAGATTACTATAAAGAAGGAGGGTTTAAAATGTTTGAATTAGATGAAGATGAAGCAAAAGAATTATATGACCACTTAATTGAAAGACAAGAAGGATGTTTCTTTATCGGTGAAATAGCTTATATTTTTGGAAAATTAGAAAAATATTTGTTATCAAAAGGAATTATAGAAAAAGAAGACGCAAAAAATAGTTATGAATAAAATAAATGTTTCGCAGAGAAACAAAAGGAGGTTAAATATATTATGAATAAAGGAGAAAGGGCTTTAAAAAACGTTAGGGCGTATAAGGAGTACAAAGAACATTATCATTATATAATAACAAAAAGAAAGAAGGATACTGAAATGGAAAAAGTTAATAAATATGGTTGGGTGTGGAATTTAATCAATGGGTTATATTGGTGTAAAACTCCTATAGAGAGTGGGATATACTGCGGAATCACTCCCGAAGAATTAGACAATAAACTTTATTATATAAAAATAGGTGGCAAAATCAAATAAAATTATAATTGAAGTAAGCAGTCAGAACTCAGGAGATAGTTTTCTTGGTTTCTATCTCCTGGGTTATGGTTACTTAGAAATTACTATAAAGGAGGTGGGAAGCATGGACATAATCAATGAAATTGGAAATTTATTATGTGATAAAACAGTTGGGATTTTAGCAAAGGATAAACAATTACAAGGGAAGGACGAAAAATTCGGCTCAATGATTACATTAACATACTTACAAAAAAAGATTTATCCGTTATTAGAAGAACTAAAAACAAAGGTACAATCATAAGCGTACCCTTAAATTCGTTCGTCTGGTGCAATCCTGGAGTGATTAAATTTAAGTAAAGGAGGTTAAAACAATGAAGTATCGAATTTACTGGACGATGACTCAATACGGAACAAGTGAAATTGAAGCTGACAATAAGAAAGAAGCAGAAGAAATTGCAGAAAAAAACACTGAAGATTTTGGCGATCCGAATCAATTCATTCAAGAATTTAATACTGATGATTGTTGGAAAATTAATAAAATCGAAGAAATAAAATAAAGAGGTGATTTAATGGCAAATACAATATATATAGTGATTTTAGTATTCGTGATTGTATTATATTTAATAGGAAAGATGGGGGTGAAATAAATTATGATTATAAAGGCAGAAATGGATTCGGTATTGTTCGACGCTAATGAAGAATTGAAGAAAAGAGATATGCGAATTAAATACCTTGAAGAACAAAATAAAGAATTAAAACAATATTTGATTAAATCGGGCTGGTATGCCGATGGTTATGATGGAGTAACTGGTTGGAGAGATGAAGGATAAAATAAACGTTTCGCAGAGAAACGGAGGTGAATTCAATAATGAAAGAATCTAAAATGTTTCGTATAGATAAACTAATGAGAAAAGCACAAAAAAAATATGATAAAGAAATAGCTAAAAAAGAACTTGATAAGAAAGAATTTGAAAAAATGTGTCAAAAGGCGGGAATCAAAAAAGAAGCTTTATGCGATACAATTTTCACAAGACAATTTAAAGGAAAAAAAATACAAAAGGAGATGATAATTTGAAAGATAAAAACGTAAGAATATCCTGGGACAAGTGGGCATTACTGAGGGCAAAGACCGTAGAGCTTTCGCTTAAAACCGGTGAGAATATCACAATTAAAGGATATATAGATAAATTAATAATGAAAGATTTGAGTAAAGAGAAGAAGGAGGGGAGCTGATCCCCTCTTTCTTTATGTTCCGCCTAAACCTTCAAGTATTTCTTCTGTAAATTTTTGTTCTAATGGGGTTTTAGTATTCGTGGTTTTGGTATTCTCGTTTATCATTGCCATATTTGCCCCATATAACTGATTACCCTTTTTAAGGGCTTCCCTTGCCATCTCATTTGATTTGACCATACACTCTGCAATGGTCTCTAATGATTTGACTATGCTATCTTCTGTATCTCTATGTTTCTTTAATGCTTGTAAACGTCTAAAATTACTCTCATAAGTAGTACCGTAAATTAACATATCTTCTCTTTCAAGTGCTTTAATAAATCCTTCTCTATCCATTTTTCACCTCCTTATTATTTTCATTGCCTTTGCCCTATATGGACAGCCTTGCCAAAACTTCCTACAAGTCTTAAAATCAAAACAATCGAGACAGAATATCCTCTCTCTATAAAGAGTCTTATCTGCTTGATCGTAACGACCTTCGAGATCTTCTCTATAATCTTTAATGTATAATGTTCTTAGGTCTCCAACCAAATAAATTGCCATATTATTGTAATATTTAAAACCTAAAGGTAAACTCATATTTACTCCTTTAAAATGGTAACAGTTCTGGGATAGACCCAACTCTATTTCTGGCTATCTCACAATATTTTGGACTTATTTCTATGCCGATATACCTTCTATTTAATTCCTTACAGACTACTGCTGTAGTTCCCCAACCAATAAAAGGGTCTAGTATTAAATCTTCAGGATAGGTATAAAGTTTTAATAATCTGTAAGGTAATTCTTTTGGAAATGGAGCCGGATGTTTTCTATTTGTTTCTGGACAAAAATACCAACAATTAGAAGTATATTTTAAAAATTCTTCTGTGGTAATATCATTTTGCCCTTTATTGTCTGTTCGTTTATGTTTTTCTTTATCCATAATGATTATAAATTCCGATGCATTTCTTAAATAAGGACAGGTAGGCATTTTCCAACTTCCCCAACTAGTTGATTTTGAAGGAATTTCTCCTCTAGGCATTTTTATCCAAGTAATCCATTCCCTATCTAAAAACCCTATCTTTCTCATTAAAAGGACATAATCTAATGATAAATAAGCCATTTTGGAACTGGAACTTTGCAATATCGTACCCGGCAAATTTATTGCTATCCTTCCACCAATTTTTAATATCCTATATAATTCTCTTAAAATATTTTCTACAAAAATTAGATAATCTTGATAATTTTTTCTATCATTAGTTCCATAAGGCATTCCTACATTGTAAGGTGGAGAAGTAATAGTTAAATCAATGTAGTTATCTGGTATCCCCTTCATAACTTCAAGACAATCGCCACATATTATTTTGTTGATAAAGTCGTCGGGATACTTCATAACATCACCTTAATTTCCATTCCGCAATGAGGACATGTAATCATCTTATAATTTGGCTGATATTCATATCCCCCTTTTAACTGTCTTACATCTGACCTACTGAGGTTTCTTGCTTGTTCTAATACTTCTTCATAATTTTCATTAGTTGCCATTATACTTGTTAGATATAATTTCTCAATATCTATATCAAGTTTCGCAGGCGAAACGTTAAACTTATCTACCCATATTTCGTAAACTTTCATAAGCTTAAAAGCAAAGAAACGAGACATAGAGATTTCAGGCGTTCCAAGATATTCTTCCCATGTGTCATATCCTAAAGTCCTGTAATACTGATTATCATGACTAATAATTAATAAAGAAGCTAATCTTAATAAATCTCCTCCAATACGACTTTTAAGGTCTAATATATACCGGTGATTTTCAAATACTTCTTTGACTATGATTTCATTCACTCGTTATCTCCTTCTTAAATTCCTCAATTTTCTCTTCCATCTCTTTAACTGTCCACTTCTTTACTTGATTTGCTTTTACTATTAAATCCTCATACCACTCAATACCACGTTTCTTTTTTATCCATTCAATAAACCAAATAGGTGCTTTGTGAGCAGAGTAATTATTAAAGGTATGGTGTCCAGGGCATAGACAAGCCCCATTATTCAAATCCCACCTTACAGATAGATTACTTCTCCCGAATATATGATGAGCATTTAAGTAGTCTACTTTACTACAAGTCTTATACTCACAGACATTACCTGCCCGTTGCTTCACAATTTCAGCCCAAAGACTGTCAAGCTGGTCTCGGAGTTTCCGTCTTGTGGTCTTTGCCTTCTTACAGGCTTTTTTCCATTTAGGTTTCTTAAACATTATTCTTCCTTAACAAAGCATTTTTTAAATAACTCTTTTTGTCTATCATCTAATTCTTTCCAAAATTCAGTAACATCAAACCTTACCCCTGTTACCAGATTTATTATCTCCATAATGTCATCTACTGCTGGGAAGTATTTTTGCTCTAATTCATATATTGTATTTAACCAATTATCTTCTTCCATTCTACACATATCATATTTAAGACTGTGCCACATCTCCCTATATTTCTCACCTTGCTGGAGTAGGGAGATAACCTCTTTTATCCAATGGTTATATTTACTTTGATATTCTGGCATATCATCTTCTTCCCCGATACAAAAATATAGTGTATTTTCTAAAAACATAATCGCCTCTTTCGTATTCATAATTCACCTCCTTTAATTTTCTACCTCCCCACCACAATAAGGACAAGTAACTATTCCCAAAAATTCCTTATCTACTGCAAATTCTTCATCACATTCATTGCAGTATAAAATGTAAAATTTTATCAAATCTTCTTTTTCTGTTTTTCTCCAATATTTCATAATTCACCTCCTTAATAAACTAATAATCCCCACTATAAGACATATTAATCCTATGAATGGTATAATTAAATGTTTATTCATCTAATATTCCATCTTTAACTAATCCGTCCATTAATGGTTTGATATTGTCTCTTAAATATCTTGCATAAAATTTTACCCAACACCAACCATCTATTTCTTGTTCTCGTTTTAGTTCAATAAATTCATCCATCTCTTTATCTGTTAATAGTTCAAATTCTATGTTTTGCCACTTACTATTTTTTTTTACTCTTACATAAGTTCCTGTCATTATTACCACCCTCCCATATAAAAGTCATTATTATATTTTCTACACAAATTCGACCTGGGGTTTGCTCTCGTCCCTTCTGGTTGTTTAGTAAATTGCGTCTTTGAATTACGTTCCCGTATTCTCTGAAGTTCGCTACCTTTTTCTTTTCGCTTTCGACCACTACCTTGTCTACTTCCGCCCCATATGGATTTTTTACTTAATCCCATTTTCATAAGCTGGTCTTTTACAACTTGATAAGTTAGTTCGTATTTGCGACACAAATCTTTAATTGCTACATTACTTTTGAAGTCATTTATTAATTCCTCAGGTAAGTTATTTTTCATTGTTCCCCTCCTCTTTGGGGAAGTATTTTTGCTCTAACTTATTAATGTATTTTTCCCAATAAGTTCCTATTTGTCTTGGTCTATTATCTCTAAATTCCTCCCATATCTGCCGATACTTCTCACCTTGTTGAAGATATATAATAATGTTAACTGCTTCATCTGGACATAATGGTATATCATTTTCCGAACGTGCATATTCCCTTAAAAGGTTAATTAGATATTTAACTTCCACTGCTTTTCGCCTCCTTCTCAAAATAAAATATACCGTTGAATGGCTTAATCCCAACAATACCGTAATCTATAGCAACCTTTATAGTGTATTGACTTTGTAGTCTTTCATATAGAGTTTTCATTAATACCCTAAATCCCTCTAAATCTTGTTCTCT
>Ga0307379_10001004_pt1 | contig 45478 bp, 49 predicted proteins | sample UN2MG_FD_202237 | JGI IMG/M metagenome (GOLD analysis project Ga0307379, IMG submission 202237) | Soil microbial communities from Risofladan, Vaasa, Finland - UN-2 | ecosystem: Environmental > Terrestrial > Soil > Coastal area > Acid sulfate soil | place: Finland: Risofladan, Vaasa | collected...
GGCGAAGATCAGTGGAAAGGGCTTTGGCCATGCATGCTGGCCTCCTTCACCAGCATGCAGCTTGAATCAGACTCGACGAACCTTGGGAACCCCCAATGATTCAGTCAGACCGGAAAGTGCTCTAGAGACTTTACCGCTTGCTAACCGCAAAGCTTGGTCGAGCCTTAACGCCGATCTGCGAGACCGTCCTTGGCGGGACTTGTGAGGCGGCGGGTCCCGGCCTAGAAGGTCCGGGACATTGGGGTTCCAACGCCCCGCGCCATTGGTCGAAGCTCCGCTGACGGTCTCTAAGCTATGTCCGACATGAAGATCGCTGTGCTTGGCGCCGCTGGCCGCATGGGGCAATCGCTGGCCCGTGCCGTTGCCGCCACCGAAGGCTGCGTGCTCGCGGGCGGCGTGGAGACGAAAGGCTCGCCCGCGATCGGCAAGGACCTCGGTGAAGTGGCCGGGTTGGAGCCCCTCGGCATTCCGATCACCGACGATCCGCTGCCAATCTTCGCCAGCGTCGACGGCGTGCTCGATTTCACCGCACCCGCGGCCACGATCGGTTTCGCCGCCTTGGCGGCGCAGGCGCGCATCGTTCATGTCATCGGCACCACCGGCCTGTCGGCCGACGACCAGACCAAGCTCGTGGCCGCCGCGCGCCACGCGGCCATCGTCAGGGCCGGCAATATGAGCCTTGGCGTCAATCTGCTCGCCGGGCTGACCGAGAAGGTGGCGCGGACGCTCGGGCCCGATTTCGACATCGAGATTCTCGAGCTGCACCACCGCCATAAGCGCGACGCCCCTTCCGGCACGGCGCTGATGCTGGGCGAGGCCGCCGCGCGCGGCCGCCAGATCGCGCTGAAGGACCATGCCGTGCGCTCCCGCGAGGGCGATGTTGGTCCGCGCCACGAGGGCGATATCGGCTTCGCCATCATGCGCGGCGGCGACGTGGTAGGCGAGCATCGGGTGATCTTCGCCGGCAATGGCGAGCGGATCGAGCTCGTCCATGTCGCCAGCGACCGAGCCATCTTTGCCAATGGCGCGGTGCGGGCGGCATTATGGGCGAGAGGCCAGGGCCCGGGGCTCTATTCCATGGCGGATGTTCTTGGCCTCTGATATCGCAACCCAACAGCCATCCTCGTAGCGAATAGGCCGATGCCGCAGCATCCGAGCGAAGAACCAGCTGCTATGGAGAACGCATTGGTTCTCGTGCGCCATGGCGAGAGCGAGTGGAACCGCCTCAACATCTTCACCGGCTGGCAGGACGTCGATCTGAGCGAGGAGGGCATGGCCGAGGCGCATCGCGCCGGCGCCATGCTCAGGGCCGACGGCCGCCGCATCGACGTCGCCTTTTCCAGCACCCTGAAGCGGGCTCAGAATACTTTGCGCATCATCCTGAGCGAGATCGAGGGCGGCGAGAACGTGCCCGTGATCTACGACGCCGCGATGAACGAGCGCGACTATGGCGACCTGGTCGGCATCAGCAAGGAAGAAGCCCGCCAGCGCTGGGGGGACGAGCAAGTCCATCTCTGGCAGCGCTCCTACGACGTCGCCCCGCCCGGCGGCGAGAGCCTGAAGGACACCGCGGCACGGGTCCTTCCATTCTTCGCCAAGCGCATCATGCCGGAATTGCAGGTCGGCAAGAACGTGCTGATCGTCGCCCACGGCAATTCGCTCCGCTCGCTGGTGATGCAGCTCGACCGGCTGACGCCGCAACAGGTGATCGGGCTCAATATCGGCACGGGCGCGCCGCTGCTCTACCGGCTCAGACCCGACGGCTCGGTGGCCGAGAAGCGTAACTTGGTCGCCTAGGCGGCGGAGAGCGCGGCCCGAAGCGCCCGGGCGAAATCTGCCCGCTCGGGGTCGGTCAGGAAGCTCGCGATCACCACCGACTTGCCATGAGAGGCAAGCGACAACTCGGTCGAGCGGCCGACACGCTCTTCGAGCTTGAGCCGTACCCAATAGGGATTGAAGCTCCAGACCTGCTCTTGGCCCGAAGGCTGCACCCGCGTCACCGTGAGCGCCTCCGGCGTCAGGTCGACCGTCTCGTAAATGCGCAAAGCGCGGAAGTTGAGCTTGAAGGCAATGTAGATCAGGACCACGTCGAGGCCCATGAAGCCGATCACCGGCCAGGCGCCGATCATGTAGAACAGGAGGCCGGTACCGAAGCTGACGATGCAGACCGCGCTCATCAGCACCATGAAGCCCCTTGGTCCGAGCGACCGGTGCGGGGTCAGGAGCGCCGAGAAACGGCTTTGGTCTTGTGGGCTCGAGGTGAGCTCTGTCATAGCTCGCGCTTCGTCATGGTTGAGGGTCATTGGTAAGATAAGGCACCATGGGGGTTCAACCAAAAAGCGGCAAACGCCGCCACGCCGGCAAGGCGACAGGGCGCAAGAAGCGGCCTGGCGCGGCGCCAGGCTCACGCCTCACGCCGGCCGAGATCGAAGAAATTTTTCAGCGCTTTGCCCGGCTCGATCCCCGCCCCAAGACCGAGCTAGCCTACACCGACCCCTTCACCTTGCTCGTGGCCGTGGTCTTGTCGGCGCAAGCGACCGATTCCTCCGTCAACAAGGCGACGCCGGAGCTGTTCAAGCTTGCCGATACGCCCGAGAAGCTCCTCGCACTGGGTGAGACCAGGCTGACCGAGCAGATCAAGACCATCGGCATCTATCGCAACAAGGCCAAGAACCTGATCGCGCTCGCCCGCAAGCTCCTGGATGAGCATGGCGGCAGGGTGCCGGGCACGCGCGAGGCCTTGGTCACCCTCCCTGGCGTCGGCCGCAAGACCGCCAATGTGGTGCTCAACGTCGCCTTCGATCAGCCGACCATTGGCGTCGACACTCATCTCTTCAGGGTCGCGAACCGCACCGGGCTCGCCCCCGGCGACAACGAGCTCGAGGTCGAGCTCACCCTCAATGAGGTCGTGCCCGAGCGTTACCGGCACAATTGCCATCACTGGCTGATCCTGCACGGCCGCTATGTGTGCAAGGCGCGGAAGCCAGAATGCTGGCGTTGCATGATTGACGACATCTGCCTCTACGAGCCGAAGACGCCACCGCCCGGCTAAGCGGGCGTGGCAAACTAGGCCGGCCGCGCCGCCAAGCGGCCGACGCCGGCGCGGCGCGCCAGTGTCTTGTAGATATGCACCATGAAGGCCGTGGCGAAGATCGGCGTGAGCAGGTTCAAGAACGGCACCGAAGCGAGGCCGGCGATGATGAGGCCGCACAGCGATACAAAGCCCCTATTGGCTTTGCGCAGCCGCCTTGCCTCCTCCGGCGGCAGATGCCGCATCGCCACCATCTCGAAATATTCACGCCCCAGCAAATAACCGTTGCCGACATAGAAGGCGATCAAATTGACGCCGGGTATGAGCAGAAGCAGCAGGGCGACCAGGTTCACCACCAGCACGACCACGAAAAACTTCAAGCCGACGCCGACCGCGGCAAGCGTCGGCAGATCGTGCCCCGGCGGGTCCGAGGGGTAGTAGACGCGCTCCACCTCGCTGGCGATGTCGTCGAGATAGAGGCCCGCCATGAGCGAGGTCACGGGCGGGATCAGGAAGACGGAGGCGACGACGAGCGCCAAGCCACCGAGCCATTCGATCGATTTTTCGATCCATTGCGGCCAGGACACGAAATGGCTGAAGCTCCATTCCACGCCGACGATGAGGAGGACGAACAGAGCGATGGTGAAACCGATGCATTTGAACAACACCGCCCGGAAGGGGGGAGTGAACATTTGCCGGAAGGCTTGAATCGCGGCGCTGATCATGTGCTTGTTCCAACCGTTGCGGCCGCGAATATGGTGGGCGGCCCGGCCAATACCAGATCGCGAGCGCAACAAAGAGACGGCAAAGCCATGGCGGAACGCAAGACCTACGACGTGGTCGGAATCGGCAACGCCATTGTCGATATCATCGCCCGTTGCGACGAGGCGTTTCTGTCCAAGCACGATCTGCACAAGGGTTTTATGCGCCTCATTCCGGCCGAGGAAGCCGAGCGGCTCTATGCCGCCATGGGGCCCGCGGTCGAGCGGTCCGGCGGGTCGGCGGCCAATACCATCGCTGGGCTCGCCTCCTTCGGCGGCAAATGCGCCTTCATCGGCAAGGTTGCGGCGGATCAGTTCGGCGGCATCTTCCATCACGACATCCGCTCTCTCGGCGTGGACTACACCACCGCGCCCTCGACCGACGGCACCCCGACGGCGCGCTGTCTCATTCTGGTGACGCCGGATGGCGAGCGCACCATGAACACCTATCTCGGCACCAGCGTCGATTTCGCGCCGCCCGACCTCGACCCCGCGCTGATCGAGGCGGCGAAGATCGTCTATCTCGAGGGCTATCTCTTCGATCGGTTGGAGGCCAAGGCCGCGTTCACGGAGGCCGCGCGGCTGGCGCGCAAAGCGGGAGCCAAAGTCGCTCTCACCCTGTCTGATGCCTTCTGCGTCGACCGCCACCGCGCCGATTTCCGCGCCTTGATTCGGGAAGGGGCCGACATCGTCTTCGCCAATGAGAAAGAGATCACCACCCTCTATGAGGTGAACAGCTTCGAGGAGGCCGCCAACGCCGCCCTCGCCGATTGCGAGCTGGCGATCCTGACCCGCTCCGAGGAGGGCTCCCTGATCGTGGCGGCCGGGAAATCCGTGGCCATCGGGGCCGACCCCGTCTCCCAATTGGTGGACGCAACCGGGGCCGGGGACCTCTATGCCGCGGGATTTCTCTATGGCTTGACCCAAGGCGCGCCGCTTGAGACTTGCGGGCGCCTTGGCAGCCTCGCCTCGGCCGAAATCATCGGCCATATCGGCGCCCGCCCGGAGGTGTCCCTGCGCCAGCTGGCCAAGGACCGCGGGCTGCTTGCGCCTTGAGCCGGCCCCTCCTGTGGCTTTTTCGTCACGGCCGCCGCCAAATTTGGCTTTATTACCCAAGGTTTAACCCTCGGCCGGGTTCCGGCTGCTATGTTATCCACAACACGGAGTCGACTCGGGGTCTTCCATGAATGAAGTTTTGCGTCTTATCGCTTGCGCCTTGTTGGGCGCCTCGGCCTTCATTGGACAGTCCGCGCTGGCGCAGACCGCGATTGAGCAGGACGCGGCCCTCCAGGACACGGCCTATATGACCGTCGGCCAGACCGTGATCTCGCTCGGTGGCGGCTACGCCTACCTGACTCTGCCCGATACGCACTTCACGTTCCGCTATAAGGACAAGGGCCCGGGCGACACGATCAGCAAGCAGAAGAACGATTCCTTCGACGAATATGGCGGCGGCTTCTCCGGTTCGATCGCCACGCCTTTGGGCAGCGCCTTCGGCCTGCCATGGGTCGGCGCGGTGCACGGTTATTGGTCGAGCATCGAGAACACCAACCGCAACAAATGCACCACCACCAACAGCAGCATCTGCGCCGCCGCCGATATCGTCGATCAGCCGGGCCCCTCGACCACCAGCGTCGGTGGCACCTTGACCTCGCACACGAGCCGCGACGTTGACAGTTGGGGTGTGGCCTTCGAGCTGACCACGCCGCATCCGCGGCCCGTGATCCTGCCCGGCATCATGAAGAGCACCCATTGGGGCGCCGCCTTCGATGTGAGAGGCCTCGATCAGGATCTCCGTATCAAGGGCCAGACCGCGGGCACCAGCAATCTGTTCAATTATCGCGAGACGCTCGATACGACCTATTACGGCGGCTACGTCACCTTCGGCGGCGAATATTCGCTCTTTCCCTCGCTTTATTCCGGCTGGGGCTTGCGGTCGTTCATCGATCTCCATGCCGGCATCTATGGCGCCGATGCCGATTACAACGGCCGCTTCACCGGCAAGGGAATCGGCGGCAGCAGGCTCGGCCTCTCCGACGACGAGGTCGCCTTTATCGGTGGGGTGAAATTCGAGACGCGCAAGCAGTTCAGCCCGCGCGCGAGCCTGTCCTTGCTCAGCGAGTATGACTGGTACTCATACGTGCCGGAGATGCGCTACAATGACGGCGACGGCCGGGCCAAGGGCAAGGTCGAGCAGACCCAAATCACCGACGGCGATGCCTTCTCGCAGCGCACTAGCCTCCGTTTCAATATCGGTCTCGGCCCGTCGCGGCTCTACGCCCCGCAATAAAGCTCAAAGCTTGCGCAGCGCCACGGTCTCGACCGCGTGATCCGCGCCCTTGTGCAGGATCAGATTGGCGCGCTGCCGCGTCGGCAGAATATTTTCCTTGAGATTGACGAGATTGATCGTGCGCCACAGCGATAGACCGATTTTTCGCGCCTCGTCCTCCGATAGCGTCGCGTAGCGGTGGAAATAGGAGGCGGGATCGCGGAACGCCGTCTGCCGGAGACGCAGGAAGCGCTCGACATACCAGCTCTCGATCAGCTCGTCAGCGGCGTCGATATAGATCGAGAAATCGAAGAAATCCGAGACGAAGGGAATGGCCGCCCCGTCCTTCGGCAGCTTCGCCGGCTGCAGCACGTTCAAACCCTCGACGATGACGATGTCGGGACCTTCGATCAAGATCGACTGGTCCGGCAGCACGTCATAGACGAGGTGCGAATAGACCGGCGCCTCGATGCGCTGGCGGCCTGATTTCACGTCGGCGAGAAAATTGAGCAGGCGGGGCAGGTCGTAGCTTTCCGGAAAGCCCTTGCGCGTCATCAGGCCGCGCTCTTCGAGCACCGCATTCGGAAACAGAAAGCCGTCCGTCGGCACCAGCTCGACGCTCGGATGGCTCGGCCAGCGTGCGAGCAGCGCCTGGAGCACGCGGCCGGTCGTGCTCTTGCCCACGGCGACGCTGCCGGCAAGACCAATGATGAAAGGCGTCTTGCCGTCGCCCGTGCGCAGGAACGTCGTCGCGGCTCCGTGCAGCTCCTGCAGCGATTCGACATGGAGATTGAGCAGCCGGCTGAGCGGCAGATAGATCTCCACCACCTCCTCGGTCGAGACGCGCTCGGTGAGGCCGCTCAAATTTTCGAGCTCGGCCTCGTCCAGCGGCATCGGCGTATCCGCCCTGAGCTCCGCCCAGGCGTCGCGGGCATAAATGGCGTAAGGCGAGAACGCGACGGTTGGGCGCGGATTCATCGGGGCTGCGGGAGCGCTGTCAGACTGACGCGGTGTTCCGCCTCTGCTGCGCGAGCTCGGTGGCGCCCATGCGGCGCTCGAGCTCGTCTAGGACAAGGTCAAGGCCGACGTCCCGGGACTCGAGCACGACGAGCAGGTGATAGAGCAAATCCGCGGTCTCGGCGATCAGCGCCTTATCGTCCTGGACGAGGGCGGCGATGACCGTTTCCACCGCCTCCTCGCCAAGCTTCTTGGCGGGCTTGATCGGCGCGCCGTCGAGCAGGCGCCGCGTATGGGAATCTTCCGGTCTTGCGGTCCGTCGCGCCTTGATGTTGGCGGCGAGGCGGGTCAGCACGTGATCATCGCTCATGACGTGGCTCATACACTGCCCGGTGCTCGAGTGGAATAGGGGCGTTGGCTTCATCAATTGCAAAACTGAGGCATTGTGCCGGTTTGGCCCGGGCAGGATGGCTGCGGACCCGAATGGCCGCCTAACCGTCGAGCCGCATGGGCAGCCCCGCCGCCGCCATATGGCGCTTGGCCTCGCCGATCGAGTGCTCGCCATAGTGGAAGATGGAGGCGGCCAGCACGGCCGAGGCATGCCCCTCGCGCACCCCTTCGACCAGATGGTCGAGCGTGCCGACGCCGCCACTCGCGATCACCGGCACCGAGACGGCGTCGGCCACGGCGCGGGTCAATTCGAGGTCGAAGCCGGCGCGGGTTCCGTCGCGGTCCATCGAGGTGAGCAGGATTTCGCCGGCGCCGAGCGCCACCACCTCTTTGGCGTAAGCTACCGCGTCGATGCCGGTCGGCTCGCGTCCGCCATGGGTGAAGAGCTCGAAGCGCGGCGGCTCGCCACTTTTGCTGACGCGCTTGGCGTCGATGGCGACGACGATGCACTGGGCCCCGAACTTCTCCGAGGCCACGCGGACGAAGTCGCGGTCGATCACCGCCGCGGTGTTGATCGAGACCTTGTCGGCGCCTGCCTCCAGCAATTTCCGTACATCGTCGAGCTTGCGCACGCCGCCGCCAACGGTGAGCGGCATGAAGCAGCGCTCCGCCGTGCGCTCGACCACGTCGAAGATGGTGTCGCGATTCTCATGGCTCGCGGTGATGTCGAGGAAGCAGAGCTCGTCCGCGCCGGCTTGGTCATAAGCCGACGCGGCTTCGACCGGATCCCCGGCATCGCGCAGATCGACGAAATTGACGCCCTTGACCACGCGGCCGTCTTTCACGTCGAGACAGGGAATGACGCGGATCTTGAGCATGACGAGATCTAGGCTTTCGCTGAGGGTGGCGGGCTCTTGCCCAGCCTGACGATGAAAGCAATCACGGCGGCTACCGCCCAGACGCCGAGCAGCCCGAGGCCGGCCGGAATGGTGAGATAGGAATACCAGATGACGAAGCCGAGATTGTAAACGGCCTGACCGAAATCCCGGCCCTGGATCACGCAAGGGATCACGCGGTTGAGATCGACCTGGCAGCCAAACGCTTCCGCGATCATTTGCCCGCCGACGGAGACAATCGCCGGACCGAGGGCGATCACAAGGATGAGGATGAACAGCCGGATGAAGATGCCGCGAACGCTCATGGATGGCGACCTAGACTGACTCCTGCGCCTCGCTCCGATAGGAGGCGATGAGGTTCAGCGCCTCCGCCGGATCGAGCCTGCCGTCATAAAGCGCGCGACCGGCAATCGCGCCTTCGAGCATGGCATATTCGGGGCGGAACATGCGGCGCACATCCTCGATCGAAGCGAGGCCGCCGCTCGCGATCACCGGAATCGAGGTCGCGCGCGCAAGCGCCGCCGTGGCATCGAGGTTGAGCCCCATCAGCACGCCGTCGCGCGAGATGTCGGTGTAGATGATGGCGGCGACGCCGGCGTCCTCGAATCTGTGGGCAAGATCGAGCGCGCTCATCTCGCCGTCCTCGGCCCAGCCCTCGATCGCGACCACGCCGTCGCGCGCATCGATGCCGACGGCGATGCAGCCCGGAAATTTGCGCGCGGCCTCGCGCACGAGATCGGGATCGCGCACGGCGACGGTGCTGAGGATCACGCGCCTGACGCCCTCGCCGAGCCAGGACTCGATGGTGGCGAGGCTGCGAATGCCGCCGCCGAGCTGCACCGGGATGCGCACGGCCCTCAAGATCTCCGCCACGGCAAGAGCATTGACCGGCTTGCCGGCGAAGGCGCCGTCGAGATCGACGAGATGCAGCCATTCGAAGCCCTGACCTTCGAACAGGCGCGCCTGCGCGGCGGGATTGGCGTTGAACACGGTGGCCCTGTCCATCTCGCCTTGGCGGAGCCGGACGCAATTGCCGTCTTTGAGGTCGATGGCTGGAATTAGGATCATGGCTTCCACTCGAGGAAATTGGCGATCAGCGCAAGCCCAAGCTTCTGGCTTTTCTCCGGATGGAACTGGGTGCCCGCCAGATTGTCCCTGGCGATGAGGGCCGTGATGGTTCCGCCATAGTCGGTGCTGGCCACAAGCGTCTCCTCGTCCTCCGGCACGAAATGATAGGAATGCACGAAATAGGCGTGCAGGCCCGCCTCCCCGGTTGGGATGCCTCCGAGCAGCGCATGGTCGTGATCCACGCGCAGCGTGTTCCAGCCCATATGCGGGATCTTGAGGCCGGGATCGTCTGGCTCGATCGCGCGCACCTCGCCCCCGATCCAGCCGAGACCCGGCGTCGCCCCATGTTCAAGCCCGCGACTGGCCATCAATTGCAAGCCGACGCAAATGCCGAGAAAGGGCCTGCCGCCGTCATGCACGGCCTGTTCCAGGGCCTCGACCATGCCGGGGACGCCTTCGAGCCCCCGCTTGCAATCGGCGAAGGCGCCGACGCCCGGGAGCACGATGCGGTCGGCCGCGGCGACCTCCTCCGGCCGCGCCGTCACCTTGACCGCAAGCCGCGACCCCTGCTCGCGCGCGGCGCGCTCGAACGCCTTGGCGGCGGAGTGGAGATTGCCGGAGCCGTAATCGATGATGGCGACGTGCATGGCGTTGGTCACGGCCCCGGGAACAGGCCGATGACCTCCTCCCCCTCAGCCCCCGCCCGCGGACGCGTGGCTGGCCTCAGCCGTTCGGCGGCGGCTTCCGGCGCGGGCGCAGGTCGCTCCTGCGCGGGCAGCCAAGAGCGGAAGAAGGCGAGCTCGGCCGCGTCGCGGCTCGGTCCGACGGCGGCGCCGGCATGCGTCCATCCGCGCCGTTCGAGCGAGGCGCCGCGGAGATCGCTGGCCTCGGCCGCGAACAGCACGACGAGGCCGAGGCTCAGCCAGCCAAGCAGCCCCTGTCCCTGCTCGCTCTGGCCGAGCAGCCAGGCGAGCACGCCAAACAGCGCCACGAACAGGATCAGCTCGAGCCACATGCGCTGATAGAGGAGCCACAGGCCGGGCACGAACAGCGCCGGCCAGGAGAAGCCCTGCTTGACGAAGCGCAGCGACTCGGCCCGGGCCAGAACATCTGGCGCCTTGGCCGGCGGCTCATAGACGGAATAGACGGTCACAACACCTGCACGCTGGCTGCGCTTCAGCCTTGAAGTTGGCCTTTGGTCGACGGCACGCGGCCACCCTGGCGCTCGTCGATGGCGACCGCCTGGCGGAGCGCGCGTGCGAGCGCCTTATAGCAGGTCTCGGCAATGTGGTGGCTATTCTCGCCGTAAAGCGTCTCCACATGCAGCGTCAGCCCCGCGTGCTGGGCCAAGGCCTGGAACCATTCCCGGAACAGCTCGGTGTCCATTTCGCCGATCTTGGAGCGGGTAAAGGGGACCTTCCACACGAGATAGGGCCTGCCCGAGACGTCGATGGCGACGCGGGTCAGGGTCTCGTCCATGGGCAGATAGGCCGAGCCATAGCGGGCGATGCCTTGCTTGTCGCCAAGGGCCTTGGCGATCGCCTGGCCGAGCACGATGCCGCTATCCTCGGTCGTGTGGTGCTGGTCGATATGGAGGTCACCCTTGGCCTTGAGGGTGATGTCGATCAGGGAATGCCGCGCCAGCTGCTCGATCATGTGGTCGAGGAAGCCCACGCCGGTATCCACGGCGAAGGCGCCGGTGCCGTCGAGATCGACGGTGGCACTGATCGCGGTCTCCTTGGTGCGGCGTTCGACCGTGGCGCGCCGCTTCGACTTGCCTTTGACTGGCTTCTGCATGGCTGAAGTCTACTTTAAGGCTCTTAGCAATTCGCTTCTATCCATGGCGCCGCTTATACGCCGTGGCGGCCAAGAGTGCTATTGTCGGGCGCATCGTGGCCCCCGGGCCACTTTCGGCGGGCAATCGCTCGCGCGGCGCCGGCTCAGGGGCCCCTTTTTCCGCCAAAGCTTGACGAGGGGCGCGTTCATCACGATATCGCAGTGCAGCATGAGTCATTCCTCCCCCGACACCTGGCACGCCACCACCATCCTCACCGTGCGCAAGCGCGGCAAGGTCGTGATCGCGGGCGATGGCCAGGTGACGCTTGGCCAGACCATCGTCAAGGGCAATGCGCGGAAAGTCCGGCGCGTCGGCACCTCCGGCAACGTCATCGCCGGCTTTGCCGGGGCCACGGCCGACGCCTTCACTTTGTTCGAGCGGCTTGAGGCCAAGCTTGAGCGCTTTCCCGACCAGCTCAAGCGCGCTTGCGTCGAGCTGGCCAAGGATTGGCGCACCGACCGCTATCTGCGCCATCTCGAGGCCATGATGATCGTTGCCGATGCCGGCGAGAGCCTGGTGCTGACCGGCACCGGCGACGTGCTCGAGCCGGACGACGATGTCATGGGCATTGGCTCCGGCGGCAGCTATGCGCTGGCCGCGGCCCGGGCGCTGCTCGACAGCGACCTCGACGCCGAGACGATTGCGCGGAAAGCCATGGCCATCGCGGCGGGTATTTGCGTCTATACCAACGATGAAGTGGTGGTCGAAAGCCTTGAATCCACAAAGTAACCCAATGACCAATTTTTCCCCGCGCGAGATCGTCTCCGAGCTCGACCGTCACATTGTCGGCCAGCGCGACGCCAAACGCGCGGTCGCCATCGCACTGCGCAACCGCTGGCGCCGGCTCCAGCTCGACGATGAGCTGCGCGAGGAGGTGCTGCCCAAGAACATCCTCATGATCGGACCGACCGGCGTCGGCAAGACCGAGATCTCGCGCCGCCTGGCCAAGCTCGCCAATGCGCCCTTCATCAAGATCGAGGCCACTAAATTCACCGAGGTCGGCTATGTCGGCCGCGACGTCGATCAGATCATCCGCGATCTCCTCGAAGCCGCGATTGGGCTTTCGCGCGTCGCCAAGCGCAAGGAGGTCGAGGCCAAGGCGCAATTGAACGCCGAGGAGCGCGTTGTCGATGCGCTGGTTGGCCTGCATGCGACGCCGGCGACCCGCGACATGTTCCGCAAGCGGCTCCGCACCGGCGAGCTCAACGAGAAGGAGATCGAGGTGCAGGTCGCCGATACCGGCGCCGGCATGCCCTCATTCGAGATCCCCGGCATGCCGGGAAGCCAAGTCGGCATGATCAATCTCAGCGATATGCTCGGCAAGGCACTGGGCCAGCGCACCAAGCCCCGCCGCGTCACCGTTGGCGACAGCTTCGGCATCTTGATGGCGGAGGAATCCGACAAGCTGATCGACAACGACGTGATCGTGCAGGAAGCGATCAAGAACGTCGAGAATAACGGCATCGTCTTTCTCGACGAGATCGACAAGATTTGCGCGCGCTCGGAGCGCATCGGCGCCGATGTGAGCCGCGAAGGCGTGCAGCGCGATCTCCTACCTCTGATCGAGGGCACCACCGTCGGCACCAAATACGGGCCGGTGAAGACCGATCATGTGCTGTTCATCGCCTCGGGCGCCTTTCACATGGCCAAGCCCTCGGACCTGCTGCCGGAGTTGCAGGGGCGGCTCCCGATTCGGGTCGAGTTGCGGGCGCTGACGCGCGACGATTTCCGCCGCATCCTGACCGAGCCCAAGGCCTGCCTGATCACGCAATATATCGCGCTGATGCGGACCGAGGGCGTCGAGCTCGAATTCACGCCGGACTCGATCGAGGCCATCGCCGACATCGCGGTCGAGGTGAATACCAATGTCGAGAATATCGGCGCCCGCCGCCTCGCCACGGTGATGGAGCGCATTCTCGACGAGATTTCCTTCGCCGCCGGCGACAGGCAGGGCGAGAAAATCGTCATCGACGCCGCCTATGTCGAAGAGCATATCGGCGACCTCGCCCGCAACGCCGACCTCTCCAAGTTTATTCTTTAGCGCGCCGTCCGGGACCCAATCTTGTGCCCTGGGCTTGCCTATGGCCTGCTTCCCCACTCGCGAGGGTAGCTCAGCGGTAGAGCAGCGGGCTGTTTACCCGTATGTCGGTGGTTCGAATCCGCCCCCCCTGCACCAGGTCCCTGCGGCCCGCTAGCGGCGCTTCAGAGCCCTGACCGATGGCCGGTCTAGCTCAACACCAACATAGAGAACATCGCCACCCGCAAGAACGTCGAGCCAGTTTCTCAGCAGAAGGGACACAAGGCGTAAGCCGTCGCGCCCATCGCCAGCAGCAAGCCGCTGGCCAGCACCCATTTAGCAATCATTGCATTCCTCCTAGAGCCGGTTGATGGCGGCTCATACCATCTGTACAATCTGTAGCCACTACAGATGCAAGCCAAAAAAGCCCATGCTCATCGGAAAACTTGCGGCGGAGACCGGCGTCAATATCGAGACGATCAGGTACTACGAGCGTGTGGGGCTGCTCGCCATCCCGCCACGCACCGCGGGCAGGCACCGCGTCTATGACGAGCATCACGCCCAACGCTTGAGCTTCGTCCGTCGCAGCCGTGAGCTCGGCTTCTCGTTGGACGATATTCGCGCATTGCTCGGTCTTTCGGATGGGAAGCAGGATTGCGCCGCAAGGGAGCTGACGCTACGGCACCTGGAGAGCGTGCGCGGCAAGATCGCCAGCCTGAAGCGGCTGGAGATGGCACTAAAGAGTATGACCGAGGCGTGTAAGCCGGGCGATCAAAAGTCGTGCCCGATCTTCGATGCTCTGTCTGGGCGAAGTTGAGCCGCCAAAATCGAACTGGCCCTCATTGCCGCTCGCCGCGCTTCAGAGCCCTGACCCGCACATAGAGCGCGCCGTCGCCGCCGAGACGGCGTGGCGCGGGTGAATAACTCACCACCAGGCTGGCAAGACCCGGCTCCGACAGCCACAGCGGTACCGCCTGGCGCAAGATGCCCCGCTCCTCCTCCTCGTAGAAGCTCGTGCTCGCGGCCTGATCGGCGCCCTTGCCGGTGATCACCAGCACGTGGCGCAAGCCCCGCCCCTGCGCCGTCTTGAGGAAGCGCCGCAGCTGCGCATGCGCGTCGCGCTGCCGCATCCCATGTAGATCGAGCCTTGCCTCGACCTCGAGGCGCCCCTTCTCGAGCTGGCGCGAGGTCTGCCGGTCGAGCGGCGTCGCGCGCGCGGGCGGTGCGCGCTTTGCCGCCGGCGCCGGCGGCGGCGCGACTGCCTGCGGCTGCGGCTCTGGCGTCGCGCGCTTGGCCGGGGCGGCATGGCTCTTGTCTCTCGGCGGCAGCTTATCGCGCCCCTTCAGCGGCGACGCCGAGCCCGCGATCTTGTCCCACAGCGCGGCATCCTCGTCATCCTTGCCGGGCTTGGTCATGCTCACGACCCCGGCGCATCGTTCGGCAGCAGAATGGTGAAGCGCGCGGGCGCGAGCGTTGTCCCGGCGATGGCCCCGGCACCGTCGCCGGAGCCCCAGAAAATATCGCCGCGCTCGGGGCCCTTGATGGCCGAGCCCACATCTTGCGCGATCATCAGCCGGCGAAACGGCGCGCCGTCAGGCGCCTTGAGCTCGGAGGCATCGACGAAGACCGGCAGCCCGAGCGCGTGATAGGAGGCATCGACCGCGAGGCTTCGCTCAGGCGTGAGCGGCACGCCTTGCGCCCCGATCGGGCCAGCATCGCCCTCGCCCGGGCGCGCCGCGAAGAACACATAGGACTGGTTCTCCCACATCAGCTGCTGGCCGCGCTCCGGGTCGGCGCGGAGCCAGTCCTTGATCCCTTGCATCGACATCGACTTCGGCTTGCCCTCGCCGAGCGCGACCAGCCTCTTACCGATCGAGGTGTAGGGGTGACCGTTCTTGGTGGCATAGCCGAGGCGGACGCTTGATCCATCGGCAAGGCGCACGCGGCCAGAGCCCTGCACCTGCATGAAGAACAATTCGACCGGGTCCAGATAGACGAGTTCCAGCCCCTGGCCCTCGAGCGCACCCTTGTCGATCTCCTCGCGCGTGTAATAGGGCACGAGGCCGTTCTCCGTCTTCCGCATCGAGGTCAAAACGCCGGCGGCAGAATCGCGCGCGCGCATCTCGTCCGGTTTCACCGGCACGAGATCCTCGGGGCGCCCGTAGGCGGCCACCGGGAACGTGGCGCTTTTCTCCAGCGATCCGTCGATCTCCGGCTCGTAATAGCCGGTGACGCGGCCAGGCTTCGGGGCAATCACACGATTGGGGGTGTAATGGGCCTCGAAGAATGCGCGGGCGGCATCGCGCCCAACCGGCCCGCGTGAGGCAAGTTCCAGCGCGGCCTTGCACGCGCCAACTGAAATATTGGCGCTAGCGGCCTTGGACGCGATCTTGGCGCAGGACTTGAGCAGCGTGGCGAAAGCGGGCGCCTGATCGTCGGCCTGCCAGCCGTCGATCTCGGCGAAGTCGATCGGCACAAGACGGACAGCCTCCTCGTCCACCGTCTTTCCCTTGAACAGGAAGAGCCAGACGAGCGCGATGGTGACAGCGACTGCGCCGAGCAGCAAGAGGAGGATGGAGCGGACGCTCACGCCCACGCCGAGGCGGCGCTCAGTTCGCCGACTCGGTCGCGACCAGCTTCCAGTTTGGATTCTTGGAGGAGAGCTCGCGGCAGAAGGTCCAGATGTCGGTGACTTCGCGCACCTTCTTCGGATCGCCTTCGACCACCTCGCCGTCGGCGTCGCGCGTCACCGAGATGAGCTCGCTCACGAATTTGACCGTGATATAGGCGGCGCGGTTCTTCACTTCGGCCTCGATGATGTCGGCCTTGTTGATGCCGACCAGATTCGACTCCACCTTCTCGCCGCGCGCCTCGCGCTCGCGCATGGCGGATTCGAAGCCGTCGAACACCTCCGCGCCCAGGAGCTGCTTCAGCGTCGCCTCGTCATCGTCGGCGAAGGACATGACGATCATCTCATAAGCGGCCTTGGCGCCGGCGAGAAAGCTGTCGGGGTCGAAACTCGGATCGGCGCGCATGAGCTGGGTGAGCGACCGGGCCAAGGGGCTGTCCTTCGGCGCATGGCCGCCAAGCCTGGCCTCGATATCCTCCACCGATGGACCCGAGGCCTCGCCGATAGGAGCCGAGCGCCCACGCGGCAGCGCCACCACCGGCTCGCTGGTCTTGGGCGCACCGGGGCGCTTATCCTCCGCCGCCGAATAGGGGTCGAAAGGCTGACGCTCACTGCCCGTGCGCCGGCCCAGCACATTCCGCAGTCGAATGAAGATTACGACTGCGAGTACCAGGAACAGCAAAGTATAGATGTCGAATGCTTCACTCATTCTCGCCGCGACCCGCGTTCGGTGGATAGGCCCGCGATGCTTGCGGAACTCTCCAGGTGCATATTGGTTCGCACCGAGAGATTTACCAGCGGGAGCCTCAAGGGTTGTGGGGTGGTGCCCACCTCACCCGGTCATAGCCTCAACTTAAGGCATTCCCAGGGCCTTGGCCAACTCTAAACCGCCCTGGTCTTAATTTGTGGCTACCGTGCGGGACCAATCGCTCCAGGCGCGCGGCAGATTGCGGGACCGCGCCTCCCATGCTAGCCAGCCCGATCCGATTGGAGCTGGGAACCAATTCATGGCCAAGTCGAAGCAAGACCCGGAGCCGCCGGCCAGGGGCAATGGCGGTGACGACGGCGAGGAGAAACCTTCCGCGCCGGCCGAACCGGCCGCCCCCCAGAGCGCGGCCCAAGACCCCGCGGCCTCGGCTCAGCTCAACGTGCTCGCGCAATATATCAAGGACCTCTCCTTCGAGAGCCCGGCCGCCCCGCAGGCGTTGCAGATCCCGCCGCCAAATCCGCAACTTCAGGTCACGGTCAACGTCTCCGCCGTGCCCCGGGCCGAACACGTCTATGAGGTCACCATCAGTCTCGATGTCCATGCCAAGAGCGACACGGGCGTGATCTACAATGTCGAGCTTGCCTATGGCGGGCTGTTCCGGCTTCAAAACGTGCAGCAGAATTTGCTGCAACCGGTGCTGTTCATCGATTGCCCGATCATTCTGTTTCCCTTCGTCCGCCGCGTGCTGGCCGACGTCACGCGCGACGGCGGCTACCCGCCGCTGATGCTCGACCCGATCGATTTCGGCAGGCTCTATAGCCAGAATCTCGCGCGCGTGGCCGGGCAAACCACCAATTAGCTGACCAGCACGGCCAGCACCGGCCGCCACAACGCGCCTTCGCCGAGGCTCGCCACGAAGGCCTCATGCGCCAGCCTCTCCTCCAGCGTGAGGCGTGGCGCCAGCGGGCTCGGTCTTGGCCGCGCCCCTTCCGCGATCGTATGCAGTAGCGCCGCCTGCGCCGCCTCGGCCGCGAATTCGAGCCGGGCCTGGTGCCCACCCACAAGCTCCACATAGACCGAGGCCAGCAATTTGCAGTCGAGCAGCGCACCGTGCTTGTCGCGCTCCGACAGATCGACGCCGTAGCGCTTGCACAATGCATCGAGGCTGCACGGCGAACCCGGATGCCGGCGCCGCGCCAGGGCCAACGTGTCCACGACCCGATCCCAGCGGAGCAGCGGCCGGCTCAACCGGTCGAGCTCGGCGTTCAGAAAGGCAAAGTCGAAAGGCGCATTATGCATGACCAGCATGGCGCCTTCGATGAAGACCAGCATCTCGTCGGCAAGGTCGTGAAAGCGAGGCTTGGTCGACAGAAACTCGAAGGACAGCCCATGCACCTCGTAGGCGGCATGGGGCACGTCGCGTTCAGGATTGAGATGGCAATGCCACTCCCGGCCCGTCGGGATGCAATTGATCAGCTCGACGCAGCCAATCTCGACGACGCGATGGCCGGCGGCGGGATCGAGCCCGGTGGTCTCCGTGTCGAGAATGACTTCGCGCAAGCCGCCAGCTCCCCCTCAAGCTTCATTTTCGTGACGGAGCCGCTCCGTCACGCGACCCTTGCGGCCCTCGAGCTGCTCGAGAATCTTATCGATCTGAGCGCGCATGTGTTCCACACTTGTGCCGCTGTCCACAACGTAGTCGGCGCGGGTGCGCTTCACCTCGTCGGCGAGCTGTCGCGTGAGCAAGCTTTGCAGCTTTGCCTCATCCATACCCGGGCGCGCGAGCACACGCGCCTTCTGCACCTCTGGCGGCGCGCTCATGACGATGGTGACGTCGACGCGCGTCTCCGCCCCGGTCTCGAACAATAGCGGGATCTCGAGCACGGCAAACTTGGCGCCGCGCCTTTCCTGCGCGCGCAAAAATTCGATCTCGGCCTTGGTCACCATCGGGTGGACGATGGCTTCGAGTTGCATGAGCTTCTCCGGTGACCCCGCCACCTCTTTGGCCAACAGCGGCCGGTCGACTTTGCCTTCGCGGATCGCGGCGGGAAACGCGGCGGCCACGGCGGGAACGGCTCGACCTTCATAGAGCCGATGCACCTCCGCATCGGCGTCGCACACCGGCACTCCCCGCTCGGCTAAATATTGCGCCGCGGCCGATTTGCCCATGCCGATCGAGCCGGTGAGACCGATGACGAGCATCACGCCTCCGCCAGATTGGCCGCGACATAAGCGCGGAGCTCCGGCGTCACCTCGGGCCTGAGCCCGAACCAGCGCTCGAAGCCTGGTACCGCCTGGTGGAGCAGCATGCCGAGCCCATCCACGGTCGGATTTCCCCTCGCCCTCGCCGCCTCGAGCAGCGATGTCACGAGCGGGCTATAGACGATGTCGGCGACGATCGCGTCGGCGGGCAGCGCCGCCAGGCAGAGATCGAGCGGCGGCTTGCCCGTCATGCCGAGGCTGGTCGCGTTGACGAGGAGGCCGCAGCCGGCAAGGGCCTTGTCTCTATCCTCCCAGGGCACGACCGCGACCCGGCCACCGAGGATTTCGGCCAGGGCTTCGGCCCGATCGCGGCTGCGGTTGCTGAGCACGATGTTCGACGCACCGCCATCGAGCAGGCCGCGAAGAATAGCGCGGGCAGCGCCGCCGGCGCCAAGCACCACCACGGGTCGCCGATCCCGGTTCCAATCCGGCGCCTGTTGGTTGAGATGCGTGATAAAGCCATAGGCATCGGTATTGCTCGCCTGGAGCCGGCCTTCCGCGTCGAGCCACAGCGTGTTGGCCGCGCCCATCGCGGTCGCGGCCTTGTCCGCCTGGTCGGCCGCGGCAAAGGCGGCCTCCTTATGCGGCAGCGTGACATTGGCCCCAACATAGCCACGCTCGCCGAGGGAGCGCAGGAAGGCGTCGATCTCCGCCGGCGGCACCGCCTCCTTCTCATAGGCGCCTTCGAGCCCATGCAGCTTCAGCCAATAGCGGTGGATGAGCGGCGAGCGCGAATGCTGAACCGGCCAGCCGATGACACAGGCCCGCTTCACCGCGCGCTCCGTCAGCTGTCTATGGCGCCTTCCCGCCGGAGCGCACCGAGCAGCGGCAGCAGCGGGAGGCCGAGAATGGAGAAATAGTCGCCGTCGATCTTGTCGAACAGCTGAATCCCGATGGACTCGACTTGATAGGCGCCGACCGAGCTCAGCACCTCCTCGCCCGCGTCGGCGAGATAACGGCCGATGAAGGCCGGGCTCAGCTTGCGCATGATCATGGCCGATGCCTCGCTATGCGTCCAAACGCACTCGCCCCCTCGCGCCAGGGCAACGGCGGTATGCAGCGTGTGGCTCTTGCCGCTCAAATCCAGCAGGTCCTTTCGCGCCGCCTCCATGCCGTCGGGCTTGCTCAGAATGCGGTCGCCGAGCGCCAGCACCTGGTCGGCGCCAATGACAAAAGCGCCGGGCGCAAGATCGCTGACGGCCTCTGCCTTGGCGCGGGCGAGGACCTCGGCCACATCCTGCGGATCGAGCTTCTTCTCGCCGCTGACGGCATCCCGCATGGCCCCTTCGTCCAGCCCCGGCGGCTCGACGATGAAGGCAAGCCCCGCCGCTTCAAGCAACCGTGCTCTCACCTTGCTTCCCGAGGCGAGAATCAAAGGTGGCCGGTTACTTTGCAGGAAGCCGCTCATGGATCGAGCGCGGGAGCACCGCGGTCATGGTAGAGGCGCAGGATCGCCGCGGCCGTTTCCTCGATCGAGCGGCGCGTGACGTCGATCACGGGCCAGCCCTTTCGCGCGCAGAGCTGACGGGTCTGGGCGATCTCGGCGGTGATGGCTTCGCGATCGACATAAGTGTCCAAATGCGAGGCGGCATGTTCGAGCACGCGGTTTTGACGGACCTGCGCGATTCGCTCCGCGCTGGCCACGAGGCCAATGACGAAAGCCTTGGTGCGCGCTTCGAGCTTTGGCGGCAGTGGCACGCCGAGAATGAGCGGCACATTGGCGGTCTTGTAGCCTCGATTGGCGAGATAGATGCTGGTCGGCGTCTTCGACGTGCGGCTGATGCCGACGAGGAGGATGTCGGCGTCGTCGAGATTGTCCGGCAGATGGCCGTCATCGTGCAGCATGGTGAAGTTGAGCGCTTCGATGCGCCGGAAATAGTCCGCATCGAGCACGTGCTGGCCGGCGACGGTAGGGGTCGAGGGGGTACCGAGATAGGATTCGAATACCTGCAGAATCGTCTTCAGCGCCGGCACTGAAGGCACGTTCAGCCGTTTGCAGGTTTGCTCGATCACCTCGGCCAGCTCCTGGCTCACGACGGTGTAGAGCACGATGCCGGGCGTCGCCTCGACGTCCTTCAACACGCGCTCGAGCTCCCGCCGGCTGCGCACGAGCGGATGAATATGCTCGATGGCCCGCACTTGCGAATATTGCACGCGCACGGCCTTGGCGATCGCAACCAGCGTCTCGCCGGTCGCGTCGGAGATCATGTGCAGGTGGAAAGTGCGGGGGACATCCATGGCTTTGCCTTGGGATAACCCCGATTGATCAAGGGAGCAACAGAGCCCGGCGTCCAAACCAGTCCCCAACCATCCCAGTCAGGCCGCCATCTTGTTCACAGATTCGCTCATGTCGAAAAAATAACACCTGTCGCGGTCCCTCCCGCAATACCCTCATCCGTCCCCAGCCGCATATGCCAGCTGCCGACAGTCTATCCAGCGATGGCTCACACCGGACGAGCGACGAAGAAGCGCGCTAAACACCGCCCAATCTGCTGAACTTTGGGATATTCTCCACAGACCGACGACAAATCCTAGGACCTCGCATCGCTATCCGTCTCGCTTCCCTGTCGACAGCCTGGTGATGGATCGTAATAACCGCTACCCACTGGCCAATAGTAACTACAGAAATCTCTTTGAGACTCTCTTTATTGATGTTTTGAGAAGGGTATGTTTCACACATCGATCTCTGGAAGCCGCTTCCTTTCAGCTCTCGGTGGCCGCACGACCAATCCGCCGCCGATCTGGCTGATGCGGCAGGCGGGCCGCTACCTTCCCGAATATCGCAAGGTCAGGCATCAGGCCGGCTCTTTTCTCGATCTCTGCTACTCGCCGCAGCTCGCGGCGGAAGTCACACTTCAGCCCGTGCGCCGCTTCGACCTCGATGCGGCGATTGTGTTCTCCGACATTTTGGTGGTGCCTCATGCTCTCGGGCAAAGAGTCGAGTTCGTCGAGGGCGAAGGTCCTCGGCTTCAGCCGATACGGAGCGTGAAGGATCTGGAGAAACTGACGCCGGCCTTGGCGGTCGAACGGCTGGCGCCGGTGTATGAGACCTTGGAGCGAGTGGTGTCGGAGCTCCCCTCCGAGATTCCGGTGATCGGCTTCTGCGGCGCGCCCTGGACCGTGGCGACCTACATGGTCGAGGGAGGCGGCAGCAGGGATCAGGCCGAGGCGAGGCTTTGGGCCTATCGCGATCCTGATGGCTTCCAGCAGCTGATCGATCTCCTGGTCGAGACGTCGGCCGGCTATTTGCTGCGGCAAATCCAGGCTGGTGCCGGCGTGTTGCAGATTTTCGACAGTTGGTCCGGCGGTCTGCCGGAGGATGAATTTGCCCGCTGGTGCATCGCGCCGACTCAGGCCATCGTCGATCGGGTGAAAGCACAAGCCCCTGGCATTCCCATCATCGGATTCCCACGCGGCTCGGGTGTCCTGACCAAGACCTATGCCAGCCAGACCCGCATCGACGCCATTGGCTGCGACACGAGCCTGCCGCTTGCCTTCATGCGCGAGCAGCTGCAGACGCGCCTGCCGGTGCAGGGCAATCTCGATCCGTTACTGCTGGTCGTGGGTGGCGAGCAGCTCGAGGCGCGGGTGGGCGAGATCGTGAGCATGCTCGGCTCCGGGCCCTTCGTGTTCAATCTCGGCCACGGCATCGTGCCGGAGACGCCGCCGGAACATGTGGCGAAGCTGGTCGCCATGGTGAAGGAAGTCAGGGCCTGAAGGCCAGCGGCGGCGATGCTCCTCTACGTCAAGGCCTTCCACGTCATCGCCATCATCGCCTGGATGGCGGGCCTGCTCTATCTGCCGCGGCTGTTCGTCTATCACGCCGGCAGCACCAAAGGCTCCGAGCAATCCGAGACCTTCAAGCTCATGGAGCGGCGGCTGCTCCGCTTCATCACCACGCCGGCCATGGTCGCGAGCTGGGCGCTCGGCCTAATCCTCGCCTTCTCCGGACTGATCGACTGGTCGGCCGATGGCTGGTTTCTGGCGAAGCTCGCGCTCGTGCTTCTGCTCTCGGCCTTCCACGGTTTGCTGGCCCAATGGACCAAGGATTTCGCCCACGACCGCAACACCCATTCGGCCCGTTTCTACCGGCTGATGAACGAGGTGCCGACCGTGCTCATGGTCGGAATCGTGATTTTAGTGGTTGTCAGGCCCTTCTGACGCACCTAGCCTAAAGCAGTTCCGCCCGACGCTTCGGTCTGCTATAAGACGAGTCGCATCCGATCCGGGACGCTGTCGCGGCCCGAGCATTCCTCGAAAATCGGTTCACCCGGAGCGGAGCAGGCGCTAAAAGTCCTGCCTCACCGCCGAGGCCCTATCTTTCCCCTTCCCCGATCCCCATGCGCGAACCGCACGTGTGGAGACCACTCAGAATCAAATTCCCCCTTTGGAGTAGCCGTTGATGCAGGAAATGAAACTGCAGGAGCTTAAATCGAAATCGCCGACGGAGCTGTTGAGCTTCGCCGAGGAGGTCGCCGTCGAGAACGCATCGGCCATGCGCAAGCAGGAGCTGATGTTCGCCATCCTGAAGCAGCTCGCGGCCCGCGATGTCGACATCACCGGCACCGGCGTGGTCGAAGCGTTGCAGGACGGCTTCGGCTTTCTGCGCTCGCCCGATTCGAACTATCTCGCCGGCCCCGACGACATCTATGTCTCGCCGAGCCAGATCCGCCGCTTCGGCCTGCGCACCGGCGACACGGTCGAAGGCCAGATCAGAAGCCCCAAGGAGGGCGAGCGTTATTTCGCCCTGCTCAAGGTCAACACCATAAATTTCGAAGACCCCGACAGGCAGCGCCACAAGATCCATTTCGACAATCTGACGCCGCTCTATCCCGACGAATGGCTGGAGATGGAGACCGAGACGGCGCCGAAGAAAGATCTCACCGGCCGCATCATCGACATCGTGTCGCCGATCGGCAAGGGCCAGCGTGGGCTGATCGTGGCGCAGCCGCGCACCGGCAAGACCGTGATCTTGCAGAACATTGCCCATGCGGTCACCGCCAATCACCCGGAATGCTATCTGATCGTGCTTCTGATCGACGAGCGTCCGGAGGAAGTGACCGACATGCAGCGCTCGGTGAAGGGCGAGGTGATCTCGTCCACCTTCGACGAGCCGGCATCGCGTCACGTGCAGGTGGCCGAGATGGTCATCGAGAAAGCCAAGCGCCTGGTCGAGCATAAGCGCGACGTCGTCATCCTGCTCGATTCGATCACGCGTCTCGGCCGCGCCTACAACACCGTGGTGCCGTCGAGCGGCAAGGTGCTGACCGGCGGCGTCGACGCCAACGCGTTGCAGCGGCCGAAGCGCTTCTTCGGCGCCGCGCGCAATATCGAGGAAGGCGGCTCGCTCACCATCATCGCCACCGCTTTGATCGATACCGGCAGCCGCATGGACGAGGTGATCTTCGAGGAGTTCAAGGGCACCGGCAATTCGGAGATCGTGCTCGACCGCAAAGTGGCCGACAGGCGCATCTTCCCCGCCATCGACATCGCCCGCTCCGGCACGCGCAAGGAGGAGCTGCTCGTCGCCCCCGATCAGCTGAAGAAGATGTATGTGCTCCGCCGCATCCTGAACCCGATGGGCACCCAGGACGCGATCGAGTTCCTCATCGACAAGCTGAAGCAGACCAAGGGCAATGCCGAGTTCTTCGACTCGATGAACACCTAGAGCCCGGCCGCCTCGCGCGGCCGGCGCCCACCGCCATCGCACGGCCACAGATTACCGGATGTCCATATTTATGGGGTGTCCAGAAGTGCGAGTTGCATAGCAAAATCAGCGCCTTGAGTGGCATCTGCGGCGCGTTGGAGCATGGGACAAAATGCGCGCTCCGCCTCTCCGCGGAAGTGCTATTCCGATTGGCGTGATGGTCCCCCCCATCACACTTCTCTCCACGTGGACGTTTCCGGAAGAAGCCCCGCCTCCCCCCGACGGGGCTTCTTTCAGTCCGGCGCGTTCCCCGTGGTCTTCTCCTCTAAGCCAAGGGGCTGAACTGGCTCCGCGGCTGTGCTAGAGTGAAGGCGGTGATCAAACCCTGCGATCACTCCTTTGGTTGGGAACCCCGGTCGCTTTGGCCGGGGTTTCTTTTAGGGCTTGGGATCGATCGCCCGATCCGGCACCGGCCCGTAGCGATGCCGCCCCGCATCAGGGGGAGTCCCCTGCCCTCGTTCCCCCCGAGGAACCGGAGAAGCCCCGTCAGGTCCTGCGTACGGGGCTTCTTCTTTGGGGCGGCGGGGACATGGCCGCGCGCGCCGGCAGCCCCCGAGTCCTCTCAAAATTGTGAAGCATTGTTCCCTTCGCTGAGACTCGATCTCAAGATTCAGGTGCTATGGTGAGGTCAGTGATGGGCATCCCTCCCCGTCACCTGTTCCCCCAAGGAACCTAGAAGCCCCGCTCCCCCCCGTGCGGGGCTTCTTCCTTTTGGGGTGCCCGCGATCCATCCCGAGCGCGACCGCTCAATCGCCGGCGAGAATGGATTTCATCTCAGCGATCTCTTCCACCTGAGCCTCCACGATGCGGGGGTGATTCGAAAGTTTGAAATCTGAGGGGAGGTATTGCGAATAGTTTTGTTACCTTTGTGGTAACACTGCACTTTGCAGACGCGTGCACGGGCTGTACAAATGTTCGTGGGCTTTGCCCATTTTGATTCGAAAAGAGCCCGCGCAGCCGAGTTTGGACCTCGGTCACGCGAGCTCTACGCGATACTGCCTCCCCTTTTGGAAGGGGGTAGGATCTAAGAAGTTGGCGGTTGGGCACTAGTCTCGTCAGCTCTTGCCCCACCGTTTCTTCGCGCCCGAATCAGTGCGATCCAGGATCCCTACATAGTAGGAGGCCGCTGTTGTGAGGCCAGTGGAATTTTTCCGCCCCCTGGGGAGAACCAGTGGAAATGGCAGACTTCGCGTTGGCTTGCCTCTACTGGCTGAGGGTTCCGGCCCGCGCCCCTCGCACCGCCTCAACCAGGGCCGCCGGATTCGTCACCGGCGGTGAGCATTGCGGGCCGATGCAGACATAGGCCGTGGGCTTGCCGTCGATGGCTTTGGTGCCATGCGCCGGCGATGATGCAGGCAAGGCGTCGCCCTCGCCATCAGCGATCTCGTGCACCACGGCGCCCGGCAGTGACACGGACGCCAGCGCGCGGCGCAGCGCCCGCGCATCTTTTCCCTCGGGCACGACGACGACGATATGCGCCGGCGCCAACAGATCGATGGCGCCGGCGAGCAGCCCGGTATGCTGGAACACATTCTCCGCCACCGCCCCGGCGAAAGCCTTGACGATTTCCTCGGCCCGATCGCGGTAACGCTCTTCGCCCGTCCACAGATAAAGCTGGGCCAGATTCGACACCATGGTGCCGTTCGCATTCGGCACCGCCTCGTCCTGGGCGTTGATCTGGCGCACCAGCAGATCGTCGGTGTCGTCGGCGGCGAGATAATAGCCGCCAAGATCGGGCGCCCAATAATGCCGGTCGAGCACGTCAACCCATGCGCGCGCGCGCGCCACATAATCGGCCTTGCCGGTGACGCTCGCGAGCGCGAGCGCGGCCTTGATCATGTTGGCGTAGTCGGTGGCGTTGCCCGGCGCCTTGGCTTCGCCGGCGCGATAGGCGTGGAACAGACGCCCGTCCGAACTCATCCGGGTACTGACGAAGTTGAAAGCCTGCTCCGCCGCCGCGAGCCAGTCGGGCCGCTCGAACGCATCCGATGCCTTGGCCAGTGCTGAGATCATCAGCCCGTTCCAATCGGCCAGCACCTTGTCGTCGAAGCCGGGGCGGATGCGGCCGTCGCGGGCCGCGAGCAGCTTCGCCCGCATCGCGGCCAAGCGCGCCTCCACCTCGCGCTTCCGTAGGTCTAAGTCATTGAGCCGATTGAGAATGTTCTTGCCTTCCCAATTGCCCTCCTGGCTCACGTCGTAGATTTCGGCGAATAGCTTCGAGTCCTCCGCACCCAAGACCTCCTCGATCTCGTCGCGCGACCAGACATAGAATTTTCCCTCCTCGCCCTCGCTGTCGGCGTCGAGCGATGAGGCAAACGCGCCTTCGCTCCGCATCTCGCGCAACAGCCAGTCGATGGTCTCTTCGATGCGCTGCGCCATGAGCGGCGCTTTCTGCTCGCGCCAGACTTCCGTCATCAGCTCGACCAGCAGCGCGTTGTCGTAGAGCATCTTCTCGAAATGCGGCACCAGCCAGCGCTCGTCGGTGGCGTAGCGGGCGAAGCCGCCGCCGAGATGATCGTAGATGCCGCCTTGGGCGATGTGGTTGAGGGTGAAGGCGACCGCCTCCTGCGGATTGTCGAGGCCGTAGCGCAAGCCCCCGCGCCAGAGGAAATTGAGAAATTGCGGCTGCGGAAATTTCGGCGCGCCTTTGACGCCGCCATTGGCCGGATCGACGATCTGCACCAGGCGCGCGGCGAGATCGGCAAGCGCCGCATCGTTCGGCCCCGCGCCCGTGCTCGCCGGCGCGCGCGGCGTGAGCCGCTGCTTCAGCGCATCCGCGTTCTGCCGCACCTTGGCTGGCTCGTCGTGATAGACGCGCGACACCTGGCGCAGCACGTCGGCGAAACCCGGCCGGCCATAGCGCGGCTGGTTGGGGAAATAGGTGCCGCCCCAGAACGGCTCGGCCTCGGAGGTGAGGAACATGGTCAGCGGCCAGCCGCCATGCTCGCCCAGCTCGTGCAGCGCCGCCATGTAGATCGCGTCGACATCCGGACGCTCCTCGCGGTCGACCTTGATGTTGACGAACAGGTCGTTCATCACGGCCGCGATCGCCTCGTCCTCGAAGCTCTCATGCGCCATGACGTGGCACCAATGGCAGGCGGCATAGCCGACCGAGAGCAGGATCGGTTTCTTCGTCCGCTTGGCCTCGGCCAGCGCCTCCGGCCCCCAGGCCCACCAATGCACCGGATTGTCCCGGTGCTGGAGCAGATAGGGGCTGGTCTCGCGGCTCAAGCGATTCTGGCTTGGCTGGCTTTTGCCTTGGACATCTGTCATCGGGCCTCCAATCGCGTTTAGGATACCGGACTAGTTCCGCGGTCCTAACCTGTAAAGCGAGGGCGAATTGGCGTGACGACGTCACCGGATACCATCTGCGCGCTGGCAAGCGCGTCTGGCCGGGCAGGGGTCGCGGTGATCCGCATCTCGGGGCCGGCCGCGGGCGACGCCTTGCGTGCGCTCAGTGCGCCGTTGCCGCCGCCACGCCACGCCAGCCTGCGCAAGCTGCGCCATCCGGAGAGCGGCGATCTCCTCGATCGCGGCCTGGTGCTGTGGCTGCCGGGGCCGGCGAGCCTCACCGGCGAGGACGTGGCCGAACTGCATGTGCATGGCGGCCGCGCCGTGGTCGGGCGGGTCATCGGCGCCTTGCTCTCGGTCGAACATGTGCGCCTGGCCGAGGCCGGCGAATTTGCGCGGCGCGCCTTCGAGAACGGCAAGCTCGATCTGACCGAGGTCGAGGGTCTCGCCGATCTGATCGCGGCCGAGACCGAGGCGCAGGCGCGCCAGGCGCTGAGCCAAGCCGAAGGCGGGGCGCGGACGCTGTATGAGGGTTGGCGCGAGGCGCTGGTGAAGGCGCAGGCGCTGGCCGAGGCTTCGCTCGACTTCGCCGACGAGGCCGATGTCGCCGCCGATGCCGTCACGCAGGCAGACGCCGTGGTCGCGACTCTTCTCGCCGACATCTCCCGCCATCTTGCCGATCGCCGCGGCGAGCGCCTGCGCGATGGCTTCCGCGTCGTCATCGCCGGTACGCCGAATGCGGGCAAGTCGAGCCTGTTGAATGCGCTCGCGCGCCGCGACGCTGCCATCGTGTCGGAGGAAGCGGGGACCACCCGCGACGCGATCGAGGTGCATCTCGACCTGCGGGGATTACCGGTGGTCGTCACCGACACCGCTGGTCTTCGCCAAGCCGAAGGCGCGGTCGAGGCGGAAGGGATCAGACGGACTCTGGCGCGGGTCGAGGAGGCCGATCTCGTGCTCTGGCTGGTCGATGCCACCGCGCCGCAATGGCAGCCCGATTTTGGGAATTTGAGCGAATTTTCATCGCTTTTACCCGTATTGAACAAGATCGATTTGGTGCCGTCGGTGCCTGTCGCCGGCGGCGTGGCGCTGTCGGCCAAAAGCGGGGAGGGGGTGGCTGAACTCGTTGATTTACTTGCGGAAAAAGCCGAGGCGGCGCTCGCCGCAGGCGAGCCCGCGATCATCACCCGCGCCCGCCATCGGGCCGAGCTCGTAGCCGCCCAGGAGGCCCTCCAGCGCTATCAACAGGTCCGGGCCGGGGCGGAATTCAAGGCCGAGGAGCTCCGCATCGCCGCCCGGCATTTGGGCCGCCTCACCGGACGCATCGATGTCGAGGAAGTGCTCGGCGCCATCTTCTCCGAGTTCTGTATCGGCAAGTAAGCGCCCAAGCAGCGAAGCGGTAGCGCATTGATAAAGCTCGCACTTAAGGCGCGAATCGGGTGCCCCCTTGCAGATTGATTCACGTGAAACAATCACCGCTCGCGCTTTGACGAAACACGCGGAACAGCTTAGGTACGGCCATGAACCCGGGTTCCCACAAGGCTTTCGACGCTAACTCCGTCCACGCTCGGTCCTTCGATGTGATCGTCATCGGCGGCGGCCATGCCGGCTGCGAGGCGGCGGCGGCAGCGGCCCGCATGGGCGCGGCCACGGCGCTGATCACCCATCGCTTCGCCACCATCGGCGAGATGTCCTGCAACCCCGCCATCGGCGGTCTCGGCAAGGGCCATCTCGTGCGCGAGATCGACGCCCTCGATGGGTTGATGGCCCGAGTTGCCGACGCCGCGGGCATCCAGTTCAGGGTGCTGAACCGGAGCAAGGGTCCGGCGGTGCAGGGCCCCCGCGCCCAGGCCGACCGCAAGCTTTATCGCCAGGCGATGCAGGCCGCGATCGGCGCCACGCCCAACCTCGAAGTGATCGAGGCCGCGGTCGAGGATTTGCTGGTCGAGCACGGTGCCGTCGCCGGCATCGTCACCGCCGACGGCCGCAATATCCGCGCTGGCGCCGTGGTCCTCACCACCGGCACCTTCCTGCGTGGGCTGATCCATATCGGTGAGCGCAAGATCCCGGCCGGTCGCATCGACGAGGCGCCGGCGCTTGGCCTCTCCGAGCGGCTCTATGGTCTTGGACTGCGCCTGGGCCGGCTCAAGACCGGCACCCCGCCTCGGCTCGATGGCCGCACCATCAACTGGGATGCGCTGCAGGTGCAAGAGGGCGACGACCCGCCGACGCCGTTCTCATTTCTGACGACCCACATTTCCACGCCGCAGATCGTCTGCCACGTCACCCACACCAATCCGGCGACCCACGCCATCATCGAGGCCAATCTCGCGCGCGCGCCGATGTATTCGGGAGCGATCGAGAGCGTCGGCCCGCGCTATTGCCCCTCGATCGAGGACAAGGTCGTGCGCTTCAAGGAGCGCGGCAGCCACCAGATCTTCCTCGAGCCCGAAGGTCTCGACGACGACACCGTCTATCCCAACGGCATCTCCACCTCGCTGCCGGAGGATGTTCAGCTCGCCTTTCTCGCCACCATCCCAGGTCTCGAACAGGCGAAGGTCAAGCGGCCCGGCTACGCCATCGAATATGACTATGTCGATCCGCGCGAGCTCACGCCCGGACTCGAAATCAAGGCGGTGCCGCGTCTGTTCCTTGCCGGCCAGATCAACGGCACCACCGGTTACGAGGAGGCCGCGGGGCAGGGCGTGCTCGCCGGAATCAATGCCGCGCGGGCCGCGGGAGGGAGCCGCGATCCGTTCATCGTCACTCGCGCCGACGGCTATCTCGGCGTGATGATCGACGATCTCGTTACCCGCGGCGTCACCGAGCCCTATCGCATGTTCACCTCCCGCGCCGAATACCGTCTGACGCTGCGCGCCGACAATGCCGATCAGCGGCTCACGCCCTCGGGGCTCACCGCCGGCTGCGTCGGGGCGGAACGCGCCGCAGCCTTCGCCGCGAAGTCGCAGGCGCTGACGCAAGGCGAAGCGCTGCTGAAGGGTCTCGCGCTGACGCCAGATGCGGCGGGGAAGCACGGCCTCAGCGTCAACCGCGATGGACGCAAGCGGAGCGCCTTCGAGCTTCTCGCCTATCCCGGCATCGACTTGGCTGCGCTTCAGCGCATCTGGCCGGAGATCGGCAAGCTTGAGGCGAACATCGCCGCACAGCTCGCGGTCGATTCGCGCTACGCCGTCTATCTCAAGCGGCAGGAGCTCGACATCGCCGCCTTCCGCCAGGAGGAAGGCGTCGCCATCCCGGGCGACTTCGCCTTTTCCGGGATCGCGGGCCTGTCGAATGAGCTGCGGCAAAAGCTGGAGCGCGACCGCCCGGCAAGCCTTGGCCACGCCGCCAGGCTCGATGGCATGACGCCTGCCGCGCTGCTGCTGCTGCTGGCGCATCTGAAGAAGGACTCGCGGTGGAAGACCGCCTAATCGCGGGCGAGGGGCAGGGACCAGGCAGAGGGCTAAAAGCCATCACCGGCCCGGACGACTTCGCCGAAGCCTTTAAAGTTCCACGTGAAACAATCCACAGGCTGATGCGCTACGACGAGCTGCTGCATGCATGGCAGGCGCGGCAGAATCTGGTGTCGGCCGCGAGCCTGGCCCAAGTCTGGGACCGCCATTTCGCCGATTCCGCCCAGATTCTGCGCTTGGCGCCCAAGGCCACAACCTGGCTCGATCTCGGCTCTGGCGCCGGCTTCCCCGGCCTGGTGATTGCTATTCTCCAGGCGAATCACGCTAACTTCCGCATGCATCTGGTCGAAAGCACCGGCAAGAAATGCGCGTTCCTGGCTGAGGTGGCCCGCGCCACCTCAGCGCCTGTGGAGATTCACTGCATGCGCATTGAAGAGCTGACGGAAAGCGCTACAAGCCCCAAGCCCGAGATCGTCACCGCGCGGGCGCTCGCACCATTGCCGCGACTGCTCGAGCTGGCCGCGCCGTGGTTCGGACCGGGGGTGAGGGGGCTGTTCATGAAGGGCCGCGACGCCGCGTTGGAAATCGAGGCCGCCAAGCAGCGCTTCGCCTTCACCAGCCGCTTGTATCCGAGCCTCACGGCCGAGGCCTCGTCCATCGTGGAGATTGGCGACTTGGCCACGCGGCGAAAGGCGAAAATGCGATGAGCCCTCCCGAACGTCGAACCCGCGTGCTCGCGCTGGCCAATCAGAAGGGGGGCGTCGGCAAAACCACGACCGCGATCAATCTCGGCACGGCGCTGGCCGCGATCGGTGAGCGGGTGTTGATCGTCGACCTCGATCCGCAAGGCAATGCGAGCACCGGGCTCGGCATCGACGAGCGCCGTTATTCGACCGCGGATGTGTTGAATGGCAAGGTGGCCTTCGCCGTCGCGCGCGTGCCCACCGCTGTTCCGGGACTGTCGGTGGTGCCGGCCACCATCGACCTCATGGCCTTCGAGCGCGAATCCATGGCGGCGTCGGGGCGGCACTATCGCCTGCGCGACGCCATCGCCTCGATGCTGGCGTCGGAAGAGCCCGGGAGCGCCACGACCTATATTCTCATCGACTGCCCGCCTTCGCTCAATCTGCTCACCGTCAACGCGCTGGCCGCGGCCGACGCCGTTCTCGTGCCGCTGCAATGTGAGTTCTTCGCGCTCGAAGGCTTGGCGCAGCTGTTGAGCACGGTCGAGGAGATCAGGGTGCGGCTCAATCCGAAGCTGCAGATTCATGGCGTGGTGCTCACCATGTACGATCAGCGGACGACCTTGGCCGACCAGGTGGTGGACGACGTGCGCCGGGTGCTTGGCGACAAGGTCTACGCCACCATCATCCCGCGCAATGTGCGGGTGGCTGAGTCGCCGTCCCATGGCAAGCCGGTGCTGCTCTACGATTACCGGTGCACCGGTAGCCAGGCTTACATTCGACTGGCGTCGGAGGTGATCGAGCGCGAACGGCGGATGCGCGCGGCGTAGCGTCAAGTGAGTTCAGAGCGGCGGGGAAAAGGAGGCCATTATGGCTGCGGGCATGCATAAGATGAGGCTCGGACGGAGCCTGGCTTCGCTCATCGGCGAGGGCGAGGGACCCGATTTCGGCGAGGTCGAAGGCCAGCGCATCGTGGCGCTGGAGCAGCTCAAGCCCGGCCGGCACAATCCGCGGCGGAGTTTCTCCGAGGAGCAGATCGAGGAATTGGCGGCCTCCATCCGCGAGCGCGGCCTGGTGCAGCCGCTCGTGGTGCGCCCGGTCCGTGGCGAGCAGGAGACCTATGAAATCGTCGCCGGCGAGCGCCGCTGGCGCGCGGCGCAGCGCGCCAATCTGCACGAGGTGCCGGTGGTCGTGCGCGCGCTGTCCGATCAGGAAGCGATCGAGATCGCCATCATCGAGAACGTTCAGCGCGAAGATCTGAACGCGATCGAGGAGGCCGAAGGCTATCGGCTGTTGATGCACGGGCACGGCTATACGCAAGAGGACCTGTCTAGGGTCATCGGCAAGAGCCGCAGCCATCTTGCCAACACGCTCCGCCTGTTGAAGCTGCCGGAGAGCGTGCTTGATCTGCTGCGGACGGGCGACCTCAGCGCCGGCCATGCCCGCGCTTTGGTTGGCCGCGCCGACGCCGCGGCGCTGGCCGAGCGTATAGTTAACGAAGGGTTAACGGTGCGCCAGATCGAGGCGCTGGTTCAGCACCGTCCGGCCAAGCCCGGCAAGGCCCGGAAACCCGCCGCCAAGAACGCCGATACGCGCGCGGCCGAGAGCGAGCTGAAGGAAGCCTTGGGTCTCGACGTCGATATCCGTTCCGGCCGGGGCGAGAGGGGCGAGCTTCGCATCCGCTATACCTCGCTCGACCAGCTCGAAGACGTGCGCCACCGGCTCTTGCGCCGGCAGGGCCACCGCTAGACTCCGCTTAGGCGGCGAGGAACTCCTCTGCCCGGAACAGCGATTTGAACGGGATGCCGGCGGCGGCATAGAGCTCGCGCGCGCCCTCGTCGCGGTCGAGGATCGACAGCACGAGCGCCACGGACCCACCGGCCGCCCTCACCTCCTCCACCGCCTGCATGGCCGACGCGCCCGTCGTGGTCACGTCTTCCAGGATGACGGCGTTTCTTCCCGTCACGTTCAGACCTTCGATGCGCTGCTTGGTGCCGTGATCCTTCGGCGCCTTGCGCACGAAGAAGCCGACGAGCGGACGGCCGGCCTCGTAACTCAGCATCGCCACGGGAGCGATCATCGGCACCGCCCCCATCTCCAAGCCGCCGACGCAGTCGGCCTTCACGCCGTCAAGCTCGATGAGGATCAGTTCGGCCAGGATCGCGGCGCCTTCCGGGTTCAGCATGGTCGGCTTGCTGTCGAAATAATAAATGCTCTCCTTGCCGGAGGCGAGCGTGAAGCGGCCGCGTCTGAACGACTGCTCCCTGATGAGATCGAAAAGCCGGTTGCGCAGCTCGAGGCGTCTGCGGGCCTGGGTCATCGGCACCCTCCGCGAATGACAATCTAGCGCGCGGGTACACCGGTTTTGGCGACTCCGCAACTGTGTACGCAAACCGTCCCTTCGAACTAAGCGCGTGAACGCGCCTCCCCTCTCCAGGTCAGAGCCAGCACGAGCCGCTCGGCCATCGCGCGCTCAAGCTCTGGATTCAGGCGCGCCCGCTTGACCGCTTCTTGAATGAGCGGAAGCGAATCGAACAGCCGATTGATTCCGAGGCGGCGGCAATGGGCGATGAAGATTGGCTCGCGCTTGTAATGAGGGCGCGGTCGAAGCGACCGCACCGCCTGCTCGACGCTGGCGCCGGCGGCTTGGGCGGAGGCGGCCCGGTGCAGCTGGGTGAAGTGTCGTCCAAGCGCGGAAAGCGCGACCGAGGGCTGCGTGCCGGCGGCGGCAAGGCGGCCAAGCTGGCGGAGCGCCTTGCCGGTGTCGCCGCCGCTGACTTCGTAGACGAAATTTTCGACCGCGATCTCCGAACTGTCGCCGACGACCGCGTCGATATCCTCTGGGCCGATGCGCCCCCGTCCCGCCGCGAACAGAGTGAGCTTGGTGAGCTCGGCGCGCGACATGGCCTGGTCGGCGCCTAGCCGCGCGGTCAAATAGGCTCGGGTCTCGACGTCGATGGTCAAGCCGGCTTTGCCGAGCTCGTCGTCGATCAGGCCGGAGAGCGATTGCTCGTCGGCGTAGCAAGGAAGCGCGATGGCCGTGGCATGACCCTCGAACAATTTGCGCAAACCCGAATCGGGACGGAGCGCGCCCGCCTCCACCACCAGCGAGCCGTCCAAGGGGGCATCGAGCAGCGCCTTCAGCGACGGCACGTCGATCCGCGCCGCGGGCGCGACGCGCACCACTTTGCGCTCGGCGAACATGGGGATGGTGCGAAGCTCGACGTCGAGGCGCGCCGGATCATCGGCGAGGTCCCTCTCGTCGAGCCGGACCATCTCGGTGCCGTCCTTGCGGTTGCCGGTGAATGCGTCGGCGAGAGCGGCGGCACGTTCGGCCACGAGCCCGGCGTCGGGTCCATAGACGAGTGCCGCGCGGCATTGCGGGTCGAGCGATTTTAGCAGGCGCGGAAAGGATGCAGCCTTAAGGGCGACCATGGCGACAGAACAGGGAGACTGTGAGGGCGGTGCTCAAGCCGCCTGCGACAGGAAGGCCGCGATGCGAATCTTGATGCTCTCGGCGACCGTTCGCGCGGCCCGGTCCTCGGCATCGACGCGGGCGCGCACATTGGAGAAGATCGTCTCGAAACGCTCATAGGCCGCGCGCGAGGTCGCTTTGCCCTCGAGCAGAACCTTGCCGTCGTGGCCGATGAGTTTGAATGTCGCGTCGAGCTCATAGACCTGGCCTTTGGCGTCGCCCGAGATCTTCACCAGCTCGTTGATCACGCTTTCCTTGATGACGATGTCGAGTTTGTAATTCGACTTGTCGGGCCGGCCACCCCCACCGGTGTTCTCGAAGATGAGCTCGTTGCGCACCCTCTGGCCGACACGGCCGGGAATCGGGGTGATGTCCACCCCGGCCATGACCGCGCCCAGCCGGGACCCGCCTGCCGACGTGCCATAGAGCGGCTGGAAGCCGCAGCCGCTCAAGCCGAGCACCGCGAGCACAGCCAAGGCCGCGAGCGATGGGCTATGCCACCACATTGACGATCCTCTGCGGCACGATCACGACCTTCTTGATTTGACGTCCCCCAATGGCGCGCACGACATTTTCGAGCTGTAGCGCCGCAGCTTCAATATCTTCTTTCGCGGCGTCTCGCGCAATCCTCAATTCGTCCCGCCGCTTGCCGTTGACCTGGACCGCGATAATGACGGTATCCTCCGTCAAAAGCCCCGGATCGGGGCTGGGCCAGGCCTCTTCGGCCAGAAGCGTCTCATGCCCGAGCGCCACCCAGCATTCTTCAGCCAGATGCGGCACCATTGGGGCGGAGATTCGGGTCAGCATTTCCGCCGCTTCCCGCAGGGCAAAGCGCGTGTCGGGGCCTGGATTCGGCCCGGCCGCGTTCAGCGCGGCGGAGAGGTCGTTGGCGAGCTCGTAGATATTGGCGATGGCCACATTGAAGCGAAGCTTGTCGATGGCGGCGGTGACGGCGGCGACGCTTCTGTGGCTGGCGCGGCGGAGCGCCAGGGCCTCGCTTCCCATCTCCCCGGGGTCACGCGCGCCCGCGCTTTTCTCCACCGCGTCGTTGACCAGACGCCATAGACGCTGGAGGAACCGGTAGGCGCCTTCGACGCCTGCCGCGGTCCATTCCACATCGCGCTCGGGCGGCGTGTCCGACAGCATGAACCAGCGCGCCGTATCGGCGCCATAGGTGCTGATGATGTCGTCGGGATCGACCACGTTCTTCTTCGACTTCGACATCGATTCGATATGGCCGACAGCGATCGCCTCTCCCGTCTCCGCATGCACGGGCTTGCCGTCGCGCACGGTTACGTCCTTCGGCATCACCCATTTGCCGTGGCTGTCCTTGTAGGTCTCATGCGTGACCATGCCTTGCGTGAACAGCCCCTTGAACGGCTCGTCGATCGGCAGATGTCCGGTCTTGTGCATGGCGCGGGTGAAGAAGCGCGCATAGAGCAGATGCAGGATCGCATGCTCGACGCCGCCGATATATTGGTCGACCGGGAGCCAATAGCCGACGGCGTTGGAATCGGTCGGAACCTCCGCATGCGGCGAGCAGAAGCGCGCGAAGTACCAGGACGAATCGACGAAGGTGTCCATGGTGTCGGTCTCGCGCGTGGCGGGGCGGCCGCATTGCGGACAGGCGACGTGCTTCCAGCTTGGGTGATGATCGAGCGGATTGCCGCTGCCGCCGAAAATCACATCCTCGGGCAGCTTCACCGGCAGGTCCTTCTCCGGCACCGGCACGATGCCGCAAGCCTCGCAATGGATCATCGGGATGGGACAGCCCCAATAGCGCTGGCGCGAGATGCCCCAATCGCGCAAGCGGAACTCGGTGCGGCGCTCGCCTTGGGGTTCGCCCCCGACCGTCTTCGCGGTCAGGCGCCGTGCCATCGCCTCCTTGGCGTCGACGATGGACAGGCCGTCGAGGAAGCCTGAGTTGAAGAGGATGCCGTCACCGGTATAGGCCTCCTCGCCGATGGTGAAGGTCGCAGGGTCGGCGCCCGGGGGCAGCACTACCGGGATCACGGGCAGCCCGTAGCTCCGCGCAAACTCCAGATCGCGCTGATCGTGCGCCGGGCAACCGAAGATGGCGCCGGTGCCGTGTTCCATGACGATGAAATTAGCAATGAACACGGGAAGCTCGGCGCCCTCGATCACCGGATGCTTCACCCGCACGCCGGTGTCGTATCCCTTTTTCACCTGCGTCTCGATCTCGGCCGCGCTCGAACCGATGTGGTGGCATTCGGCAATGAAGGCCGAAGCCTTGGCGTCGCTTGTCGCGATCGCTCGCGCCAGCGGATGGTCCGGCGCGACCGCCATGAAGCTTGCGCCAAACAGCGTGTCCGGGCGGGTGGTGAAAACCTCGACCAATTCCTGATCTTGAGGCCCCGTTCCCGGCACGGTCTCGAAGCGAATCAGCAGCCCTTGCGAGCGGCCGATCCAATTGGCTTGCATCAGCCGCACTTTTTCCGGCCAGCGGTCGAGTGAGCCGAGCGAGTCGAGCAGATCGTCGGCGAATTCGGTGATTTTGAAGAACCATTGTGGCAGCGAGCGCTGCTCCACCGGCGCGCCTGAGCGCCAGCCGCGGCCGTCGATCACCTGCTCGTTGGCGAGCACGGTCTGATCCACCGGATCCCAATTCACATGCCGCTTTTTGCGGTCGACTAGGCCGCCCGCTCGCAGATCGAGAAACAGCTTCTGCTGCTGGTGATAATAATCGACATCGCAGGTGGCGAATTCGCGCGACCAATCGAGCGACAGCCCCATGCTCTTAAGCTGGCCGCGCATGGCGGCGATGTTGTCATAGGTCCAGGTGGCGGGATGGATGCCGCGCTCGATGGCGGCGTTCTCGGCCGGCATGCCGAAGGCGTCCCAGCCCATCGGGTGAAGCACGTTATGGCCTTGCGCCCGCATATAGCGGGCGACCACGTCACCCATGGTGTAGTTGCGGACATGCCCCATATGGATGCGCCCGGAGGGGTACGGGAACATTTCAAGAACATAATATTTCGGGCGCGGATCGTTTTCGTCGGCCTCGAACAGGCGCCGCTCTTCCCACAGCTTCTGCCAGCGGGGTTCTGCGTCGCGCGGATTGTAACGGTCGTTCGCCATGTTCGAGATTGTGTATGACTGATGGGAATCGACCGGACTAGGCCATGAAAGGCCAAGCCGGGTCAATCACATGGAGGCCGGACGTCACCCAGGCCGCAGCCAAATAGAAAAGAGGCCGCCAAGCGCGGCGGCCTCCCTGTCGGATGATCAAGTGCAGGTGATTTGTGGCTTAGTAGCGGTAGCGATATTTGTAGGGCCGATAGTAGCCGCCGCACGGAGCGCACCAGCACCGATAAGGACCGCACGTCCAACGGAGACCGAGGGGGCATCTGCCATAACCGCCGCAGCCGACTTTTTCGACCGGTGAGTAGTTCGATACAGGAGGGACGCCGACTGCTCCGCCCAATGTCGTCGCATCGGCTTTCCAGGCAAACAGCCCAGCAAGGACCATGACCAGTCCCGCAGCAAGGGCAATCGCCAGCTTAGGCATTCTTCAGTCCTCCGGTTTGATCCCCCGCCTGGAGTCACGCGAGGCGCCTCCAGAATAAAAGCAAAACGCGAATTAGGAAAGTCAGCGTCACATAGGATCTTGTCATGCCAACAACAGAGTCTGAATGGCGAAGGAAGCGGAAGTGGCTGCAGCCACCGATGCTTCGCGTCTACTTGCGCGCTGCCGCGATGGCCATCCTGGTGGGAATCGCGCCAAGCGCGGCCAGCGCCCAGAGCCCGCAGGACATCGCCTGGTGCAAGGGGCAAGATGATCCCACCACCGAGCAGCAGATCCGCGGCTGCACCGCGGCGATCGAGGCGGCCGGCAGCGAAGGGCGCGATCTTGCCCTCTTCTATCTCCGCCGCGCCGCCGCCTATCTGGAACGGCAAGATTTCGACAGCGCCCTCCACGATTTCGGCGAGGGGCTCAAGCTCGACGCCAACAATGCCGCGGCGTTCTTTGGACGCGGCATCGCTTACGAAGGCAAGGGCGATCCCGATCGCGCGATCTCGGACTACGACGCGGCGATCAAGCTCGATCCGGATCACGCCAAGGCCCTGAGCAACCGTGGCGCCATTTACGCGGACCAGCGTGCCTATGAGCGTGCGCTCGAGGACAATAATCGCGTCGTCGAGCTTCAGCCGGATCGGTCGGGAAGCTATGTCAATCGAGGCCTGACCTACGCCAGGCGAGGCGATTTCGGTAACGCGCTCCGCGATTTCGATCGGGCCATCGCGCTCGATGCGAAATCGGCCATCGCTCATTTCAATCGCGGCCGCGTCTATTTCAGCCAGGGCGAGGTCGATCGCGCGATCGAGGACTATGGCGCCGCGATTGAAATCGGGCCAAAGCATGCAAGCGCATTCGAGAGTCGCGGCTTCGCTTATTTGACTAGGGGCCAGATCGACAAGGCCATCGCGGATTATGATGCGGCCTTGCAGCTCGACGCCAAGCGCGCCACGGCCCTGTTCGGGCGCGGCACGGCGAAGCTCAAGAAAGGCGACACGAGCGGCGCCGATGACATCGCCGCGGCCAAGGCGATCAAGCCCGACATTGCCAAAGCGTTCGAGGATACCGGCGTGAAGTAGTCGAGAGTTGCGGGCGCGGCCTGGCTCTGCCATGCCGGAGGCGCCATGCCCGAGACCGTTTCATCCTCCCTCCGCGCCGTCGAGCGCGACATTGCCGATGCGTGCCGCCAATGCGGACGCGATCCCGCCTCGGTGAAGCTCGTCGCCGTCACCAAGACCGCGCCCGATACCGCTATCGAAGAGGCCATCGGCCTGGGTCAGCGCCGCTTTGGCGAGAACCGCGTGCAAGAGGCCAAGGGCAAATATCCGGCGCTCAAGGTGCGCGATCCGGATCTCGAGCTGCATCTGATTGGACCGCTGCAGACGAACAAGGTGCGCGACGCCGTCGCTCTGTTCGACGTGATCGAGACGCTGGACCGGCCAAAGCTGGCGGCGGCGCTGGCCGAGGAAATCGCGCGCTCCGGCAGGCGGCCACGGCTCCTGGTGCAGGTCAATACCGGCGAAGAGCCGCAAAAAGCGGGGCTGCTTCCTCTGGAGACCGAGGCCTTCGTTGCGCAATGCCGCGACCGGCACGGTCTCGCCATCGAAGGCCTGATGTGCATACCGCCACTCGAGGAGGAGCCGAGCTTGCATTTCGCCTTGCTCGCCAAGCTCGCCGCGCGCCTCGGGCTGAAGCAGCTGAGCATGGGCATGAGCGGCGACTTCGACCAGGCGATCGCGTTCGGCGCCACCTATGTCCGCATCGGCACCGCGATCTTCGGCGCGCGTAGCACCGCCACTGACCAAGACTGACCATCACATGATGACGATGGTCGATCCTCTCCGCAGCTCCCGCAGCAGCGTGAGCATGTCGCGGCGGGAGAGCGCGAGGCAGCCATCCGTCGGTGACAACCCGGGCCGCGCCAGATGCAGGAAGATGGCGCTGCCTTTGCCCCTCACCCGCTGCCGGTCGTTGTAGCCGAGCACGAGCACGACATCGTAGAGGTGGTCGGCTCGGGTCAGGCGATCGACGCCTGGTCGCGATGCAGTCTTGACCAGCCGATTATAGCTGCGGTCAGCGGGATCCTCGCACCAGCAATCATCGGGCCGGATGGCGCGCAAGCGAAGCGGCGTTCGCGGCCGGCGCACGCGATCGGCGCGATAGAGCACCTCGCGTAACGGAAGGCGCCCGAGCGGCGTCGCTCCGTCGCCCTCGCGCTTCAACGCCGCCACGCCGCCGCGTCCTAACGCCGCGCGGGCGACGCCATGGGCCAAGGCGATCCGCCCTTCCCGCGGATTTCCGGGAGCGCGCCTGAGCACAATATTGCGTGAAGCCTTAACCCCCATGCCCAATTAGCCTTTTTCGCCCCGGCGATCCGCCGTGTGCCGCTTGTCCAAGCCGCGCCAGTGCTTGATACTGGTCGCTTCGCAGGCACAACGGGGACGGCAAATGGGTAATGCGCGCAAGATTCTGATCATCGACGACGATGACGAGCTTCGCGACTCCTTGAGCGAGCAGCTCTCGTTGCATGAGGAGTTCGAGACCGTGCTCGCCGCTACGGCCTGTGACGGGCTGAAGCTTGCACGCAACGGCCATGTCGACCTCGTTCTGCTCGATGTTGGCCTTCCCGATCTCGACGGCCGCGAGGCCTGCAAGCTGTTGCGGCGCGGCGGCTTCAAGGGACCGGTGATCATGCTCACGGGCCAAGTCTCCGATTCCGATACCATCCTCGGTTTGGAGTCGGGCGCCAATGATTATGTGACGAAGCCGTTCAAGCTCGGTGTGCTCCTGGCCCGCATCCGGGCGCAGCTCCGCCAGCACGAGCAGAGCGAGGACGCGGTCTTCGCCATCGGGCCCTACACCTTCAAGCCCGCCTCGAAGCTCTTGGTCGATGGCGGCGGCAGCAAGATTAGGCTGACGGAGAAAGAGACCTCGATCCTCAAATATCTCTATCGCGCCGGCGAGCGCGTCGTCACCCGCGACGTGCTGCTGCATGAGGTGTGGGGATACAATGCCGGCGTCACCACCCATACGCTCGAGACCCACATCTATCGCTTGCGCCAGAAGATTGAGAAGGATCCCTCGCAGGCCGAGCTCCTGATCACCGAGACCGGCGGCTACAAGCTCGTCCCTTGACTTTTTTCCCTCCCCCTAAAAGGGGGAGGTCGGCTCTGCAACGCGAGCCGGGTGGGGGGTCCTTGCACTCGCCTCGATCCGAGACGCCCACCCCGGCCCTCCCCCTTGCAGGGGGAGGGAGATCAGTCGACGTCGAAATCGGCGATCACCGGCACATGGTCCGAAGGGCGCGGCCAGTCCCGCGCCTCGTCGAGCACCGTCATCGATACGGCGCTTCCGGCGAGCGCGGATGTGGTCCAGATGTGGTCGAGGCGGCGGCCGCGATTCGAGGCGCGCCAATCGCGATTGCGGTAGCTCCACCAGGTGAACAGCGCCTGCTCCGCCGGCACGTGCCGGCGCATCACATCGACCCAATCGTGGGAGGCGCGCACGCGTTCGAAGCGCTCCACCTCGGCCGGAGTATGGCTCACCACTTTGAGCAGCTGCTTATGCGACCACACATCGCTTGGCAGTGGGGCCACGTTCAAATCGCCGACCAGAATCATGCGGGCCTTGCGCTTGCCGCGCATCCCGCCAAACCAGGCCTCCATGGCTTCGAGGAAGTCGAGCTTGTGGCGGAATTTCGCATTGATCTCGGGGTCCGGCACATCGCCGCCGGCCGGGACATAGACATTGTGCAGGAGGAGAGGCTTCTGCGCCCCCAAGCTGCCATCGAGTGCCACCGACAGATGGCGCGCATGGCCGCGGCCGCAAATGTCACGGCGCTCGACCGGGGCGAAGGGAATGCGGGAGAGGGTGGCGACGCCGTGATAACCCTTCTGCCCCGAGATCGCGATGTGGTCAAAACCGAGCGCGCGCAGCGCCGCCTCCGGAAAGCTCGCGTCCACGCATTTGATCTCTTGCAGGCAGAGGACGTCAGGCCGCTGGGACTTGACCAAGCGCTCGATGAGATCGAGGCGGAGCCGGACCGAATTGATGTTCCAGGTTGCCACACGAAAGCGCATCGAGGCGAGCAGCGTGCCCCGATCAGCGCTTGAGTGAGGTCTTCAGCGTCCGCAACCGCTCCGCCGCGGGGGCGTCGGCCAATTGCTCGGTGCCCTCGTGCAAGAGTGCGATGGCGTCGTCATTGTTGAGAATGCCCTCGTCGATCAGCAAATTGAGGAGACGTTGGGCCAGCCACAATCCGGCCTCGCCCGCTGCTCCGTCCGTGCTCGATGCCATATCGGTGCTCCCCTCGTGGCTCATTGCGGTGGACAGTGTAGGGGAAAAAAGAAAGGCGATATTATAGTTCACGTACCAAGGCCGGGTTCCCTGGGCCTTTTGTGCTGCCGCCTACCCCCCGCTTTTCGTCCTGTTATCCATCTTGCAGAGCATCTGGCAGTTCGCGGCGATGGTTTTCCCGCCCTCGTGCCACGGTTTGATATGGTCGCCTTCCATTTCGTCCAACTGAAACTTCTTGTTGCACTTCACGCAAATCCCCTTTTGCCTCTCGTACGCTTCCCGCTTCATGTTGTCAGAGAACGCGCGGATGTTTAGGTGCCTTTCATCCTCATCGAGCACATACGGGTAGATCCCCGATTTTCTCTGCACGTCGTCATCTTGCATTAATTTTGCGATCCGCTTTTCCAGTTTGTCCGTATCAAATTCTTTGTCCTTAAACTGGTTATAAAGAGTCCCCCAATCCACCCCCTTCATCTCTCGCCGATATTCTGGAAACGTCGCTTTTACCCAGCCAATGACTTTCTGAAAGTATTGCCATAAGGGCGTCGCGTTCTTGTCGTGCTGGTGCTTCGACATATACTCTTCGATTTTCCCCTCCGAACGCCATTTGATCGCCGTTTCCAAATACTCCTGTCGGATCGGGCTGCCCCGCAGATAATCGCTCGCCAGTCCATAAGCCGCGCAATTACTCTTGCTGAAAATTGGTTTCGCGCTCGCGGTCCACGGCCCAGCATACACCGCGTTGCGCAATTCCTGATCGGTGTGTTCCTCGCCTGCGATATTGATGGTTCTGAACCAATCCAACTTCTCGCTGTCTGTCCCAGAGCAGAAATAGATCATCAGCCCGTAATCGAGAATTTGTTGCTGCTGATCATCTTGCAGGTTGTGGAATGCCAGCCCGTTGATGGAAAAATCGCCGTTGACGTACTGACAAATTGAAAGCGTGCGCTGTTGTCCATCGATCACTTCGTAATGGCCGTCATTTCGCACGGCCCAATACATTACGTTCAGCGGGAAATTCCTGCGCACGCTATCGATCACGGCATCGCGCTGCTTGTCCTTGTAGATAAATTCCCGCTGATACGGAGGACGAATGTCGAGCTTTCCGCCATACGCGACCACTCCCTGCTCGTCATTATCGACGAAGCCGCTTGTTAGCTTCTTGATGGTAATTTCTTTGAGGTCGATTTTCATTCACGTCGTTCGACTGCGGATAAGAATCCGGGCGAACATTCGCTTGCCATTGATGTAGCTCCGGTCAGTCTTCCCCGTCCAACCTTGCCTAATGATCCCAGGCAGGAGCCCTTGTTTCACCTCATAATCAGAGCCAACGATCTCGAACTGCTCGGGATTGTAGTATTTGAGAAATGTTATCGGCACGCCCATCACACCATCGAAATCCATGGGAATGTCCGCCGTTTTCGACACCTCTATTGCATCATAATTGTCATACGTTGGAAATTCCCTCGGATCGTACGTCTTGTAGAGAATCAACTCCTCATGACGTTTCTTGAGATCGATGTTCGTGAACCAGCAGGTGCTGTTTGTTGATATGATCCTGTTTCCGTTCTCGTCAACCCGCGCTTCCGTTCCATGCAATGGATAGTGTTTCGGCACGATGAACCCTGAGAAATTTCGATTACTGTTTACACCAATCCACAGCTTGTTCTCTTTGATTAGCTTGAAAACATCTTTGTACGTGATTGCATTCCAGTTCCCAATAATCACAAACTGTTTGCCATATTCTACGAGCTGCGCGACATACTCTCTGAACAATGAAAACGGTGGATTGGTAACGACGATGTCTGCTTTCATTAGGAGGTTGACGCATTCCTCGCTGCGGAAATCGCCGTCGGCCTTTAGGTCGCGTGGCTTGACCTTTGCAGGATCAGGAAGTCGCCGGCCCTTTTGCTCGCCGCAGTATTTGAGATAGATACCCCGATCCAATCTGTGCTGGCTGAATAGGTCGGGATTGTCGTTCCGATAGCATGTCGTTATCAGTTCCTTCAGCCCGAGCTTTTCAAAGTTATTCAGGAAGTACTTGAAGAAGTGGCTTACGCGTGGGTCGTCGCAGTTACAGAGGACGGTTTTGTTTCTGAAATGCCCTGTGTAATGTCGCATCGCTGAGTTCCAGCGTGAAGTGCAACACCCCCGACCCGATATGATATCGGGTTGGTTTTCCGGACCACAGGGAGTGTTGCCATGCCATCTTATTCACACCTTTCCAGGGACGAAAGGTCGGAGATTGC
>Ga0307379_10001005_pt1 | contig 45476 bp, 30 predicted proteins | sample UN2MG_FD_202237 | JGI IMG/M metagenome (GOLD analysis project Ga0307379, IMG submission 202237) | Soil microbial communities from Risofladan, Vaasa, Finland - UN-2 | ecosystem: Environmental > Terrestrial > Soil > Coastal area > Acid sulfate soil | place: Finland: Risofladan, Vaasa | collected...
TATGGCCGCCGCACCGATCGCAAGGCCGAATGCAACCAGCTTCGCCAGCAGAGTGCGGAATGCAGCCACGTCACCGGCGGCATAGTGTTTCGCCAGCCTGGGTATCGCGGATTGCGCCAGCGAGCTGACGAGCAACGTGCCTGCGGCCATAAGATATGTCATTGCAGCAAAGATACCCAGGTTTTTCTCACCAAGATACCGCTCGATGAAATACCTGGGGATGTTCACGTTGAGAGATATGAAGAGCATCACGATTCCAAGGGGAAGTGCAATGCCGGCGAGATTGAACATCGGACTGAACTTCCATCGCGGGCAGAGATCGGCCTGGACTGTGTCGGGGATCAACTTCACAACCAGCTTTGTGCTCCTGGCGTCATAGAAGATGAGCACCAGTCCCCAGACGACCATGAGCACCACCGATGCCCAAAGGACGCTTCGGGTAACATAGAACGCCGCGGCAAGTGCGGCAAGTGACAACGATCCCTTGATCACCCCTGACTTGGCAATGCGATCCATCCGCTCGTGATGCTGCAGCAAGCCGTAATAGATATCGCTCTGCGCTTCCAGCGTCTTGGCCGCCCCGATGGCAAGGATGACCATTGCCGTCTCAAAAGCGTACCTGGACATGAACGCTATTCCCAGAATGACCAGGATCGCCAGTCCGGACGTCGCAGATCGCAGGGCAAGGTAATCTCCGAATGGGTGACTTTTCTTTGCATCCGTGGCCAGGACTGCTCTGAGGTGCAGATTCGCGAACATTACCACCGGGGCCGTCACGGCAAATCCCAGCGCAAACCGGCCCACCTTCTCGGGGCTCCCCAGTTTCGCGAGCACGACCATCATTCCCCACTGGCAGCCCGCGTAAAAAATATTTCCGAGGACTGTCCAGGAGAAATTGCAGCGTAGACTCAAGCCGCCACCGGAGTCACCTACCGCCATGTAGTGGATCTATCCTTTCAGGTGATCGAGTACAGACTACCCATTTGGGCAGGAAAATCAACGCAAGGATGACTCATTCATTTTGCTCGCTTGATTGTATAGTTTACGTACTATCGTATTGTTGGTTATTCTGGGACATAATACTGGTGAATACTCAATGTTCTGCCAATACTAGGGGTAGATGTGGAAGAATATGCTTGTGTAGGGAACATAAGGCTGGCTTAATCAGTCTTAGACCGGTGGAACAAGCTCAACCCTTAGGGAGGTGATGACTATCAGTTAGAAAGCGACTGGTCAGCACATTCAATGTGCGGGCGGTATGACCGCCGTTTCCCAGGGAGCATTGCTCCAAGAGCAGTAAAACGCCGTCCAGATCATCCTGCATGCCTATGGATCTACCCTTTCCTAACATTAAGCATGGGGAAGCGCGCGGGGCACGCGCAAAGGTGAGTTGGGGATGACGGACGGCGCAAAGGAAAGGGGAAGTAATGAAGTATACCGACAATAGCCGGCAGTCTGCGGCTATAAGGGCATTCGCGCAACTACGTAGTACGTTGACACTCTCGATTCTGTTCTTGTCATTGGCCGCCATGGCGGTGGCAACAGTCCATCCAATCATCCTCTTCCGCCCATATTCGGGCGCTTGCTACCAAATCTATGTCACCACTACCGGTGACAAAATCACCCTTACCGGGACCGAGAACATGGAGAACGTCATCCTGGCTGATGTAGACGGCGATGGTCTTGAAGACGACATGGTCTACAGCAGCATGAACTATGGCGGTCTCCGATACTACAAGATTCCAGGCGATGGCAAATGGGACCAGGAATGCGATTTCCGAGTGCCTCACACTCGGAGTGATGCCGTTCCGTTGACGGTCGTGCGGACGAACGGGACCTCGGTCGGCACGATGATCTACAAATCCAATACGGCAAAAACGGCATACGCAATAAGGCTGGACGGCACGGGCCGAACCACACTGGGCTGGATGGACAAGGCCTACGCCGTGGACGTATCGGGTCGCGGTTACAAGGGCGATCTCGTGTGGTGGAGATCCGGCTCCAACATGCGATGGCGTTCGGGCGTCTCCGGCAGGGATCACACTACTCGCTACTCGGACTGGGTACCGGTCGGCGGAGGGCAGGTCTACTCCGATCAACCCAGCAAGGTGATTGCGTTCTATGCGAGCAAAGAGCGCAATCCCAAGATCTATGTCTGTGATCGAAATTGGAGCTACACGCGTATTGACGGCACAAGTTGGCCGTGGTGCATGAATGACGGCGCTCTGGTGATAGGCGATGTGGACGGCATACTTCCGCTTGCGGAGATTGCGTTCGTCAAGGGCCAATCCGATCCACTGCAATGGTACAACTGCCCGCTCAGCACCTCCACGTGGGACGCCTCGGGTTTCGTAACCGACGAGAGTGTTCGTTGTGGCTGGAATCTTCGCGGCGTAGGCAGAGTGGACCTGGAAACCGTGGGTGTGGTCTCTGTTTCCGATATCGCCGACCTCGCCTCAAAGAGCGACGGCACGGTGGTGCAAGTTGCGGCCAAGCCGAGAACAAAGCTGGTTCGAGAGCTTGACGGCAGTTTGAATGCCATCACGACTGGATATTATATAGAAGAGCCCGATCAGACGGCTGGGATCAGAATCATGAGCAGCAGCGGCCCTGCTGAGGGCCAACCCGTAGCCGTGAAGGGCACTCTCTCGACTTTGAACGGCGAAAGAGTCATCAACGCGGATGTGCAGACAGCGTCAGGCGGGAAGTCGGTGATTGCGCCTCTGAAGAGCACAATTCAGACAGTGATTGGTACGGCAGCACTGGCAGGCTTGCTGATTCAGTGTGACGGCACTATAACCCAATCTGCAACCGGGTGGTTCAAACTGGTTGACGACCTCCAGAATACCGTTCGGGTCTACTGTCCGGACGCCGCTGCCCTTTCGGGGAAGGTGAAAGTCACCGGATGTGTAGGGCGCGAATGGATGGGAAGCGTTCTTGCCAACGTTCTCAGGGTCGAGTCGGCAACCGACGTAGAAAGCGACGAGATCGTGCCACCGCCTCCTCCACCCCCACCGCCTCCGCCGCCTCCACCTCCCACGCCGGTGCAGCCGAAGTATTCCGCGTGGACGAGGTCATCGATGGAGCGAGTGTTCAAGGATGACGCGGCAAAGTCACTTCAGAGCATTACGATCAAGGCTGCGAAGAATGAGCACGAATCCTTCCAGATCGTGATGCGGGCAGGCTCATCGCAGATCAATTCGATTACGCTGACTGCGAGCGATCTGCAATCGTCATCCGGCAAGATAGCGGCGTCGAACGTGGCGTTGTACCTGCCATGGTACATTCGGCTGCAAACGCTGAATAAGGACTACGCCGATCCGCTGCCTCCTTATAGGGGCGCATACAACCTGGCCGCCGGGCAGACTCAGCCGATATGGGTCGAGGTATATGTGCCGAGCAATGCCTCTGCCGGTGACTACAACGGCACCATAACCATCAAGGACAGCAGCGGGGCGCTCACGTATGTGCCGTATGTTGTGCATGTCTACGACTTCACACTGCCGACTTCGTGGAAAAGCCAGACGAGCATGGGCATGCGATGGGACAATATCGCCGACAAGCACCATGTCACACAGAATTCTGCGGCCCACAATGCGCTGAAGAAGAAGTACTATGAGATGGGGCTGCAGCACGGTCTATCGGCTTACAGCCTGCCTGTGGACATAATGTCTTCCGAAGCAGATCAGTATCTTCGCGATCCACGAGTGACGAGCTTCGAAATGCCCTGGGAGTGGATTTCGGACCAGGCGATTCGCGATCGCATAAACAAGGTGAAATCGCTTGGGGTGTACGACAAGGCTTACTTCAAGGTATGGGATGAGCCTCGCTCCAGCGATAACCTGAACACCATCATTCAGCGGAGCAACTTCATACACGGTATAGATCCGAGTGCGAGGACAAAGTGCTCCATCACTGCGACCAAGGACGGGAGCAACCCGTTCTCGACTCTCAAGAACTACCTGGATGTCTGGTGCACCGTGACCTCTTATCTCTCATCGTCGAATCTCAGTACGCTGAAGGCGATGGACAACAAGACCTTGTGGAGCTACTACTGCTATGGCGTGCCCAGACAGCAATGGGCGCAGATCTACCTGGATCAGCCGACCACTGCATATCCGATGGTGTTCTGGCAAAACTACAATGCAGGGATTACCGGATTCCTCTACTGGGATACCATCTACTGGAAGTACACCAGCGACCCGTGGACCGACCTTCAGTATCCGCTGGAGGCGGCAATATATGGGGAAGGAATCCTGATGTACCCCGGCAACAAGGTCGGCATTGATGGGCCGGTGGCTTCGATCCGCATGAAGCTCATGCGCGACGGGCTCGAAGACTATCAGAAGATGTGGATGCTGGAACAGAAGTCCGGCCGCTCGGCCGTGACTTCCATCGTCTCGCCGGTAACTACCAGCTACACCAGTTGGACAAGGGACATCAACGTGCTTCAGTCCGCGCGAGATCAACTCGCCAACAAACTGAATTAGACGGTGGTAGACGACTGTTGAATGAGATCGGCGGCCGGAGAAGTACCGGCCGCCGATCTTTTGTTCGTGTCACATGCGGATGAATGCAACTGAGCGCTTGGGCAGGGAGACCTGGATGTGAGCGATGCCGGCTTCCGGATGGAGCGTCTGCTCGTCTACCTGCTCAAGGCCTTCCTCGCGGCCGGTTAGCGCAGGGTTAGAATGAGTCTCGTCAATCAGAAATACTTGCGCCTTGACGGGCAAGCTCCCCAGGCCCGAGACGCTGAGATCAACCGATTGGTCGTGCAGGAGGCTTGTGTTGAAGAGGACGATGTCCATACGGTTTCCCTTGCCGACCGCCATCCCGCCGACTTTTGCCTTGCCCCCGTTGACGTTCTCAGCCAGATCAATGACTTTCCTGCCGATGAACTGAAGCCGGTTCCCCTCCATGTGGGCAAACCCCAGGAAAGCATAGTATGAAGCCTTCGGATGGTGGTCCGCGGTGAACAGCCCCCATCGCCCCCAGTAGCGCTTCTCATTCGGGCCGTCCTTGATCTCGAAGAACGGCGCATGGTCAATGCCGAGTGCCCTCATTGTGCACAGGAGGTCGGCGATATAGACCGCGCCGTTGTGATCGTCATGGCCCTCCCTCAAGATGGGGTAGTAGTTCCACTCGTCAATGATAAGCTCGGGGTTCATGCTAAGCTCTTTGCACCAGGCACGGGCGGTCTTCACCTGGTTGATTATGCCAAGGCCGGCGTCGTTATAGTCATGCCACGAAATGAAGTCCATGCGAAGGTTCTTCTCTTTCGCCTGCTCCATCATGGTGCGAACCCATTCCTTGGGGAAGCTATAGAATCCCGCCCCACCGAACTTCACCATGGGGTCCGCCCGAATGACCGCTTTCTCGGTGACGGCATAGAGTTCGAGGAACTGCTCCATGCTGCCGCTCCAGAAGTTCTTGAGGTTCGGCTCGTTCCATATCTCCCAGTACTCCACCCCGAGCTTGCGCTCGACGTTGACGTGCCTCACCAATCGGTAGATAAGCTCATGCCAGAGGTGGAGGTCGTTCGGCGGGTTGATGCCTCCGCCCAGTATCGCCGGCGTGTAGGTCAAACACATCAGCGGCTGAGCGCCCATCGCGCGGATGATATCGAGCTGCTTGTCCAGCGCCGTAAAATCAACGGCCATCTTGCCATCCGTGACTTCGATCTTAAGGTAATGGTTCAGGACGTGGTCGAAGCGGATCAATCGGGGATGGAGGGCCTTCATCGGCTCGATAAGCGGTTGGAGGAACTCCGGGTCCGTGCTTTCGCCGCCCTGGGCGAAGTCGCGGTTGATGGGGTTAAACGGGCCGATGGGCCTGGATGCGTCAACTGAGACCGCAACCGAGCCCATCGCCATATTGCCCAAGATGATTACACATATCGTCAGAACAATCAGCTTGGTCATTGGATAACAGCTTTAGGTTTCTTCTTCTTCTTTTTCTGTTTCGGCGTAATGACCGCCTGCTTGCCCGCGGCGGGATTGAGCTTGTCCGAGACAGCCTGGAGCTGCTTCCTCGCCTCGATGGCCTTGGGATCAGTCGTATCGGCAGGCACCGGCTTTTCCACGAACGGCGCTTCCGACATGTCGAACAGTTCGCCCGAGCGAGTCAGCTTCCAGTCTTGACTTCGGACATACCACCTGCCGGTCAACTCGACATAGACCCATTCGCGAGGATTGCCCTTCTTTCCTTTGATCTGCGGCGAAAAATCATGCCCGTCAATCGGTCTGTCGTCGGGGAGTTTGGCACCGGCAAGGGCAGTGAAGGTTGGCATGTAGTCGCTGAAATCAATCAGGTCATTACTGGCTTTCCCTGCGGGCGTCGTGCCGGGCCAATTAACAATCATCGGGACCAGGCTTCCGCCTTCCTGCATGGTACCCTTCTGGCCCGAGAGCCGCTTGCCGTTAACCGTCGAGTTATCGGCATGGCCGGGGGCAGTACCGTTATCACCGACGAAGACAATGAGCGTCTTGTCACGGAGCTTCTGCTTGTCCAGTTCGTCCATCAGCCGGCCGACGAGCTTATCCATGTAGGAGAGGTTATCCGCATAATGGTCGCTCGTGGCCGTGCTGTCGGGCGTGCGGAGGATCGGCCCGTGGACATGGGACATGGCGTAATGGACGTAGAACGGCTGATCCTTGTGGCGGGTGATGAAATCCGCAAGAAACTCATGCATCACATCGGGCAGGTACTTGTCCTTCGGGAGGTCCACCTTCTTCCCATTGAGGGTGTAGGTGGGATCTTGCTCGGCCCAATACTTGCCGCTCCCGTTGAAACGGAGGTACTCGTCGAAGCCCCAATCGCTTGGCTCTAGCTGCAACTGGCTCCACTTGCCTACCGCAGCGGTCACGTAACCTGCCGGTTTCAAGACCTTGGGGATCATGATCTCATTCTCAGGCCGAGGAACTGCGCCCGATTGATTGCTGATCATGCCGGTTCGGAAGGGGTAGCGGCCGGTGAGGCTCTCACAACGTGAGGGGCCGCACAGCGGCTCGGCAAAGCACCGGTCGTATCTGATGCCGCCCTTCGCCAGCTCGTCAATCCGCGGAGTCTTATAGCGGTCCGATCCATAGCAGCCTATGTCGCCGAGGCCGACATCGTCCGAAAGGATGAAGATGATGTTCGGTTTAGTACCTTTGTCTTCAGCTGCCTGCAGAAAACCCGGCAACGCCCAAGGAAGTGCGAGCGTGGCCGCCCCTACCCCTGCCTGCTTCAGGAATTCGCGTCTGTTCATGCCGTTCTCCTTATCTTGAGGCTTGTGCTTTTTCGCACGCTTTCAGAATAGACGGGCGGACGGAGGATAAGTTCATTTGCCCACAGGTTGGGAGTCCAGGCAGTATCACGACGTGGCCGTCTTTGATAGGAAGTTGTGGGTACTGGAGGGTTACGCCGGCGCTAATCGGAACGACGTATGGTATTCGTCAGACGGCTCGGATTGGCAAGAGCTGCCCAATACTCCGTGGAAGCCGAGGCATGCTGCCAGCGTATTCGTTTACGACAATGCCCTGTGGGTAGTCGCCGGCAACAATATGGAGAGCGATGTCTGGAAGCTGGATCACAGGCCTGCTGATTCCAGGTCAGGCATTCATTCAGGAGAACCCTGCACTTAGCATCCAACTAGCCAAGCCCTATGTTGCTGGCTCCCCGGCTTTGGCAATCGGACAACATAGAAATGTGCCTGCGATCCGCATTAAGGTGAAAGACGGGCGACCGCCCGCGGAAAACGCATGATCCGCAAGAAAGCTAAAGCCACCGGACGAAACGCTTTGACCCGAACTCGGATGAACTCGTTGCCCTGTCTGCTCCGGTAGCGGCAGATGTTGCCTCCGCGAAATGCTCTCTGAGGTTCCCGGAGTCTTTCTCTGGTCCAACGGCGGTCTGGCAGGGACACGAAGGATGGCCGCAGCCCCAGGAAGGGCTCCGCCCCGTTTTCCCTTCCGCTGGGGGTCAAGGCCTCTTGTTCTTCATCCATGCCTTGATAAGTACTTTCATTCGATCCGTTTCGACACCGCCGTCGGCAACTGCGGACTCAGGCGCATCGGCGGAAAACGTCGGGTTCCAACCATTCCAATAGCCATAGCAGTGATAGGTCCAACTGAAATGGTGTTTTTCGAAGATCTCGATCACGTCCGAGAGCCATTGCGCAGCGCCGGGCGCCCAGCGGATGACGCCGAACTCGCCGACGAAGATCTTTACGCCGTACTTCTTCTGAAGCTCGATAGCCCCTTTCATGGAATCCTCAAGCGCGGCCTTATCCCAAAACATCGGCGCTGAACTCTCAAACAGCCGCAACATGCCGGGATACGGTTTACCTTCGAATTCGGTACCCTTGTATGTGTAGAGGCCTTGATGCGTGTAGCTGTGCGGATAGTAGAAATGGAAGGAGTAGATCGCTTTTGGGTCTTTCACCGGCGTAAGACTCGGAGGAAACGCCTGATCGGGGAGCGCCCATGGCGCAGTCTCAACAATCACGTACGTATTCCGGTCAATGGCACGCACCCGCTTGATAAGTTGAGGAAGGGCCGTTGTGTGCCAATAATCAATGTCATCTTTCGTATTCGGCTCGTTAAGAAGATCATAGCCGAGAAGCCATGGATGATTCCCGAAGTTCCTCGCAATGTATTCCCAGAGCGCGATAAGCCCTGGATAACAATTACCCTGGTTCTTCTCCCGTGACAAGGCATCGGTTTCCCGTCCAACGACGCCACCCGCCACGGGAATGACGTAGATGTGATATTTCTCGGCAAGAGCAAGCGCGATTCTCAGACCCTCGAGGTTCTTCTTATACGGTGCTATTGGATCGTTTGCCGGCGCAGGCGGCGGCGTTGCACCTGGCTTCGCGGCCGGCGATGAGCCCGGATCAACCTCAATCCATAGACGGATCACACTGATGTTCCACGTCTTGAACTTCTTGAAAATCTCTTCATTGAGGAAAACTGGATACCCGGAGGGCGTGTAGGAAAAGGTCTGGAGGCCCCGAAGCGGTTGATCAGGCCATGCCTTTTTCTTCTTACTTTCTTCAAGCGGTTTTGACAAAAGCGCGTTCATCTCCTTCGCCGCTTGGTCCGCGCTGACCGTCACGCTCCGCAGTTCCGCCGCTTCCAGCTTCCGAGACTGACATCCAGTCTGCATAGCAGACAAAACCATGGCTCCGAACAGAGTGTAACTCAGGAGCCGTTTCACGCCGTTGCGTATCCCCATGGGTTTCCCCCTATCCCTGCATCCGCAACAGGACTTTTGCTGTCTTGCCCGATGCAAACTCCGCAAAGGCTTTGGGAGCTTCATCGAGGGCATAGGTATGGGAAACCAAGTCCTGGACCCTCAAACCGTTTCGATACAGTTTCAACATGTTACCGAACTCGTGGAAGTGATAGAACCAAGAGCCAAGTGCCGTGATGTCACGGCGAATGAAGTCATTGCTTGGCGATAGTGGGATCTCGCCCTGCTCGCCGTTAAAGACTACAGTTCCGCCTTTTCGAGCAACGGCGAAACACTGCTTAGCGGTTTCCGGTTTACCCGCAGCCTCGATGGCAACGTCAACGCCCTGGCCCGCGGTAAGATCCAGAATCTGGGGAATAATATCCTGCTTGCCTGCAAGGATGGGCCATCTGGCGCCGAGTTTCGTCGCATAAGCGAGGCGGTATTCCGAGAGATCCACAGCCACCACGCGCCGCCCCAGATACGCGTGCAGAAGAACACCGCCCAGCCCAATCGGTCCCAGGCCGAACACGGCAACCGTATCGATGTCATCCCGCGCAATCCGCGTCGATGTATGATACGGCACCCCAAGACCGTCGCCGCTTATCAGGACTCCCACTTCCCATGGCACATCGTCCGGCAGGAGGTGGCAGGCACGGGCAGCCACAACGAACTGTTCCGCGTGCATATTTCCATAGAACTTGAAGTCGTTGCACCAGGTATACTGGCCACGTGCACAGAACGAGCAGCATCCACAACCGGCGATGGCACTTGCGCCCACGCGTTGCCCGACTTTGATCCCCGTCACGTTCTCGCCGACACGAATGACCACGCCCGCCGCTTCGTGCCCGTTGTTGCCGGTCGCGAGTCCATCGCCCTTGCAGGCGTCCATTTCGCTCCCGCAGATGGCCGATACGGCGGTGGCGACAACAACTTCGCCCGAACCTGGCTCCGGTTCCGGCACATCGATGATCCGCACAACGCTCTCACCGTCAAACTTAACGCTTTTCATTGCATCCTTTCCTCCCGCGGATCTGCGGGGGCATGCAGTACGGCTCCGAATGGCTATATTATTGGAGTGGAAACTCCTCTTGGACTTTTACGGGCCGGTTCATTTGCGCCGAACGTTTGATGGCCGCCTCAAACTGGAGTTCCTGCAGACCTGCCATCCCGGGAACGGGTGGCGGTGTCCCGTTACGAATCGAATCAAGATAGGCTTCGATCGATTTCTCAAAAGAACAGGCGTACTGCTCCCAACGTGAAGTCTGACGGGCAAGGGCGAATGTCTCGTGGCTGTGCCCCGTGTAATCCAGCACTTCCATGTCACCGTCCAGATCGCGGAGAGTGAACCGCCCGCCTTCGAAGCTGAAGAGCATCTCGAACAGGGGGAACGTGAACCCGATGCCGCTTGTGCCGAGGATGGTGCCCGTAGCGCCGGAATCCGCGACGAACGCGGCGGCGACATCGGGCGCCTGCAGTCCCGCGCCGTTGTGTTCGCGCACGCCCGTTATGGCCGTGATCTCCGTCAGTTGACCGGCGAACTTGTGGATGAGATCAATGCAGTGACTCCAGCATGCGTAGTGTACAAATGCGGTAACCTGTATCGGTTTACCGAACGATCTTTCGGACAGGATACTGTCGGCGCGCAGGCTTTGATCGAAGAAGCGGTAGTTGAAGATCATTGCGGTCTCACACCCGATTTCGCGGGCCTTTTGCATGATGATACGGCCCTTGGCAAAATCGTCTTCTGTCACGTGCGCCTGGTCTAAGACGGCAACAAGGGGCTTCTCAAAGAATACACGCTTCGGGCGGTACTCGAGGACTGCCATGGCAACATCGTAACGCTCCATCTCGCGGGTGAGGATGAACACGGTGTCTGGGGAATCGGCCATCAAGTCCTCTATGGAGGATGCGACCCGGCCGCCGCACTTGGCGGCACAGGCTTCGGCTTTGGCGAGTGTACGGTTGAATAAGCTCAGGCGGACGTCCTTCTGTTTTGAAAGGAAAGGCAGGTAGTTGTGCTCTGCCACCTTGCCGGTGCCGATGACTGCGACTTTCATGTGTCAAGCTCCCCTATTTTCTGTCGATGACAAGCGTTTAGTCACTCAATCCTCCAGTTGAGATGCCTGGAGGGATGAAAGCGTTCGTTTCTCCCCTGGTATCACAGCGGGCCTTGATCGTGCGAGCCCTTATCCGCTCTCTTGCCGATTTGTGAGATCACCCAGCCTGTCACCGATCGAGCGGGCAGCTCCAGTTTGGCATTCCCATCAGCATCGGGAGTGACAACGAGCAGCGTTTCGCTCGTCGTGACGGCGGAGGGAGTCTCGGGAACATTTGTGGCATCCAGTGCGGCCCCCGTCACGCACATGCGTCGGACCTGCATGGACTCCTTGCTGCCAAGCTTGAAGCGCAGCGTAAAGCTCTGCTCCGGCGAGCGGTTGATCGCGAACAGCGACAGCCGACCGGTTTTCGGGTCGACGAACTCCACACAATTCACCGCATAGCTGTAGCCCTTCGACAAGTCCGCGAGATCATGGTGATCCGCCACTTTCAAAGGCTGGGCTTTGGAAAGTGTCACTTCATTCAGCACGCGGTATAGCTCGAAGATCGCGGTGCCGTACCGAATGCCGGGCCCCGCATCAATGACTCGCCAGGGACCACGATGTCCATAGCACCAGTAGTTGGCCGCCTCGACCTTCGGGCGCTTTATCAGCTCGATGAGCCAATCTCCAGTAGAAATGGCCCCCTGCAGGCTCCAGGTTTGCTCCCAGTGATCCTGCGACATCCAGCGGGCGTGTTCATTGACCCAGACAGTGAGCTTCTTGTCGGGAGGCGACAACTCGGTGACGTCGGCGATCAGCTTGTCGAGTGATCGCAGGCACGTCGGCACCGAGTAGCCGTCGTAATAGAGATGTATCACAACTCCGTCGATCCGGCTGCCGAGCTTCTTGAGGACCTCCCGGTGCCATTCGAACCATGTCGGATTGTCAAAGAACCAGGGAGGGGTAGCAGTGTGGACGAAGATGCGAATCCGAGGGTCCACGGCGCGCATGGCCTTGATTCGCGGCTCGACCAGCGCCAGGTAGTCCGCCGCGCGCATCCGTTGTTTGCGCTCCTCTTCAGTATCCGGGCGCAGAGCACCCAAATCTCCGCGGAGCTCTCCGTCTGCCTCATTGCCCATCTCCCAGATCATCACGTTGTAGGGCTTGGGATGGCCATTGGCGGCGCGAAGCCTCGCCATGGGACCCTTGGTGGCATTGCAGTAGGCGACGAGATCGGCCGCGTACTCAACCGGCAGGAGAGGAGAGGCCACGAGGGTGGCTTCCGGCTTTCCGGGGAGCGTCTCCAACCAGCGGAGATATTCATCCAGTCCGGCCTCGGTGCGATAGTAGAGGTTATAGACGTCATGTTTGATGGATTTTCGCTCCGCAACCGGCCCGATGCCATCCTTCCAGAGGTACTTATTGAGAGTGTTGAGACGCATCTGGCGGAAGGGAAATGCGTGGGTCAGGGGCTCCCAGACAGGATCCGGCTTGCCTGTCTTCGGATCGATGAAGAAGGGCGGTTGCTGTGTCACGATGGCGCCGTGCCAATCCATGATGTCGGTGTTCTGGCCATATAGTCTGGGGTTGGCGTCGAGTTGGTCTCCGACAGGTATGAGATCCACCACGGGCAGCTCTCTCATCACATCGGCAAGGGCCGCGGAAGCGGAAAGGGATATGGAAAGGACAGCCAAGACAAGAACATGGCAAAGTGAAGTCGGCATAGGTCTGGTTTCTCCCGGTGGATGGCTTGCCCCATGGCAGCAACGCATAGATTATAATAGCTTGAGAACTCAAGGACGGATCTGCCAGGGTGCGGTCTGTGATCTCGCCGCACCGTTCCATCGGGTACTCCGCGTCCACATGCACAGTGCCACCAGGATTCCGCGATTCTCAGTGCAGTTTCCAGCAGGATCGGGAACAACGCTCTGAGTTACAGCCTGCGGATCGCCGCTTCATCCAGAAGACAGCAGTCTCGCAATCGAGTTCGTTAAGGTATTGCGCGCGACGCCGTCGGAAACGCGGCTCTCGCTCGACGCCTGCACGTCTGTGCCTGACCGGTCTCTGCTCACAGCCCTCCCATAGGCGCATGGTGCCATCCACAATGGCCTTTCGGCATCTCGGGTCTAAATTCCTTGTAGCAGGAGTACAGCGCGGCATCGCTGGGTGCGTTGGGTACAAACGGTGGCATGAGAACAAAGGGAAAACGGAGTGCTGGCACGAAAGCTGGTATCGCTAGCTGGTTAGCGGTTGATAGATGGCTCCCCGACTTCGGCATTTGCACAACATAGGGAACGGCGGGTGCTCAAAGTGAGAGCAGTAAACAGCATGGCCCGACATTCGGCCGACTACGACCGATGGCTTGTGAAGCGGGCAGCACACCACGACGCGCTTGACAACTCACAAGACCATGGTATACCCTCTTGCTGGCAAAATCGTTCAGGATAACATACATTCTTCCTCAAAGGATTGCTGAAATGGAAGTTAGAGGGATATTGAGCATATTCGCGGTCGTCTTCATTGTGATGCTGATCACCATCGTCACCGAAAGTGATGCATCGTCGGACGTTGCCACGGCGGCGGGAAGTAATCTGGACAGACTTGTGGGAAAGCCTGTCGACATTGCGCCGAGCGCCTATCAATACCGTGCGGACCGTAAGGCGGAGGACAATCCACCGGAGAGTTGGCTTGCTCTTATGCGCCACGCCAAACTGCCGCTGAACAAGCCCGTGGACTTGAACGATCGGGCGATCAAGCAGGCTATGTGTGGCTTGCTCTGGGAGGAGATTCGCCCGCTGCAACAATTGGAGCTGACCTGGGCGAGCAATGCCAAACGCCGGCCTGCGCCCGAGGAACTGGCAGTCGCGACGCTGAACAACGAAGGTTCTGCCTCCTCGTGGTGGAATAACCTGGTCTCCGCCCAACAGGCAGCCAAGCCAACGGTATCTGGTGATGGAATGACGTACGTCTATGCTCTGGATAAGGATACCTGCGGCATCGTTGTCAGTGTAGTCGGCGACAAGAGCGCCTCAGAATATGATGTGCCCGCGGTGCGAGTACTAGTGGACGAGACATGGAAGAAGATGGACATCGAGATCGAGTGGGGGTTCGACCAAACTACCGCCAAGAAGGACTACAGTGGGCGGGTCGAAAGCTACGATGGTGTCGTGGCCGGACTATGCCCGTTGGACGGCGACACACGCACCTCAAATTTGGACTCGAGTTCGTGGCATTCCGTCGGCACAGGCTCCGCCCGCCGGGGCATCAAGGCCTCCCTGTTGTATATGGGCACGTCGAAGTGGCGGCAGGAACAGCCGTTCACAAGCCAACGGGACGACGTGGCGCGCACCATTGTCACCCTGTGGACAAAGGCCGGCGATTTCTCGTTCCTGGCGGCAGACCTGGAGAACGGTCCGATCCTTGCGCCCGAGTACGGATTCTTTATCCGTCGGACTTCGAAACCGGCGTCCCTCCCCAAGAAGGCGGCGCAGGATCTTCGTACGCCGAGGATCCCACTGGCCAACAAGATGAGTTCCATCGCCGGCAGTGCGGACCTGCTTGGGTGGGGCAGCGACAGCACGCCCTGGTTTGGCGGCAACCCGGCAGACAGACCAATTTCCGTGCAAGGTATCACATTCCCGGCTAAGAGCCTGGCCATGCATCCGAGCCCTGACCACGACGTGGCCGCCGGTTGGCGCAGTCCCATCAAAGGGATTGTTAAGGTCAAGGCCAGCGTGGCCCATGGCCAAGGAGGCGGCAACGGAATCGATTGGTGGATTGCACGCGAAACCATGACCGACCGCAAGAACCTGGTCCATGGCGCTACCAGCGGAACCGGCTCGCAGGCTATTCCAGCAGGGGCCGAGGAGCAGAAGACGTTAGGCACAATACAGGTCGAACCCGGTGATATGGTCTCCTTGGTTGTCGGTCCCAAAGGCACCCACATTTGCGACACGACCATCATTGAGCTGGTTATCACTGAGGTGGGTGGGCATGGCCGGATATGGGACCTCACCAAGGACGTGGCAAGCACGCTGCACGCAGGCAATCCTCACGGCGATGGTCAAGGCATTGCAGACGTATGGCATTTCTATTCGGAGAAGCCCACTGTGTCGCCCGGGATTCCCTCGCAACCTCCCATTGTGCTGGCCTCGCAAGCCACAAGCGCGAAGGCGTTTATCAAGGAACTCAAGACCAGAAAACTGACCACCATCCGCGAGCAGACCCGCGCCCATGAAGAACAGACGTGGGAAGGTGCAGTCACGGCGATGTGTGGTGGCAACCTGCCGCCACATCCCACGCCCCCGGCGGGATTCGAACCGACGATGCAGGTGGAGGTTCCTTCGGAGCGATTGACGGCACAATGGAACCTGGGAGCATGGCATCTCGTCCGGCACGCGCAGAAGAACCCGAAGAATGGGCGGCTGTGGTTCAACGATTATCCCTATGGTATCCTCGGCGCCGAGACCTACATGATCCTCGCGGCGCTGGACCTGATGGGCTCGCATAAGGCTGCTGAAGATGGATTCGACCAATGGGTTTCCTTGCCGATGGATACCAACTCCGCCGGTCATCACCCCTGGGCGCTTCCGGACCGTCCCAATGGACTCTTCTCGGAAGGCCACGGATGCCTGACGCACGCCGTAGGTCCCGAAGGCGCCGGCGGACACATGGATGGAGTCCATGCCTTCGGCCCGGGATCCATCGGTTTGGCCCTGACCGAGCACTACTGGATGACCGGTGATACCGAGTGGCTGAGAGCCTCCGCACCCCGGATCAAAGCTAACGCCGAATGGATGCTGCGTCAACGGCGGGTGGTTTCGAATATGGTTCCGGGGGGTGACCGTCTCTGGTGCAAGGGGTTGCAGCCGGCGCTCCAGGTGACCCCGGACAGCGGTGGATTGTGGATGCAGTTCTATGAGTGCGAGGCCTACTACTGGGCCTCCATCTCGCGCCTGGCGGCTACGTTGAGCGTGGTTGATCCCGATGGCGGCGCCAAACTCATGGCCGAGGCGGAAGAGTATCGCAAAGACCTACGCGCAGCAGTAGAGCGGTCCATCGCACTCTCGCCGGTGGTTCCGGTGCGCGACGGCACTTTCCATTCGGTCGTTCCGTTCGCATGTTACGTGCGCGGGTTGGGCACTGGGGCTTGGGGATGGCAACGCGATGGTTCCGGCAGCCATGTCGGGCCCCTGTATTGGGAGACGGTCCAATCGGCGGCGGCGCTGATAAGCCCGGCGGGCCTCTTATCCCCATTCGATGTGCGGGTGCAGGGCTACCTTGATGTATTGGAGGATAGACTGCTGCTGGAGAACCAGTATGTCGGTCGACGAGGTAAGGGAGATTGGTTCATGGCCGGTTGGCAGTATCAAGGTGGCCTGGAGCGTACCGCGAATATGCACCTGGCCGGCGATGACATCCCGGTCTTCCTTCGCTCGTTCTTCAATTGCTACGCCGTTGACATCCTTCCAAACGATGGATACATCTTCAATGAGCATGCAGTCCATGGCCCACCGGACAAGATCTTCGAGGAAGCCGCCTTTCTCGAACGCTTCCGCAACCTCTTGGTGATGGAAGATGGGCAGAACCTTTGGCTGGCGCGGGCCACACCTCGGTCCTGGCTGGATCAGGGCAAGCGAATTGCCGTCAAGAATGCTCCAACGCACTTTGGAACTCTGGCGTATGAGATCGTCTCGGATGTGGATAACGGCAAGATAACTGCCACCATCCAGATACCGAATCGCAGTCCGGCCAAGAACGTCATTCTGCGCCTTCGCCACCCCCAGGCGAAGTCGATCAAGGGTGTGACGGTCAACGGCCGGCCGTGGAAAAGATTCAACCCGGGCAAAGAGGTTATCGAGCTAAATGGATTGACTGGGAAGGCGGTCGTTGTCGCCAGCTATGGACCTTGAACTACTGGCGATCTCGAAGAAGACACACGGTGAGTCACGTAAGGTTAACACATGAAGATTATGGTAATCCTGATCACTATGACAACGCTTGCGGCTATGGCCTGCAATGCAGGAGAGAGAATGGATAGCAGGAACGAAGACAATGGCATCCGTTTACTGGCAGGACTGGTGGACAAGCCGGTGGACATTGCACCATGGACCTATATCTGGCGTGCTGATCGTGCAGTCCAGGAGAAGCCGGAAGCGTATTTCATCCCACATCGCCTCGAACGGATAGACAAAGTGTACCGGACGGCCTTCGATGCGCTGCCTGAGCAAGAGCTGAAGAGCATATACTACGATATGCCTGATCTGCTGAAACCGTTACTCCCGAAACCGAAGGGCCGGCTGCAGGCGGGGCTGCTGTGGACCGGAGGACTGGTGGACTACCAAGTGGAACTGCATTGGCCGGCGGGTGGTCAGGCGATCCCTTCGCCGGACGCAGTGGAGGTTAGGGCCTATCCTACTTCGTTCGGCTGGTTTGGGTGGACCGTAGACAAAGTGCTCAGCGGTCCAGGGATATCAGGAGATGGGCGTACGTGGACGTACAAGAGCGATCCTACCGCGAAAATGGACTCGGCGTATAGTACCCGGGTCGCTGCGGCTACGGAAATGGTCGCGGTGTTCTATGAAGAGAAGTCCGGTGCTAAGCCCGCTGTGCCGAGTATCAGTATCACCGGCCCGAGCACGGGTGTGTGGAAACGGATGGATGTAGAGATCGAATGGGGCTTACAGGCTGGAACGAAGAAGAAGGACTTTGACGGCCGGCTGGAGCCCTACATGGCCATGATCGGTCCGATGGCGCCCTTGCCCGAGGACAAGGGGACGACGGTGACGGATGGGCAGCAGTGGCGGTCGCGGGTTGCAGGCGATACGAGACGAGGCATCGTCGTACCACTGCTGTATGCTCCCGGCGGTCGCCCAGGCTTGGACAGTCGGATCACCGTTTGGAGCGGGAACGCTGGTTTCACGTTTCGCATCAGCGATCTAGAGAACGGGCCAATTCTGATACCGGAGCATGGTGTGTTCGTGACGAAAGCCGGCAGCGGGCAAACCGCGCGGCAGTTTGCCAGGGAATTGGCGGCTAAGAACCCCAAGAGTATTCGCCAGATGACCCGAGAGCATCGTGAGGCTTCCTCGTGGGACGAGCTTATGCAGGAGGTCAGACTGTGGACGTGCCCGGAGGGAACGACTGTGCCGCGGTTTCCGAAGGTGGACGAGGCTGCCATGCTGGCGCTACTGCCTGATGAACGCTGGACGGATGCCTGGCGAGCGGCCTCGTACCAGTTGCGAGGCAAGCATATGTGGGGAGGGCTGGCGTTTGAGGTGGGACGCGTGGCCCATGAAATGGATATGATAGGTCTGCACGAAGAAGCGGATAAGGTGTATGAGCATTTTCTGAAGTCCCCAGGCGCGAAGTCGGACGGCGACTACACGGATGGAGATGGAGCACTGGAGTGGGCGACGGCCATGAGACACGACATGGGCTACAGCCATGATGGGACACACGCCTCGACGGGCAGACTCCTGTTTGCCATGGCGGAGCGTTACTTCCTCACAGGTGATAAGGCGTGGTTCCAGCGGAACCGTTCCCGGCTGCAGGCGGCGGCGGACTGGATCATCCGGCAGCGGTCATTCTACATGAAGGACGTTCCCAACCGACGGGATCTCTTCGTGGCCGGTCTGATGCCGCCGCAAATGCTCGGCGACTATGCTATTCCAACTTGTGACTGGCATTGGTACTACGTAGATAATGCCTTATCTCTGCAAGGACTCCAGCGCTTCGCTGACGCGTTGACAGAGTTCGATCCGAAAGCAGGCCGGAAGTACCGCAAGGAGGCGGAGGAGTTTCGCAAGGATCTTCGCCGGGCGGTGGAGCAGGAAGCGGCGCTTGCGCCGGTGCGACTCGGGCGTGACGGCATGTACCACAGTTATATCCCAAGAATGGCATATGCCCGGGGACTACCTGGCCCGGAGTTGGGCGCTCCCCAGTTTCCGGACTGCGATCGTTTTATCGGGGCACTGCCCCTGGCTGAACCATTCGCTGCAATGGATGCCGGCGATTTCCGCATGGTCGCTACCTTGGATGTGATGGAGGAGATGGGAACGTCCATCGAGGCCGTACGGGAGAAGGAAGAAGCACGGAAGCAAAAAGGTCTCCCAACGGACGATACCTGGTTCTGGAACTGTTTTGTGATCTTACCTAAGGCCTCGCACAATGCCAACATCTACCTGCTACAAGACGATGTGCCGAACTTCCTGCGGTTCTGGATGAACTCCTATGCGTCGGTGGTGGGCGCGGATGGCAAACTGTGGGAACACTGGCATTTGGGCAACTATGGGGTGTGTGAAGCTCCCGACAATGGGACGGCAGGCTGGTTCATGGAGAGTTTCCGCAACCTATTGGTGATGGAAGATGGGCAAGATCTTTGGTTGGCGCGGGCCACACCTCGGTCTTGGCTAGAGCAGGGCAAGAGGATTGCCGTCAAGAACGCTCCAACCTACTTTGGAGTTCTGTCGTATGAGATCCTCTCGGATGTGGATAACGGTAAAATCACTGCCACCATCGAGATACCGAATCGCAGCCCGGCCAAGAACGTCATTCTGCGCCTTCGCCACCCCCAGGCAAAGCCGATCAAGGGCGTGACGGTCAACGGCCAGCCGTGGAAAGGATTCAACCCGGACAAAGAGGTTATCGAGCTGAATGGTTTGACTGGGAAGGCGGTAGTTATCGCCAGCTATGGACCTTGAATCGGAGGAGCCGCGAGTCGTTCTGGACGGCAGCGAAATAGTCCTATGTTGTCCAAACGTCAGATTCGCCTGCGTGTGGCTCCCCGGATTTGGAGTTCGGACGACATAGACGTGGAAAAACTATCCGGGTTAAGGCCAGCCGTTCGACTCCTCGGAGCTCATAACTGCTCGCACCTCGCCCAATGCTCAACAGAGAATACAAAGGTTCCTCCGTGGGCGAGGTAATGATGGACTTTTGGTATACCGTCGGCACACTGATCGCTTGACACCTCATCCATTGCGCAGTACACTTTGTTAGTAGAGCCGAGGGTAGATCACCTCGAATCATTACTTCTGAGGGATAATCCTGTGTTGGTAACAAGAACCACTCTAGTCGCACTCCTGCTTATTGGCATCTCCACCGCAGCCATCGCTGCCGATCGGCCCAAGACGCTTGCATCGAGGCCTGTGATTGGCTTTTCTGAGGTGCAGAGCGATTTCAAGACACCCGGAATGGCCTATGCGCCTTTTATGTTCTGGTTCTGGGACGAGCCACTCGATCCCGCTAAGATGGCGGAAATGTCGCGAGTGATGATCTCCCAGGGCTTCAACCCGGGCTATGCGCACCCTCGGCGCTCTATGGTCGGCACGCCCGACCTACCGGACAACCAGTGGCTTACCGATCGTTGGTTCACCGCCTTCGGGGCCGCGCTCAAAGAGGCGAAGACCGGAAATGCATACCTGGGCTTCTGTGATGAATACTGGTGGCCAAGCTTACAGGCGAACGGACGGTTGGTTAAGCAGCATCCGGAACTCCGCGCCCAATCGCTGGACTGGAAGGTTATCGATGTCGCCGGCGGAAGCGCCCTGCAAGTGCCCGAATCCTATTTCACTACTGCGGCGCAGCTTGATGGAGCACTCCCCGCAGTCACTTCTACGCCGCCGGATTTTGGAAAATGGATCTGGGACCCCAAGGGCGGCGAGACAAAGTACACCTGCTATCTCCGAAAGACATTCGACATACCAGAAGGAAGAGAAGCTGTCCGGGCAACCATTAGGGTGACCGCCGACAACGGCTACAAGCTGTCACTGAATGGCAAGGTGATCGGTAGGGGCCGCGATTGGATGAGGCCAGACGTGTATGATATACCAAAGCAAATGCTGACCCGTCGAAACGTGCTCGCAGTTGAGGCCAATAACATCGACGGGCCGTGCGGCATGGCTTTTGGGATGCGCGTAACCCTCGACGATGGCACCGACTTCAACGTCCAATCGGATAGCTCGTGGAAGACGGCGCTGCAAAAACCATCCGGAGGCTGGGCAAATCGGCCATTCAACGATGAGGCATGGAGCTCAGCTCGCGAGATCTGCGGCGTTGATGAAGGCCCGTGGGCGGGACACGACCTGACTCAGGGGCCATTCATGCATGCCGTGATCCGCAGCAAGACCCTGCAGGTATTGGGCGTCGGCAAGCCTTTTACGTGGAGTGCCCCCACAGGCGACCCCTGGCGCGTCTACGTGTTCAATAAGTACTACCACACCGGCATAGACGGCGGGGCGTCCAATGCGATAGATGAGCGCACCGGCAAGGCGTTCGTACAGATCGCACTCGATCCCTATGCCGGACATGACAGTAATTCGCTCGGCAAGCAGGTTCCGGGCGATTTCATCGATAACGAGGGCGACTACGGGTTCAAACTGGCTTGGTCAGAATCGCTGGATCAGCGCTATAAAGAGCGATATAAGCGTGATATCCGGTTGTGGATGCCCCTGATGCTGGACCGGGACATTGAAGGGCTCTATGGAAAGGCCCGATGGGATTGGTTCGATCTCGTCTCAGATCTGTATGCCGGCAATTTTCGCACGGTCACGGATTGGAACGAGAAGTATGGAGCCTACACGACGGCCCATTTCTGGGAAGGGAGCCTGACTGCGCAGGTCAATGCCGTCGGCGATCACATGAAGGTTCTGCGCGCGCTCTCGATGCCCGGACAGGATTGTCTGGGCAAGAGCGCGCTGAACGTCCACGATTTCAAGGAAATCGCGTCAGTCGCTGAGTTCGGCAATACTCGGGCCGCCACCGAATTTGCCGGAGCAGGCGGCTGGACGGCGTTCACACCTGAGTTTCTCAAGCAGGGCGCGAACGCGATTACTGCCTGGGGGATGAGCCACGTTATTCCGCACGGCGTGTTCACCACTCGAAAACTGACCGGCAATAAATGGATGCCGGATTGGTATAACGAGAGCCCCATGTTCCCTTGGATGCACTTATGGACCGACTTCGTCAGGCGGGCGAGTTTCATCAACTCGCTTGGTCATGCCTGCCCGGATGTGCTGCTCTACAATCCATTGGAATCGGCTTGGGTACTCGCCAGCGCCGATATGTTTGATGGTGGGCTGTGGGATTTCTCTGAAAGTGCTTCGGACGGTGGCCAGGTCAAGACCATCAACGCCTCCTATAGCAACGCGATCCAAGAACTGACCGATGGCCGGGTCGAGTTCCTGGTAGGTGACAGGAAATACGTCAGTGAGATGACAGCAAGCAGCGGCAGGCTTACGCGGGGCCCGCTCGTATTCCGAACCGTCGTGCTGCCTCCGCTCACGATCATGCCGCTGAATGTGGCGCGCAAGATCGTGATCTTCGCCAGGCAGGGAGGAAGGGTCTATGCCCTTGGAAGTCTGCCTACAGGCTCGCCGGAGCGCGGAATGAACGATCCGCAGATGGCAAAGCTTATGAAGGAGCTTTCGGCTTTGCCGACGTTTACTCGCTGCTCTGATCTGAAGCCGCTGATATCTAAGGAGGCGCCCGGGCTGAAGAGCCCGGTCAGGTTCACAAGCGGCGCTTTCCCGATGCTGCAGTCGCATCGGCGCATCGATGACCGAGACTTCTTCTGGCTTGCAAACAATAGCGGCAAAGATTCTCAGACCTGCGAGATGATGGTAGCCGGAGCACACGGAGCGGCCTCCATATGGGACTGTGAGACGGGCCAGACGGTGTCAATTCCCTCGGACGATCGCACAGACGGAAGCCAGGTGACTCTGGCGTTCAAACCGCTCGATGCTTACTGGCTGGTTTTCGATCCGAAGCAGCCGGCAAGCAGAACCTCTGCCAAGGAGACCGCCTCCGTGGCCGCCACTGTTGCCGGCCCTTGGACCGTGACCTATGATCCCTCGGTCCAGCCAGTCATGGAAAACCCGTCGAACCCCGGTGCCGAATTCGCAACCGGGGTGAAGCCTCTCGAGGATTGGAGTTCGTGGGGGCTGGACAAGTTCAGCGGTTTGCTGGACTATGATGCGACCTTCATCCTCCAGAGTGTGGGGCGCCGGATGCGCCTGGACCTGGGCACGGTTCACAGCGCTGCCGAGGTCTTTGTAAACGGCAAGTCCTGCGGAATGCGCCTGTGGGCACCGTATGAGTTCGATATCAGCGATGCGGTCAGTGAAGGCACCAACCAGGTGCGGGTTCGGGTCGCAAACTTGATCAACAACAGCTATGGCGACGCAAGGGAGTCAGGCCTTCGCGGCCCGGTGAGGGTGATTTCGGTAACCAGGCATTGATCTCATCCGCCGGTTCGTTCCTTCGGCACCAGTTGTGGTAGCTTACGAAGAGGCAAACTCGGAACGTAGGAGTTCGGAGCAAGCGGTTGAAAGAACCCCTTTTGCGAAACCCCTACTCAAAATGCACAAAGAGGCAGAGTGTCTCATAACTACTCTGCCTCTTATCTCTATATATGGCTCCCCGGCGTGGACTCGAACCACGAACATCCTGGTTAACAGCCAAGCGCTCTGCCAATTGAGCTACCGGGGAGCGTGCACCGCAAGAGCGAGTGTCCCGTTCCGTCGGGAAAATCTGGCAGGAGTGAGGTCCACTTCCTGCCAGCGCCGGACATTATAGCACGATGTTTCCGTTTTGTCTACACGCTGAAATATCGGCGAAAGGCTGCTCGATCTTGAGCCATCACAGAGCGACTGCCTTGCCGCACTTCGCGGATTGCTGGGAGGCGAGCATGACCTCGACCGCCAGCTTGCCTTCCTCAAGGCTGACCGGCGCCGGCGATCGGGAAACGACCGCCTCGAGGAATGATCTATCCATCTCCCGGAACATATCGTCACGGTCGGTCGCCACGTTTTCGAAATGCCACGCGGCGGCTTCGGCTTCGTAGAGGAACAGGCCGCACTTATCCCAACTCCCGAACTCGATCAGGATGGTGCCGTTCGTGCCGAAAAGCTCGGTCTGCCGATGCCTGGCGCGCTGGAAGTAGTCGAGATGGACGCTTGCCAGGCAGCGATCCTTGAACTCGATCATCATCTCGACCATGTCCGGCGACTTGAGTTGGACGTCGCTGAAGTTGCCATCTATGCCGACAACGCGAACGGGCTGCTGCTCGGCGAACCAGAGAGCGAGGTCTATCTCGTGCATCAACTCGTACGCGCCGCCGTATTCATAGACATACATATTCCGATAATTCGGCACGACTTCGGGGACGTACTCGCCCATGACAGCACGAATTGACGCGAGACGGCCGATCCGACCTTCTTTCAGCCAGCGCTTTGCCTGCCTGAGTCCTTCATGGAACCGGAAGCAGTGCCCCACCATGACGACCTTCTTGGCGGCAAGCTTCTCAAGCTCGCCCACGCCATCGAGCGAAATCGAGAGCGGCTTTTCGATGAAGACGTCTGCTCCGGCGTTCAGGGATTCTATCGCCTGCTCCACGTGAAGTCCGGTGGGTGAGCAGATGAATACGGCATTCGGTTGGTCTGCGAGCGCTTCGGGCAGATGCTCATAGGCTCTGGCAATGCTGAGCCTTTCCGCTGCAAATGCGCGCATCTCGGGAGATGGATCGCATACCCTTACGTCGGCCAGGCCCATCTGCCGGAGAACCCTGCCATGCCTGCGACCGATGGAGCCGCAGCCAACAACCAGTGCGCTGAGTTTTTGCCAGTCTTCCATGATTCACCTGCTCTTGCGGATTGCCTTAACGATAGCTTCTGCCCGATGGAGCAAAAAACCTCCCTGCATTGGGTATCAAGCTGCACAAACGAAGTCTGTCTTCTCATGCCGGCCTGTGCCAATCAGATGACCGCGGATCGCATCACGAGCGACCTCCGATCCGACGGCCGAGATGACGAAGGCATCGGGGTGATTCACCAGTTCCGCAGGCAGCACGATGGGAATCCCCCGAGTATGGTGACCGATCTTCTTAGGGTCAGTATCTATGACGGCTATCGGCCGGATTCGTTCCCTCACCAGGTGCTTGATCAGTCGGCGGCCCATCATCCCCGCGCCCCAGACGATCACGGGACGGGTCGTCAACTTTGCGAGGAAGTGCGCCTTCAGGCGAAGGAAGTTCTCCACCGAGTATCGGGAGTCAGTGAAAGTGAGACGATGTTCCGATTCGCGCCAGAAGAGCAGAGTCTTCGGCACTTTGGCGAATCGCTTGCCTGCCATGAAGAACCTCAGCCAGAGATCATAGTCCTCCGGCCAGCCCATCTCCCGATAGCCGCCGAGCGCGCGAAGATCATCCATCCGCATCATGACGCTCGGATGGGCGAGTGGACTCTCGACGAAGATGTCCCTCGCGATCTCCTCATGGGCGACCAGAGAATTCAGCCACGATTCGTACTTGAGGAAGCCGGCCTTTACGCAACTCCTTGGAAAGGACCTGACCAGGCATCCGCAGACGCTGACTTCGGGGTGGGCCGTCATGAACTCCGACTGGAGGCGGAGGCGCTCGGGATGGCAGACGTCATCCGCATCCATGCGGGCAATGAGGTCGCCCTGGCACTCGCTCAAACCGGCATTGAGAGCGGGAATGAGCCCCGAATGAGGGATATGGACGGCTCGGAGGCGAGGATCGGACATCTGATCCAGGATTGTGCCTGTTTCGTCAGACGAGCCGTCGTCCACGGCGATGATCTCAAACTCCTCGAACGTTTGGCGCTCGAGACTTGTAATCGCCTGGCGGATCGTGGCCTCGGCGTTGTATGCCGGGAGCAATACCGAGATCATCGAGGAGTCACCAGGAAGCATCGGGTGTCAACTACCTCGTCGGCCGGGAAATGGAGTTCGCCGCCGGTGATCTTGGCAGCGACGGGAGCGTTGCCATCAACCGGGACTACCTCCAATGGCGGCTTGATCCATGGAGGGATCCGCAATATGACTTCCGTATCGCCAACCGGTTTCCCGATAAAGCTTGCGAGCGAGGATCGGTGGCTGAGGTTGAGCAATACCACTGCCATCGCATCATTTGAGACGATGGTCTTCGCCAATATGTGGGGCGAGCTGGTCTTGACCCAATCGTCGGGGGCGGGAGTCCCGGATTCCACGACCTCCCCTACCCGCTTGAGTTCGGCATGGAGGCCGGTCATGGCATCCCAGAGAGGCTTGGATTTGGCCCCCTCCCCTCCTCCGCCTGAGCCGGAATGGATGTAATGGATGATTCCGCGAGCGCCGCATGCAATCATCCCGTAGCATTGGAGACGCATCTCGCCGATAGTTGGGGGCCGTCCCGACCTGGCAGGGCCAAGGTTGAAGAAGTGGGTGACCCCGAAAAACGGCTTAGGCTCATTGGCACGACGGAATAATGTGAAGCAATCCAGGAGATCAGGAAGGAAGGCCGGACGCTGAACCGCCGTCGAGCCGGCCTCGCCGCTGACGTAACTGCCCAGACCATAGCGATGAGTTGCGAGCACATCGGCCGCCTCCCCGTAGACTAAGTAATTCGCAGGCCGGAAGGTATTGTCAAGCTGGATGAAAGTATATCGCTGAGGATCGGACTTCTCGAAGAATTCCCCCCTCGCGACAAGCTCCATCGCACTCGCACCAAGCCATCTGCCGGCATAGTAGTCGGCGACATCAGGCTCGTCGACCAGATGATGATACAGCAAACTGGGCCGAGTATCCGCAAGCGATTGCTTCGCGGCCTCTTCCTTGAAGAGGGATACCTTTTCAGCAGCCCGATCAACCAACGGCTCGCGGATGTATTTCGCCCCTGCTGAGATCCCGCTCTTCGCCAGGAGGTCGAGGGTCTCGGCTGGCAGCCATGTAAAAGAGAGATAGTGATTGATGCCGTGGGCAGCCCAATCAACGGCATTCTCTGCGCTCGGGATTCCGTAGACGCCGATGAGGAACTCGGCGGGGATGGCTCGGATCTGATAGGCGGTCGAGTCGGCCTCCAGGACGTGATACGATCCCTGTTCGAGCGGCTGACGAAGACTGATGCGAGCGAAGGCAAGGCCGTCTGCATTGCTAAAGCTCGCGTGAACGATCTTCCCATCGAGCCGCAGTCGGCGGATAGGATTCCTCGTGCGGGCGTAGACATCTATATTGCGCAAGTCCGGGCTGAACCGAATCGCCTGGAATCTGAGAGGCTCAGGACCGACTGATACTTGCTTTGTGATCGTTTGGCCGGCGGAAGTCGAGACTTGGACAACAACCGCCTTTTCGGGAGGCTTGGGGAGGACTATCGTCAGGTCGGCGATCCCACCGGGGGGAATGGGATTGGGGCGGCAGCGATACCACAACACGTCCCTCGGCCGGAGCTCATCACGAGTGAGGGAGGCGGTGTCGAATCCGTTGACGATCGGCGGGCTCACGGTGACAGCCTCTTTGCCGCCATTCACCAGGAACAGGTGCAGGCTATTGTTCGTGTCGCGGGAGTAAGCCTCCGACACGCGCAAGGTACCGAATGCCGGGATGGATATCAGGAGCAGAACGATTATGTGTTTCATCTCTCATCCATTGTATACGGAACCCCGGCTGGAGGTAAAGGCCGCCGCCTCAACGAATGGCAACTTGAGTTCAACGGTTTCCAATTCGGACGCGTCGAATAGGTGGAGAGTTGGACGGGAGCGACATCTGTTTGAAGAGTCTGCCCGATGAAGAGCTGATGGCGCTGTGTGCCTGTGGAAGCAGGCAGGCGATGGATGAGATCGTATCCAGGTATCACGGCAAGCTCCTGGATTTCGCCTGCCGACGCCTGGGAGATCGTGAGGCATCAGCGGACATCGCCCAGTGCTCACTCGTTCGGGCATTCGAGTCGGCGGGGAGTTTCCGGCTGCAGTCGTCCTTTCGCACGTGGCTTTATGCCATCGCGCTGAATCTGATTCGAGATGAATGGCGGCGACGAAAGCAGCGGAAGGAATCGCTGGCCAGCGAAATCGAGGGAGTGGACGACTTCATCGAGGCTCAAAACCCTTCTCCCGAGGGCTCGGCGCTGGATAAAATGGCGGCACGAGAGTTGTGGCGAGCAGTCGGTGGATTGTCCGAGAACTACAACACCGTCTTGATCCTGAAGTTCCGCCAGAGACTAACTTACGAGGAAATCGCAGAAGTGATGGGCGCTCCCAGCGGAACTGTGAAATCCTGGGTCCACTACGCGCTCAAGGAGTTGAGAGAGCGACTTGGACCCGTAGAATGTGAGGTTTAGCCATGGAATGCAGGCAATGTGAAGAATCACTTATGGGCTATGCGTGCGGGGACTTGCCGTCTCCGGAGATCGAGCTTCACCTGATGGATTGTGCCAAGTGCAGGAAGGCCCTGGAGTCATATCGGGCGGCGATGAAGTTGCTGGCGGACGAGCCGATGTTATCGCCAAGCAAGTCAGAGTCGGCCCAATTGGCTCGGGCACTGGAGCGAGTCGCCGCACCTAAGGTGAGCATCCGGCCGAGTGAGGTGTTTGGCTTCGCAATCGCAACCGCCCTTACGTTCGCGTTCCTGGTGATCGTCCTGGGGCTGCAATTGCTTGGCCGCATTAATATCGTGTGGATGATAGGACCGCTGAACGTGCCGAAGGTCGTGGTTTCCGCGGTGGCAATCCTGATCGTGACCTCGTTTATTCCGATACTCATCACGGCGAAAAAGCGTCCGCTGAACGGGCTGACGTTCAGCAGATAGGAGATCAATAATGCGTATATTCAAGAAGATCGTAGGGTGGCTGGCATTTCTCTCGCTGGTGGGGGCGATGGCTTTCGTCGGGGCCTGGATATACTCGATCACGGCGCCATTCTTCCATGGGGCGGCCATATATGAGCTCGAGCCGCCTGATCCGTCGAGGATACTGCCTTTGGTCGCGCAGGCGCTGGGCAACTCACAGGAGGAGCACCGGATTCTGACACGATTTGCCGAGCAGAGACTAGACCCGACCATGATGTACAATGGAATCGACGCTCTCGAATGGATTGTTAGCCGCGGCCGGATTCCGGGGCGATCGGATTACAGGAACGTATCGGCGGTTGCCGTTTTCGACAGGAAAGGCAAGATACTCTATGCGGTCCCCGGCTACCTAGAAGATCATGTTGTTCCTATCCGAGTACCTCTCGACGAGATAGAGAACAGCTCACCCGATTATCCGGCTCGAAATGCGGCCCCATTCTGGAGCAGTCAGTTTGCCAATGTGGTCCGAGCGCATACCCGTGACGTCGGCGAAGTCTACATGAATCGGGTGGTCACACCGGACGGAAGGACGGTCGCTCTGCTGGCAACCGCGGGTCGGAGGGACCCGTATGTGTTGACAGGAGGATTCGACAGGCAGCAGGTAAAGGAGATCGGCGCCTGGGCGATCATCTTCTTTGCGGTGTATTGGCTGCTGCTCCCGAGTTGGGTTGCGCTCGACGCCGGCTGGCGAGGAATGAGGCCGTCGGCCTGGGGAATCCTCGTGCTGGTCATGAACTTGATTGGGCTGGGCGGCTATCTGATCGCCAGACTGCCGGCGCCAGGGAAATGCCCCAACTGCGGCGAAAAGGTTCTGGGGAAATACGTCCGATGCCCTGCATGCGGCGAGCCGTTGAAAGCCAACTGCCCGACTTGCGGGATTCGGATGAAGCCGGAATGGCAGTTCTGCCCGGTCTGCACAAGGCCTCCTCAGCAGCCAACCACTCCGCAGGCCACGACTCCGGTCTCCAAGCCTGCGGGGGTCCTGGGACGCGTGATTGACGGGCAGCAGAAACCGATACCTGGAGCCAGAGTATTCCTCGATTCTGACAGGCTCGATCGCTCGGCGACTACGGATGCCAACGGATGCTTCCTTCTGGCCGATGTCCCCGATGGCCCATGGGTGGTTCGAGCGGAGGCCGAGGGATTTGCGCCTGAGACCAAGCTCGCCGAGATTCGGACCGGGCGCCAGATGCCGATGGATTTTGTATTGAACAAGGGAGACTGATCATGGTGGACGAGCAATTGATGTTACTGCGGCGGAGGGAGATCGCCGGTACTGTGGCGGTGATCGGCTGGGCGTTCGGACTCTTTTTGGCCTTCGTGGTCGGCCCGTACGCCAACACCGAGTCCTGGGTCGCCCTCTCGATCATCACCGGCTGGATTGCATTGGTAGTCTGGGTATCGCTGGACGCCCAGGTACGCGGGATACCCGGCGGCGGGTGGATCGTATTCACCCTGTTCACCGGCCCGGCTGCCTTCCTGATCTACTTCCTCACTCGGCCCGCGACGCCCATAGTCTGCAGCCAATGCGGGATGGCGTTAGCCTTACCATCGCCGAACTGCCCGAATTGCGGACAGCCGATGTCGGCAATCAACCGAGTTTTCGCCAGGATGACGGACTCGCTTGCGCCGGGCTCGCTCGAGAGGGCGCGGAGAACGGCAAAGAATATGGCTGTGACACTTATCATCCTTCTGTTCGCGGAGTGGGCGATTCACGATGCGCTGCCATCGTGGCTGAAGGGCTTTGGCGGCTTCCTGGCGGTGATCTCATTCGCGGCATATTGGGTACTCGTGCCATGGTGGGTCTATCTCGATGCGAACTGGCGGCGAATGGAGGCCGTCCCCTGGGCGCTTCTGACTCTGCTGACCAACGTGTTCGGGCTGGTGACCTATCTGGTAATCCGCTATCCCGACCCGGGAGCATGCCGGCAATGCGGGGCATACCTGACTGCCGGTCAGAAGCACTGCCCTCAATGTGGGGCAGAGGCCATGATCACCTGCCCTCAGTGCAAAGCGCCCCTTCGGGCCGAATGGGCCTACTGCCCGGCTTGCGCGATGCAGATCTCCGCTCCCGTGGCTCAACCGAGGGAAAAACAGGTTCCGAACTCGGTATGCGGAATTGTGTCCGATCCCACGGGCAATCCGATCGCGGGCGCGCAGGTGAGGGTTGATTCGAAGTCGGATGGTTTGAAGGCTGAGACGGATGAGTGCGGGCGATATCAGTTGGAGAATCTGGAACCGAGGCCTTATGTGCTAATCGCTTCGGCGAAGGGTTACGAGGACGCGACGAAGGCGTACACGCCGGGGATGGGTGAGGTCAGTTTTCCCCTGAAGCCGGCGGTTGTTCAGTCGGGGCAACCAGCTTGAAGGGCAGTTCTTTGCACACCTTGCCGTTCACATAAAGCTTGAGGGTGGCGTCGCCAGGCATGTAGTCAGGCCGGAACTCGAAAGTGAAGCGACCCCACGAATATCTTTCCTTGCAGGGAAAAGTCTCCGTTTCAGTTTCTGTGCGTCCCGACGGCTTCCGCTTTGTAAGGCATTCGCACTTAAGGGTCACGGGAGCTTCCATCACCGCGAACCAGAAGGTGACCTCGAGCTGATGTTTCTTGTCCGTCAGGATCGGGATAGTCGTTGTCTCTTCGGCCGGCCGCCAACGATTCTCATCATCCCGTTCCCTCACTCCCAACTTTACGGCGCTCAGGACAATTCCCTTGAGGGGGTCGGGTGATTTCGAGCCGTAACTGCGAAGTCTTGCCTTGAAATCCTCGCCTGTTACCTTCTTGATGGCATCGAGGATGGTGTGCTCGTCCCTGACTTTGCCAATCGAATGAATGACCGCCCCCTTCGATATCTCCTTGAAGATGGCCGGTATGGTTTCCGGGCCATGCCTTTTCACCAATCCACAGATCTCCTGGGTTGCATAAGCATAATGCGCCAAGAGGAGTTCTTGTTCCATCTTCCCCATGTCTTTGTCGAAATCAATGGCTCGCCAGTTTAGAAGGTCAACCTTGTCCTTCAAATCCTTGTACTTGGCCGTATCCTGGGCTCTTAGGTGCTCGGTCGCAGCGTCCTTGCCAAGCACTTCCTCCAGGCACTTTGCGGCAATGTACTCGGCGGACCCGTCAGTGAAGCATCGCCTGAAGGCGCCCTGAATTTCAAGGTCATAAATCATGGCCATCTCCGCCGACTCATGACAGACCATCCCGGCTTTGTTACCCTCGCGTATGTCCTGGCAGAAATCCAGTTGCCGGACGGCTTGGTCCAACGCTTTTGTCTGTCCATTCGGCTCGATAACCATAGGCACGACTCTTATTTCCGGCATCTTCTTGTGCTCTGTTGCCTGCCCGCCAAAGAAGAAGGAATCGGTCTCGGGAATATAGGTAAGCCAGGGGTCGCTGTAGCCTGTCTGAAGCAGCGCTCTGAGGTCATTCGCATCCCACAACCTGAACCAGCGGCACTTACCGATTGATTGCACGCTCATACACAGATCGTGGAACTGGTCAAACGTGTCAATGATGGTCTTACTCGGCTTCGCCATGCCAAGTTGTTCGGCAATCAATTGGCACGCTTCGTCTTTGTGCTGGGCTAACTTCTCCAAATCGTACTGGGCCTGTGACTTCCCAGTGCCATTGAATCTCTTGAGGATCTCCGGCATTATCTGGCGAGCGAGTTCCTCCATGTCGTCCCTGTATTGGACGGTGTATCCGCTTTCGTGCAATTCCTTCCAGCTGCGGGAGGCATCCTCTGCCAAGGCAGTTGAGCATGCCGTCGCCAACACGAGTACCATGCAGATTGTTCGTCTCAATGTCTTCACCTCGACTCATCTTGCTGCTAACTTCATGCGGTAGGTGAACCGCTCCCCTGTCCGCTCGAATTCGACCTGGATGCGGTCGCCGGGCTGACGGGCGGCGATGTAGTGAGTGAGCCAGGCCGAGGAAATGACCGGTCTGCCGTCAACCGCCAGCACAACATCATTCGCCCGAATCTCCCAGAAGGCCGCCGGCGTTCGGGGGTAGACCTCAATGATCTTGACACGATTCCCCTCTTTGACGAGCGACGGGGAACCAGTAACGGGAGCAGTATCACGCGAATCTATGCCGAGCCAGGTTATCCGATAGTCGCGGAGGAAGTCCTTCAGATCCTCGCCGATGACCTTCCGCACGGCTCTATCGAGCATGCCGCCGTTGATGTACCTCTCGTGCGAAGCGGCGAGCATGATCCGCGCGATGACGCCCGGGCCGAAACGGTCGTTCAACTGAATGACCAGCGCATGGGCAGCCGCGTAGCCCGATCCATCGGCGCAGTTGTTCCAATCAAGCAGGGCCACATTTGTCTTTGCCAACTCCTGATAGATCCAAGCCGGCGGCTGATAGCGGTCGCCGAAGAGCTTCTCATTCAGGATGTCGCCCGCCAGATCGGAGACTCCATCCCGAAACCAGCGAGTCTCATTGACCAGCGTGAACCCGTCCCAGCAGTAATCTCCGAGCACCACTTCCCGCCGGCTGAGGGAAGCCAGCATCGAGGCCTCAGTGATCTCGTGGGCGATCCCATGACTCCATTCCGGGTGAATAACCCCGCCGGGCAAAACCAGCATCGGCAGTGAGAGCTTGCGGCCTTTGAGCGGGAATCTCAGCTTGAAGCCCTGAGAGGTATCTGTCACTGGTACGAGATAGAGATCAAGCGTGAAAGCCCACGTGATGCCGGTTCGGGCCTTGATCTCGGACTGGGCCTCATCGAACGCCTTGCCGACGATCTTCGCCTGCGATGACATCCCCTGCGGATAATGGACGCTGATGTCCCCAATCTGAATCCGGCCCTCGTATGACTGGGCCTTCATGAGCTTGCGGGCGTCAACCTTTGCTTTGCCGATGGTGAGGTCCATGTGCTCGGGGAAAAGCCCCGAGTGGACGTTGCCATACTGGAGGTCGCGCATGATCGGCTCGCATCCGCCGATCAGGACCATCACGAGGCTGAGAATCAGGAAGCTAGCCCTTGATTCGGTATGCCTGTGTCCAGGCGACTTTGCCGTCACTGGAAATCACCTTACAGCGGATGTACCCATTAGGCTCGGCCTTGCCGGTCAGCCGATAGACGGCTGAATCCCCAACCGTCTCCTGGAGTATCGAGCCCCATTTCCCTACAAATCGGATCAGGTACTTCTTCCCCGGCTTCGCCTGTACTCTGAATTCCTTGCCGTCGAAGGAATAGTCGGCGAGTTCGACTCCCGTCGAGGCATAGAAGTCGCCTTTCGCGAGGGAATCAAGGATGGCGTTGGGTGACAGCTCATACACGTGGACATAGACCCATCCCCTACCCGGATTGGCCTTGCTATCGCTAATGGTCTTGAGATTGTGGGCATCATCGGTCGCGGTGGCATAGACGGTCTTGCCGTTCGACAGTAGGATGTCCCAGGTCTGCTCGACCGGCAGGTAGGCAAAGTTGCCGGCATTATTGACCGCCGGGTGGCCGTTGAACACCTCCAGCAGATACGGGCCTTTCACGCTGAGAAGCTCCCTATGCCCAAACGACCACCCGAAGTTCGGGTGATTGACCTGAGGGATTCCGTGCGCTTTTCGAACATGCTCAACCAGACCTGCGAGGCTCGACACATGAGTAGCGCGGCTTTCGGCATTACCAATGGTTTGCATAATTCCGAAGGCATTGCCGTGAATGGGCTTCTTCGCATCCTTGACGCCAAGCTCCTCGCCCGCGATGAGGATAAAATTGTCATCGGGCGCATCCAGCGGGACGGGATCGGTCATCTTGCCGTGATCGGTTATGGCCAGGAATTGATAGCCATGGTCCTGATACCACTTGATGACATCCTGTGGCGGGCTGTCTCCGTCGCTGTTCGTGGTATGGGTGTGGATGTTGCCCTTCGCCCAAAGCCAATCGGCGGCGAGAGCATTCCCGGCGAGAGCCAGCAAGAACAGCACGAGCAATAAACAATGCAATCCTATCATATCCTCACTTTCCCAGGCGAAATGCCTGAGTCCAGGCGACTCTTCCATCACTTGCGATTACCTTGCAGCGAACATAGGATTCGTCGCCGCTGATCTTGTAGGTCGCCGAATCTCCTACTGTCTCCTGGAGAATCTCACCCCATTTGCCGATGAAGCGGATCAGATAGGTTTTGCCCTCCTGAGGCTTGACCTTAACACGAAACACTTTCCTATCGCAAGCCAGATCAGCGATCTCGACGCCGATGGAGGCATAGAAATCGCCGCTTGCCAGGGCCTTCAGTATCGCGGACGGAGTCAGTTCGGGCACTCGGGCTACGACCCATCCTCGTCCGGGGAGGAAGTCCTTCTCCGTGCCCTGGAGCATGTGCATGTCATCGCTCGCCGAGGCATAAACCATCCGGCCATCGGAGAGGAGAACATCCCACACCTGCTCGTTGGAGAGTCTGGAGGCGCTCCCGAAATTGTTATTGTCATCGCTCGCCATATTGGCGATCTCGAGGATGAACGGATGCCGGATCTGAAGAAGCTCTCGGTGATCGAGGGAGTACATCCAATTCGGGTGGTTGACCTGCGGGATGCCGCCGGAATCAACGATCAGATCCACGAGGTCGCGGATGCTCCGGCCGGGAGTCACGGACTTGGTCGGTGGCTCGACCGTCTCCTTTATCCCGAAGGCATTCGCATGAATGGGCAGTCGGCTGCCGACCACTCCGATCTCCTCCCCGGGAATGAGGATAAAATCATCGCCGGGCTTGTCGAAAGGCGCCGGGTCGGTTAGCTTATCATGATCCGAAAGGACCAGGAACTGATATCCGTGGCTCTTGTACCACTCGGCGACCGCCTCCGCGGGATCGCGGCCGTCGCTGAACGTCGTATGGGTGTGGAGGTTGCCCTTTGCCCACATCCAATCGGCCGATACGTGGCCAGCTAGGGCCAGCAATATCAGGCCGAGGAGGAACTTCCTTCTCAACTGCTATTCCTTTCTATTTGCGAAATGACTGAGTCCAGGCGGCTGTGCCACCATCGGCGATGACCTTGCAGCGGACGTACGACTCCTTGCCGGTGATCTTGTAGGTCGCCGAAATCCCCTCGGTTTCCTGGAGGATCTGGCCCCATTTGCCGATGAAGCGGATCAAACACTTCTGACCGGGCTTCGCCTGCACCCTGAATTCCTTGCCGTCGAAGGAATAGTCCACGAGTTCGACTCCCGTCGAGGCATAGAAGTCGCCCTTGGACAGGGCTGCCAGAATCGCCGGCTGAGTCAGTTCCGGCACTCGGGCCACGACCCAACCCCTGCCGGGCCCGTCTTCCTTGTCAGTTCCGAGGATGTGCACGTCATCCGTCGCGGCGGCATGGACCTCCCGGCCCTCAGAGAGAAGGACGTCCCAGGTCTGCTCGGTTGAGAGAAATGAGGCGCTGCCGGCGTTATTGCAGCCGCTGCTCATGTTTGCGATCTCCAGGAGATAAGGTTCCTTGATGCCGAGCAGTTCCCTATGGCCGAATGACCAGCACCAATTCGGGTGGCAGACGATCGGAATACCACCGGCATTTCGGATGTAGCTCACCAATCTTTGCAGAGTCCTGGCTTGCGTGCCGCCGCTCTCCGGCTGAGCGAGGGTCTTGCTTATGTTGACCGCCACCCCATGAATCGGCTTGTCGCCCTGGTCTCTGACCGAGATCTCCTGGCCCCCAATGCACACAAAACCATCCTCCGGAGCATCGAGCGGCACTGGGTTGGTCCGCCTCTCGTGATCCGTAATCACGAGGAACTGGTAACCGTGGGACTTATACCAGTCGGCGACGACCTGCGGGGAGCTATTCCCATCGCTGTTCGTCGTGTGGGTATGCAGGTTGCCCCTCGCCCAGATGGAAGCCCCAGCCTGGACGCTTGCTGCGGCAAGAATCAGAGCAGACAGACAGATTAGCTTCATTATCCTATACCTTCCACCTGCTTCCCTGCGCATCCTTCCTGCGTGTATAATAGGGCATGCTCGATATGGACTTCGACGCCCACAATGAGGAGGTCAAGGAGGTCTGGAATGCCTATCATGCCGGGAAGCCGATCCGCGTTCCGGTGATCCTGGGCCTGAACCCTCGCTATTACCTCCTCAGCCCGTGGTTGAATCCGAAGGGCATCCGGTTTGAGGACTACTATAGCGACCCCGACCTGATGGTCGAGACGCAGCTCGAATTCCAGCATTACGTCCGCCATAACCTGCTATTCGACGCGGAAATGGGCATGCCGAAGGAATCTTGGCCGGGGGTCTACGTGGACTTTCAGAATACCTACGAGGCATCGTGGTTCGGCTGCCCGGTGATATTCCGTGAGAACCAGGTGCCGGATACCGAGCCGATCCTGACTGACGACAATAAGCGGATGCTTTTCGATCGAGGGATCCCCGATCCGTTCACCGATGGCTCGATGGCGAAGAACCTCGAGTATTACGAACGTATGCTGGAGAAGATTAAGGGCTACACGTTCATGGGGCTGCCGGTTTCGTGGGTGTTGCCGACCGGCCTCGGCACCGACGGCCCATTCACGGCGGCGGCGAACCTCCGAGGCGCGACCGATATCTGCCTGGATATCTACGAGGACCCTGAGTTCGTGAGGGAATTGCTGAATTACATCACTGAGGCGACCATCGTTCGGATCAAGGCCTGGCGTGAGAAGCTCGGTCATGAGCCGAAGCCGGCATGCTGGGGGATTGCCGACGACAGCATCCAGCTTCTCTCGTGCGATGCCTACCGCGAGATCGTGCTCCCGTGCCACAGGCGGCTGTTCGACGAGCTTGCAGGGCCTGGGCCGCACAGCATTCACTTGTGCGGCGATGCCACCCGTCACTTCAAGATGATTCGCGATGAGTTGAACGTGATGGCATTCGATACCGGCTTCCCGATTGACTTCGGCGCACTGAGGAAGGAGTTGGGGCCGGATATGCAGATCAACGGCGGGCCATCCGTGCAATTCCTCCTCCAGCACACGCCAGAGGAGATCAGGGAGGAAGTGAGGCGCATCCTCTCGACCGGCGTCATGGAGGGCGGGAAGTTCGTGCTTCGGGAGGGGAATAACGTCGCCCCAGGCATCCCCGAGGCAAACCTCAATGCAATGTACTTTGCGGCGAGGGAACTTGGGGCTTACCCGTCGTAGATGGTGACGCCCTTCGCATCGAAGGCGAATCGGTACTTCGTGACCTCACCCAGGGGATCCCACTCGATCATGCGGTCGTTGGTGATCACTGGGCAGTTCAGGCGAATCGCATGACGGACGAGCGCTTCGTCGGCCGCCGAGCCCGAATCGGCGGCAATCACGCAAGACTTGTTGATCAACTCCTCGAGCTTCGTGCCCTGGTCAATCTGGTAGATGAGGGCCGCGTCCACGTAGATGTAGATCGGGAAGTAGCCGGCCCGGCGCAGCTCATTTCTCATATCCAGGATATTGCGGAGGCGGGGCTTATCCCGGCTATCCCAGGCAACGTTACTCCCGTCAACCAGCACGGGCTTTTCCGCATGGCTTATGGCCTCGACGCAGGACGCATCGAGAGCCGAGAGATTCCTGAGAATGTTCTGGCGGCCGGTCTTGAGTTTGCCGAGCGCCCGCCTGATGAACTTCACCGTCTGCAAATCGTTCGAATCCACAGCCTCGGCGATCTTCCTGATCGAGATGGTTATCTCCTGGTTGCCATCGCTTAGAGGGAATCCCTTGTCCGGGTGAAGCTCGGCAGGCAGGCGATAGCGTCTCCGAGTACCAAGGTCACGAACCGTCTGCCGATCGTCCTGGAGCAGCGCGATCCGCAGATTGGTGGACCCATACTCCTGCGCGAGATCGTCCATAGTCTCCTTGATGCGCTTGACGGAGCTGAGGCCGACTCGAGCCCAAAGAGCGGGATTGCTGTCCACCCAGATGATGCCGAGCATTTCGAGGAGCATGCGGTCCTCGCGAGCTTCACTGATGAGCTTTTCCTTCGCAAGGGATAAATCGCGGCCGGATTCCTTTAGGAAGGACGCGAGGATGCCGGGCTGGATGCCGGCCACCAACTCGGGCAGGCAAACAAGCAAAGACTCGATGAGATCCTCTTTCATGAACGGCACGCCTCTGTCTTCTGGTTACTCACCTGTTCGACGGAGGTTTTGCCTAGTCCTGCTGCCTCATGTGGTCGTCATCCAGGGGGTTGCTCTGTCCCAATCCCGCAGAGTCATGTCCAGCGATTTTGCAGTCTCGGAATCTTCTTCCGCGCAGTTATGCAGCTCATAGGGGTCTGAATCGAGGTCATAGAAATGAGACGGTCGGTCGGACAGCGCATGGCTATCGCCCGCGAACGGCAGGAAGTACAAGTGGTTCAACGTTCGAATTCCCGCCCCGTGCCCGGTTTCGACGAATGCGTGTGGTCGAGCCGTCGTCTCGGACTCTCCGCGCACGATGCCGGCCAGACTGCATCCATGAGTGTGAGATTGGGAAAGCGCGCCCGTAAGGTCGAGCAAGGTCGGCATCAGATCAACCAATGAAGCAATCTGCTCGCGGACAACTCTCCCGGGCGTCATGACTGCCGGCCAGCGAATCAGCATCGGGATACGAATGGACTCTTCATTCGGGCCGCCTTTCTGCACCAGGCCGAGACTGCCGAGATTGTCGCCGTGGTCAGATGTGAGTACCATGATCGTATCCTCCGCAAGCCCGGTGTCATCTAAGGCTCGCAAGACGGTTCCGAGGGCATCGTCCGCCCATGTTGTCAGTCCATAGTACTCGGCGATGAGCGCGCGCAAGTCGTAACCCCGCGGGAGATCCTCAGTGTACGGTAGACGCATCTCGTAGTAGCGAAAATCATAGCGATAGACCCGGAACCAGTGATTCTGATCCTTCAACGGCGTCGTCAGATCCACATTCGGGCGAATGGGTACTTCCTCGGGAGAGTACATCTTTAGGTACTTCTCAGGCGCGTCGGCCAGGGGACAGTGCGGCGGAGAGATGTTGTAGTAGAGGAAGAACGGCTCATCCTTTCGGGCCTGAGCACGCAGGTAGTCGGCGACACGAGCAGACTCAAAATCAACGCTGTATCCCTCGGGGACGAACTCGGGCCCTCCATTCTCCGTGAAACACTGACCGGTGTGGCAGTGGTGTACCCTGGGGATCAGATGGTAGTCAAAGCCGATGTCCTGCGGCCAGGAGTGAATGTGCCATTTGCCGATCGCGGCCGTATGATAACCCGCTTCCTTGAGGCATTCCGGCAGCGTTCGCTCTCGAAGATGAGGGCGTCCGTGATCCGGATACTCCGGCATGCTGCCCCGGCCCGGTCGAGAAGGGAAGGCCACGTTTCCGATGCCGCCGGTGCACCTGCGATTGTACTGCCCGGAAAGCAAGACAGAACGAGCCGCCATGCAGACGGGGAAGTTGGTGATGGCGGTCTCAAAGCGTATACCTTCGGCAGCCAGCCAATCAATGCTCGGAGTCCGGATAACCGGATTCCCATAACATCCGACTTCGAATGCGCGCAACTGGTCGAGCGCGCACACGATTATGTTGGGACGCCGCTTGATCGGTTCCTCCAACGCGCTATGCCTGCCCCATCTTGTGGGCGATCGCTTCCAGCCGATTGACTCGCTCCGGAATCGGCGGGTGGGTGCTGAAGATGCTCATGAGTCCGCCGCCATTAAGCGGGTTCACGATGAACATGTGCGCCGTTGCCGGGCTCGCGGTCGAGGGCACATATTGAGATGCGGTCTCCAGCTTCACAAGGGCGTGCGCGAGGCCAAGCGGCTTGCCGCTGATCTGTGCGCCGGTTGCGTCCGCCTGGTATTCTCGAGACCGGGAGATCGCCATCTGGACCATCAGTGCGGCAATCGGAGCAACGATCATCGCGATCAGCAGTCCGAATACTCCACCGCCATTCCGATTATCCCGGCTGCCGCCGTAACCGCCGAATATGGCTGCGAATTGGACCATCCTCGACAGCATCATGATCGCTCCGGCAAGAGTTGCGGCAACTGTGCCGATCAGGATATCCCTGTTCTTGACGTGCGCTAACTCGTGGGCAATCACTCCCTCGACCTCATCCCGATCGAGGATGCCGAGGAGTCCCTCGGTCACCGCGACCGCAGCATGGCTGGGATTCCGTCCGGTGGCGAATGCGTTCGGCATATTGCCGGGCACTACATAGAGCTTCGGCATGGGTAGGCCGGCCTGAGTCGTGAGCCGATGGATGATCGAGTATAGCTCGGGAGCTTCGGGCTCGGTGACGGGCTTGGCTCGATACATGGCCAGCACGATCTTGTCGCTGAACCAGTAGCTCACGGCGTTCATCACCAGGGCGAACGCGAAGGCGATCACCATGCCGCCGCCCCGACCGAGCCATCCGCCAACCAGCACCAGGAGCACGGTCATTATCGTAAGCAGAAAACCTGTCTTGAGAGCGTTCATTTTCGATATTCCTCGACGGTTATTATAGCCGACAAAAGGCCTTCGAGTCAACATCCGGCCTCACTATCTGGATACGTCCGCGGGCAGGTGAGGGTTCCCTTGTTTCCGGGTCTCGGAACTCTCAGCGCGGAGAGAGCGTAGTAGAGAAGGGCGGTCAGACCTTGGACTTTAGACTCCAGACTTTGGACCTTAGAGGATTGCTTTCTTGACACCGCCAGGTGCTGCCGTTATACTCAACAGGAAAAATCGGCGAAATCGTTTACAGTCCGCCGACTTGCGGGCTTTTTTCGCGTCTTCCGCCTTCGCCGAAGCTATGGAGGACAAGTCGGCGGACAAGGGAACAATATTGCATTCATACTCATCAATAATCCTGGAGGTGACCGCATGGCGATTGCCGTGAAGACGGAGGGTCTTACCAAGAACTACCGGCTTCTCATGCATAAGGATCCGGTGAATGCCCTTACCGACCTCAATATCGAGGTTCAGGAAGGCGAGATATTCGGCTTTCTCGGGCCGAACGGCGCAGGTAAGACAACCACCATCAAGATGCTCCTGGGGCTCACCTACCCCACATCGGGGCAGGCATGGATCCTGGGCAAACCTGCCGGCGACATAGAGGTCAAGCGTGAGATAAGCTACCTGCCCGAGAGCCCCTACTTCTACGAGTACATGTCCGGCACGGAGCTTCTGCGCTTCTATGCCAATCTTTTCCGCATAAGCGGCAGCGCGCAGAAAGAAAAGATCGAGCACCTGCTGAAGCTGGTCGGCCTGTACAATGACCGCTATAAGCCGCTGAGCCAGTATTCCAAGGGAATGCTGCAGAGAATAGGCATCGCTCAGGCGTTGGTCAATGATCCTAAGCTTCTTTTCTTCGACGAGCCGACCTCCGGCCTCGACCCGATCGCCCACTCCGAGATCCGCGACCTGATCCTCAAGCTTCGTGAGGAAGGCCGCACGGTCTTCCTGAGCTCGCATCAGCTCTCGGACGTGGAGATGGTATGCGACCGGGTGGCGATCCTGAACAGGGGCAAGCTCTTGAAGCTGGGCCACCTGGATGAGATGCTGTTCGGCGGCTCGGTGGAGATCACGGCGAGCGGGCTCGATGCCTCCGCCGTCGAGAAGATCAAGACTCTGGCGAAGTCGGTCGCCGCCGGGGATGGGTTGGTCACCATGTCCCAGGATGAGGGCGAGGGAGTCGGCAAGGTGATTGACGCCGTTCGAGCGGCGAACGGGCAGATCCTCTCGGTCATTCCGCAGAAGCGGACTCTGGAGGGGCTGTTCATGGAAATCATCAGGGAGGTGAACAAATGACGATCCTCACAATCGCTAAGACAACCCTCGGGGAAGCTCTGAGGAAGAAGATCCTGAACATATTCCTGCTGGTCGCCGTGGCGATGATCGCCTTCTCGGTATCGTTCGCATTCTTCAGCTACCGCGAAGAGATCACCATCATCAAGAGCATGGGGCTGGGAGTCATTGCGATCGCCGGGATGTTCATTGCCATCGTGCTGGGGATCAATCTCGTGCCGGCGGAGATCGAGCGCAAGACCATCTACACGATCCTCTCCAAACCCGTGCGAAGGCATGAGTTCCTCCTCGGCAAGTTCCTTGGATCGCTGCTCACCATATTTGTAAACATCAGTCTGATGAGCATAATCTTCATCGCCCTGGTGGCATGGAAAAACCAGTGGCATCCCGAGTTTGCCCTCCTGAAGGGCCTGCTGATGATCTTCTTCCAGCTCTACTTGCTTAGCTCAGTCGCGCTGCTGTTCTCGGTGTTCACTACCCCGGTTGTAAACTTCTTCCTGACGAGCGCGGTGTATATCGTCGGCAGCCTGTCCGACATCACACTGGCAATGAGCAGGGGCGAGGAAAAGAACTTCATAGTCAAGGGTTTCTATTGGGCCCTTCATAATCTGGTCCCGCAGTTCGCCAACTTCTTCACCCAGAACCCGCTGATTCATCCGGAAGTCGTGATCAGGAACGAGGGCATCTATTACGCGCAGAACATCATCTATGCGATCGTGTATGCCGCCGTGCTCCTGATAATCGCGATTCTGCTGTTCGAACGGCGGGACATGTGAGGCAAAAGTGAAATCCAGCACGCGAATAATACTGGTCATAGTCGTACTTGCGCTCATTCCGGCGGTCGTCAAGCTTCAGGCATTGATAGATCCTCAGCGCGCTCAATTCCAGCCCGGCAAGGGCGTCGGCTCGATGATCACTCAGGTCGGCAAGAGCCCGGTCATACTGCCAAGCCAGTTCGTCGCGGGGACGGTCATTGGTCTCCGAGAGGTCGTCGCCGGACTCCTATGGGTTCGAGCCAACGATTTCTTCCACAGCGGGAACTATGAGGCGATAGTGCCGCTGACCAGGATTGTCACATGGCTCGATCCGCATCAGATTGACGTCTACCGAGTGGGGGCATGGCACCTGGCCTATAACTTTACGGACACTGCCCAGCATGCCGACCGCAGATACCTGATACCTGCGATAACCTTCGAAAAGGAAGGCGTAGATAACAATCCCCATGTATCCGACTTGGAGTTCGACCTCGGATTCGTTCTCTATTCCATGAAGGCATACCAGTTCGACAAGGCGCTTTATTGGACCAAGAGAGGCGCGTCTGAGAAGGATGCCATGCTTCCGATGCACAGGCAGATTGCCCACGCTTATGAGAAATGCGGAAGGATCGAGGATGCGCTGAAGCAGTGGCAGCACTGCATACAGGAAGGTCAGGATCTGCTCAAGAAGGATCCGAAGGATTTCCGGGCGAGGGACCACTATCAGGTGTCCAAGAGGAACTATGACCTGATGCTGGTTAGGAAGTCGCTGCGGGAAGACTTGAACAAGCATCCGATTGACGTTGGCTTCGAGGGGGGCTTCAAGCGGCTTGGGCCTAGGCGGTTCAAGATCAGTGGGAAGATCAACTTGCCGGATGCAACGAGAATAGACGTCCAGTTGGCAGACGATGACTACGAGGAACACGACCTGAGCAAGTTCAGTTGGGACGTTGACCCGAACGAGACTGCGCTATACGACCTTGGGATACATGGGATCTACACGGAAAACGGTCAGTTTTCGAGGGTGTGGGACGTGACCAAGGATACCAAGCAGTACCCGTTCAAGAAAGACAAGTATACGCTCATATTGACATTCAACCCCCGAATGGCCCCTGATTTCGTCCAGGACAATGTCGGCTGGAGCGGCGAAGGAATCACCGACAAGAAGTACCTGGATACGAAGACAAACCCCGGTGTCCGAATGGTGCGAAAAGTGATCCATCTGGAACGGAAAGACATCATCTGATTTCAAATTGCAGATTTCAAATCGCAAATTGGATTGGGACTTGAATCACCTCGTAGAGTTGGCATTATCGCGTCGCATCTGGTATAATGTCCCGTCAGTTTGATCGTGCTAGATGGGGAACTAGCGGTGCCCTGTAACCCGCAATCCGCTATAGCGGGGTCGAATTCCTGCTGGAGGTTTGACTTCTTGAGGCTCGGCCATCGTAAGCGGCGTTGATAGTCGGGCCCTGCGCAACGGCCGTCCTGCGAACCCCGTCAGGTCCGGAAGGAAGCAGCGGTAAACAGGTTCGCCCGTGTGCCGTACGGTTTCCTGGCTGGAGTTGGCTGCGAGAGGTAACACTCGGGAGGCCCTATCGAAGGCAGGTGCACGATCATCAAAATGCAGATTTCAAGCATTGGAATCTGCATTTTTGTGTGGATTACATGCCTTACGTTTCGCTATATCGGAAATATCGCTCGCAGACGTTCGAAGACGTCATGGGTCAGGATCATGTGACCCGTACCCTGCAGAACGCCATCCGTCTGGGGAAGGTTTCGCACGCCTATCTGTTCTGCGGCACCAGAGGCACAGGTAAGACCACCACCGCCCGACTTCTTGCGAAGGCGCTGAATTGCGACAAAGGGCCGACACCCCAGCCATGCAACGAATGCCCCGCCTGCACCAGCATCACCGAAGGCAAGGCGATGGACATCATCGAGCTTGATGCGGCTTCGCATCGAGGGATCGGCGACGTGAAGGACATCAATGAGAACGTCAAGTTCCCGCCGATGGAGCTCAGATACAAGGTCTTCATCATTGATGAGGCCCACCAGCTTTCGAGCGACGCGAAGGACGCCTTCCTTAAGACCCTGGAAGAACCCCCGCAGCACACCGTTTTCATACTTGCAACGACCGAGCCGCAGAGCATTCCGATAACCATCC